>Ga0156531_1123_pt1 | contig 56057 bp, 34 predicted proteins | sample RifOxyB3_FD_111926 | JGI IMG/M metagenome (GOLD analysis project Ga0156531, IMG submission 111926) | Lentisphaerae bacterium RIFOXYB12_FULL_65_16 | reverse complement strand
GGCCTTCCGAGACGCGGCGCCAGATCTTGAAACAGCCCTGGTGGCACGGAGTCAAGACTTGACAGACCCCGGTTCCGGTGGCACGTTGAAGTACGGATATGCCCATCGCGTTGCGGCGTTGTGGTTCGGGACCACCGCGCGGAACTCCGGCGGGCAAGGGAAGGACTGGAGGAAGCATGTCACACGCGTTTCGCCTGTGTGCCGCACCCATCAGCCGGCGGCGTTTTACCCTGATCGAGTTGCTGGTGGTCATCGCGATCATCGCGATTCTGGCCAGCCTTCTGCTGCCGGCCTTGCGCACGGCCAAGGACAAGGCCAAGTCGACCGAATGCCAGGGCTCGCTCAAGCAGCAGGGCGCCGCGTTCTACATGTATGCGACCGATTACGAAGAATTCATCCCCAACCCGTCCGACGGTGTGCACCTGTGGTTTCAGTACGTCGCGTACTACGCCGGGGTCGGCGACTGGGGCGTCACCGTGTGGCCGACCATTGACCAGATGCAGCGGACCGTGTTCTGGTGCCCGTCCTGGAAGCCGCCCACCGTGTCGTACAGCGGCTACGGCATGAACGTCTACATCCCGCCGATGACCGGTTGGGCGGACGTCTACAGCCCCACCATCAAGCCGATGCTGCGCAAGTCTCTGAAGCCCGATGCCCAGATCCTGACCGCGGACAGCGGCGACTGGCACCTGGCCACCGACCCCACGGCGGTGACCACATACGGCGACTACAAGTTCGACCGGTTTCGACACCAGATGGGGGCGAACATCCTGTTCTGCGACAGTCACATCGCCTGGATGTCCGGCGGCCAGATCGCCGGGTCCATGAGCAAGCTGTTCAAACCGTAGCCAAAGCCCGTTGCAGGAGTGTCGGGGATCGGCCTGCGAGGCCGACGCTACAGCCGATCGTGAGATTGCGTTCGTCGCGGTAGCGGTATAGCGCATCTGTCGCTGCCTCAAACCGCCCCGCTTGCACCATTACCCCAGAGCCTTACCTTACTTCCCTGTCGACGTGTCACGGCCCATCGCCAGAGGCGACCGCGTTGACAGTCCGGCTCATGAAGTAACGCGAAGATGCCACCGCCCAACCACGGAGGTCCTCCATGAACACGTACCTGGCAAGAACCGGGATCAGCCTGTGCATCGCCCTGCTGCTGCCGGCCGTGTGGGCGCAGAACGCGCCGCCCGTCGCCGCTCCAAACACGGCGACCGGCGCCGGCATCACCGTGGACATGGGCCTGACACGGCTGCAACTGGATGCCCACGGGCGACTGGCCGCGCTCGTCGACACCGCATCCGGCCGGGACATGGCGCGGAAGGGCTCGGACTTCTGCCGTCTGCAGACGGAAGCCGGGTATCTGCTGCCCGAAAGCGCCACGCAAGCGGGCGACACGGTCACCTTCACGTTCCCAGGCGGCATCACGCTCGTGTACAGGGTCACGCCCGGTGCCGGGTTCTCCGTCTGGGAGGTATCCGACCTGAAGGGCCTCGACATGGCGAAACTCGAGTCGGTCCGTCTCTGCGACCTGAACGTGACCGGACTGCCCACGCTGCGGACACAATTGAACGCGGTTGCGAGCGACGAGAACACGGTGGCTGTCTTGGCCACGCACATCAACGTGCATGCGGTGTCCGTCGCCGGGACGAATCGCGGCTCGAACAAGCAGGGCGTGACGCACTCGTTCGTCCGCGACCGGCAGCAGATCAAGAGCGGCCTGCAGGCGGCCCGCTTCACGGCCACTTCGAGCTTGACCACGAACGACGGCTATGCGATGCGCGGCCGGGCGTTGCGCACGACGCAAGACCTCACGGGGCTGAAGACCATCAAGTTGTGGGTGCATGGCGACGGCCGCGGCGAGAGCCTGAAAGTGCAGCTCTTTGACGGCAAGGGCGGGTACCGTGACGACTACATCCCGATCACCTTCACCGGCTGGCAGGAAGTGGTGTGCGAGAAACCGGGGCTGAGCACGCTCGACGCCGCGCACGTCACGCACATAAACTTCTACTACAACAGCATGCCGGCAAACCAGACGGTCGAGTGCTGCCTCGATGATGTGCGCGCCGTATTGGACACGCCGCAGGGCGTACGCGAGGTCGTGCTGGAGGACTTCGAGGACCCGGCCTGCGACCTCTGGGACGCGGAAGGCGCGTTCCTGCGCGTCGAGACGCTCAAGCGCTACGGCATTCTGCCCGCGGGCTTCGGTATCGTCGCCTGCCCGAACGCGCGCCTGCCCGAGGCGATGGAGGCGTTCCAGCGTGCCGCCGGATTGCCGAGTCCGCACCCGGGCGGGACGTGGAACAAGACCTCACCGTGGACGAAGCGCAGCTACCTCTTCATCACCAGCTTCGCGGAGAAGGACCAGGACGAGACGATCCAGTGGGCGCAGCGCGGTGGCTTCCCCATGTGCCTGATCTGCGACGGGAGCTGGAACCTGAACCGCGGCCACTACGACATCAACACCGTGAACTTCCCCGACGGCTTGCCGGCCCTGCAGCGCACGGCTGAGAAGTTCCGCGCCGCCGGCATTCGCGTCGGCATGCACTTCCTGGCGCCGTCCGTCTACCCGCAGGACCCGTACGTGCGGCCCAAGCCGGACCCGCGCCTGTTCAAGGACGCTCGGGTCCCGCTCGCCGCCGACGTCGACGCGAAGGTCGACTTCATCCCCACGGACGGTCCACCGCCCAAGGAGTTCCCGGCCGAGGACGGCGGCTACACGGGAAACGGCACGTTCCTGCAGATCGACGACGAACTCATCCAGTACGGCGAACTGCGCACCGAACCGCCCTACGGTTTCGGCGCCTGCACGCGCGGCGCGAACCAAACGGTGGCGACGGCACACGCGAAAGACGCGGCAGCCCAGCACCTGTTGCGCTCCTACGGCTACTTCCTGTTCGACCTGGACACCACGCTGGCCGACGAAGTGACCGGCCACGTCGCCCGAACCGCCAACGCCATCAAGGCGGACATGCTGTACTTCGACGGCTCGGAGCGGCTGCAAGGCGACCACTGGTACTACAACGCGAAACTGCACAACCTGTACTACACCAAGCTCGACAACAAGGACACGCTGCTGCAGGGCTCGAGTTGCAGCCACTTCAGTTGGCACGTGATCGCCAGGAACGCCTCGGCCGACGGGCACGGCGACGTCAAGGGCTACCTGGACGAGCGCCTGCCGACCCTGAAATGGTTCGAGAACAACCTCATGCCGATCGACATGGGCTGGTACTACGTGTATGCCCCGGAGGTGACCGCCGACCAGTACGACTACATCCTGCAGAAGTGCCTGGGCTTCAACGCGTCCATCTCGGTCCAGACCAACCCGGCCTGCCTGCGCACGCACCCGGAGATGGGCCCGATCTTCGACCTGGTCAACACCTACGAGCGGCTCCGACTCTCGGGCCTGGTCCCGGCGGAAGTGTCCAAACTGCTGCGTGAGCCGAAACGCGAGTACCGGCTGCTGCGGAGTCCGCTGCGGCTGCGTCGGACCGTGTTCGGGCCATGGACCGACTTCGCGGGTGATGGCGCAGCGTCGATGACGTTCGACATCGAACCGGCGGCGCCCGGCACGCGGCTCGGGCTGCAGCTCCGGTGCGGTGGGCTCGCCGCACCGGGCCCCGCCTACCGCGCCGCTGACGCCGTCGTACTGGAATCGTTCGACGACCTGGCGCCGTACGTGGGCGATCCCAAGAACGAGTCTGCGAAGATCGCCGTGGGCCAAGGCGGGTACGCGGCGACCAGCCCGGGCGTCACGCAGGAGTTCACGCTGGTCGAAGGCGGCAAGGACGGCGGCAAGTGCGCCTCGTACACCGCGTCAGGCGCCGGGGGCTGGAGCTGTATCGGGCGCCGATTCGACCCGCCGCTGGACATTTCGAAGCACCAGGGCATTGGACTCTGGCTCAAGGGCGATGGGAACGGCGGCAAGTTCAAGCTGCAACTGCGCCAGGACGGCAATGCCACGGACTACTACATCAATAACGACTTCAGCGAGTGGCGCTACATTCAACTCCTGCGCCCGGAGAAGCCGCAACCGCACGTGGTCGACTACGCGAAGATCGACTACCTGCTGTTCTACTTCAACGTATTGCCAGCCAAGACGACCGTCACCTGCCTGATCGACGATGTGAAGGCCCTGATGCGCCTCGACGAGGGCACGGTCGAGAGCCCGGAGTTGCGCGTCGGCGAGCGAGCGAGCGCATTCCCGGCAGTGCTCAAGTCCGGCGAGCGCCTGGTGTACTTCCCCGGCGAAGTGCCATATGTGGTCCCGAAAGATCAGGGCGCGCGCCGGACGTTGCCGGCCGTCGCGGACCTAGCCGTCGAGGCGAAACTGAGCGCCACCGTGCGCCTCCCCGCCGCGCCAACCGGCAAGGCGAGCTTCCGCTGGGTCCTCGACTCACCGGAGGAACTCCCCCTGCCCGACGCCGCGCTGCAGACGCCGCTCCCAGCCCTCTGAGCCTCGATGATCTCGAAGATTTCGATGATCCCGACACCTCTGGCATAAGGCCACCACACCATGCAGAATTTCGAGTTCCAGCTTTCGACGCGGATCGTGTTCGGGCGTGACACCATCAAGCAGACGGGTGCGGAGATCGCACGTTCCTGCCGCAAGGTGCTGCTGGTGTGCGGCAAGGGCAGCGTGCGCCGGAGCGGCGTGTTCGATGCCGTAGTCGCATCGCTGCGCGACGCCGGTGTCGCGTGGGTCGAGTTCGGCGGTGTGCGCAGCAACCCGTTGCTGTCGCAGGTGCACGAAGCGGTGCAGTTGGCGAAACGCGAAGGCGTGGACGGCATCCTCGGCGTCGGCGGCGGCAGCGCCATCGACAGCGCCAAAGCTATTGCCGCCGGCGCCGCCAGCGACCGCGACGTGTGGGCGTTCATCGACGGCACGGCGACCGTCGAGAAGGCGCTGCCGGTGTTCGCCGTCATCACGCTGGCCGCGACCGGGACGGAACTCAACGGCCTGGCGGTCGTCACGAACGACATCACGAAGCAGAAGTGGCCCCTTCGCTCGCCGCTGATCCAGCCGCGCGTCAGCATTCTGGACCCGACCGCGACGTTCTCCGTACCGCGCGACTACACCGCCTACGGCGGCGTGGACGCGTTCTCGCACGTCGTCGAAGCGTACCTGGTGTGGCCAGAACCGAGCACGCCGCTGCAGGACCGCATGTCCGAGGCGTTGGCCATGACGATCGTCGAGGCCGCCGAAACCTGCGTGCGGAGTCCGCACGACTACGAAGCGCGAGCCAGCCTGATGTGGGCAGCCGCCCTCGGCTGGTGCGGACTGATCCCTGCCGGCGCCGGACGCGCCCGGCTCCCGAATCACATGATGGAACACTCGCTGAGTGCACTGCACGACGTGCCGCACGGCGCCGGGCTGTCCGCCATCATCCCCGGCTGGGCGCGTTACATGGTCGAGTCCGGGCAGTCCGGCAAGCTGCCGCGTCTGGCCCGGAACGTCTTCGGCGTGAACGAGAAGGATGACCGCAAAGCCGCGCTGGCCGGCATCGCCGCGTTCGAGGCATGGTGCCAGCGCCTGGGCAGTCCGACGCGGATCGGCCAGTTCGGCAGCATCCCGAAGAGCGCCCTGCCCGCGATCGTTGACAATGCGGCCGTGACCGCCATCGCCTGGGGCATGGGCGACGCCTACCCCCGCGACGTCATCGCCGCCGTGCTGGACGGGTGCTGGTGAGGGGGAAGCGGGGGTTTCTCACCCCCGCCCCCCCGACCAAGGGGCGACTCGTCTCCCCTTGGACCCCCTCGATTTCCCCACAGGACACGGCAGGGCGCGCCGGCGCGCCCTGCCGTGTCCTGTGGGGAGACCAAGGGGGAATCCAACGGCAAACCCGGCGGGTGAACGGCTTCTTCCCGGGCCATCCCCATCATCGCGCGACACGTCCATCCGCTCTTGCGAACTAAGCCACCCTCTCTCTCCGGTCGATGCCTACGTACGTCCCGCAGACCTGAGCTGCCTCAGTTCGGACCGAGTCAGACGTCCGGCAATGGCGCTGCGGACCAGGCATGCGTGCCCCAGTACGCTCGCGGTGTCAAGCGGCGTGCTGTCTTGCCGCCGCCGTTCACCGGCCTGCGGCGGGCTTAGCCTTGGCCCCGGTCATGCCTTCGACGATCTGGCGCGTGACGCGGCCTTGCAACGGTTGCCCGTCGAGGAAGCGCAGGATCTCGTCCACGGTGAAGCGTCCGAGCCGGCGCCGGCCGTTGCCGGCGAACCCGGCGATGTGCGGAGTCAGGAAGCAATTGGGCAGGTCGTAGAGCGGGCTCTGCGGTGTCGGCGGCTCGGGGTGCGTGACATCGAGGTACGCCTGCAGCGGCCGGGCGCGCAGCGCCGTGGCCAGCGCCTCTTCGTCGACCGTGGCACCGCGACCGGTGTTGATGAACAGCGTGTGGTCCTTCATCGCCTGGAACTGCACCGCACCGAACATCTTCTCGGTGGTCGGCAGCCAGGGCACGCAATTGTGGATCACCTCGCAGGTGCGGCAGACTTCGTCGAGGGTTGCGGCGCGCGCGCCGGCCTGGGCCAACTGCGCCGGGTCCGCCTTGGGATCGCAGACCAGGACCTGCACGTCGTGGAAGTTGCGAAGCAGTCCGTGCAGGTTCCGTCCGACGGCGCCGTAGCCGACGATGCCGATGGGCAGGTCGTACAGTTCGCGCACCGGGAAGTCACGCTGGCGCGGCCGGTTCCGGTCCTGGCGCATCGCGTTCGACAGTGGGATGATCTGCTTCAAGGCCAGGATGGTCACGGCCAGTGCGAACTCCGCCACGCCTTCGGCTAGGATGTTGTTGGCCGTGCTCAGCGCCAGGTTGCGGCGCCACACCGCCTCGGTCGCAAACGGCGCCATACTGCCAGCGGCGTGCATCCACAACGCCAAGTCCGGCGCCGGTTCCAGCAGGTCCTCTTCCAGGGCGCAACCGCCCCACCCGGTCATGACCACGCGCGCCCCCTTCATGGCCGCGCTGATCTCGTCGCGCGAACGCTTGACCGGATCCAGACAGAACACCACCTCGGTGCGACCGCGCAGCCGTTCCCAATCCGCGTCCGAGAAACACTCTGTCGTGGTTCCAGCCCCGATCAGCACCGCAACTCTGGCTTTGCCTGGCATAGATTCCTCCTGTGAAGCAGAAGGTATCACGAGGCCAAGGGCTGTCAAGCGGGGAGTGGGTCGGTCGCGATACGTCTGTCCGAGCCGTCCCGCCGTACAGCAGGATCAGCAAGCGACCTCCCAGGGACCGCTCCCTCACCGTATGACCCGGTGGTCCGCCGCCCGGGGACGCTCACGTGAAACTGAAGGGGGCCGGGAGCCCGCGAGGACGCGGGCGCTCCAGGAACTGGCACGGGGGGGCTGACTTTGGAGCGCCCGCGTCCTCGCGGGCTCCGGAAGCATTGTGGCCAGTTTCACCGCGGGATGACCGAGCGGTACGCCACCCGGGAGCCGCTGACGCATTCCTCGCCACGTCGTCTGGGTGTTGCGTCCTGGAGGGTTGCGGGCTATCTTATTTTTTCGCAGCTCAAGCATGGAGTCCTTTTCCCCCGCAGGCAGGGAGTGAATCCCGGAATGAAAGGCCACAACAATCTGCTGGACCGGCTGGTGGAGCGCATGGACCTGCTCGACCCGTCCAGTGTCCAGAGTTATCTGTTGCGAATGACGCGCGAGAAAGGCTTCCTGGAAGCCATCTTCGACACGATCCAGGAAGGGATCATCGTCGTCGACCGCGCCCTGAGCGTGCACTACCTCAACACGGCGGCCCGCCAACTCCTGGGCATCCAGGAGAACGCGACCAACCAGCGGATTGACCGGTACCTGCGCGAAGTCGAGTGGGGCCCTCTCCTGGACGCGGACCCGAAGCAGTGGGAGCGCATTTCGCGGCAGGAGATAGAGGTGTTCTATCCCACGCACCGGTATCTGAGTTTCTACGTCGTGCCCATCAGCCCGGGCGTGAAGTCCGAGACCGTACCGCTGGCGACGTTGATCATCCGTGACGTCACCCAGATGCACGTCGACACCGAGAAGACGATCGAGTCGCAGAAGGTCGAGGCCATCACCATGCTGGCCGCGGGTGTGGCGCACGAACTCGGCAACCCGCTCAACAGCCTGAACATTCACCTCCAGCTCCTGGTCCGCTGTCTGGACCGGATCGGCGCGCCGAGCGCTCCGGCCCCGAAGCCCCGCGCAACCCGCGGGCGCAAGACGAAAGGCGCGGGGACGCAGGCGCCGCCGGCGACCACCGACAGCGTGGCCGACGCGCGGGAACTGCTCGACGTAGCCAAGCAGGAAGTCGCCCGACTCGACGCCATCGTGCACCACTTCCTGCGGGCCGTGCGCCCGGTACCGCCCCAAATGCAGCCTGTCGACCTGTCCAAGCTGCTCGGCGAAGTGCTGGCGTTCATGCGCGCCGAAATCGAGAACCGGAAGATCGCGGTCGAGGCCTCGTGGCCAGACGCGCTCCCGACCGTCGCGGGCGACCGCGACCAGCTTCGGCAAGCGTTCTACAACCTCATCCGCAACGCCGTGCAGGCCATGGCCAGCGGCGGCCGGCTCGATATCCTCTGCAACGAGGACAGCAACTTCGTCAATCTCCGTTTCCAGGATACCGGCCAAGGCATCGCCCCGGAGAACCTGAGCCGGATCCTGGAGCCGTACTTCACCACGCACGCCGAAGGCACGGGATTGGGGTTACTGATCGTCAACCGGATCGTCCGCACGCACGGCGGCGAACTGCTCATTGAGAGCGTCCCGGGCGAGGGCGCGGCGTTCACCATCCGGCTGCCGTTGCGCGAGCGGCAGGTCCGCCTGCTCGAGGCGGCCAAGTCCGCGCAGGAAGCCAGCATCCCGCTGGATGCCGAGTCCCGCGACACAGGAGGCTGAGACGGCAATGCCCGCACGCGAGCCCACACGGCCAACCATCCTCGTCATCGACGATGAGAAAAACACCCGGGACGGCCTGGACAAGGCGCTTTGCCACAAGTACAGCGTCCTGCTGGCGGAGAGCGCCAACGCGGGGCTGGACATCCTGAACCGCGAGCACGTCGATGTCGTGCTGACCGACCTGCGCATGCCCGGCATCGACGGCATGGCGTTCACGCGCGAGGTCGCCGCCCGCCAAGACGCGCCCCTGGTGATCATGCTGACCGCCTACGGTTCCGTGCAGACGGCCATCGAGGCCATGAAGGTCGGCGCCTACGATTACCTGACCAAGCCCGTCAACATCGACAACCTCGAGATGATGATCGAACGCGGCCTGGAGTCGCGCCGGTTGCGCGCCGAGAACGAGCAACTCCGGCGTGAACTCGACCAGCGGTACGGCCTGGAGGGCATGATCGGCAACTCCAGGGCCATGACCGAGGTGTTCGACACGGTCCGGCAGATCGCCGACGCACGCTCCACCGTGTTGCTGACCGGCGAAAGCGGGACGGGCAAGGAACTGATCGCCCACGCCGTCCATCGCCTGAGCGGCCGCAGCAGCCAGCCGTTCATCGTCGTGCACTGCGCGGCCCTGAACCCGAACCTGCTCGAGAGCGAACTGTTCGGCCACGAGAAAGGTTCTTATACCGGTGCGCACCAGCAGGTCTTGGGGCGCTTCGAGAGAGCAAATGGCGGCACGCTGTTCCTCGACGAGATCGGGGACATCGACCTGTCGACGCAGATCAAGCTGCTGCGAGTCCTCGAGACGCGCACGTTCGAGCGCGTCGGCGGCAACACGCCGATCGAGACGGACGTGCGACTCATCGCGGCGACCAACTGCGATCTGAAACGCCGCGTGGACGAAGGTCGGTTCCGTGAGGACCTCTATTACCGGCTCCACGTCGTCAGCATCCGTCTGCCGCCGCTGCGGGAACGCGCGGAGGACATCCCTCTGCTCCTCGACCACTTCCTCCGCAAGGCGGCGGAGGAGAACGGCAGAACCCTGTCCGGCTTCAGTCCTGAAACCGTCAAAGTCCTGACCGCCTACGCGTGGCCGGGAAACGTTCGCGAACTGCGCAACTGCGTCGAACGCATGGTGGTGATGTCACGCGGTTCGAACCTGACACTGAAGGACGTGCCGGCCGATGTCCGCACCGCCATTTCCGACGCGCTCGAGAGCAAGGATGGCGGCGCCGAGGCGGGTGCGAAGGCACCATCGTTGGACATCGACGCGCACGAGAAGAACCTGATCGCGCAGGCGCTCAGGGAAACGCGCGGCAACCGCACCGAGGCCGCGCGCCAACTGGGAATCAGCCGCCGCACCCTGCACCGCAAGCTCCACACCTACGGCCTGGAAAACCTGTGAGGGCCAGTCGAGGCGCACTTTCACGGACACCGGACCGGTGCGCCAAGAGGAGAATGAGATCATGAAGCATTCCGGCACGATGGTTCTGGCGGCAGCGGTGCTGGCCGCGGGGTTGGTCGCAGGCTGCGGCAAAGGCGGTCAGCAGGCGCCCGCCGCCACTGCCGGCCCGGCCGCGACTGCGGAGGCCGCAACGAAAAAGATCACCGTCTGTCTTCTGCCCAAGAAGAAAGGCGTGCCGTACTTCACCACCTGCGCCAAGGGCGCGGAGGAAGCCGCGCGCGAACTCGGCAACGTCGAGCTGATCTACGACGGCCCGACGGACGGCGCGCCAGAGAAGGCTGCCAGCATGATCGAGAAGTGGACGCTGCAGGGCGTGGACGTCATTGCCGTGTCGCCCAACGACCCTGAAGTCCTGGCCGCGGCCATGAAGAAAGCGCGCGAGAAAGGCGTGCACGTCATCACCTGGGACGCCGACGGCGCGGCCGGGACGCGCGAGTTCTTCGTGAACCAGGCCACGGCCAAGGACATCGGCTACGCGTTGGTCGACACCATGGCCAAGGACCTGGGCGAGGCGGCCGAAGGCGAGGTCGCGATCATCACGGCCACACTCACGGCGGCGAACCAGAACGAGTGGATCAAGTTCATGAAGGAGCGCCTGCCGACCTATCCGAAACTGACGCTCGTGGGCGTGCAGCCGTCGAACGAGGACCAGAAGCTCGCGTTCCAGGCGGCCCAGGACCTGATGAAAGCGCACCCGAACCTGCGCGGCATTTTCGCCATCAGCTCGGTGGCATTCCCCGGTTCGGCGGAGGCAATCAAGCAGGCGGGCATGGGCGGCAAGGTGCTGGTGACCGGGCTGTCCACCCCGAACGACATGCGCAGCTACGTGAACGACGGCACGGTCAAGTCCGTGATCCTGTGGAACACGGTCGACCTCGGGTACCTGACCGTGCGCGTCGCCGATGCGCTCACCACCGGCAAGCTCAAGTCGGGCGACGCCATGTTCGACGCCGGCCGGCTCGGGCAGCGGCTCGTCGCCGGCGACAACGTCCTGCTCGGCCACATCCTGGTCTTCACCAAAGAGAATATCGCCCAGTTCGATTTCTGACGTGGCGCGGGCAGTCTCTTGCCCGCAGGGTGCGACCGCGACTCAGTCAGTGGCTCGGCGCGTCCCGCGCCGAAGCAGAGTATTCGGGCCGGTCCCCGGCCCAGAGTCTCGGGCCGAGACGGCCCGAGGGCACCCTACTGCGGTCCCAGAGGTCCCGCGCCACTGCTACGGTGCGCGCGACCCGCGTTCAGGGAACTCTCCTACGCCTTCGCGCAGAGCAGGATCGCCACGGTTTCGCCTGGCTCGACGTAAGGGTGGTGTCCGGTCATGGCCACGTCGCAGTTGTCGCGGCCGACCCCGAACTGCCAGAGCATGCCGGCGGCCGGCGCACGGATGTCCACCGTGGCGAGGTTGGCACTCGACAAGACGTGGCCGAGACTGTCGCCAGCCCGGACCTTCATGCTAGGCGCCAGACGCGCGGCGCCGACGAACAATCCCGCGACCGGCGCAGGCACGGGCACCTTGTTCACGGTGTCCAGGAACACCGGCACGTGCGCCGGTTTCGGCTGGCCCCGGAACAACCCGATGGCACAGGCGAGGTTGCACAGAAGTCGGAGTCCCTCCGCCGCCTGCGCCGCGGTGACGCGGTACTGGCCGGAGAACTCGTACGACATGCCCGGTACGCCGCGCGAGCAGGCGTAGCCGGCCAGGGTGCAGTTGTCGGGCGGCCGGACATGAATGAGTTGCGGGCCCAGGCTGCGGGCAAGCTCGCGCAGTCCGGGCATCTCGCGGATCAAGAGCGCCGGCATCCAGCTCCGGTTCCAGGTGTGCAAGTCGAGCACGTGCGTCGCGTGGGGAAGCAGTGTTGCCGCAATGGCTGCGGCCACGCGCCGGGGTGCCGTCCCAGCCCTCCGCCCCGGCCAGTACAGGTTCATGTTGAGCCGGTTGCTGCGCGGGTGCGAGTACGGCTGTTCCGGGCTCATCCCGAGGTGCGGCCGGTGCTCGCGAATGGCCGGAAGGTTGCCGAACGGCACGGCCAGGATGCGCCCGGTCACCAGTTTCTCCCCGGCCACGGCGACGAAGCGGCGCATGGCCTCGATGCCCTGCAGCTCATTACCGTGCTGCGCCGCCACCACCAGCAGGCACGGTCCGGCCTTGGGCGCGACGACATCCCAGTACGGAACCCGCAGCACCGCCCCGTCGCGCAACGGCACGCCCAGGGCCCGAACCTTGACGGTTGCACTCATGGTGATGGCTCTCCTTGCTTGCGACGCTCTGCTGACTGTCGCACGGTCGACCGCGCAGTGGCTCGGCGCGTCTCGCGCCGAAGCGGAGTGCCCTCGGCCGGTCCCCGGCCGAGGGTCTCGGGCCGGGACGGCCCCGAGCACTCTGCTGCGGTCCCGGAGGTCCCGCGCCACTACCGCGCCACTCCTACACCTCGCGCAACCCCAGACGATCGAGCTGTTCCGCCGGCGCCTTCAAGTCCAGCAGGGTCTGCTTCAAGGTGCGCTGCATGTCGCGCAGCTTGCCGGGGTTCGCGTCGGCCAGGTTGACGAGTTCGTTCGGGTCGGTGCGCCGGTCGCTGAGCCAGGTTGGGGTTGGCCAGGACTTGTGCGTGACCGTGCGTCGCCCGTTCTCGTACGGCCCCAAGTCGTAGTGCAAGAACCTCGCCAGGGAGTGACCGTACCAGTACAGCGGTTGGTTCGCGGGGACAGGCGACTGGTGCAGGACCCACTCGCCGTCCGTAATGCTCACACTGCACCCGAATTGCCCGGCGACCGCGACCGCGCGCGTGCGAACTGCAGAGTCCGCCAGCACCGGCAGCAGGTCGATGCCGTGCATGGGTGCGCGTTCAGGCCGCGACGGCAGGGGCCGCCCGACGGCGGAGAGCACGGTCGGGTAGATGTCCACCAGTTGCACCAACTGCGCACGACGCTCACCGCGCCCCAGCGTCGGGTGCGCCATGATGAACGGAATGTGCCCGACCGCGTCGTGCTCGTGGGTCTGCAGCTTGCCGAGCCGGCCGTGGTCGCCGTTGTATGTGCCGTGGTCCGTGGTGAAAATGACCAGCGTGTCCTTCCACATGTCGAACCGGTCCAGCGTGTCGAACAGCTTGCCGAGCTGGCGGTCGAGGAACACGACCTTGGCCGCGTAGCGCGCCCGGTATGCATTGAACTGCTCCGGGGCCATGCGCTCGCGGCACTGTGAGTACGGTTCGCAGATGGACATGTTGGGGACCGAGTATCCTTTCGGATCAAACATGCGGAGGATGTCCTCGGGCGGGTCCCACGGCTCGTGCGGATCGAAGATGTCCAGGTGCAGGTAGAAGTCACGGTGCGCCCGGTTCGCGCCGAGCCAGTCGCAGGCACGGTGGATGGTCTGGGCGCAGAAGTAGTCGTCCTCGCCCCGGCGCACATGGTGCACATTGCGCCAGTGCCGTTCGATCTTGCTCAGGCGGTCGGGCTCGGGGCACGCGAACCCGTCAACCGGGGCGGTGTGCCAGGCGTCGGCCTCAATGCCCCGGACAAAATCGAACCCGGTGTAGCCCATGTGGTAATTGCCGGCGCCCTGCTCCCAGAGGTGGAAGTGGTCAGTGATGAGATACGACACCTTGTAGCCCTGCGCGAGGGTCCACTGCACCGAACGGTTCGGCGGGCCGGAGACCTGGCGCGGCAGGTCCGGATCGTCGTCGTCAAGCGGACTCCAGCCGCGATCGAGGAACTCGAACCGCCCGGTGTAGATGTCGCGCCGGGCCGGCATGCAGGGCGTGCTGCCGCAGCAGCAGTTGTCGAACACCGTGCCGCGCGCCGCGAGCCGGTCGAGGTTCGGCGTCGGCACGACCCACGGCGGCGCCTCGCGGCTCCAGCACTCGTTCAGCGGCCGGCCCAGGTGGTACCCGCCGCAGTGGTCGCGGCGCAACGTATCGCAGAGGATGAGGATGACGTTCACGGAGTGCAGATCTCCGTTCCGGCGCAGGCCAGTGGCGCGGGCAGTCCCTTGCCCGCAGTCTCAGGCAACTCCCGCCATATCCGCCGGCCAAGGGACTGGCCGGGCCACGGCTGGAGCAACCACTCACTCCCGCGGCGGGAAAGGGTTCAGGGGCGTCCAAAAACCATGCGGCGCTGGCAGTTCATGCGGGTTGCTCCGGGTTGCAGGGTCTTCTCGGAACAGACCCACCGGACACCACGGAGGGCCTGGGAGACAGGCGATCGGTCTCCTCCATCGTACCCCGACCTTCCCCGCCCGCGATAGCGTGCCGCAAAGAGTCCGGCACCGTCACTTTTTCCCCTCGGTAGGCGGGTGTCCGCCGCCGCCCGGAGCGCGCGAGAATTTCACGTGCGCCGTACCAGGGTCTTGAACTGCAGGCGGCCCGACGCGATAGAGCACCCACAGGAAATCCACCTGTGCCGTCTCTTCGATCGGCCCATCGGCCGTTCCGCCGTTCCAGTCAGCGAGGACCAGCTTGCGCGTCGGGCCATAGGCGCCGATGCCCCAACGTTTCCAGTCCTCGTCCGTCGCCGGTGACACCGACCATTTCCCCTTGGAACCCCCAAAACTCCAGTCGCCTTTCTCGCCTAACTCCAGCAACCGCGTAACGGCGGCGTTTGCGCCCGTGGCCGCAAGCAGCGCCCCACCGCCGCCCTTGTCGTAGAAGAGCCGTTCAGAAAGGATGCGCCAACGTCCGACCAGTTCCTGAGGGAGAGGCGTGTCCTGCGGGAGAGGCGCGGGTGTGGCCGGATGGTCTTCGGCAGCCACCAACCACGCCCAGGCCATCATAGTCAACCCGAGCCGGACGAGTGCCGCGGAGTTCATTGGCAGAGATATCATGTTAGCCCTCCCATGTCCCCCGTGACGTGGCGTCGCGCGCGGTGCCACGACGGGCCCGTCTGGGCCGTTCTCAACCTCCAACCGCACCACCCTTGCCGCGGCCGCCGCGACCTTTGGGCGGTTGTGGTTGTTGACCCCCTCCGCCAGCCTTGAGCAGGTGGCGGAAGGTCTCGGTCAGGCTCTCCGTCGACTGAATGATGGAACATTTCGGATACTTCTTGCTGAATTCGACCCAGCTACTGAGTTCTTCGGCGCTCGGATCGCGCCCAAAGGCGATCTTGAACGCGTCGGTCACCATCTGCGTCGGGTCGCTCAACGACTGGACCCTCAGGTTGTTACCGATGGGCATGGTGAAGTTATTGCCGATCGGCATCGTGAATGGCGTTACCTGCGTCAAGGGCGTTACCTGCGTCAACGCGGCGCCCGTGTTGCCTATCAGCGGCGTCACGTTGGCTAAGGGCGAGGTGTTGTTCAGACCCGATATCAACTTTTGGATATCATCTCGGGACAGCGTCTGGGACATCTGGCCAACCTGATCCAGCGTGTAGACCTGCACCCCACCCACCTGCTGGGGCGCTGGAACGTTCGCCGCGGCGGCCGGCGGGGCCGCCGGCGGCGCAACCGGTGCTTGGGGCGCGGCTGCCTGGTTGGCCTTGTTCCTCTGATTGGCCTCGGTGTAGGCTTTCAGGAACTTATCGTAGAAAACAAACACCGCGCGATCATCGGCACTGGCTTCACGTGGAACGCGTTGTGCCCGCTGATCGGCGGCCCCTCCCTCGATGTAACCCATGTTCCGGACGTGTTTCACCGCTTGATCGTAAGCATCGCGATCCTGGTTCTTGAGGCCCTGGCACTCGCGTATCCGCTGGGTGAACTCAGGATAGTTGTCCCCGGCCCGCGCCGTGCCGACCAACACGGTCAGCGCGCACAGCCCCACCACAACCCGACGGCTCCACACTTGCTGTTTCACGATCCGATTCCTCCTTGCCTAATTCGGTTCTGCCACGGTAAGGGTCCGCGGACCAAGGCCGCGACGGGTTGCCCTCCGGGCAAAACGTCTCCGAGCCTGAGATCGCCGCATCCCCCCCCAGATGTCGCATCACAATTACGGTAAGAGAATCGTCAGAATACGCGGCAAGATACACCCTGCATCGCGGAGTAGCAAGACCCCGCGAACGGGTTCGGCGACGTTTGTCGAAACCGTGAATCGTTGATGGCGAATCGTCGGCACGCTGAACTCAGCTTGGCGCGAAAGACGGGCCGCCGATGTCTTCCTCAACGTGGTTGTGGCTGGCGGCCTGCCCACCATTCACGATCAACCATATCCCAGCCGCGGAAACGCTTCTGACCGAGCCGGACGGACCAGCGTCGGTCAGTCCAGCGGCGGGAAGCGGTTCAGGTTCGTCCACGGGTGAATGATGAAACGCAGCACGGTGCGGGGCGGATGGGCCTTGATGCGCACCGCTTCTTCGAGATAGCTCTCGCGGGTGCGGCCGAACAGCGTGTGCTGCGAAACCTGCGTGGCCAGGGCTTCGGCGTGCTTGTGCGCGAACTCGGTCACGTCGTAGAGCACGGCCGGTCCTTCGATGGCCGTGTTCTTGTAGTAGTAGAGATGCGGCGTCCGCCAGGGCGCGCCGAGGTCGGCGCAGACCGGTTCGCCCGCGTGCCAGGCGGCTTCGAGGCTGAGGTCGCGCGTCGCGATGTGGTCCCGGTGCCGCTCGCGCTCGCCGTGCGTGAAGATCGCTTCCGGCCGCACCTCGCGAATGATGCGCATCACTTTCTGCAGCATTTCTTTGCTGTTGACCAGCCCCATGTCGGGCGCGCCCAGGTTCACGTAGCGCGCCACGCCCAGTACGCGGCGTGCGTCTTCGGCCTCCTTGGCCCGCAGCGCGACAACCGTGTCCTTCAGCTCCGGCGTCGGGAACCCTTCGCAGCCATTGGTCATGATCACGACCACCACTTGCGTGTTGTTCGCCGCCATCCTGGCCATGCCCGCGGCCATGACCAGTTCATCGTCCTGGTGCGCGCCAAAGACCATGATGCGTTGGTAGTTCATGCGCTCCTCTCCGGGTTGCGGAGGTTTGTCGGAACGGACGAAACGGACACAACGGACCAACCGGACGCAAAGGAGGCAGCCGGCCTGACTCCTCCGCACTACCTCGGCGCGGCGGCCAATTCCAGCACGACCCCCTCGCCGGGTGCAAGTTGCAGACGGAACACCGATTCATCCCCTTCGCGACGGGTCGGGATCGCGATGCCTGGCAGTTCGAGATCAAGCACCGCCACCTGCGGGCCGTGGAATCGGATCTCGTCCGTCGCCGCGTCGAAGGCGTCCGCGTTCAGGGCGGTCAGGAACCACCGGTTCCCGACCTTGTCTTCTCGCAAGGTCAATGCGAACTTCGCACCCACACCGTAGAACGCCCGTTGCTTGGCGCCCCCGGCCACGTACCCCAGAATCTGCTCCTCCGGCTCCGCTTCGTTGTAGACTTGGCTGAACAGAGCCACGGTTCCCTTCCCCAGCGACGCACGGTAGACCGTCCCTCTGGGCGGGTACGCCCCGACCTTGCTCTCTGTCGGATCCTTCTCGGGGACCCAAACCCGCGCGTCATACTTCCAGCTCCCCTCTCCGAACGCCGCCTTCAGCAGCGTACCGTCGGGCTTACCCCACGGATCATAGACTCCCGCCGCACCGACGGCGATCAACGTCCCGCCCGCCTGCACCCAGTCCCGCAGCCTGACCTGCATCTCGGTCGGCATCGACGTGGCATTCGGCAACAGGATGACATCTGACCCGTCCAGACTCTGTTTCCCGTTGAGGATCAACCGTTCCCACAACACCCCGTAGTCCCAGCCGTTCTTCTCAAGGTACCTGGAAAACATGAACGCCTTGGCCCGCAGGGTGTGAGTCGGGTATCCGTTCAGGAACGACGCATTCGACTCCAGAATGTTCACGCGCGGGGTCACGAGCGGGTAATCCAGGAGCGGCCGCTCGAACTGGCGCAACCGCGCGACGCTGACCGGGATGGCCATCGTGGAGTACCTGAGTGTCGCGTGCAGCCACCGGGGATCGGTCCAATACCCTTCGTCGCACCATCCGGGGCAGACACCGTACCAGACGGTGAAGAAGGACCGGCCGTCCGCCGCCATGCCGAAGAGTTCAGCCTCCCCGATGCGCCGGGCTCTCTGCCGCAGACGAGGAAGGCGTCGGGGCCTGTGCCGCAAAGCGAACCGTTCTCGATCTTCCACGCCCCGGCCTTTGGCAACCAATCCGCCCCCAGGTCGGTCCGCGCGAAATCGTCCGCAAGAACGAGTTCCGCCCCGCGCGGCAACGCGCTCGGGTCCGTCTCCTCGGCAATTGCGCAGAAATGGCAGGATGAGAGTCCAAGCGCCAACCCCGTCAACCATCGCAGCATGGTTCACCCCTCCGTCCTCAAGTTGCGAGATTCCTGCCCCGTCCGGATTCCCGGTGCCGGATCGTCTCCTGAACGGCCCCAAAATCTCGAACTCCCAACTTCGATGTTGGGCGTTCGTCTTGGTTCCAGCGGCACCGGATCAGGATTTGCCGGGATGCTTCCGGGGCGGGCCACGCCTCACCCGGCGGGCGGCGGGCCCGGCAGGACGACCACGTCTTCGGGCGTCACGGCGACGGTGACGTCTTCACCCGTACGTGCCGCGGACCGCGGGTTCAGTTCGAACAGACGCAGTTGAACGCTGTCGTCAACAGCCACCAGGTGCTCGGCCATCTCGCCAAGGTACGTGGACTCGACCAACCGCGCCCGGAACCGATTCGTTGCGGCAGCGTCCGTTTCCGAAACGATCCGGAGCGTCTCGGGCCGTAGCGAGACGGTGACCTCGGCCCCGGCACCGCCACCGCCAGCCGGCGGCACGGTTGACGTCAGACGCCCCAGCGGCGTCTCGACGGTTGCGGAGTCCGCACGCACATCCAGCAGCTTGCCGCGGACGAAGTTGGTCTCGCCGATGAACCCGGCGACAAACGTGTTGACCGGCCGCGCGTACACGTCGCGCGGCGAGCCGACCTGGAGGATGCGGCCCTGGTCGAGAACGGCGATGCGGTCGCCCATGCTGAGCGCTTCGGCACGGTCGTGAGTCACGTAGATGGCCGTGAGTCCCGTGTGCTTGCAGATGCGCCGGATCTCGGTGCGCATGTCACGCCGCAGCTTGGCATCGAGGTTGGCGAGCGGCTCGTCGAGGAGCAGGCAGGACGGCTCGATCACCAGCGTCCGCGCCAGGGCGACACGCTGCTGCTGGCCGCCCGAGAGTTCCGCCGGTTTGCGCTGGGCCAACTCCTCGATGTGGACCGTTCGCAGCGCGTCCGCCACTCGCCGCTCGCGGTCGGGCCGCGGCAGGTTCTTCATCTCGAGCCCAAACGCGACGTTCTGCTCAACGGTCATGTGCGGCCAAAGCGCGTAGCCCTGGAAGACCATCCCCGTGTTGCGCTGGTGCGGCGGCACGTCGCGCACGTCGCGGCCATCGAACAGGATGCGGCCGGAATCGGCATTCTCGAATCCGGCAATCATGCGCAGCATCGTGGTCTTGCCGCAACCGGACGGACCGAGCAGGAAGAACAGCTCCCCCGACGCGATATCCACCGACACCCCGGCCAGGGCCGTGACCTTGCCGAAGTTCTTGACGACGTTGTCGAAGATGACGTTCATGGGGGACTGGCCTCAGAGCATGTACAGTGCGGGTGAAGAACGGACCCAACAGACCCAACGGACGATCGCTTCGTGGCGGCGGCGGCCTCTCACCCAATGACCCAGTGACCTAATGACCCAGTGACCCGCCATCATCGCCGTACCACCTTACTTCTTCGCGGCGGCAGGCTTCGGCGGGGCACCGACCTTTTCGAGGACCAGCGCGGTGCGGCAGGGCAGGTACACCTTCACACAGTGCTTCAGCGTGCGCTTTTCCAGGACCGGCTGCGTGAGATAGCGCTGTTCCGGTTCGATCCGGCCGTGCCCGCCGTAGGAGCGCGAATCGGTGTCCAACACCAGTCGGTATTCGCCGGGCGGCACTTCCACCGCGTAGTCCGTCACCGACCGGTCCGGGTGGAAGTTGCAGAACACGAACATGCCGGCACGCTCGAAGACGATGATCTTCTCGTCTTTGCTGTTCCGGATGAGCCTGGGCGTGCCGGTGCGTTGTGCCAAGTGCTGCCGCGCCAACCGGATCAGATCCCGGTCGAAATCGGCCAGGAACTTGTACTTCAGGTTCGCGTCGTCGCGCAAATGCCACTTACGCCGCGCGTACTTGTAGGACCAGTTGTTGCCCTCGCGCGGAAAATCGATCCACTCCGGGTGCCCGAATTCGTTACCCATGAAGTTCAGGTAGCCGTGCCCGGCGGTGGCCAGGGTGATCAGGCGCATGATCTTGTGCAGGGCCATGCCGCGGTCCACGAGCGGGTGCGGGTCCTGGGCCTGCATGTGGTGGTACATAGCCGCGTCGATCAGCTCGAAAATCATGGTCTTGCCGCCCACCAGCGCCTGGTCGTGCGACTCGACGTAGCTGACGGTGTGCTCGTCGGCGCGACGGTTGACCAATTCGTGCCAAAGGTAGCCCATGTCCCAGTCCTCGTCGCGCACGTCGGCGGCGAGCTTGAACCAGAAGTCGGGCACGCCCATGGCCAGGCGGTAGTCGAAGCCCAGTCCCATGTCCTGCACAGGCGCCGCCAGGCCCGGCATGCCGCTGACGTCCTCGGCAACGGTCATGGCCGCCGGCTTGACCTCGTGGATCAGCTCGTTGGCCAGGCAAAGGTAAGCCAGCGCATCCTCGTCGACCGAGCCATCGAAATACCGGTCATAGGAGGTGAAGCTCGTGCCCAGACCGCGGTGGTGGTACATCATGCTGGTGATGCCGTCGAAGCGGAACCCGTCGATGCGGTACTCATCGATCCAGTACCGGCAGTTCGAGAGCAGGAAGTGCAGGACTTCGGGCTTTCCGTAATCGAAGCAGCGCGAGTCCCAGGCCGGATGCTCGCCGCGGGCGCCCTGGTGGAAGTACTGGTAGAGTGTGCCGTCGAAACACGACAGGCCCTCGACCTCGTTGCGGACCGCGTGCGAATGCACCAGGTCCATGATCACGAACAGGCCCATGCCGTGCGCCGTGTCGATCAGCGTTTTGAGTTCCTCGGGCGTGCCGAACCGCGACGAGGCGGCGAAAAAGCTCGACACGTGGTAGCCGAACGAGCCGTAATACGGATGCTCCATGATGGCCATGAGCTGGACCGTGTTGTAGCCCGCGTCCGCGACGCGCGGCAGAATGCGCTCGGCGAACTCGAGGTACGTCCCCATCCCCTCGCGATCCTGGGCCATGCCCACGTGGCTCTCGTAGACCATGGGAAAGGTCGGCCGCGGCAAGTCCGGGTTGCGCCACTGGTAGTGCGACGGCGGCGCCCAGACCTGGGCGTTGAAAATCTTCGTGTGTTCATCCTGCACCACGCGCCGCGCCCAGGCCGGGATGCGGTCACCCGCGCCACCGTGCCAGTGCAACCGCAGCCGGTACAGGTCGCCGTGATGCAGTCGGTCCGGGGCCAGTTCGATTTCCCAGACGCCTTCGGCGTTGAGCCGGCGCAGTTGGTAGTCCGGCGCCTCACGCCACTCGGAGAAGCCGCCGACCAGGTACATGGCCGTAGCGTTGGGCGCCCACTCGCGGAACACCCAGCGCTCGCCGCGCCGGTGCAGCCCGAAGTACTCGTGACCGGCCGCGAACTCCTTCAGGTCCTTGCAGTTCCGGCACAAACGTCCCTTGACCTGCCCGGCGAACTCGTGCCGGCGCCGAATGACGTCCATGAACGGCACCAGATACGTGTCGTCCTTCAGGTGTGCGATGCCATGGCGCGATGGGGCCACGTCGAGACTCCTTCTCCCGCGAACGACGCCCACGCCGACGACCCTGCGTTGCGGACTAACCGTGGTAGACACCAAGGAAGTCGTCCCGCGGGATTCCAGCCTGTGTCAGTATCGTTCGAAGCGTGGAACTCTTCAACGTCCGATGGTTGGGCATCGTCAGAGGGGTTCGAGAACCGTCGGAGTTCTCCCGCAGCATCGCGATGTGACTTCCCTCTCGGACAAGCCGAAACCCCAGCCGCTCCAAGGCGGCGATCACGTTGCGGATCGGTGCGTCCACAGGGAACTTGGACATCAGACGGGAACTCCGGCCTCGGCAACGAAAGCCTCAATAATGGGCGGATCCACGTCGAGAGAGTTCGCCCCAAAGGTGTCCAGGTGAAACTGGAGCGCGGACTTGAGGTCTGCCACCGCCCCTTCGTAGGTGTCCCCCTCGGCGACGACAACGCCCTTTATGCCCAAGGGATACGCAACATAGGTGTCAGGATGCTTCTCCACAATGATCTTGATCTGTCGCATGGATATACCCTCGCCGTCGGATCTCGTCCGGTGCATTCCTCCAATCTACTCGCGCGAGCGCGATCAGGCAACATGTGGCGCGGAGTACTGGGGTAATGCGTCAGCGCCGCCCGGCCGGTCCGGATGATCGTGGATCAGCACCAGACGACGCTTACGGGCTGGCCGACGGGCGCGGCGCGTGCAGCACCCAGCGGAGCTGATCGCGAGGTACCGGTTCAGGCTGGCGCCGATCAACCGGTCCGCCGGCGGCAGCATGTAGTGCATGTGCGGCATGCACGGACCGGTGGTGTTGAAGTGTCTGGCCATATCGCAAGACCTGCCGGATGCGCTGGGCGGCGCTGCCCAAAAAGGTCTTCGAGGTGGACCCGCTGAAGTGTGCCAAGTGCGGGGGCAAGATGAAGATTGTCGCGTTCATCGAACGGCGGAACCAACCGACTGTCGTCTTGCGCATCCTGAAGCACTGCGGCCCGAGGGAGGACGCCGCGGCGCGCGGTCCGCCCGCCGCCACGCCCACCCCATCCGGACTATCTTCTCCCTCGTGACCCGAAGAAGGGAAATCCCTATCAGCTTACCCCGCCTTTGTCGCCTGTGCGATGGCGGCCACGAGTTCCCGGTAGCGGTACGGCTTGCCGACATAGCCGAGCACGCCCTCGTTGAGGATGGTCTGAGCCTCGCCGTCGACGCTGAAGCCTGTGGACAGGAGTGCCCGGACCCCGGGGTTGATCGTCTTCATGGCGTGGAAAGTGTCGCGGCCGTTCATTTGGGGCATGACCATGTCGAGGATCAGCAGATCGACCTCCCGCCAGTGCTGGCGGTAGAGCGCCAGCGCTTCGTTGCCGTCCGCGGCCTTGATGACCGCATGGCCCTCGGCCCGGAGCATTTCGGCAAGCACTTCGCGTACCAAGGCCTCGTCATCCACCACCATGATCCGGAGATTGGCGGGCGGTGTTGCCGCGGCGTCGCCTGCGGTGCGGTCCAGCACTGAAGGCGGCAGGCCCGCTGCCTCGACCAGAAGAGGCAGGTAGATTCGGAAGGTTGTGCCGTGCCCGAGCTCGCTGTAGGCGTTGACCGCACCCCCGTGGTTCTTGGCCGTGCCGTAAACGGCGGCCAGGCCCATGCCCGTGCCCTTGCCGACCGGCTTGGTGGTGAAGAACGGCTCGAACAAATGCGCTTTCACGTCGGCACTCATGCCGCAACCGGTATCGGACACGGCAAGCATGAGGTAGTCTCCCGGCCGGATCTCGTAGGGGTGCCTGGCGCAGAACTGGGCATCGAGGTGCACGACCTGAGTTTCGAAGGTCAACGTCCCACCGTCCGGCATGGCGTCGCGCGCGTTCACGCCGAGGTTGAGCAGTGCGTTCTGGAGTTGCGACGGGTCGCCGATGACCACGGCCGGCTGGGCGCGCAGCAGTTGCGCGATGGTGATGCGCTTGTCGATGCTGTGCTGGAGTATGGCGACCGTCTCGGCGACCACGGCGTGCATGTCCACCGCAATCGACTGATACTGGCCCTTGCGTGCGAAGGCGAGCAGTTGTTTGGTGAGGTCCGCCGAGCGCCGGGCCGCCGTGCAGATGGCATCGGCATAGTGCTTGAGGTCCGGCTCGACGAGCCGGCCGGCGAGCATGTCGGCATAGCCCAGGATGCCCGCGAGCTGGTTGTTGAAATCGTGCGCAATGCCGCCGGCGAGCTGGCCGATGGCGTTCATCTTCTGGACCTGGCGGAGCCGGTCCTCGCTGTCGCGCAGCGCCGCCTCGGCGCGCTTGCGGTCCGTGATGTCACGGTTGCTGCCGCGGCGACCGAGCCAACGTCCATCGGCGCCGTACACCGACTGGCACACGTGGCTGATCCAGCGCTCCTCGCCGCCGCGGGTGATAATGCGAAAGTCAATGGGCACGCAACCCTGGGTCTGCGAATCCTGGCGCAGGTGTTGCACCACGGCGGCGCGATCCTCGGAATGGACGATCCTCTCCAGCAGGCTCGGGTCGTTGACGAATTCCTCGGGACGATAGCCGGTGATGGGTTCGCACGACGGCGAGACGTAGATGTCCCGCCCGTCCGGCCCGCGCCAGGTTTCCCAGTCGTGGGTGAAGTCCGCGACCGTACGGAACCGCTCTTCGGCCGCGCGCGAGGCCTGATACGCGTCTTCCAGCTCCGCGGTGCGTTCCTCGACCCGCCGTTCCATGTGGTTATACGCTTCCTGCAGGGCCGCCTCCGCCTGTCGGCGCTCGGTAATGTCGCGGGAGACGGCCAGCAAGCGCTCCACGTTGCCGTGCGCGTCCTTGATCGGCGAAATGACGACTTCCCACCACTTGGGCGTGCCTTTGGCGGTTTCGCAATACCCAAGACAGCTCGCCGTTTCACCTTTCCTGGCCTTGGCAACGGTTTCCATGGCCGCCTCTCGCTCCTTGCCTTTCCAGAAATCAACCCATGACCTGTTCAAGAGCGGCGTAACGTCGTCGATCTCCAGGAGTCTCTTCCCGCCTTCGCTGATCGACAGGAGACACCCTTCCAGGTCCAGGACCTTGATGCAGTCGTTGCTGCTCTCGATGACACGCCGGGCGAACTCCTCGCTCCGGCGCAGCGCCTCTTCGGCCTGCCGCCGCTCCAGTTCGCCGCCGGCGCGCACCGCCACCAGTTTCAGCACCGTCTGCGCCAGGCGCGGATTCGCCAGGGGCTGGCGCCCGATGACCACGATCAGACCGATCGGTTTCCCGTCGTAACTCCACAGCGTGGTCCCGACATAACTGACGGCCCGCATCTCCTGGAGCACCGCATCCTGCGGAAACAGCGCGCAGACATCCTTGGGAAAACAACAGACCACCTTTCCCACCACGTCGCCGCACGGGGTATTCTTCAGGGTATAGTCCACGTTGTCCTCGAACGTGCCATTGCTGTACACGGCCAGAGTCCTGGCCGTCAGCCCGTCGCCCAGTAACTGATCGATGCAGGCATAGTCCATTCCCAGGCTGTCGGTGAGGTATCGGGCCAGGGACTTGAAGAAGTCATCGCCCGAGTCCGGGCGGTGATGCTGCAACAGGAACAACTGGGTCTCCTGGATGCGCTGGCGTTCGGTGACGTCGGCGAAGAAGCCCACCAGGCATTTCCGCCCCATGAGGAAGCTGCTGGTAACGGCGATGTCGGCATAGAAAACGGCGCCGTCCTTCCGCCGGCAGGGCAGCGAGGACGCCATGGTCTTCTCCCCGCGCAACACGGCATCGAACTCGGACGTCACAAAGTCCAGCGCGTCCTTGGGGTGAATGTCCGCGAGGTTCAACTGCAGTAACTCCGCATCCGAGTATCCGAACATCCGGCAGATGGAGGGGTTGCCGTACACAAACCGCCGTGTGTCGGTATCGATGGCCAGGATGCCAAGCGCGCTTTCCTCGAACAGCGACCGGTACCTTTCCTCCGACTCCCGCAGCTCGTCGGCCGCCCACCGGCGCCTCAGTGCCACACCGATACTGGCACTGACTCCCTCAAAGAACTGGACCATCGAGAGCGTCAGAGCATCCTTCCTGCGATCGTTCAATTGCAGCAGGCCGACGATCTCCCGGTTCGCGCGGATGGGAATGAGCGCCATGGAACTGTAGCCGTCATGGATGCAACGGTTCCTGGGGTGGAACCTGGGGTCCTGTGCGGGCTGGCGGTCCAGCAGCGTGAGGGAGTCGGGAGTCCAGAAACTGCCGCCGGATGTGAAACGGGGATTGGCCGGATCGATCTGGCCGGAAAGAACCAGGCCACACGTGCAGGCCAGGCGGATGCTGCCGGTTCCGTCCCTGCAGATCCCGCCGTCCGCGCCACGGGCAACCAAGGTGTTCTCCGTGAGCAGAAAATCGGTGGGGAAGCCGCTCTGGACGGCGTACGGGAAGTCATCGCCATTGCGCAGCCGGATCCCCACCGCATCGAATCCTGTTTCTCGCCGGATGGCGGTGAGAATACGGCTGATCGTATCGTCAAAGGCGGCTGCTTCGTTAAGAATGGTCACGATTTCGGCCGCGAGCTGTTGGCGACGTTCCGCCTCCCTGTTTTCCGTGATGTCGCTGATCACCGCGTGGCAGGTGAGGTGATCATCAGTGCCACGCACCGCGGCAATCTCCAGGCGCGCCCAGAATGGCACGGCGTCGGCACGCAGCATTCTGAATTCACACACCTGCGTCGCGTTGGTTGCAGAGAGCTGCCCGCAGAACCAGTCGTAGACGTCCTGGTCCTCCTTGGCGACGAAGCGCGACAGCGGGCGATCTACCAGATCGTCACGCGTCACGCCCAGCAACGCGGCGGTCGACGGATTGGCGGTCAGGACCCGCCCCGTTCCGTTGAGGGTGACAATGGCTGCCGGCGTATGATCGTAGAGGTCGACATCGTGCGCCCGCGCGGCGGCGAGGTCCTCCTGCGTTCGGCGCAGTTCCTCGTTCTGCAGTTCCAGTTCGATCTGATGCAGGCGCAGTTCGTGGAGCAGGCACCGCGCTTCCTCGGGCGACAGCGTGTCGAGGTTCTCCGGCACCCGGGGCGCCCTGGCGCGGGCAATGTCCTCCGCCTGCTGCCGCAATGCCTGCGCTGAGTGCGCCGAGGCGTCCTGTTCCACGCCGAACTCCTGGCGCAGGCGCGTGCCGGCAGCCACGGAGCCTCGAGCGCCGTCGCGGGTGCAATGGCGGGAGTCTGTCAACGGATCGGCGATCAGAGTTCGCGATGTGGTCATGTCAGGCATATCTCCAGGAATCTCGGCGGTGGTTCTTGCCGCGCAGGTTGATGACGGCCTGGACCAGCCCCGGGGCCCGCGGGTCGCGCGTGGGTCCCTTCAACCGGGTCACGATGAACACCTTCTGAACATCGATGCCGTACTCCTCGCGCCCGTGCCTCACGGCCAGGTATTTCCCCGGCTTAGCGGTCAAGACCACGCTGTCCGTCGTCATCTTGCTCTCCTGTTTTCCGTCCTGTCGCTGGTACGCCAGCCCTGGCTGCGCGCCGGCATCGGTATGCCCGGCGTGGGGACACGCCGGGCAGTGCGGGGCGGCGAGAGGGTCGGACGCGTCTGACCTGTCCGACAAGTCTGCCCCGCCGCCTGAACCCTGAACCCTCCGCATGCTCCGAGTTCCGTACTCCTTTGCCTCACGCACCTGTACCCCTGGCTACGGTTCAGCCCGCGAGGACGCGGGCGCTCCAGGGATCAGCCCTTACACCCACGCACCCATACACTCCCCCGCCTCCATCCTCAGCTTTCACCCCTCATCCCTCTGTCACCCTTCAGAACTGCTTCAGCTCCGAATCATCCAGGGGGATGACCTCTTCGGGTTTCGCGCCGGCCGCGACCAATTCGCGCTTGCCGCCGTGACGGCCGTTGCCGTTGCCATTGCCGTTGCCATTGCCGTTGCCATTGCCGTTGCCGCCGTGCGTACGCGGGGTTAGGGCCGGTCTGAAGAACGGGGCCGATTCGGCCGCACGTGTTGCCGGCGCCGCGTACGCTGTCCGCGTGGTGGCGGGCCGGGCGCCGTTCCCGTTTGCGTGTGCGTTCGCGCCGCCGACCAGCGCCTCCAGCTCCCCGACCATGCCGTTGAGTTCCTGCGCCTGGCCCGTGAGTTCCTCGGACGCGCTGGCGGATTCCTCGGCGCTCGCGGCGTTCTGCTGCACCACCTTGTCCATTTCCGCGACCGCAGTGTTGACCTGTTCGATGCCCTGCGCCTGCTCCTTGGACGCGGCCGCGATCTCCGCCACCAACGCCCCGACCTTGCCGGCGCTGTCCTGGATTGCTGACAGCGACTTGGCCACATCCTGGGTGACGGTTACGCCCGCCTCGGCGTTCTTCTGCGCGCCCTCGATCAGGTCGGCGGTGTTCTTCGCCGCTTCCGCACTGCGCCGCGCCAGGTTCCGCACTTCCTCGGCCACGACCGCGAAGCCCTTGCCCGCCTCGCCCGCTCGCGCCGCCTCGACGGCCGCGTTCAGCGCCAGCAGGTTGGTCTGGAACGCGATCTCGTCGATCGTCTTGATGATCTTCGCCGTCTCGGCCGCCGAGGCCTTGATCTTGTCGATCGCCTCAGACATGCGCTTCATCGACTCGACGCCGCCGCCCACCGTGCTCTTCGTTTCCCGCATCAGCGTGTCGGCTGTGTTCGCGTGCTCCGCGTTCTGCTTGGTCATCGACGCCATTTCCTCGAGGGCACTCGACGTCTCCTCCAGACTCGACGCCTGCTCGCTGGCGCCCTGCGCCAGCGACTGGCTCGCACTCGCGACCTGGCTAGACGCCGACGCCACCTGTTCGGAGCCGGTTGAGAGGCCGGCAATGACCCGGGTCAAGGCACGACTGATGGACACGCTCAGGAAAGTGCCCAGTGCCAGCGCGGCCAGAAACCCGGCCAGTACGCCACCGCCGGACAGCATCTTGGCCAAGGCTGCGACGCGGTCCATCTCCACGCCCTGACGCGTGGCCTCGTCCCGGGTGATCGCCACAATCTTGTTCAGCAACGTGTCGGCGGCATCGAACGCGGTGTCAACGGCTGCCATCTGCTTGCCCAAGGCGGCATACGAGTCGTCGGCCGGATGTGACCAGTACTCCTTGGCGACCCCGACATAGGTCTCGTGGGCCTGCAGCCACTTCTGCCACGCAGGCAGGAAGTCCTTCCACACCCGCGCCTCTTCTTCGGTATGAGGCAGCAGTTCGTAAGTCTTCCACGCATCATCGGCGCGCTTCCTGATCTCGGCGAAGCCCGCGAAGGCGTGTTGCACGGCCTCGGCGTCCATGGTCTTGTCCATGAGCGCGTTCTCCGCCGAGTCCATGCCCGCCTGCGCCCCGCGGATCGTCAGCAGCGCCTGGATGCTGGGGAGGCGGACTTCCGCAATCTCGTCGGCCGCCGTGAACAGCGTGCTAATGGCCCAATACCCGATTCCACCCACGAACGCCGTCAGTAGCGCCGCGATCACGAATCCACCGATCAGCTTCGTCGACAGTTTCATGTTTTCGAGCATTGTCATTTCCTTTCCGCCGTTGACGAACTCGGGCCCACGCCAAGTCCGGACTCATTGCCACGCTGCGATCGGGACCGGGGCGGAGTCGCTTTGGGCTGCGGTACGCCGGCCGTGTCCCCACGGCGGCCGGTGTGCGTCGGCGTCACCCATGCTGCTCCGTGCCGCATGCTCCGTGCTTGCCTTCACGCCGCCTTGCCCATCCTCGCCATGCCACCCAGCTCTGTGCCGGACAGGACCTTGTCCACATCGAGCAGCATAATGACCTTCTTCGCCACTTTGCCCATGCCGAGAATGAACTCGGTGTCGACCGTGGTGCCGAATTCCGGCGCCGGCTCAATCTGCTCGCCGTGGATATCGAGCACCTCGGAGACCTCGTCGACAATGATGCCCATGGTCACACGCCCGTCTCCGTGCGCCACCTGCACCACGATCACGCAGGTCTTGTCCGTCGTGGCCTTGGTCTGCATCTGGAATTTCTGCCGCAGTTCGATCACCGGGATCACCTTGCCGCGCAGATTGATGACGCCGCGTACGAACTCCGGTGTGCGCGGTACCCGCGTGATGTCCATCATCTTGATGATTTCCTGCACCTTCAGGATCTCGAGCCCGAATTCCTCGCTCTCGAGCTTGAAGGTCAGGTACTTGCCCGCTTGTGCCCGTGCGGTCGCCGCGGAGTCCATGGCGGCCGTGCTGTCTGTGTTCATGGTGCCTTCTCCTCTTTCGCCCTATCCCGATCTCTATCCGACGCCGTAACTACTCAGGTTGCTTAGGCTGTAGGCTCCCGACCCTCGCGCATGGACCTGCGGGTCACAAGTCAGATGGGATACGGCCGATACAGACGCTCCGACCATCGCGTGTTCTCAGGCGTGATTCGTAACCTTCAGCCTACAGCCTATCCACCTTCAGCCTAACCTTCAGCCTGCCCGTTAGAACTGCTTCAACTCCACCTCGTCGAGCGGAATGACTTCGTCGGCCCTCAGGGTCTGAGCGACGACCGGTTCGCACCGTGCCGCCGGGGCAACTTTGCCTCGCACTCCCGCCGCCGCGCGCTGGGCGCCGTTGTGGCCGTTGTGGCCGTTGTGGCCGTTGTGGCCGTTGTGGCCGTTGTGGCCGTACTGCGCGCTGCCCATGCTGCGCGCACCGTTCCGAACTGTGGCTGCGCCATGCCCGTTGTGGCCATTGCCGCCGTTCCGTCCGGTGCTGCCCATGATCGCCATCAACTGCTCGGCCATGGCGTTCATCTGCTCCGCCGCACTGGCGGACTCTTCGGAATTGGCGGCGTTCTGCTGCACCACCTTGTTCATCTCGGCCACGGCGGTGTTGACCTGGTCTATGCCCTGAGTTTGCTCCTTCGACGCCGCGGCGATCTCCGCCACCAGCGTCGCCACTCTCTCGGCACTCCCCTGGATGGCTTCCAGGGCGTTGGCCGCCTCGTGAGTCACGGCGACACCGGCTTCGGCGTTCTTTGTGGAGCCTTCAATCAGGTCGGCGGTGTTCTTCGCTGCTTCCGCGCTGCGCCGCGCCAGGTTCCGTACTTCCTCGGCGACCACGGCGAAGCCTTTGCCCGCTTCGCCGGCGCGTGCCGCCTCAACCGCCGCGTTCAGCGCCAGCAGGTTAGTCTGGAACGCGATCTCATCAATGGTCTTGATGATCTTGGCGGTCTCGGCGGAGGAGTTCTTGATCTTGTCAATCGCTGCGGCCATGCGCTTCATGGCGTCGACGCCGTTGTTGACGTGCTGCCGCGATTCGCGCATCAGGCTGTCGGCCTTGTTGGCATTCTCGGCATTTTGCTTTGTCATGGAGGCCATTTCTTCCATCGACGCGGAGGTCTCCTCCAGGCTGGAGGCCTGCTCGTTAGCGCCTTGGGCCAGCGACTGGCTGGAGGCGGAAACCTGCCCGGAACCGGACGCAATCTGCTCCGCGGTGCTCTTCAGCGTGCCGCCGGTCTCCTGCAATTCCTGGGTGCTGAACGAAGTCAACCCCTTGAATACGTCCTTGAGCGGTTGGGTGATCGCGGCACTCAGGACCAGGCCCAGCAGAACGGACAGACCGAACCCGACCGCAATGCCAACGATCGCGGCGGTCTTGACGGCCCGGACGTTCGTTTCCGCGACTTTCACTTCCTCGGCCGCGACCTGGTTGTTGATGTCGACCAGTTTGCCCAGGAGCTCCTCGGCCGCAGCGAACGAAACGCCATTGTCCACCAACGCCTGTTTGCTCATCTTGTCGTACAGTTCCTCGGACGGTGCCTTCCAGTAGTCCCGGGTCATGGCAACATACGTTTCATGGTCCTGCCACCACTTGTTCCACGCCGGCACGAACTCTTTCCACGTCGCCGCTTCCTCGGTGGTCTGGGGCAGGGGTTCGTAGATCTTCCACCCGTCATCCGCCCGTTTCTTTGCGTCCGTGAAGCGTTGGTACGCCGCCTGGCGCCTCGCCTCGTCCAGATTCTTGACCAGGAGCACGTTTTCGGCTGCGCCCACCGCGGCCTGCGCTTCGTCGATAGTCAAGAGGCTCGCTACGCTCGGGAGCCGAACGACGCCAATCTCGTCAATCCCGCGTCCCAGTTCCTGCGCGCCGTTGTAGCCCATGACACCAACGACCAGAACCATGACGCCCAGCACAAGAAAACTGCCGACCAACTTCATTCGGAGTGACATGTTCTTTAGCATCTGAACTCTCCCTATTCTCTGGCTTTGCCTATTGCTCGCTCGCGCTCACTAACGTCAAACGGGTCAATCCTGGCCGGGAACCTCCACCTTGCCGCGGTCCCATCGGAATCTCGCGGTCGGATTTCCTGCCATGCTGCGCCTCCTTCTTACTTGCTATGGCTTAGCTCAGGATGCAATGACGCGTTCGCATACCGGGCTCGTCCCGCCGGGGAGAGTCGGCCCATTCTTCAAACCCACGCCCGGGGCGGGCGCAATCTCTATGCTGCCTGGGCGCGAGGCGCCCGGCAGGACGAGCCGTGGCCGGGGACAGCGACCGGACAGCACCGCGAATGAATGCGCCACACTGTCCAGCAACACGGCCCGGTCAAAGGGCTTCCAGAGCAGCCCGACGCAGTGATCGTCCTTGACCAGTGCCGCTTGCGCGATGTCCAGTTCGGCGGTCATCAGCAGCAGCGGCGGGCAGGGATCGAGTTCCGTCAATTCCTCGAACAGCCGCTGGCCGTTCAGCGGCGGCATCTGGATGTCGAGTAGCAGCAGGTCGAAGGGAACCCCGTCCTGGCTGGCAGCCAGCACCTGATGTCGTGCCTGCGCAACGGTGGACGCTTCACTGAGCAGGTACCGCGCACTCCGCAACGCGGCGCAGATGCTGAGTCGGACGGATGGGTTGTCGTCCACGACCAGGATCTGATGGTTTGATGTAGGCATAATGGCGTATCCAAAAGCAGGTTACGTGCCAGGCTAGGCAAAACATCATAACTCGTTAATGTATAACATGATATAACTCTCCATCTAGGCGCGAGTCGGGGCAATCGGCTTTGCACGGCGGCGCCGGCGAAACGGGGTTCATGGCCTGTGACGCTCAAGTCGCCAGGGCCCGTCAGGCGGGTGTTACGCAGCCGTGGGGCAGCACTTGCCACCAGAGCCGTCCGAGGCGCAAGGAAATTTGCGGGGGGGGGCAAGGATCCTTGCGGTGGTCTTGGGGGGGCGAGCCGCAAGGCAGGCGGGGCGGGTGTTCGGGGGGCGGCGGGAAAGATCCGGACGGGCAAGGACTTGCACCGAGCCCCCCGTCACGCACCATCACACCTGGCGACGCAGGCCAGCGTGGGGACACGCTTGGCCTACCCGTACGCCCGGCGTGTCCCCACGCCGGCGCTTCGGTGCGTTCCTCAGTCAACACCCACTTCGTGTCCAACCGCGCGAATCCGGCCGCCGGGTCCGTGGCAGAACGCACCTGTACGCCTGGCGACGGTTCAGCCCGCGAGGACGCGGGCGCTCCAGGGGACAGCCTTTGCCCTGAATACTGAACCCCGAGCCCCAAAGCCGTCTGCGTGTTGGCTCACGCCTCCGGGTGCTGCAGGTACCAGCTCAGCGCTTGGCGACTGGCGCCGAGGAGCTGGGCGGCGCGGGTGCGGTTGCCGTCGGCACGGCGCATGGCCTCTTCGACCAGGAGCCGCTTGACGTCCTTGAAGGGGGGCAGCGTGGCGCCGAACGGCTCGGTGGTGTTCTCGGCGACCGGAGCTGTGGCGGCCGCGCCGGGGGCCGGCGGTGGACCGGCCATGGCGCCGATGTAATCCGCGAATGACTTCAGCGACAGTATGTGCGAGGTGTGACGGCTGACGGCATCCGTGACGATGGATTCCAATTCGCGGACGTTGCCGGGAAAGTTGTAGGTTGCCAGCAGGGCGGTGAGCTCTTTCGGTGCGGTCGGCTTCTTCCGGTTCAGTTGGCGCGCGGCGGCGTCCATGAAGTGCTCCGCCAGCAGGCCCAAATCGCCGCGGCGCTGGCGCAGGGGCGGGATGTGGATTCTGTGCGTACTCAGGCGGTAGTAGAGGTCGGGCCGGAACCGGCCCGCGTCCTGGAGCCGGGCGAGGTCCGCGTTGGTGGCGACAATGACCCGGGCGTCCGTCTTGGTGGGACGGTCCTGCCCGAGCGGCGTGTATTCCAGTTCCTGCAGCAGCCGGAGCAGTTTCACCTGCGATACCACCGGCAGGTCGCCGATCTCATCGAGGAAGAGGGTGCCGTGCAGAGCTTGCGCGATCAACCCCTGGCGCGGCCCCTCCGCGCCGGTGAACGCGCCGCGGCGGTGCCCGAACAGGGTGTCGGAGAACATCGTGTCGTCCAGCCCGGCAATGTTCACGGCCACAAACTGGCCGGTGCGGCCGCTGGCGCGGTGGATGGCCCGCGCCACCAGTTCCTTGCCGACGCCGGTCTCGCCGGTCAACAGCACCGGGTTGCTGGTCGGCGCCACAGCTTCAATGTATCCAAAAATGGATCTCATCGCCGTGTCGGCGGTGAGAATGTCGGCAAAGAACTCGGGATGCTTCAGGTGCGGTGCGAGGAGCTGCTCGCGCAACTGCTGGTTCTGCCGCCGCAGTTCGACCACCTGCAGCGCGTTGCGTACGGTCGTGACGATGCGGTCCGCGGTCACCGGCTTGACCAGGTAGTCGTAGGCGCCCTGCCTGACGCAATGCACCACCGATTCGACCGTGTCCTTGCCCGTGACCACGATGGCGGGCACGCCCGGCTGGTGCTGCGCCGCGGCCTCGAGAAGCTTCTCCCCGGAAACAAACGGCATGTTCAGGTCCAGAAGCATCAGGCTGAGCGGCTGGGTCTGAATGGTCGTGAGCGCCTCGCGACTGTCCGTGTGGCAGATCAGGCGCGTGATGCCGCCGCGCGTCAGGGCCATCCGGTAGCCGCTGGCGATCGGCTCTTCGTCATCCGCCACCAGAACGGGGAGGGCGGGAGATCCGGCGGGATTGGGGGTGGCCATCTGTGATGCCTCGGGTTGGCGGGGTTCAGGTGTCGGGTGTCGGGTGCCGGGTGTCGGGTGTCGGGTGCCAGCGCCCCGCGGGCGGCAGACCGCCCGGGGGGACGCGGAACACTGAACACTCCTATGAAACTCGAATCCGGACCTCGTGAACGCGGTACTACAAGCCTCGTTGCGCGGTTGGCCAGGTTCGTAGTACCGCCTTCAGGCGGTCTTGGTGCATCGTCGCCAGTTTCACTCCGAGATGACCGGGCGGCCCATCGCCCGTGGGGCGCTGAACACCGAACACTGAACTCCACACTCCCACACCCACACACACCCCCGCCTCCCCCCTCAGCTTTCATCCCTCATCCCTTCCGCGGCGGGCAGGGTCAGGGTGACCGTCGTGCCTTGTCCCGGCTTGGATTCATAGACCATCCTGCCGCCGTGTTCGTCGATGATCTTCGCGGAGATGGACACGCCCAGACCGGTGCCGCCGCTGTCCCGTTTCGTGGTGAAGAACGGGTCTTTGATCCGGGCCAGCACGTCCGGCGTCATGCCGGAGCCTTGATCGACCACTCGGACAATCACGGCTTTCGCGAGGGTATCATGGCGCGTCCTGACGTGGATCGCCTTGCCCTTGTCCGGAATGGCATCGCACGCGTTCAGGAACAGGTTGATCATGACCTGTTCCAGGCGCTGCGAGTTGCCGCGGACCGGCGGCAATCCTTCCGCGTAATCGGCGGCGAAGAAGTCGGTAGCGCCCTTGATCTTGTTCCAGGACAGCGTGACCGCGGCGCGGATCATCCGGTTGACATCCACCTGCTGGTCCAGTTCAGGGGGGGCCTCCCGGGCGTATTCCTTGAGCTCAGTCACGATGTTCTTGATTCGCTCCGAGCCTTTCATGATGTTGGCAAACGCCTGCTCGGCCATCTGTCGCGCTTCAGTCAGGGGCACGTGGCCCACGCGCAATTCCTCGTTTTGGGCCATACAGGCGTCCAGTGCGGTCGTGGCTTCGTCCCAGAGGTCTCTGAGGACCGGGGTATTCAGCGTAATGAACATGTTCGGATTGTTGATCTCATGGGCCACACCCGCCACCAGGGTCCCGAGCGACGCCAGTTTCTCGGACTGCAGCATCTGCTCGAGGTGGAGCTGTTCGCGCCGGTCCAGCTCCTTGCGCTCGGTGATGTCCCGGTTGCTGGCGCGCCGGCCGAGGTAGGTCCCGTTCGTGTCGAAGACGGGCTGACAAACGTGGCCGCACCAGCGCACTGCCCCGTCCGGGAGCAGGACACGGAATTCCACTTCATGCTGGGCCTTGGCATGTGGCCGCCCGCGGTGATGCTGCAGATACGCGGCCAGATCATCCAGATGGATAACCCGCTCCAGCAGGCCTGGGTCTGACATGAACTCCGCCGCCGCATGACCGGTGATGCGTTCGCAGGACGGCGAGCAGTAGAGGAGCGTTCCCTCCGGCGCCTGCCAGTACTCCCAGTCGGAGGTGAAGTCCGCGATGGTCCGGAATTTCAGTTCGCTTTGTGCCAGGTCCGTCTCGATCCTGCGCCGTTCCTCGATTTCCATTTGCAGCAGCCGGTTGTTCGCTTGGAGTTCCTGGGTGCGCTCTTTGACTTTGGCCTCAAGTTCCGCCTGGGCCAACCGAAGCGCATCCTCCGTGCGCTTGCGCTCGGTGATGTCAATCGCGTAGTGCAGGTATGACTCACGGTCAATGGGCACCCACCAGATTTCCCACCAGTTGCCAAAGGCTTCCACCTCAGTGCGGGCGGGTTCGCTCGCGTCCAACATCCTGGAGAGCTGGCAGAACGTACACTGCGTGCCGTCGGGCGGCGCCGTCCCGTGCTGTTCGCAGTACTCCCGGTCGGCCGGGGGGATATGCGCGCACCGGCCGAACGATTGCCAGCACGGCTCGCCCTCGGCCGCGCCGGCTTGCCGCGCGATCCGGTTGGCCGCCAGCACCGTCTGGTTGCGGCCCACCAGCATGGCCGGCAGCTGCATGCCGTTCAGCAGGAGTTCGTTCAGCCGCGCGCTGTGCGCTAGCGCTGCTTCCGCCTGTTGCCGCTCCAGTTCGCCGCTGGCGCGGACGGCGACCAGTTTCAGCATGGACTCGGCCAGGCGCGGGTTGACCAGGGGTTTTCGGCCAATGAGCGCGATCAGGCCGATCGGTTTCCCATCGTAGCTCCACAGGGTGGTCCCGATGTAACTCTCGCTCCGCAGTTCCTGGAGCACCGCGTCGCGCGGGAACAGCTTGCAGACATCCCGGGGAAAGCAGCAGATCGTCTTGCCGACCACGTCGCCGCACGGCGTGTCTTTCAGGGCATATTCCACGTTGTCCAGGAACTTGCCATCGCTCCACATGGCCACCGTCTGGGCCGTCAGTCCGTCGCCCAGCAGGCGGTCGATGCAGACGAAGTCCACGCCGAGGGTTTGAGCGAGGTACTGCGCCAACGCCGGGAAGAATTCGTGACCCGAGCCCGGGTAGCCGCACTGCAGCAGGAACGCCTGGGCCGCTTCGAGTTGCTTGCGCTCCGTGATGTCGTGCACCATTCCAATGGAGCGGACAATCGCGCCGGAAGCATCTCGCACATGTCTGCACCGTTCCTGGACATGGCGAATTTCGCCGGTGTGCTTGCGAACGATCCGGTGCTCGATTTCATAGTGGTCTTGGTTGTCCCGCCGCGAGTCGGAGTAAGCGGCATCAACGGCGGCGCGGTCCTCGGGATGCACCGCCGCGAGAAAGGCCTCGTAGGTGGCGCCGAATTCCTGAGGCTGCAGGCCGAAGATCCGATAGATCTCGTCCGACCAGGAAAGACGGTTGGACAACAGGTCCAGTTCCCAACTGCCGAGGTGCGCGATCTCTTCGGCATGGTTCAGTCGCGCCACGCTATCCCGCAGCGCCGCCTCGGCATGCATGCGCTCGGTAACCTTCAAAACGGCCTGCAGCAATAGCGAAGCCTGAAGAATATCGATCTCGCTGTAATTGCTTTCCTTGTTTCCCAAGCCGACCACGCCGACAATGTTCATGCCCTTGAAGATCGGGACCGTCATGAATTTCAACAGTTCAACATGGCCTTGGGGGTAGCCCCTTTTCAGAGGGTGGGCGGCTTGAAAATCGTTGACGATAATCGCCCGACGCTGCCGGACCGCCTCGCCCCAGATCCCGGTCTTGCCCAAGGCGTAACAGGTCTGCGGGTCCGCGACACTGCATTGGGGCATCACGTCTTTGGACCACGTGTTCAGGACAAACTCCTGGCGATCCTCGTGGTAATGGTAGATGTAGCCGATCTTGCTGCCGGTCAGTCGGATCGCTTGCTCCAGCGCATAGTCGAGAAATGTCTTGCTGTCATCGGCGGGGTGCTGCAGAACACTAACCAGGCTTCTCAACCGCGATTCGTTCCGTTGCAGTTCCTCCTGTGCCCGCTTGCTCTCCGTAATGTCGCTCACCACGACGCTGCACACGGACGCGCCGGCGGCATCCTGGGCCGCGCTTCCCTCCAACCGCGCCCAGAAGGGTGCGGAGTCCGCACGCAGCAGGCGCAGTTCGCACGTCTGCGGCGTGCCGGCTTCGGAAAGCTGTTGCCGGTGCCGGTAGTAGGTGTCCTGGTCCTCGGGGACGATGAAACAGGTCAACGGCTTCCTGGCCAACTGCTTTCGTTCCACGCCGAGCAGTTTGGCGGCGGAGAGGTTGGCCTCCAGGATCAGGCCCTTCTCGGTGAGAACCAAATACCCCGCCGGCGCCAGGTCGTACAAGTCGAAGTACCGTGCCTTTGCGGCTTCCAGTTCCGCCTGCGCCCGGCGCAGTTCCTCGTTCTGCAGTTCCAACTCGATCTGGTGCACGTGCAGATCGTGCAGGGCCTGCCGCGCCGCCGCGGGCGACAACGTGTCCGCCGAGTCCGGCCCTGGGGGTTGAGTCGCCTTGGCTTTGGCCTCGGCCCGCTGGCGCAGGCCGGCCGCGGTGGCCTTGGAACTGCCGCCGGTGCGTTTGGCCGTCATGGTGCCGTCCTTCCCGTGCCGCTGTGCCGCAATGGACCGCCGTTACGGTAGTCCCGGCCGCAGGCTAGTCAAGCGCGGCGCTGAGGCCCGCGTAATGCGTCAGCGCCCCCGGGCGGCAGACCGCCCGGTCATACCAAGGTGGGCCGCCCGGGGTCGCGCCCAATGCCCCCCAACTTAAGGGCCACCACACTCGGGGCGAGGGCTGAGGGATGAAACCTGAAACCTGAAGTGGATACAGATGCGCCGTATGGTGTTCCGGACTCTGGACCTCAGCTTTCAGCCCTCAACCCTAAGTTGGGTGTCATTGGGGTTGACCCCGAACCACACCCACATCAACCGGGCAAGAATCCCCGGCGTGGCTGTGGCGGCTCAGCGCAGGGACAGGCGCACCTGGCGAACGGGGGCGGCCGGGGCGCCGCCTGCCGCCGGCGGCGCCGTGTCCACCACGAAAACGCGTTCCGGCTCGATCTTGCCGGTCGTGGTCAGAAACTCGTGCACCCGGGCGGCGCGCTGCCCAGCCAGCAGGTTCACTTCCGTGTCGGTCACGGTCGTCCGCGCGATGAGTTGTTGTTCGATCTCGGCCGGGGTCGGTTCCTTGGGCAGAGTCTTCGACCGCTTCGCGGGGGGCGGCGGGGCGAGCGTCTCGCGGTAGATCGCAAGCAGGCAATGGTCGCGCTCCGCGGCGGACAACGAAACCTCGTCGACCGAGACCGCGGGCTTGCCGGCCTTGACCAGGTCGGCCAGTCTGCGCGCCTTGATCTGGCGCAGTACCGCCTGGCGCACCAGCGCCTCACGGTCGCTCACCGGGTCGACAGTTCCCCCCGTCTCGACCTGGAGTTCAGGCCGTTCGACCAGTGCCTTGGCCAGCAACTCGAGCTTCTTCGCAGCGGCCCCGTCCAGATCGGAACTGCCCGCTCCGAACTCGACGAAGCTCAACTCCTCGCCGCCGCCGACCAGCGCACCCAGCATGGCGAAGGGCGCGGTTGCCGCCTTGGCCACCAGGTCGCGCAGGACCTTCAGCACCAGACGCAGGACGCTGAACTCGGGATCGTCCAGGCTGCCGCGTACCGGCACGTCAAGACTGATCTGGCCCTTGCGGTCTTTCAGCAGGGCAACCGCGAGGCGCACGGGCAGTTTGGTGGCGTCCGGACTGTCGATCTTCTGGCCGAACGCGAAGTGGTCGATCAGCACCTTGTGCTCAGCCACGAGTCGGCGCTTGTCGAGCGAGTACTGCAGGTCGAAGTTGAGTTTGCCCCGTTGCACGGCGTAGCCGACATAGCGCCCGGAGTACGGGGTCGCCGGACTGAGGTCGAAGTCCTTGAGAACGGTGGCCGCGGTCAGAGTCATCTGCGGTCCGAGGTTGGCCGCGGTAGCATGGAACGAGAACGGGGCATGGCCGTCGAACCGTGCGCTCAGGTTGATCTCGGCCGGGGTCGGTTTGCTGAGCGAAAGCGCGGTGACCGTGCCGGCCAATTCCCCGAGGGTAAAACAATAGTGCGGGGTGACCCCCTCGTCGGTGAAAATGACCCCGCACCCATCGACACGGATCATGGCGATATCCAGCGGGAACGCGCTGCCGCCGCCTGACGTCGAGGCCGGGGCGGGCGGAGGCGGGGTGGCTGGGTGCGTCGCGTCCGCAGCGGGGGCGGACGCGACCCCGAGCACGGACAGCAGGTTGACGGAACCGTCCGGCTTGACGGTGATCGCCGTGTCCAGCCCGCTGAGAGCCACCTCCTCCAGGCGCACGGCCAGCGGCTTCAGGTCGACGTGAATGCCGCGCAGGGCTAGTTCACGGCACTTCACGAAGTCCTCCGAATGTACCTGGTCGACCGATGCGAACCGCCGCAAGACGAAGGCGCCGTCCACCGTGCCGGTGAACGCGGCATCGGCCGCCTGGCTGACCACGACCTTGAGTTCAGTCTCCACGGCCCCGTCGCTGATGAGCAGCTTAAGATGATCGGCGACGTAGCCATGGAAGTCCTTCAGTGCGAGGTCGGTCAGCTTGACGTTGAGGTCGACGGCCAGCGGTTGCACACTGAACCCGCCGGTGACGGCCAACGCGGCGCTGTCGTTCAGCCGCAGGCCGAGGGCGAGAGTGCCATGCTGATCGGCGCGCGTGGTCAGGTCCTTGATGTTCACCGTAATGTCACTTACGGCGAGGTGCACCGGGGTCCCCGGTTGCTGGTCCTCCAGCGCCACCGCCCACTGGGCCACGGCCGCATCGCGCACGGTGATGGTCCACGGCGTGGCGGCAGGCGCCGGAGCCGCCGCAGTGGTCGGTGCCGCGCCGGGCGCCGGGGCGGGCCCGGCCTGGACGAGTTTCTGCAGGTTGAGCGAGCCGTCCTTGAAGCGCTGCACCTGGACTTGACCGCCATGCGTGGCGAACGCGCCCACGACCACGTCGCGGGCGTCGAGATCGGCCATCAAATCGGTCACGGTCAGTTCCTGGAACGTGACCACGGGAGCGTGGTCGGCTCCGGCGGTCAGGCAGAAATCGCTCACGCCAAGGTCGAGATCGCTGATTTTCACCTCGGCCGACGCGCCGACCGGCAGGGCAAGTGCATGGTCCACTTTCACGCACAACGTGCCGCGGTCGATGGCACAGGCCAGGGTCTTGTTCAGGTACGGCATGTACTTGGGCAGGCGCACGTCCGTGACCGTCGTGGTGCCGGTCACGGTGAGCTGCGGGAAGAGCGTGATCGCGTAGATGCCCGCCACCGTTTCCGCAGACTCGGTCGCGGTCTCGAAACTGATCTGCATGGGGCGTTCGGGTCGGGTGGTCAGTCCTTTGACCTCGGCATGGAAGTCAAGCGCCGTCTGGAACGCCGGGCTAACCGCGGCGTCATCGAATTCCAGGCGACCTTGCTCCACCCGGATCTCGTCAATGTCGGCAGTGACGGGCGGCGGTGCTGGCGGCCCGGTCGGGGTGGCGGCGGGGGCGGGCGTCCCCGGGGACGCCGATGGGGCGGTCGCCGCCGCGTCTTCCGCGCCGACCCGGGGCAGAAGCAGGGTGCCACGGGCGTCGCGGCTCAGCCGGTAGAAGGGGGCACGGCACAGGACCCGGCTGAGGTGCACTTCCTTCTGCATAAGATCGGTGGGCAGGAGGCTCAACTGCAGGGCAGCCACGCCGGCCATGGGGTGACCATCGCGGCCGGTGACGCGGACGTCGCGCAGACCGATGTCGCCGCTCACCGACACCGACGGTTTCCGGTTCGGCGTCTGCAGGTACCGGAACGCGAGGTCGAGGTCGAGCCAGCCTGAAGAGAGATCGAAATTCCGCGGTTCCGGCATATAGGGGGTGAAGGCGGTCAGGTCGAGGTTGTGGAGACGAATGTCGGCGCTGCTTTCCTGTGAGGCGGCGAAAGGCTTGGTCTGGCTGTCGACCGCGATGGCCTGGCCGTCAAACCAAGCATGGAACGCGGGCCGGACGTACACCTCAACGCGAGTCGGCAGGCTTGACACCGCAGGCACCGCCAAGTGCACGCCGGTCAGGCGCTGCCGTGCGTTCACGACCTCGTCGCGGAAGAAGAACCAACCATCATTGATCTGAATGTTGGCCACAGAGAAGCGGGGCGGGCGTGAGGATGGCGTGGAGTCGGCAGCAGGCGCGGGCGCCGGCGCCGCCGTGGCCGGCGCTTTGACCAGGTCCGAGAAGTTGAAGGACGCATCCGGCCGCCGCACCACAACGGCGTGGGGGCCGTCCACCGTCACCGCGCTGACGACCAGGCCGCGCTGCAGCGCGGAGAGGACCAGGTCGAGATTGACGTCGACCCGCTGCACGCCGGCGAACAGCGTCTCGCCGTCGGGTTCCCAGATCTCAAGTCCGCGCACCTTCAGGCAGAGCGTGAAGGGATTGAGATAGATGCCTTTGACGGTGACGGGACGGTGCAGGAGTGCGCCTAGCCGGGTCTCGGTCAGGTGTCGTGCGATAGGCGGCACCAGATAGACCACCAACAAGGCGTACACGGAATAGACGAGAGCTGTAATGCCGGCCACACGACGGAGGGAACGCAATTTGCTGACCACGGGCACCCCCTTCCTGGAACGGAGAACGATAGAGACACCCCCCGCCGCGTCGCCGGGCCAAATGTGCAGAATGCAGCTATCGTCACGCGTCAGAACGGCGGGACGAGCGGGCGCTGCAGCATGCGTTCGTAGAGGTCGATGTAGGCCTTGGCGGTGGCGGCGTGATTGAAGCGTGCGGCGCTCTCGGTCATGATACGGGCGGTCTGGCTGGCGCGCTTGGCGGCCGGCAGCTTGTAGAACGACATGGCCTGGTCCATGGCCCACATCAGGCCGTTCGCGTTGAAGTCGCGGAACACGAAGCCGTTGCCTGTGTTCTGTTCCAGATCGATGTGCGAGACGGTGTCGTGCAACCCGCCGGTGTCATGGACAACCGGGAGTGACCCGTAGATGGCGCTGCTCATCTGCGGCAGGCCGCAGGGCTCAAACTGCGAGGGCATGAGCATGAAATCGGACGCAGCAAAGCCCAGGTGCGACAGGCCTTCTTCGAAGTCGCAGACGGCGACGCGGTCGAAGAAGTCGTGGTGGTGCACGATGTCGTGGAAGTGGCGTTGGTACGGTCCGCTCGCGACCACGACGACCTGGAGGTTCTCCTTCCAGTACCTCGACACGATGGGGTAGAGGATGCTCGTCAACAGTTGACAGCCCTTCTGCACCGGGTCGAGGCGCGACGGCCAGAAGAACATTGGGGCTGAGGCGCTGCGCTTCAGGCCGACGCGCGCCTGCAGGGCGAGCTTGTTCTCGCGCTTGGCCTGGGCGTGGTTCTCGGCCGTGTAGCGGCTGGCTAGGAACCGGTCTGTAGCGGGGTCGAGCGTCGGGTCGGGCGCGTTCAGGATGCCAAAGGCGCACCCAGCCCGCTTCTTACTCGCCACCTCGGCACGGATGTTGCCGGGAATGAAGGCGTGCCGGCCATCGACCACCTCTTCGAGAAATGTCGGGCTGACCGTGTTGATGAAATGCGACGCGAAAATGCCGCTGGCCAACATATCCACCAGGTTGGAGGAGCGTGACTCTTCATAGTTGTAAGGCGGACGAGAGAAGTAGAGGTAGCGCCAGAACTCGGCGGCATCGATGCCGCGATCCTCGATGGCCGCCAGGGTCGCCTTCTCGGTGTGGATATTGTGGACGGTGAACAGACAGGGGATGTTCATGCGCCGCGCCATGGCGGGAATCAGGCCGGTCATCCAGTCGTTGCAGTGGATGAGGTCCGGCTTGACGTTCGGCACAATGTTGTTGATGACCTCGCGCTGGAACGCCAGGGCGATGACCGTGTTGTCGCCGCTGCCGCGACCGTAGACTTCGTCGCGGTAGTAGAAGACGCGATCCTCGGCCAGGTGGATGCGCGCGTCCGGCAGCTTGCTCTTGAACAGCCGCAGTTCGTCATTGATAAGCCGGCCCACGTCGATGTTGAACATACGCCGGTAGTGCGGCAGGGCGACGTGAACATCGGCGCCCAGTTCGAACAGGGCGGAAACCAGCGCCGCGGAGACGTCGGCCAACCCGCCGGCCTTGGCGCGCAGCACGTTGGTCATGTTGCCCATGCCACTGGGCAGGTAGGTGATCTCGGGCGTGACCACGAGCACCCGCGGATTGGCGGGGCGCGGCACCGGCTTCGGGGGACGTCGGTCCATGGTTCAACCTCGCACGGAAGGAACAGGGATTCGGCAACCGAGACGCGCCACAGGATTCCAAGCTGCCGTGTTCAGACATCGCCGGTCCCCGACAGAACGCCACCCCGGGAACACGAGATCCTGCAGACCCAGTCATCTTCCCTCGTGCCCGTAAGGCCTGTCGCCCTGCGGGCACAGCCGTCGGCTCAGTCCGCCCACGTCAGGTATCCGGGCATGGCGGAAACCCAGTCCGTGCCGCTCGGGGTGGCGCGGGTGGTAAACCCGTAGCGCCCGGTCCTGCGGCAGGTGATGACCTGCTGGTAGACGTAGGTTCCCTCGCCCTTCTCTTCGAGCATCTTCATGCTCTCGATGTGGCTCTCGGTGATTTCGTTGTACGAATCCACCGGTCCGTAGTACACCTGCACATCCGCCTCGTCGGGCGTCAAGTCGCCGAGGTAGACGGTGCAGGTGACGTTGATCTTGTCGCCCAAGTGCAGCATGCCGCCAGGCATCTCGGCCACGGGCGCGTCGAGGCTGACGTCGGACCAGAGTTCGTCCAGGCGCTTGTGCTGTGCGACGAGTTTCCGTGCCCGGCTGGCCTTGTCGTTGGTCAGGCTTTCGTGCTCGCGCAGGGCGGGCCCGTAGAAGCGCTGGTAGTACTCGGCGACCATGCGTTGGCTGGTAAAGTAGCCGAGGCCCATGCGGATCGAGCCTTTCATCATGCTGATCCAGCGTCGCGGAATGGCGCCGGCGGAGCGGTCGTAGAAACAGGGCACGATCTCGTCTTCGAGCAGGTTGTAGAGCGCCTGCGACTCGACCTGATCCTGGTATTCCGATTCGTCGTACTCCTCGCCCGACCCTACAGCCCAGCCGCAGTCCTTGGAGTAACCTTCGCACCACCAACCGTCCAGCACGCTGACGTTGATGCCGCCGTTGACGGCCGCCTTCATGCCCGACGTGCCGCTGGCCTCTTGGGGACGACGCGGCGTGTTCAGCCACACGTCGACACCCTGGACCAGGGTTCGGGCGACCATGATGTCGTAGTTCTCCAGGAAGATGACCCTGCCTTGGGCCTTGTAACGGCGGGTGAACCGGATCAGCTCGCGGATCAGCTCCTTGGCGGGATTGTCGGCTGGGTGTGCCTTGCCGGCAAACACGATCTGGACGGGACGCTCCTCGTTGGTCAACAGTGCCTCGAAGCGCTCGGGATCCTTCAGCAGCAGGGTGCCGCGTTTGTAGGTGGCGAAGCGCCGCGCGAACCCGATCGTCAGCACGTCATGTTCAAGGGCGAACTTGGCCTGTGCCACCTGGGCCCGGGGCGCATTCCGGAGTCGGAGCTGCTGTTCGAGCAGTTCCCGGCCCTTACGAATCAGCCGCGACCGCCCCAGTTCGTGCACATGCCAGAGTTCTTCGTCGGGGATCAGTTCGACTTGTTCCAGAACGCGGGGCGACCCAGGGTCGCGCTGCCACTCCGGCCCAAGGTAGCGGTCATACAGCGCCGCGTTGTTCGGCGACAGCCAAGTCGACACGTGGATGCCGTTGGTCACATGGGTGACGGGCACCTCGTCGACCGGCCGGTCCGGCCACAGGTGCTGCCACATCTTGCGGGCCACGACGCCGTGGAGCCGGCTGACCCCGTTGCAGGCGTAGGCCATGCGCATACCCAGGACGGTCATGGAGAACTCGGGACCGGTCGGCTGATCCGGCGCAAACCCCATCTGCATCAGCTTCGCGGCCGGCACGCCGACTTCGCGGCTCAGGGCCTCCAAATACGGCCGCAGCAGGTCTACACCAAACATCTCGTTGCCGGCCGAAACGGGTGTATGCGTGGTGAACACGTTGGTGCGCGTGACAAGCTCCGCGGCCGTGTCGAAGTCGTAGCCGTGGCTCTTCATCATGTGCTCGATCCGACCCACGCTCAGGAAGGCCGCGTGGCCCTCGTTCATGTGGCAGACAGCGGGGTTGTGGCCCAGTGCCAGCAACGCGCGGTAGCCACCGATACCGAGCACCAGCTCCTGGCGCAACCGTGTCGCACGGTCACCGCCGTAAAGCTGCGCGGTCACCGTACGCAACTCGGGCGGATTCTCCGGGATGTTCGTATCGAGCAGGTAGAGCGGGACTCGCCCCATGTTGAGCTGCCAGATGACGACCCGCAGCGGCCCTTCGGGCAGGTTCAGCGAGATCTCGATCTGGCGCCCTTCGCTGTCCACGGCTTTCTGGACCGGCATGAAGTTGATTTCGTTCTCGGGGTAGTGCTCGAGTTGCCAGCCTTCCCCGTCGAGGTGCTGCTGGAAATAGCCCTGGCGATAGAGCAGGCCCACGGCAACCAGCGGCAGGTGCAGGTCGGACGCGGCCTTCAGGTGGTCACCGGCCAGGACGCCCAGGCCGCCGGAGTAAACACGGATGCTCTCGTGAATGCCGAACTCGAGCGAGAAGTAGGCGATACACCCTGAGGGACGTATCTCAGCCTGGCCCCCGCCGGTAGCCAACAGGCTGCTGCGGAACCGCTTCCGGACCAGGCGCAGGTGGCTGAGGAACCCCTCGTCACGCGTGAGGGCTTCGAACCGTTCCTGCGGAATCAGGGTCAGGAACTTGAGTGGATTGTGCCCGGCTTCATTCCAGAGCGGTGGGTTGATGCGACGGAACAGTTCGATGGCGCTGTCGTTCCAGCACCACCACATGTTCCGGGCCAAGTCCTCGAGGAATGACAGTTCCGAGGGAATCGAGGGAGAAACATTGAAGAGTTGGAGGTTTTCCATGGTCTGGCTGCGAACATGCCCTTTCCGGAAGCTGGAACCCGTGGGACCAAGACGCCATCAGGCGCACGGGGGACCGACACTCACTCGACCACAATCACGCTGTTCAGTGAACCGAACCCGTTGGGCACCCAGTCGGGGCATTCCGGGTCCATACACCACGTGCCGTTGACGACCATCTTGTACTCGTACCGGCCCTTGGCAAGCTTCAGCGTGACCGCATACGCGCCGTCCCGCCACACCAGGCGGTTGCGCGTCGCGTCCCAGTCGTTGAACGTCCCGGCCACGAACACCTCGCTGCCCCGCTCGACACAGAAGGTGAACGTAACCTCCTGCAATTCCGGCTCACGCACCGGCTTGACACCGCTGGCCGTGCGCTTCGGCACGGGCTGCTTCGCCACCGCCGGCTTGGCCGGCTGACGGCCTTTCGTGGCCGGTTTCTTAGGGACAGACTTGGCTTTGGGGGCCGGACCGGCCTTGACCGCCGGCTTGGCCCGCGCCTTGCCGCCTGCTTTCGCCGCTGCACTCACAACGCCACCTCCTGCTCTGCTGAACGCCCTGCGCCCCGTCGCCTGAAGTCCGCATCGCGACCGGGGCAGGCATGGATTTGTCGATGATAATGTAGCGCGCGAACGTCACAAGTCACATGGGCCTTCAGCCGTAATGTGTCGACAGCGCCCGGGCGGCGGCCAGCGCCGGCGGGCCTCCGCCTGTGGGCTATCGCGCTCCGGCGTCAGGCCCGGTCTCCAGCAGAGCTAGGACCCGGTACAACTCCGTGGCGCCCCAAGCCTGCGCGCCACAACCGCGCAGTGTGTGCGGAAAGTCGCCGTCAACGATCTCCGGCAAGTGCCCCGCGCAGCCCTGATTGATGAGCACGGTGCTGCTGGCGAGTATCGACAGGGCCACGGTGCGACTCCGTTCCCCGTAGACTTTGAAAAGCGCTTCGGCATACGAGGGGAACTGCCAGGTCCAGGCGGTCCCGTTGTGGTACGCCGGCTTGCGCCGGGTGTCCTCATCGCCCTGGTAACGCCCCCAATAGGGTTGGAGCGGGTCGTTCAAGTGCCGACCGCCCCACGTGATCGGCAACGGGTACGACACCGGTCGGTCCGCCAGACTGCGGATAGCGCCCGGAATCAAGAGTTCCTCGCAGGCCGTCAGAATATGGCCACAGAGTTCCGGACCGTCGACCAACCCCAGAGTGATGGCCAAAAGCTGGTTGGGGCGCAGGTGGTCATCCGGGGTCGCCATGGCTGCCGACAGCCCCGGGGTGGCGTGCAGGCAGTCGGCCAAGTATCCGCGTTCAGGGCTTACGTAGTAGGTTTGAACCGAGCGCCACACCTGTTTGGCCAGTTCGGGCCAAGGCCCCTTCTTGTCGAGTCTCGCCAGCAGATGCAGGGCAGCATACCAGAGCGCCTGAATCTCGACGGGGTAACCCTGGCGCGGGGTCCCGGCCGGATGATTGGTGTCCATCCACGTGAAATGCGACGGGCTGAAAACCAAGCCGCTTTCGGGGTCCATGCGGATGCCATTGCGGGTCCCGTGCATGTACCCCCGACCGATGGACAGGAGCACCTCGCGCAGGCTTCGACCGCGGCAATCGGCGTCCAGCAGGTTGCGACCCGCCGCGCCCAGCAGGTCGGCGCAGGCGACCAGGAACCACAGCGGCGCATCGGACGTATCGCGGTTCGAATCGTCCTCGCCCCGGATCATGTTCGGCAGAGTCCCGTCGTCCTCGAAGCGCGCGAACTGCAGCAGGATTTCGCGCGCCTCCGTCACCATGCCGGCGGCGATGATGCCGCGCAGGCAGATCAGCGTGTCTCGTCCCCAGTCCAGGAACCAAGGGTATCCGGCGATGACCGTCAGCGACTCGTCGCGCCGCACGATGAAGTCGCCGATGGCGCGCCGCAGCGCGTCCTTCAGCGGCCAGGCCTGTCCCTGGAGCGCCCCTTTCACCGGGTCGCGTCGTGGCCCGGGCGATCGCGCGGCGCCGGACGGCGTCGCGTCGGAAGTCACGATGTGCGCCTTCAACACGACTTGGGTGCCGCCGAGAAGCTCACAGGCAAAGTAGCCGGGGCTGAACAGGTCCGACGACCCCTCCTGACCGCGCGCCTGCTCGAACGGGTGCGCGACCATGTAGGTCCACTCCGGTTCGACGGTGAACCGCCCGGCAGAGGCCGCCATCTCCAGAGCGCGGTCAGGCACGGGGGCGAACCGAAACCCCGCCTCGATCGGGCTGACCGCGCCTGGCCACGTCTGTTCCGGACCGGCATAGGCCTTGGTGGTCAGGTGGCAGTTGCGGTCCTCGACGTCGGGGCGCAGAATGATGCGGATGGCATACCCGTCCTCGAGCGCGTCCACGCCGGAACTCTCCGCCTTGCGCCGCGCGAACGACAGCGACACGGCGTTCTGTCCTTCGTGCAATTCCATCTCAACGTCAAGTCCGGTTGACTTGCCCATCCCGCACGGCACGTCGAACCGCCACCTGGCCCGCCCCGCGCCGGTGAGCGAGAAGCTCTGCAGGCAGTTGCGGTTGACCGCTTGCGAGTAGCCTCTGAACACCAGCCAGGCTCGGCAGCGCGTCAGCATGAGATGCCGGTCTACGGGAAAATCCGGATGCAGGTTGCCGACCAGCAGGGCGTCGTACTGGCTCTCGATCCGGGTCCAGAATCCACGCACCTGCGCCATGGCGCCGGTGCCATTGGTGAGCAGTGCGTAGGTACCGCCCCGCTCGATGTCCTCAGGCCGGAACAGCGATTGCACGGGTGACGGTCCCGGCAGCCCCAGGTACTGCACCGAATTTTCGGAGGGAACGCATGCGAACCCCTGGAAAATCTCCAACCGAAGGGTCATGAGACGGTGCCCTTCGGCCGGTTGCGGCAACGGCAGGAACAGCGCGAACTGCGAGTCATTGGCGCCCGGCAGACTGAGCTCCCGGGCCACGACATGGTCGCCCTCGCGGAGGTCGGCCGTGAAGTGCGTGCTTGCCGTGACCAGCAGGAAGCAGCCCGGCGGCACCATCACAGTCCGGCGCTGGTCCCGGGGCCACTGCCAACTGACCACCGGGGCAAGGCCGCCGCCCGCCGCGGCGGCACAGTAGCCCCGGGGATCCCGCGCCAAATCGTTCTCCCGCAGGTCCGGCACCGCGGCGGCCAATTCGCTCAGAGAATGAAACTGCGCGTGCACATCCCACGCCTTGGCCCGGAGACGCTGCGCGATTCGCCGCGGCGCATTGCCGGCGCTGCCGTGGGGGGCGTCGTCCGGTTGGGCCTTCTTCAGGTCCGATTCGCTCGATGTCAGGCACAGGATCTGGGCGGGCTCCAGCTCGCACTCGACGATTCCATCGCGTGCCGTCAGAGCCACAACCCGGCCGGTCAGAAGGTCGCCGACGCGTGTCGCGTCTATTCCCGGGGTATCCGGGGCGTGCCAGGACAGGACATCGGCCTCCCGCTCACTGAGATTGGCGAGCACCAGCAGCGGGCGAGAGTCCTCGTTCGGCTGGCGCAGCAGCGCCACGCTCGAGCGGGCCCGGCTCGGAACCATCGACAGTTTGGCGCGCGCGTGGAACGCCGGATGCCGATAGAGCAACTGGTTCAGGGCGCGAATCTCCTGCACCTGGTTCGACTCGGCACCCCAATTCAGCGCCGCGGCTCCGTGAACGTTGACCTTCTCGGTGGCGAACCACTCCACACCATTGGTGATGCCGAACCCGCCCTCCTGCGAGAACAGGGCGCTGACGGCGGTCCGCAGGCGGGCGTAGGCCAGGGAGCGGGCGGCCAGGCGATTGTTATCGTGCGTCTCCGCAAAATGAACCTGAAGGCCCTTGGACTCCGTGACGCGAACCGAAAACGGCACGTACCCCTGGACCTGAGACCGGTCATAGTTCTGGAACAACTCGGAGTAGGCCCAGTCCAGCCCGGCCCGGCAGAGGAGCTGCTCCACAGTGTCCATGCTCCCCCCTAGCCCTTCGAGGAGAAAGAGCGTGTCGGGCAACTCGTGCCGCACCCGGGCCACCACGTAGGCCCAAACGGGAAGGGGAACCATGTACCCGGCGTCACAGCGGAACCCGTCCACGCCGCGCCGCGCCCAGTACAGGAACACCTCGGCAATGTGGATCCAGAGCCCGCGGTCGCCGTCATAGTTCAGCCGCGACAGGTCGGCCCACGTCACCCCCCATGCCCCCGGCGACTGGAAGGTCCGATCCTCGTTGCGGGCAAACCATTCGGGGTGATGCACCTGCAGCCACGACGCCCAGCCGGTGTGATTGATCGGGATGTCGATAAACAGCTTGCCCTGCCGGGCGTGCACGGCCTGAATCAGTTCCTGGAACTGTTCCATCGGCGTGCTCTGCCGGTCGAATTCGGCCAGCGCCGGGTCGACATCCATGAAGTCGAGCACGGCAAACGGACTCCCGAAGCGACCCATCCGGCCGTAGGTGGTGGGGATCGGGTGGATGGGCAGGAGCTGGATGATGTGAAACTGCATCTTCCCCATGATGAAGTCCAGATTCCGAATCAGGTCCCGGAACGTTCCGGACGGCGGAACGACGCTGTAGCCTTCGCTGTCCAGCCGTGCCAGGGTCCGGGCGTTCTTGCGGGAGCTGTGCCGGCGCGCCCGCTCCGGCCCGAACTGCCGTACGAAGGCGGCGTAAATGGTGTTGCCGCAGCACGCGTCCGCCGGCTCGACCTTCACGGACGTGTTCTCGCCGGCAGGCCAAACCGGGTCCGTGGCCCCAACCGGAAGGTAGAAACTCTTGACGTCAAAGCAACCGACCTCCAGCAACGGCAGGGAGATGCGGAACCGGCCCGGCCCCGCGGACTGCATTCGCAGGTCGTGCCAATCCTTGGCGAGCAGCGACCGATTCTCCTGCGACTGCGCGATCAGTTCCAGCCGCCGCACGGCGCCGCGCCCCAGGTTCGTACGCAACCAGGCTGAGCCGTCGTGCGCCCCCGTGACGGTCAGCGACACAATCAGTTCGTCGCCCCGGTGGTAGACCAGGCAGGACCCTGGAAACGGTGTTTGTACAAGGTTGTTCATACCGGAGAAAACCGCGTCCCGACATGGTTCAAGAAACTCCGCCAGAATGCGCCCACCGACACGACTTCACTCGCGAAGTTGCCGGGGAATGATCCAGGCTCAAATGCGCATCCCGGGCCGCCCATCTCAACGCCCACGCCGTGAACTTCCGGCGCGCGGCGGTGACTATACCGCCAAAATGCGGGGACGTCGAGTCGACGCTGCGCCGGGGCGTACTGCGTCAGTGGCGGGTGGAAAACGCACCGCAACGGGCATTTGGCCGTTATGTGGCGCGCCACATAACAGTCAGACATGCACCCGCCACTGACGCGTTGCCCTTGGATACCGCCGCGAAGTTGAAAACGCCGTGTCGGCCGCTATGTTTCTGTTCCGCTACATAAGTTCATGAGACAGCGGTTAATGTGCCGTCCGCAACAGAGGAGCGAATCATGGCCAGAATCAATTTCGGTGGGGTCGAAGAAGAAGTTGTCACACGCGACGAATTCCCGATGAAGAAGGCGCTTCAGGTCCTCAAGAAAGAGACCATCGCCGTCATCGGGTACGGGGTGCAGGGGCCCGCGCAGGGCCTGAACATGCGCGACAACGGGTTCAATGTGATTGTCGGTCAGTCGAGCAAGTTCAAGCGGGACTGGGACCGTGCGATCGCCGACGGCTGGGTGCCCGGCAAGACCCTGTTCGAAATCGAGGAAGCAGCCGAGAAGGGCACGATTCTGCAGATGCTGGTCTCTGACGCCGCCCAGAAGGTTATCTGGCCGACCGTCAAGAAGTACCTGACCAAAGGCAAGGCGATCTACTTCTCCCACGGCTTCTCGATCGTGTACAAAGACCAGACGGGCGTGATCCCGCCGACGGACGTGGACGTGATCATGGTCGCGCCGAAGGGCTCCGGCACGTCGGTGCGCCGCAACTTCCTCTCCGGCGCCGGCATCAACTCCAGCTTCGCCGTGGGACAGGATGCCACGGGGCGTGCCCGTGAACGGTGCATCGCCATTGGCATCGGGGTCGGCTCCGGTTACCTGTTCCCGACGACGTTCCAGCAGGAAGTCTACAGCGACCTGACCGGCGAACGGGGCGTGCTCATGGGCGCCCTGGCCGGCATCATGGAAGCCCAGTACGATGTGCTGCGCGCCAACGGGCACAGCCCCAGCGAGGCCTTTAACGAGACGGTCGAGGAACTGACGCAGAGCCTGATCCGCCTGGTCGACGAAAACGGCATGGACTGGATGTACGCGAACTGCTCGGCCACGGCGCAACGCGGCGCCTTGGATTGGAAGCCGAAGTTCAAGGCGGCGGTCCTGCCCGTCTTCAAGGACCTGTACGAGCGGGTGAAGACCGGCAAGGAAACGGCACGCGTTATCGAGAGCTGCGGCGCCCCCAATTACCAGGAGCAGTTGGCCAAGGAACTCGCCGAGATCGGCAACTCCGAGATGTGGACCGCCGGCAAAGCGACGCGCGACCTCCGGCCGAAAGAGCAGGCGAAAGCCATCTCCGCCGGCACCAAGGGCGTTGGCGGCCGCGGCGAGAACTGAGCCCCGTCCACTTCCCCGTCTGACGACACACAAACGCCGCTCGTGCCTGACTCCGGGCCGAGCGGCGTTCCGTTTCCGCCCCCGGTGGACAGGTGCAGGCCGGGCCCAATGCGCCAGTCCAAGAGACGTGGTGTCCAGCCGTACCTGATGGTCATCGACTACCTGTGCAAGGAGAACAACATCCTGCGCGGCAAACTCGCCGAAAACGGAAGGCGCCTGTTGCTCAACGACGAACAGCGCCGCGCACTGGCCACGCTCGGCGTCGATGTCATCAAGCACGGCTTCAGAGACGTCATTCAGATGTTCACACCAGAGACCCTGATGCGGTGGTTCCGAAGGCTCAAAGCCGAGAAGTTCGATTCCTCAAAGGCGCCCAGGAAACCGGGCAGGCCGGAAATCCCAGGCTGGGTTTGCCGCGAGATTCTGAGAATGGCACGGGAGAACAGAAGCTGGGGCAGCGAGCGCAACCATCAGGGCGAAGATATCGGCAACGTCCTGCTCTTCCCCGATGAACGCATGAAGGGAAGACCAGACGGCAGAATCGTCAAGCACTCCCGGCTCGGCGGCCTGCTCAACTTCTACCACAGGGCCGTCGCCAAGTCCAATGGCCCCAGCCGCCGTGAAGAAGAGCGCGTCGCGTAGCGCTCGCGTGCCGTTCTCATTCGATTGTCGAAGAACTGCCGAGCGGGTGAAGTCTGCCCGGACACCACGTTCAAACCGATCCGGCCCATTGCATCCTGCTTAACACCTTCTCGCGCAACGCGAAACCCCGCAAGTCCGGCCGAGTTCTCGGCCGATTTCCGCTTGCCGCGCCTCGCTCTTCTCCTCTCATAACACGATCTTCATGCCCCGGACGAATAAAATGGGGATACGCGGGCAAGCGCCATCTCCCCCGGACACGAGTGTGCCGCAGAACACCCCAAGCAGTAAAGGAAGGAAGCGAGGTTCCCCCCGCTGACATTTGTGGCAGGGCAACCGGGTCAGATGTCGAGATCGTCGATGTTCTGGGCGTCGATGACAGCGAGCAGGAGCGCGTCCAGCTTCTTGACGGAGTCGATGACCTGGACCTGCTGTTCGCGCACTGCATCGACGAACCGGAACTTCCGGCGCATCAACAGGAGCAACGCGTCGCGCTTGGCCTGCACCATGCCCTCCTGCCTGCCCTCCTGCCTGCCCTCCCGCCGGCCCTTCTGGATGCCGCGTTTCTCGTAGACGGTGATCATCTTACCCACCTTTGCGTATTTCTTGTCGGCCTTGATGATAGTTTCGAAGCGGCGTTCCTGCTGCGGATCCAGCGGCGTGTAGGTCTCGACGAAATCGACCAGCAGGCTGCGCCGTGCTGCGTTCACCCGACTGCCGGAGATCATCCGCAGGAAGTCGGCCTTCATGCGAACCACATCTGCCTTACTGTACTTCATTTTCGCCGCCAGGGCAAAAGCCAGCGGATTGCGTTGCCGGAGAAAGAGACGCGCGTCGAAATCCCGCAGCCGGATCAGGTGGTACTGGAACGCCAGGTACGTCTTGGCGCCAACGCGGACGTTGAAGCCGTCCGGCAGCCGTCGGCGCCACTCGCGGTCGTCGGAGAACAGCCCGATGGGCACGATCGGCTTGCCGTGGCGCAGGAACAACTGGCAGTAGTACTGGCACATCCGACGTGGGAACTCCGCCTCTTTCTGACTCTGGAACTCGGTGTGCACCAGGATCAGTTCGCGACCGCCGCCTTTGAGCCGCACCTGCACGACTAGGTCCATGGCCTGCTTGCGACCACGCGGCAGGTCCAGGAACTCCTCTTTGTCCAGGAACTGAATGGACCGGAAGTCGATGGTCGCCGCCTGCTCGGGCAGGAACAGCTCGATGAACTCGCGGAAGAACTCGCGGATCAACGTCTTGAACACCTGGTCGTGATCGATGGCCATGGTCGATTCTGTGCTCCCTCTGCGGCCAAGTTCGGGTTCCACTGCCCAATGTAGTGCGGCGGTCCGGCAGGGGCAACGCGGTTGCAGCGACTTGGGCGTGGTCTCTGTTGCGTTCATCCCGCAACGGTGTCATCCGCCGTGCTCGGCTTCATCCCGTTCCCGCGGATGGCACTTGGCGTGCATGCGTTTGACGTCCAGGATGGTCAACCGGGTGTAGGGCTTCAGACTCGCCAATGACTCGTGCCCCAGGAACTCCTTCACGTGGTAGAGGTT
>Ga0156531_1265_pt2 | contig 57572 bp, 47 predicted proteins | sample RifOxyB3_FD_111926 | JGI IMG/M metagenome (GOLD analysis project Ga0156531, IMG submission 111926) | Lentisphaerae bacterium RIFOXYB12_FULL_65_16 | reverse complement strand
GGAGCGAGCCGCTCCCGCCACTTTGCCAGAACGACCCGGACAAACAGTGAGTAACGCCCACACATGACCGGCCGGTCCGCCGGCCGGGGGGCGCTGACGCATTACCAAAAAACCGGGCGGCAACTGGCGCGGAGCACGAAGACGACTTATCGTTAATCTTTTCAGGATGTTCCTGGGCACCGGTGTGTGCGGTGGGTTCGGCGCGGGGCCGGGCTTGGGAACGCGGAGTCAGGAATCGTCTGCCACAGGACACTGAAATGGTCTTTGCGCCAGTTGAACTCATCCGATTCTGGTTAAGGCTATACGGGGTGCGACGTCTGCACCTGCACCAACCCGCTTGGGCCGTCGCATCACCGGGCGGTTCTGGGACCGGTGCTTCGACTGCCGGCAACCTGCCGGAGTCGATCCTGAACCGGTTTGCCGTTGACAAGGGAAGGGGTAGCGGCGACGGCCGCAATCCGCCCGCGCGCGGCATGACCACGTCGGGCATCTACCCGGCTTCAGACGGAAACGGCGGGGTGAATCCCGGTGAAACCCACACCGCGCTGCGTTTGGACTCCGGCATGATCGAGCGTGCCGCGGTCGAAGAAGAGATCCCGGCGGAGATCAAGCCGTGGGGCATTAAAGTCACCCTCGCTGGCGCCGCCATATTTCTGGGGCTGTTCCTGTTCACGCTTTTCGGCCCGGACCCGAAGCGGCCGGAATCGGCGCCCGTGCGCAAGTCCCCGGGGGAGCGCAAGGTCGTGATGGTCACGAAGAAGAGTAACACGTCCGCCCCAACAGCACCCGACGCGGAACTTGGCGGCCCGTTCAAACTCAAACTGCCGGGGGTCAAAGAGGAGCCGTCTCCCCCGTCCCTTCCTCCCAAGCAACCGCCCCGCAAACTGACCAAACCGCGCGGCGGTTCGGTTGTTCTGAAGAATGCGAGTTTTGAGAGCAACTCGATTCCGGACAGCGGCGAGGGCGACCCGAATGGCTGGACCCGAGGCGGCGCGGGTGGCGGCGGGGTCAGCGATTCGACGCAGCCGGCGGCGGCCGGAACGACGATCCCGGACGGCGTGCAGGTCGCGTTCCTTCCCGGTGGCGCCACCTTGACCCAGGGGTTGGCCGGGTTGACCGCGTTCAAAGGCTACTGGGTGCAGTTTTACTACTCGCGGCGTCAGGACGGCGCTGTGCCCGGCCTGTCTGTGAGCTATGCCGGGGAAAGCGTCGGCACCGTGGCGGAGATCTCCAGCGGCGCCGAGTACGAGTGCGCGACGTTCTCCTTCCGTTCCGCCAAGAGCAGTGGCGACCTGGTGTTCACCAACACGGCGGCCGACCCCGCCGCCGTTGTCCTCATCGATTGCGTGTCGGTGCTCCAACGCGACTCGGACCAGATCGTCCTGCACAACACCAGCTTCAACGGCAGCCTTCCCAAGGACGCCTTCACCGCGCCCGATGCGCCGGTCGCCGGCTGGACCAAGCAGGGGAAGGTGTTCGTGCAGCAGGCCACCGGCCAGGGCTTCCACGACAACGGCCTGTCGGACGGCCCGGCTTTCGCCGTGCTCCAGGATGAGGCGTGGTTGCGACAGACCATCAAGGGTCTGGAACCGGGAAAGACATACGAACTGTGTTACGGCTTCAACGCGCGACAGGAGAATTTCGGCGGCACTCCCAAACTCCGGGTCACGATCGGCGACGTGACCGTCCAGGACGAGGAAGTCTGGGCCGTCGGGACCTTCAACCCCTTCCAGCAGATGGCCTTCGAGTTCAAGGCCGATCGCCCCGAAATGGACCTGGAGTTCCGCCAGACAGAGTCGGGCGATCGGACCATCTTCGTGGACAACGTTGCGGTCCGCGTTCTGAAAGAGATCGCCGGGACGCCGGACGCCGGACCGGGCCAGCCGTAGTCCTGGGGCTGTGTTTCCGGACGGACAACTGCCCAATGAAGGAGCATTCAGCGCTCCGGTCGACGACTCTCCGACTCTGCTTCGCTATCGACCGTCAGAGTAACGGGCCAACCCGATTCCATGCTGACACCTGAAACCTGACACCTGAAACCCTCCCGGGAGGAAGCCATATGGGTCATCGTTGTGTCCGCCTTTCGCTCTGGCCGGGCCATGTCCGCACCGTGTGCGCGGCGGGCCTGTGTCTGAGTCTTGCCGGCCTGTTCGGCGGCGGTTGCCTCCCCAAGAAAGGGGCCGCAGGTGCGGGCTCGGCGCGCCCGCCCGCCAAGCCGGTTCCAGTCACCGTCGGCACGGTGGTGCAGAAGACCATGCCCAAGCGAATCGTGACGTTCGGGACCGTCGAGGCGTACGCCACCGTCTGGATCAAGCCCATGATTGCCGGACAGTTGCAGCGGGTCCACATCGAGCCCGGCCAGCGGGTGAAGAAGGGCGATCCGCTGTTCAGTCTTGACCCCAAGCCGTTTGCGGCGACCATCAACCAGTACGAGGCGTTGCTGCTCAGGGACCAGGTGCAGGCTGACGAAGCGCAGCGCCAACTCGGCATCGCCAATGCGCTGCTGGAGAAGGGCGTCGCAACCGACGATGAAGTGAAGCAGGCCCGTTCCCGACTCGACGCTCTGCAGGCCAGCATCACCGCTGACAAGGCCACCATCGAACGAGCCAAGATCGACCGCGATTACTGCACGATCGACGCACCCATCGACGGTCGTGCCGGCGACCTGCCCATCCGCGAGGGCAGCGTCGTCAAGGCCAATGAGACGACCATGCTCGTCCTGGCCCAGACCATTCCCGTTTATGTCACGTTCGCCGTGCCGCAGGTGTCGTTGCCCGAAATCCGGGCCGGCATGGCAGCGCGCAAACTGCCGGTGACAGTGCTCACCCCCGGCGACTCGTCCTTCAGCGAGACCGGCGAGCTTTCCTTCATCGACAACACGGTTGACGAGACGACGGGGACCATTCGCCTCAAGGCAACCTTTGCGAACACGGATGAAAGACTTTGGCCCGGCCAGTACGTCGATCTCGTGCTGACATTGAGCGAGGACCCGAACGCCGTCGTGGCGCCGGCGCAGGCAATCCAGACCGGGCAGCAAGGCAGCTACGCCTTTGTCGTCGGCCAGGACCAAACGGCTTCCCTGCGGCCGGTGACTATCGCCCGGACCGCCGGCGACGAGATCATCGTGGCCAGCGGCCTGGCGCCCGGCGAAACGGTGGTGACCGACGGGCAACTGCGCCTCATCCCCGGGGGCAAGGTTGACGTCCGTGCTCCCGTGTCGGCTTCCCGAGAGGGTCAAAAGGAAAACGAGAGCGGCCAGGAATCGGCACCGGCCAAGGCAGCGGCGAAGAACTCTCCATGAATCCATCTGAACTCTTCATTCGCCGTCCGGTCATGACGACGCTGGTGTCGTTAGGCATCCTGCTGTTCGGACTCATGGCGTATCCGCTGCTGCCCGTCAGCGACCTGCCAACCGTGGATTTTCCCACCATTTCGGTGTCGGCGTCCCTGTCCGGCGCCAGCCCCGAGACCATGGCCTCCGCGGTGGCCACGCCGCTGGAAAAGCAGTTCTCCACCATTGCCGGCCTCGATTCCATGACATCGAGCAGCTCGCTGGGCAACACCCAGATTACGCTGCAGTTCAGTCTCGACCGCGATGTTGACGCCGCGGCCCAGGACGTGCAGGCCGCCATCGCCCAGACGCTCCGGCAACTGCCGTCGGATATGACCACGCCGCCGAGCTACCGCAAGGTTAACCCGGCCGATTCCCCGATCATGTTCATGGCGCTGACCAGTGCGACCCTGCCGCTGTCCACCCTGGACAACTACGGCCAGACCGTCCTGGCGCAGCGCATCTCGACCGTCAGCGGCGTCGCCCAGGTCCAGGTGTACGGCTCGCAGAAGTACGCGGTCCGCGTCCAGGTGGATCCGCGCGCCCTGTCGACCCGCGGCCTCGGCATCGACGAGGTTCAGCAGGCCATCGAGACCGCCAATGTCAACCTGCCCACCGGAGCGCTCGACGGCCGTCACAAGGCGTTCACTATCCAGACCGCCGGCCAACTCACGACCGCTCAGGCCTATCGCCGCATTGTGGTCGCGCAACGTGGCGGCGCCCCGGTGCGGCTCGAGGAGATCGGCCGCGTCATCGACGGCATCGAGACCGATAAGACAGCCGCGTGGTACTGCACGCCGGAGAAACAGCAGCGTGCCATCGTGCTGGCCATTCAGCGCCAGCCTGGGACCAATACCGTCGAGGTCGCCGCCGCCGTCAAGGAGTTGCTCGAGTTGCTGCGCACCCAGTTGCCCGGTTCCGTGTCCCTGGAAATGCTTTTCGACCGGTCGGAGACCATCAAGCGTTCAGTCGAAGACGTCAAGTTCACCATGCAACTGACTCTGGCGCTGGTCGTCCTGGTCATCTTCCTGTTCCTGCGCAACGTGCGCGCCACCATCATCCCGAGCCTGACCCTGCCCATGTCGATCATTGGCACCTTTGCCGTGATGTACCTGCTCAATTACAGCCTGGACAACCTGTCGCTGATGGCGCTGACCCTGTCGATCGGTTTCGTGGTCGACGACGCCATTGTCATGCTGGAGAACATCTATCGTCACATCGAGAAGGGGAAAGGTGTCTACCAGGCCGCCTTGGACGGATCGCGTGAGATTTCCTTCACCATCATCTCCATGACGTTGTCGCTGGCGGCCGTGTTCATCCCGGTCATGTTCCTGGGCGGGATCGTTGGTCGGCTGTTCCGCGAGTTCGCTGTGACTATCGGCGTCGCCGTGCTGGTGTCCGGCTTTGTCGCCCTGACCCTCACCCCCATGCTGTGCAGCCGGTTTCTGCGTCCGCATCAGGCGCCTGCCAACGGCGAGGCCGAACACGCCCGCGCCCCACGCGGTTGGGTTCTGCGCTTCTATGAAACCACGCTGCGCTGGACGGTCCGGCACAAGAGCTGGGTGCTGATCCTGTCTCTGGGCGTTCTGGTTTTCACCGTTTACTTGTTCCAGGTCGCGCCGAAAGGCTTTATCCCCAGCGAAGACCAGAACGTACTCCGCGGCCAGACCGAGGCGGCGCAGGGCATTTCGTTTGCAGCCATGGCCGAACATCAGCAGGCGGTTGCGTCCGTGATCCAGCAGGATCCGAACGTCGAGGCGTTCATGTCGCGCGCCGGCACCAGCACGTTCGGGGGGAGCGGCAATACGGGCTTCATGTTCGTGCGGCTCAAGCCGCGCCAGGAGCGCAAGATGTCCGCCGACCAGGTCGTGCAGAGCCTGCGCGGCAAACTGGCGGCCGTCCCGGGGATCAAGGTCTTCCTGCAGAACCCGCCGGTGATCAACGTCGGCGGCCGCATGAGCAAGTCACAGTACCAGTACACACTCCAAGGCTCGGATGCCCCGGAATTGTACGCCTTTGCGACGCGTATGGCCACCGAACTGGCGGCCCTTCCTGAACTGCTGGATGTCACCAGCGACCTGCAGATCACCAACCCGCAAGTGAATGTGGCCATCGACCGTGACAAGGCTGCGGTGCTCGGCGTCTCCGCCGCGCAGATCGAGAACGCCCTGTACAGTGCCTTTGGCCCACGCCAGATCTCCACCATCTACGCCCCGGACAACCAGTACCGCGTCCTGCTCGAGTTGCTGCCTGAGTACCAGCGCGACAGCAGCGCGCTGTCCCTGATCTACGTCCGCTCCGCGGCAGGAAAGCTGGTGCCGCTGCGTGAACTGGTCCAGTTCGAACACGGCGCCGGCCCTCTCAGCGTAACCCATTCGGGGCAACTCCCCTCGGTCACCATTTCCTTCGATCTGAAGCCCGGTGTGTCCCTGGGGCCGGCACTGGCCTCCGTCCAGGAGCACGTCCGGCGCAGCCTGCCGGACACGGTCAGCGCCAGCTTCCAGGGCACGGCCCAGGCCTTCCAGAGCTCCATGAAAGGCCTGAACATGCTCCTGATCCTGACCGTGGTCGTCATCTACATCGTGCTGGGAATCCTCTACGAGAGCTTCATTCACCCCGTCACCATCCTCACCGCCCTGCCGTTCGCCGGACTCGGCGCGCTGATCACGCTGATCGCATTCAAGGTGGATGTCTCTCTCTACGCCTTCGTCGGCATCATCATGCTGGTGGGAATCGTGAAGAAGAACGGCATCATGATGATCGACTTTGCGATCTCCGCACAGCGCGACGAGGGCAAGTCGCCGCAGGACGCCATCGTTGAAGCGTGCCTGACCCGCTTCCGCCCGATCATGATGACGACCATGGCCGCGCTCATGGCCGGCATCCCGATTGCCATCGGCTTCGGGACCGGCGGCGAGGCGCGCCGCCCCCTCGGCCTGGCCGTCGTCGGCGGCCTGGTGTTCTCGCAGTTCCTCACGCTCTACGTAACCCCCGTCTTCTACGTCTGGATGGAAACCCTCCGCGGCTGGTTCCGCCGACACAATCCCGCGCCCATTCCCCAGGCGTAGGCGGTGTACAAGAATAACCTGTGCATTTGCGGCCGGGTATCTTGAGCCGGTTTCAAGGCACGAGGGCGGCGCATAGCCTGAGCTATGTAACGACCGAGTAACGCGGAAAACGGCCAAGAGAGCTGGCCGCCCTCCGGGGCGTGGCGGCAGGCCGTCATCTTCGTCGTCACTTCGGCCATCACATATTTCAATATGCTCAGTCCTCGTTCCTAGAATCTGACGGCCTGGCGCCACGCCAAACTGCCAAGGTATTCTTGCGCGGACCCTAAGCGGACAAGAGGGACAGCCGTCCCGTCTATGCGTCCCAGCCACCTCAAATGCCGCGGGCTGCTCGTCGAAGCCACCGTAGACCAGCGCCCATTCGTCAGAGACGATGGTCGCGGGGCGCCAAGTCTTTCCTGCCGACGCGAGCGGGTGCGACCCGCCCGCTCTTGGCGCCAAGGTCAATGATGTTGCCGGCAATGGCCAGACGCACGGCGGCCTCAAACGGCTCGGGCGCCTCGTCCGCCATGCACCGCAGTCGCGGATACATCGCCGCCGCCCAGCGGTTGAAGCGCGTTTTGACCTCGCGGTAAGGATCCTCCTTGCCCGTGAGGCCACGAACCAGGCGGTGCAGCTTCTGCGCCCCGGCCGGCGGCGGACCGCGCAGGTCCATGCCACTGAGCAATCTCAGCGCCTCGCGCAGCACGCGCTCCCGCTGCGCGGCGTCGGCGGTCGTCATCAGGACCGAATCCAATGCTTGGCGGACCAGACAGGGAATGCACTCAATAAAGGTTACCATGACACAACGACTCTCCAAACTAACGGCACCCAGTGGCCGACTGCCGCGCAGGACACGTGGCTACGTCAGTTGTGCGAAACTGCCATATTCCGTTAACGAGCTCCTTGATGGTAACACCGGCACAGGGCCGGTTGACGCGCTCAAGCGATGCCTGACTCCAGGCGCTCAGCGAAACCTTGACCCGGTCGGCCTTGGCGGCTTGCGCGCGCACGTCCGGGTCGCTGAGCAGTGTGCCATTGGTCAGCACGGCCACGGGAATGCGGCTGGACGCATGAACGCAGTCGATGACGTCCCCGAAACGGGTATGCAATGTCGGTTCGCCACTGCCGGCTGACGTGACGAAGTCCGCCTGGCCCATGCTTCAGCCAGTCGGCAATCTCGTCCAGCACCTCGCCCATCGGCACATACTCGGCGCGAACCAACGTCCTATTCGTCGTCCGCCCGAGCTGGCAGAAAATGCAGTCGAAACTGCACGTCTTGGGCGGCGTCAGGTCGACGCCAAGAGAACGCCCCAGACGCCGGGACGGAACAGGGCCGAAGAGGTGTTTGTAGCTGCTCAATGCCCGGCGCCCGACTCGCTATGTCTTGCTCGACGCGGCAAACCGCGCCGCCGTGCCGCTGTTCTTGTACGTCATGAACCCGCCGCTGAGGTTGCGGACTTCGAAGCCGTTTTGCTGGAGAATGCGCGCCGCAATGTACGACCGCAGCCCGACGCCGCAGTGCACGTGCACGGTGCGGTCGCGCGGGACCTCGCCCAACCGCCCCCGTAGTTCGTCGACCGGAATATTCACCGCGCCCGGGACACTGCCCTTGCCGAACTCCGCAAGGGTGCGCACGTCGATGACCTGCTCACGCCCCGGATCAAACGACTCCGCCAACTGCCGCCAGTGCGACTCGGTCACATCCCCGCGCAGGAGGTTCGCGGCCACGAATGCCGCCACATTCACCGGGTCCTTCGCGCCGCCGAACGGGGGCGCATAGGCATAGTCGATTCCCTCGAGGTCGAACACGGACAGCTTCGCGGTCACGGCGGTGGCAAACACGTCCAGGCGCTTGTCCACACCTTCACGGCCCACCACCTGCGCCCCCAGCACACGACCGCCGTCCGGACTGAACAGCAGTTTGATCGAAATCGCCGACGCGGCCGGGAAGTACGACGCGTGCGACGATGGATGCACGTGGCACGCACGGTGCGGGATTTGTTCCCACTGCAACTGCTTCTCGCTGCACCCCGTGCTTCCCACCGCGAGATCAAACGTCCGGAGGATGAACGTATTGACACTGCCCTTGTACTCGGCGTCACGGCCGTGAATCACCTCGGCCACCACGCGCGCCTGCTTGGTCGCCGGACCGGCAAACGCCATCACGGTTGGCTTCCCGGTAACGACATGCGGAATCTCCACCGCATCGCCAATGGCGAAGATCCGCGGGTCCGAAGTCCGCATCCGGCTGTCGACCGTGATGCCGCCGCCGTGGCCGATGGTCAGGCCCGCGTCGCGCGCCAAATCCACCTCTGGCTGCACACCGGTCGCGACCACGGCAAAGTCCGCTTCGACGCAGTTCCCATCGGTCAGCAGCGCCGCGACGCCGTTCCCGTGCGCCCGGAACTCCTTGACCGGATTGCCGAGGTGCAGCGCGATCCCGTTCTTCTCCAGTTCCTTCTGAACCGGCATCGCCATTTCCGGATCGAGCACGGAAAGCACCTGGCTCGAGCGTTGCGCCAAACTGACGGACAGCCCCGCCTTCTTCAGGCACTCCGCCATTTCCAGGGCAATGAAACCGGCGCCGAAGACCAGCACGCTGCGGGCGCCAGTCTGGATGTACTGCTGGATCCGGTCCGCGTCCGGAATGGTGCGCAGCGTACACACCGTCGGCAGGTCCATGCCGGGGATCGGCAACCGTACCGGCTGCGCGCCAGGCGACAACACCAGGTGGTCGTAAGACTCGAGGTACGTGCGGCCGTTGCCAACGTCGCGAACCTCAACCCGGTTCTTCTCCCGTTCGATGCGCGTCACGCACTGCCCGGTCCGAACGTCGAGGTTGTAGCGCTTCTTCATAAACGCCGGCGTGGCGACCAGCAGGTCGTCGCGGTCTTCGATCTCTCCACTGATGAAATACGGCAGCCCGCAGTTCGCGAACGAGATGAACTCGCCGCGCTCGAACAGCACGATCTCCGCCTTCTCGTCGAGCCGCCGCAAGCGTGTCGCGCACGCCGCCCCGCCTGCCACTCCACCCACAATGACAATCTTCATGTCTCGTTCTCTCCTGTTCGAACTTCACTCTGTGGCGACCGGCGCGCCGGCGCCTTGGCCTGCGAACCGTCCATCGGCGTGTGTTCGGTCAGTCCCTGGCTTGTCGAACCAGCCCGCCCGAATGCCCGGAAACGCATCAAACCCAGGCACGTACGGCTTGATGTCCAGCAGCGGTGTGCCGTCCAGCATGTCCGCACCGCTGAAGACCAGCGTGTTGCCCCGCACCTCACGCAACCGCACGCACGACAGACCGATCGGGTTCGGGCGGCACGGCACGCGCGTCGCGAACAGCCCGTGCGCGACCGTGTCCCGGAACGGCGTCACGCGCAACTGAACCGGTCCGACACGGTCGAACCAGTAGATGAGCCAGACCCGCTCGAAACCCGCCAGGTCGGCCAACGCGTCACTATACTCCGGCAGGACCTCTGCCGTGCCATGGTCTTCCTCGGCAAACACCGGCTGAATAGGGGTGCCTTTCGGCTCCTTGAACGGAGTGCTAATGATCCCGATCGGTCGAATCTGCATGTGACACCTATTCGCCCAATGAAACGTCAACGATTGCGGACACTACCGCCCGTCATCGGCGACCTCAAGCACCGTGTCCACACCGCCACACGGCGGCGCCCGCGACGTCCACGCCGCGACGCCGACAACCCGCATTCCGCTCAGTGATCACAAACGTTATCGCCCGTCTGCAACGTCCCATCCATATACGCGGCAACCAGTGCCTCAGGCGCCTCGGCCGGCGCGCCGACGATCACCTTGATGCCGTTCTGCGCAAACAGCGACTGAGCGCGCTGGCCCATGCCGCCGGCGATGATGACCTGCGCGCCCTGCTCACGCAACCACCTCGGCAGGACACCGGGTTCGTGGGGCGGCGGCGTCAAGAGCTGCTGCCCGGTGATCTTCTTCGCCTTCTCGTCCACGTCTACCAGGGCAAACTGCTCGCAGTGCCCAAAGTGCATGCCCAGTTTCCCGTCCGCCAACGGTATTGCGATTCGCATCATACCCTCCTTGGTCTCGTTACACGGTTGCTGTTTCTCATTCTTGGCGTCCTCATTCGAGAGCGCCAGAATCGGGGCGACGATCCGCTCAAACGCCTTGGCCGTCTCCGTACCGGCATAGTGATACACGAACGGTGTGCCGACATCGCACGCCGCGCCCACGGCCGGGTCGATCGGAATGCGGCCCAGGAACGGCACGCCCATGTCGGCCGCCATTTTCTCGCCGCCACCGGTCTTGAAGATCTCGGTCACCTCGCCGCACTTCGGGCACACAAACCCGCTCATGTTTTCAACCACGCCCAGGATCGGCATGTCCAACTGCCGGCAGAACGTGATCGACTTGCGCACGTCCGCCGTAGCCACGTCCTGCGGCGTCGTCACCACCACTGCACCGTCGGCGTCCGGCACAAGCTGGCAGACGGACAGCGGCTCGTCGCCGGTCCCCGGCGGCGAATCGATCACCAGGTAATCCAGATCGCCCCACTCCACGTCTTTCAGAAACTGCTTGATAACCCCCATCTTCATTGGCCCGCGCCAGATTACCGCATCGTCGCGCTGGCGCAACAGAAATCCGATGGACATCACCTTCATACCGGCGTGCTCAACGGGAACCAATGACTGGTCCTTGGTCGTGACTTGGACGCCGACAAGGTGCAGCATCGTCGGAATGCTCGGCCCGTGAAAGTCCACGTCCAAAAGCCCGACACGACGACCGGCCAAAGCGAGCGAGGTGGCCAGGTTCACCGCCACCGTGCTCTTGCCCACACCGCCCTTGCCGGACAGCACCAGGACTTTGTGCCGGATCCGCCCCAACCGTTCCTCCATCTGCTCGCGTTCGAGGAACTCGTCCAGGCTGTCCTCCACCGGCCGGCGCTTGCTGCCGCACCCGCTGTCCGAACACCCCTGCTTCCCGCCGCCACATGCCTTACGATCTGACTCTGCCATGAACTTCCTCCCTTGTTGACGGTCCCGGCCCGCAGGCCGGAACTCGGTGACGCAGTGATGCCGTGACTCAATGACTCAGTGATGCCGTGACTCAATGACTCAGTGACTTCGCACTGTCGACCACCGGCACCGAACCCTTTCACCCTCAGAACTCGAACGTGCTGCCCACGCCGCACGCGACACACCGGCCGGGGAAGGCGTTCCACAGCGCGACGGACGCCGCCACACCCGTGCAGTGCATGGCGCCCAGGCGGCCGATCTCGAAGCGCTGCAGGGCCGCCACGGTCCACTGCAACCGCGCCTCGGATGTATTGCGCAAGTGCATGCCACCCAGCACGGCATGCACGGGCTTGCCATTCGTCAGGTCCCGGATGTGGTCCAACGTGTTGATCACGCCGGCGTGCGCACAGCCCAGGAGCACCACAGTGCCCACGGCTGTACCGAAGAACAGGGCCTGGTCGTCTTTCAGCGGATCGGGTCGATGTCCTTCCGAATCGAGACAGAAGCCCGCCTCGATGGTCTCCTCGGGGTGCCGCCTCGGGACCTCGCCGGTCGTCCAGACGCCCGGGACAACCTCCCGCGGTTCCCGCGACAGAACCACCGAACACGATGCGGACAGAAGCGCCGCCCGACGTGGGGCCGGGATCCCAATGTCCCGCACCCCCGCGGCGTGCCGCAGGAACTTCGGCTGCAGCGCATCCGGGTGCGCATGGACCGGTATGCCCTTTGCGACAAGCCCCAACACCTCCGTCACCCCGCCCGTGTGGTCGTAGTGGCCGTGACTCAGGACCACGCCATCCAACTGCCGCAGGTCAACCCCCAACTGCCGCGCATTGGCGCCCAGCACCAGGCCCTGCCCCGTGTCGAACAGCAACCGTGCGCTGCCGGCCTGGACCCAGAACGCCAGACCATGCTCCGCCACCAAGTCCCGCGTGGCAACGGTATTCTCGGCCAACACGGCGACGCGGGTTGTCCCCGACCGCGGCGGAGATGCCAGTGAACTCGGTTGCATGCGACCCTCAGCCTTTCGATAGGAGAACAGCCCGGGTCCCGGCAATGCACGGCGTCGACACTTGGGCAAATCCGGTGGTCTTCGCGGCATGCACCGTCTTGACGAATTCCTCTTCCGGCACGCGTCCCTTGGGCTCGGCCACGAGGAGTTGTCCGCCGGACTTCAGCAATGCGTAGACGTCGGAAAACAGCGCGCCAGAATCGTCGACCTCGTGAACGACCGCAAACGCCAACGCGAAGTCGACGCGCCCATCCAGGCCGTCCGCGATGAGCGGATGCAGACCGCCCAGTCGCACGTCCAGACGTTCCGCCAGCCCCGCCCGACGCGCCCGGCGCCGCAACGCCTCCAGCAGTTTCGGTTGCACATCGACGCAGATCACGCGGCCGGATGCGCCGACTAGCCGAGCCAGCGGCAGACTGAAGAAGCCTGTCGCGCAGCCGACATCCAACGTCCACATGCCAGTGGAAACATACGGCCCAAGAATGCGCCCCGGACTGTGAACCAGCTTCCGAAACGGGTTCGCCAGCAGGTATCCAACCCAGACCGGACATGCGTGCGATGTGCTCAAGAACGAACCTCCACTGCCTCGACCCTCGGCGTTGCCAGCGTCGCCCGCACTCGCTCCCATACGGCCCGAATGTCGGCCCCGATCCCGGCACCCGCTGTCGCGACCTCAACGACTGTCTTGCCCTCGACCTGCGCCGCGGTGACCGTCCGGTCGTAACGCACGCGGCCGGCCAGGCTGGCGCCCGCCACGGTCGCCGCCGCCTCGATGCGCTCGGTCATCTCCGGGTTGATGTCCCACTTATTGACGCACACTGCGGCCGGAATGCCGAAATGCCGCGTCAACTCCAGCACCCGTCCCAAGTCATGCGCCCCGGATACCGTCGGCTCGGTCACCACCACGACCAAGTTGACGCCACTGACCGACGCGATCACCGGACACCCCACCCCGGGCGGCCCGTCCGCCAGGATCCAGTCCGCCTGCCGTTCCTTCGCCAGTTCCCGCGCCACGGTTCGCACCTGGCTGACCAGTTTCCCGGAGTTCTCGCCGCCAGGCTCCAGCCGCGCGTGCACCATGGGGCCGTAACGCGTGTCGGAGACCAACCACTCGCCGCTTACCCGCTCGGGAAACGCAATCGCCTGCGCCGGGCACGCGTGGACGCAGACGCCACAGCCCTCGCACGCGGTCGGGTCGATCACGAACATGGCCTCGTCAACGCTGACGCAGGTATCCTTCATCGCCTGAATGAAATCGATCGCCTTCACCGGGCAGGAGCGCACGCAGAAATCGCAGTCCTTGCAGGACACGGTGGGGACCGGCGTGCCGTCGCCGCCGCGGACGCGCAGGACCGCCCCGAACCGGCAGCGTGCCAGGCAGGCGCCGCAGCGGATGCAGACCTCCTGCACGATCACCGCCTCGCGCCCGCACCGGAACTCCTCGCGCCGTTTCACGGTCGGCGCCAGCAGCAGGTGCAGGTCCGCGGCGTCCACATCGCAATCGGCCAGGACGACGTTCCCGGCCAACGCCGCAAACGAGGCCAGCAAGCTGGTCTTGCCCGTGCCGCCTTTGCCGCTGATGACCACGATCTCGTTCATGCGTTCTCCCGTACCAATGTCGCTGGCTTGGCCTGCACCCAGTCCGCCAGACGCCCGAACGCAGCCGCGAACTCCGGCAACGCCTCAGCGAGAAGTTGCCCGCGCGAATAGGCCTCGGCCGCGCGCCGGTCGTCCGGGAGCGTGCCCAGAATGGCGATCCGCTCGACGTCGCAGTACTCGTGCACGCGCCGGTCCCCGCCGTCCTCGCGGTTGACGAACACGCCGAAGGGCAGTTGGAGTTCCCGGACGGTCTCCACGGCCAGTCGCAGGTCGTTCAAACCGAACGGAGTCGGCTCGGTGACCAGCAGCACGTAATCGGCGCCGCGCAACGTGGCGACCACCGGGCAGGACGTTCCCGGCGGCGCATCCATGAGCACCACGCCCCAGGACTGCGCCTTCTTCTTCACCGCCCGGATCAGCGGCGGCGACATGGCTTCGCCGACGTTCAGGCGGCCCTGCGCAAACTGGATCCGGCCCGAGACACCGGTCTCGACGACACCGATGGGCCGGGGTTCCTCGCGAATGGCGCCGGTCGGACAGGCCAACGTACACCCGCCGCAACCGTGGCACAGTTCCGCGAAGACCAGCGGCTTCTTCAAAACGGCGATGGCACGGTACTGGCACGCCTCCGCACACTTGCGGCAGCCGTTGCACTTGCTCTCGTCCACCACCGGCACCGGAATGCCGACCGGCTCGCTCGACTCGATACACGGGTTCAGGAACAAGTGGCCGTTCGGTTCCTCGACGTCACAGTCGAGGTACTGCACCGCCACACCGCGTTCGGCCATAACCCACGCGAGATTGACCGCCACCGTGGTCTTGCCCGTCCCACCCTTGCCGCTGGCTATCGCTATCTTCATCCCATACCTTCCATGTGTACCGTATCTGCGCCCATCTGCGTGATCTGCGGTTTCCATCCTCCGGCCCTACGGCGCCAACAGGTAATCGGCAATCGCCCGGTACAGCGTCGTCACCGCCAGGATCGCGCAGTGCCGGCCTTCCCGCGGCAGGCATTCCTGGGCCTCAATGATCTCGCGCGGATTGATCGACAGCGCGTCCAGCACGGTCCGGCCCTTGGCCCGGCGCGCTACCGCCGCGCCGCACGACCGGGTCTGCCCGCAGCCTTCCGTGTAGTAGCGCACGTCCTCGATGACCCCGTTCGCAATGACCAGGTAGAATTCCATCTCGTCGCCGCACGGACCACGGACCGACGCGGACGCGGTCGGGTCGTTCATTCGTCCGTAGAACGGCTCGGCCTCAGCCCCTGTCACCTCGCGCTCATCAAGCTTGGTGGCCATGGTATCCTATTCTCCCTGTAACTGGCTTGCATCGGTCTTCGTCACAGCACCTCCCGCTGCCGGCACCGTCCCGCCGACGTAGAACACTTCGCCCTGCCGCCGCTCCGCCCGAATCTGCCCGGCCTGCAGCAGCCGACCGAGGTATTTTGAGATCTCGTTGCCATGCAGGTTACAGGCCCGCGCCAATTGCGGCGCCGTACTCGGACGTCGGCCGAGAATGCCGAGTATCGCCGCCTCGGCTTCGTCGGCGCGCGTGCCGGAAACGCGGACCGAGGGCGGCGCGGCCACGATCTCGGCCCTCGGGGCGAAGAACTCGGCCAACTCGACCAGGCGTTCGACCGAAACAGCCTCGGCGTACGATTCCGCGGACGGCCGCACGCACGTGTTGAGCTGAATGCGGTCCGGCCTGACCCGCGCAGCAACCGCGGCGATCCGCCGTACCGCGGCGGGCGTCGAATTGATGCCCAACAGCAGGAACACCTCCATCCACAGTTGCCCGGTGAACTCCTCGCGCAGCCGACACTCACCCTCGACCAACCGGTCGAACGTGACCCCCGAACACGGCCGGTGAATGTGCGCGAAGAGCGGCTCGTCCGCCGCCGCGAGCGTCACCTTCACCACGTCCGCGCGCCGCGCCGCGTCACGCACCTCCGACAGATGCAGCAGCGTCCCGTTGGTCAGCAGGGCCACTGGGATGCTCGTGCGCGCATGCACCCGGTCGATGATCTCGCCGAAACGGCTGTGCAGCGTCGGTTCACCGGACCCGCCCAATGTAATGTAGTCCGCCGTACCGCCGGCTCGCAGCCATGCCTCGATCTCGGCCACGACGTCGTTCGTTGCGACATGCTCGCGCCGGTCTGTGGTCAGGGCCGTAGTCCGGCCGAGCTGGCAGAATACGCAATCCAGGGTACAGGTCTTGAACGGCGTCAGGTCCACGCCCAGCGACCAACCGAAACGGCGCGAGGGCACGGGACCGAAGAGATGCGCAAAACGCTCGCCTGAGGGCTTGTCAGTGGGGTTTGTCGCCATGGGATTGAGTTCCAGGCAGTGGGTTCAGGGTTCCCGGCGTTGTTGGAGGACTCCGACTTTCCCGAGTGAATCCAGTCCCACGGAAAGACGTCCGTCTCGTGCCAAGATCCGGTCGCATCCCCGCTCCTAGTGGCGTCGCACGCCCGAGCGCGCCGTGGCTCGGCGCGTCCCGCGCCGAAGCGAGGTGCGCCGGCCGGTCCCCGGCCGAGTTCCTCGGTCCGGGACCGACCTGCGCACCGCACCGCGGTCCCGGAGGCCCCCCGCCACTGCCGGGCCGCGAGACCCGGCAGGCATGGCGAGAGCTGCTTGGAACGTCACTTCTCCGCCGGCTTGGTCTCCATCTCCTCAATGCGCTTGCGAATGACCTCCAAAGCGTTACCGACGTGCTCGGCATGCTGCTTCAGCAGGGTCAGCTCCTGCTCCGGTGCGGGCGCGGCGGCCTGTGGCACGTCGCCACGCGCCCAACCCGGCAGCCCAGTGGCGTAGAACCTGTTGCGCCACCCTCTGCCGCCGCAGCCGCCACGACCGCCCCGGGCGCCAAAGCCACCACCGCGACCGGCCCTGAGCCCCGTCGCCGGGCCGAAGCCCATGCCGAAGCCGCGGCCCCCAACCGGGTTCATGTACCCCGGCACACCGAAACCCGCACAGACCCCAGCGGCGCGGCCGCTCATCGGCCCCATTCCCATCGGACCCGTTCCATCTCCTGCTGGCATTGTCGTTTCACCTTTCTCGCTTCGCGATTCCTGTTCAACGGCCCTTCGCTTGGCCACGCCCCTGGCCACGACCCTTGCCTCGACCACCACGGCCCAAGCCGCGGCCCTGCCCGCCTTGCCCTTTGCCGGCGCCTGCCGCTGGACCCTGTCTCTGCCCACCGCCGCAAGGACCGCGACCGCGGCCGGTGCCAGACCCTTGCCCAGTCGGACCCGTTCCATCACTTTTTGGCATTTTCCGATCTCCTTTTCGTGCGAGAGAGGATTGAGAGACTAAGATCGCAGACGAAGGCCCAAGAAGTCAGCCCCCGACGTTTTTGTCTCTCACTCTTCGTCTCCTGTCCTCAACTTACGTCCCAACCTATGCTTTCATCGAACTTTCATGGCGAACTGGACACCACCTGCTGCTCACGCCCAGTGCCCCTGCACATTGGCGCCGGTCGTTTCGGTCAGTGTGCCGGCGTCAAACCGGCCAACGGCTTCCTCGACCGTCACCACATCGCACAGAAACACCCGAATACCGGCCGCGTTCAGCACCCGGTACGCCTTGGGGCCGACATTGCCCGTGACCACCGCCTCCACACCCAGGCGTGCCGCCGCCTCCGCCGCCTGAATGCCAGCCCCCTGCGCGGCGTTCAGGTTCGGCGCGTTGTCATGCGCCGTAGTCTGATGCGTCTCCGTGTCCACCACGATGAAGTGCGCTGCGCGCCCGAACCGCGGGTCGATCAGGTCCGTGACCGCCGACCCCTGCGATGTAACCAAGACTTTCATGAACGCCTGTCTCCTATGCTCTGCCTACTCGCGTCCCGCCGAACCGCCGCGCCGCCGCCCGTGCCCGCACCGGCGGCGCCGGCAGCAGCCAGGCATCCGGCACTCCGGCCCCGGCAGACCGCCGTTGCGGCAGACTGCCACGATCGCCTCGACGTCGCCGGCCACGAACGACACGGTGCGCACCCCCTCGGCGTTCAGCAACGCCTCGAGCGGCCGCGACACCGCGCCGCAGATCAGCAACTCAATCCCCAATTCCTTGATCTGCCGCACCCGTGCGGCGGCATCGCCCGGCCGCAAGTCCGCCTCTCGCGCCGCCGTGACCGCGCCGTCCCCGGTGTCGATCACCGCCAGACTGCGGCTGACATCGAACACCGGCGAAACCCGACCGTTCCATTGTGCGATGGCTATCTTCATGGTTCTGCACCAAGCGATGCACGGCCTATGCCAATCCGAGCAGTTGCGTCGCAACATGTTAGCCATCCAATACTAGTGGCTGCACCTGGAGTCTGTTCTAGAACGGGATGGTGGCAATATGCAATGCCTTGATGCGGGTGTATATTGCAGAATGCAATGCCAAGACCGGGGCCGCTCCAGTGCCGGCGCGGCGGCTACATGGTACCGCCGCGCCGGGATGCAATCGAGGGCGCAGTGGCTCGGCGCGTCCCGCGCCGAAGTGGGGTGCGCCGGCCGGCCCGCCTGCAGCGCCTGTGCCTGCGGCCCAAGCGCAGGCACTGCGGGCAGGTCCCCGGCCGAGGGCCTCGGTCCGGGACAGCCCGAAGCACCTTGCAGCGGTCCCGGAGGTCCCGCGCCACAGCCGGATATCACTGCATCAGCCACGCGTTCAGGCCAAACTCAGCGGCCTGCGGGGCCGCGCCCCGACGTACACGCCGGCCCGGACAAGGAAGCCGATACCCATGAAAAACGGCACCCCTGCGAGCACACGCGACGTCATCCTGGATTCGATCAACGAGGGCGTGTTCACCGTCGATCTGGACTGGCGCATCACCTCGTTCAACCGTGCCGCCGAACGCATCGTCGGGGTCAAGCGCCAGGAGGCGCTGGGCCGGCCCTGCTGTGAAGTGCTGCGGGCCAGCGTCTGCGAGGGCGCCTGCGTGCTCCGGCGCACCCTGAGCACCGGCAAACCCACCATCAACGTCGCGGTTCACATCATCAGCGCCGCCGGACGGCGCATTCCCATCCGCGTGTCCACCGCCCTGCTTCAGAACGCCCGCGGCCGCGTCATCGGCGGCGTCGAAACGTTCCAGGACCTGAGCCAGATCGAGGAACTGCGCAAGGAGATAGAGGCCGGCTACACGGTAGCGGACATCGTCGGGCGCAGTGCCGCGATGCAGGAACTGTTCCGCACCCTGCCGCTGGTCGCAGACAGCGACAGCACGGTCCTGATCGAGGGCCCCAGCGGTACCGGCAAGGAACTGGTCGCACGCGCCCTGCACAGTCTCTCGCCACGCCGGCGCAAGCCGTTCGTGGCCGTGAACTGCGGAGCACTGCCCGATACGTTGCTCGAGTCGGAACTGTTCGGCTACAAGGCGGGCGCGTTCACCGATGCGCGCCGCGACAAGCCCGGACTGTTCGCCACGGCCGAGGGCGGAACGCTCTTCCTCGATGAAATCGGCGATGTCTCCCCTGCCATGCAGGTGCGGTTGCTGCGCGTGCTGCAGGACCGCACCTACCAGCCCCTGGGCGGGACTGTGCCCGTGCGCGGCAACGTGCGGGTGGTCACGGCCACGAACAAGGACCTGAGTCGGATGGTCCGCAACGGCGAGTTCCGCGAAGATCTCTCCTACCGCATCCGCGTCGTCCGCCTCAGGCTGCCGCCCCTGCGCGAGCGCCGCGAAGATATCCCGCTGCTGATCGAACACTTCGTCGCCCGCTTCAACCGACTCCAGGGCAAGGACGTCGCCGGCGTCGACGAGAAAGTCCTCGCCACGCTGATGGAGCACGAGTTTCCCGGCAACGTGCGCGAACTCGAAAACGTCATCGAACACGCGTTCGTGCTCTGCCGCACCGGCCTGATCCGGCTTCAGCACCTGCCGCCGGAGTTGCGCGGTAACACGCCGGACACCGCTGCGCATCTGTCCGCGGGCACGTCCCTCCAAGCCGTGGAACAAGCCGTCATCCAGAGCACGCTTACCCGCCACGGCGGCAACCGCCGCGCCAGCGCCCGCGAACTCGGCATCGACCCCAGCACCCTGTACCGCAAACTCAAGGCGATGGGCGGCACGGAGCCTTCGTAGCCGGGCGCAATATCGACGGCCAAAGCGTGCGGCACAAGGCATCGACCGAGTTCTTCCGTCGACCAACGGCTCACGTAGTCGTTCTTGAGAAGTTCCAGAACGTCCGCGTCGGCGAGCGACTCACGCCGCACGATGTGCCAGCCCCAGGGAGATTCGACCGGCTTGCCGTACTCCCCGGGCTTCAGGGCTTCGACCGCAGCGGCAAACTGCTTGCCAAAGGCGTCGCGCGGAATGCACCCCAACACGCCGCCCTTGGGCTTGCTCAGGTTATCCTCCGAAACCTCGCCCGCCACCGCCTCGAACGCCTCGCCCTTCCGTAACCGTCCCCAGGCCGCCTCGGCCCGGGCCTGGGCCGCGTGCCGGACACCGTCCGGGTCATCGGCGAACTTCGGATTCTGGAAGGTGTTGAAGAAGATGTGCGACGCCTTGACGAAGTCCCGCTCAAGCCGAGGCCGCTCGGTGCGCAGTAACGCCTCGCGTTTCTCACCCGCGGGATACTCCTTCTCCCACCGCGCGGTCAAATAGCAGTCCGCGCCAAGATCGTTGGCAATGCCCGTGCGCAGTTCCTGCATATCGATACCGAGACCCTGCATGAACTCCTCCAGGCTCGAGTACCGGCAACACGCGCAACCGGCAGCGGGCGGCGTCTTCCGGAGTTGCTCGATCTCGGCGTCGATCTCCGATGCCGAAACCTCAACCCGTTGCGCCTTCAGAAACTGCCGCAGCACACGGGCGCGGATCAGACGGTCCAACTTGGCCTGGCGCATCCCGTCAAGGTTCGGCTGGAACAGACTCGGCTTCGGCAACCCGGCGTCGACCTCGCAGCAATAGATGGGTTCGCCGTTCACCCGTGCCGCAACAGGTCCGGGCGTGCCCGCGACTACGCCTGCCTCCGGCACCGCCGAAACGACGGGCGGCGGTCCGGCTTTTCCGGCCGGCAAATTGGCAGTCTGTGCTTTGGCGTTGCACGACCAGCCCCAGGCACTCAGGCACGTCAGCGTTAGCAACAGACGCGACAGGTAATGCATGCTTTGGACTCCCGTTCAATCAGGGTGTTTCAGAGGACGCCACGGTCCGCCGCCGCGGGCGCAACACAAGGAACATGAACGCCGCCAGGAGCAGCGCCTCGTGCCATACTTCGAGAAACGGGCCGCCGTCCAGGCGAACCCGCGCATCGAGCACGCCCGGCACGCCGCGGACGGCATCGCGCAGGCTGACGATTCCCGTCTCGGCCCAACGCCCCGGGTCCGGCTCGACCCGCAGCACGCCAGTCATGATACCGCGGTCCTTCCACAGCGGCGGGACATCGCCGACGGCGCGCACGTAGGCCGCCAAGGCCGTGGCCGATGTCGGCCGAACCCCCTTGCTGACACCGTCCCACCAGTCCTTGCCGATCAGGATGCGCGGCGACGTGCCCTCGGTACGGTCCAGAAAGTAGCCGGACACAACGACACGCTTGCCGTCCACCGCCGCCAGGTCCGGCGGTACGGTCTTGCCGTCCGTGCCCCCGGCCGCGGCGAGCCAGGCGAACTGGAACAGCGTCAGACCCGCTTTGCGCGCGGACGCCGCGGGGTTCGCGTCGGGCTCGTCATCGCCCGCCCGAGTACAAGACTGTCCTTCCAGTCGGTAAATAAACCCCTGGTCCGGTTGCGGATCAGCCACGAAGCGGCCGCGGACCAGCACCGGGCGCAGCCGTTCGAACTTCACCGGCGCCTTCATTTCGACCAACAGGTACTGATTGTACTGCGGCCGCGGTCCGTAGCAACAGGTCTGGGTCGTGCGCAGCAGGAAAAACGTCTTGATCGCGGCCCCCGGTTCGAGCGGGTACATGAACCCCATGCAGGCAACGTCGCGACCACTCCGAGCCTGAACGTCCGGGGGACAGGGCGACGGCGTCTTCGGATCGTATTCCCATTCGGCCAGGGTCGAGAAGCGCAGGAATCCGCCGGCAGCGGCTCTCGCCTCATCGATCCCGATCGTGTTGTGGCCGGCCAGTACCCCGCCCTCCTGGCGCACTGCCACCACCGGCCCGCCAGCGGCCTGCAGCCGCTGACACCGGAAGTGGTACTCGGCGTGATTCGCGACGATCACGCTGAGCAAGACCAGTCCGCCCAGCCACGACCACCAACGACGCCGGGAAAGGTCCCGAGGCACCGGCTCCGCATGCGGGTTGTCACCTTGCGTCTGCGTCATGCTGTCTTCTCGCCGCCACCGCGCTCAGTCGCGGGGTTCAACTTTCTTCCCCGAGTCAACTTTCTTGTCCTGATGCTCCCCGGCCGCGTCGGGGTGCTCGTGCGCCGCGTCGTCGTCCGGGTCGTACCCTCGCGGGTACTCGATCCTGACCTGCTGCGTCCGGCCCTTGAAGGTCACTGAGCCGGTGGCCTTGAACGCCTTGGCATCCTTGAGCCAATCGGCCTGCCCCACGAAGTGCGCACAGTCACCCACCCTCTCTTCCGCCAGTTCGTTGGGCCTGGCCTTCAGCGTGAGTGTCTTTGCGTCGCTCGCCCCGGCCAGGGTCACGGCGAGGGCGATCTCCGGGTCCGGAATGCGCACCGCCTTGGCCGTATCGGCCCCGCCGCCAACGAACCAGACGTCCAACACATCGCCCGCCAGCTTCACCTCCGCGTGCCCGTTTTCGCAGGCGCCCAGTGCGTTCAGGCAACCGCCGTGCGCGGCCGTGTGCCCATGCTCATGGCCGTGTTCATGCCCGTGCGAGTCCCCCGCCACGGTCCGGCAGACAAACACCCCCAACGCCAGCGCCGCCAGGCACCCGATCGTCAATCGCTTGCTGAACATTGCTCGTCCTCCTCTTCAGTTGTTGAGTTGCTAAGTTGTCGAGTTCTGGAGTTTTGGAGTTTTGGAGTTTTGGAGAACCCGAGATCCAGACTTCTGGATTGCCACAACAGCTTCCCCCTCAACAACCCAACAACTCAACAACCAAACAACCCCGTTCACCATTCACCATCCGCTCTCCGTCATCACTAAGCAATCCTTCTTTGCTGGGTCACCATTGCCGCGGGTCCCCTCGCCATCGCAGTCCTCACGACACGGGGGCGAGATTCCTCAGGACCCCCAACCGATACGCCTGGATCGACGGCACGAGACCGGCGATCAGCCCCAGCAGCGCCACGGCCGGAAGCAGGTACAGGTCCGCCGACGAGACGTAGAACGGCGTGAACCGCAGTCCGGTTTCGACGCGGATCAGTTCGCACCCGACCGCCACGATGCCATGCCCCAGCGCCAAGCCAGCGATCGCCCCCAGCCCGGCGATGAAAACCGACTCGCAGAGCATCAGGCCAAAGACCGTCCGCTGCGTGGCCCCCAGACAACGCAGCAGCGCCAGGTCGCGTCGTCGCTCCCGCAACGCGGAAACCAGCGCCACAAAGAGGAACAGCAGCGCCAACGCCGTAACCAGCGCCGCAATGCCCAGCAGCACCCGATCCACCCAACCGATGATGCCGAACAACCGCGGCCGCACTTCGTTCGGGACCACCAGTTGCGCCTGCGTGGACTGGTTGATGTTGTACTTCAGGTCCTGGATGCCGGGATGGAGTACGCCACCCCGGATTCGCTTGATCTTGAGGTACGCGCCGCTGATCTCGCGGTGTTCCTCGTCGATCGCCATCTCCTGGACCTCCTTGCCGTGCCCCTCCAGTGTGTAGAACGTCTTCAGCGGAATGTAGATGGCCCGGTCATGCGGTGTGCCGGTCGGCGCGAGGATACCGACGAACCGGATCAGGTCGTTCCGATGCACGGGATCGCCAGGATTCACGCCGCAGGTGGGGTTGAAGGTTCCGCCCAACTCAATCCCCAGCGCCTTGGCCACGTCGGCCCCAGCCACGGCTTCGTCCCGGGCCTCGAAGACACGGCCGCGTCCACCGTCCTCCGGACAAAACGAGAAACGTCGGCCCGGCAGGTACTCGAACTCCGCGAAGAACCGTTCGTCGATGGCGTTTACCCGAAATCCAGCATAGGAGTGCCCCGTAGCAAAAGGGATGCCGCTCTCGACCACCTCACTCGCCAAGACCTTCTGGTAGTACGTCCACTTGATCTTGCCCGGCATCTCCTCAAGGTGATAGAGCGCGTTCAGAACGATCTGGAGCGGCGAGCCCTTCGGCCCCAGCACCGCATCCACGCCCAGCCCTTCCTGCGTGAAGTTCCGGTGCGTCTGTTCGCGGAGCGAGACCACGGACACGAGCAACGCCGCTCCGAGCGCGATGCTGACGACAGCCAGGCCGGTCGACAACCGGTGCTGCCACAGGCTCTTCAGGACAATGTGCCAGAAGCTCATGGGCCACCTCCCGCCGCCGACACGGCCCGGTTGAGAGCGAGGAAGTCGACCTTCTTCTCGAATGCCGAAACGACACCCGCTTCGTGGCTGACCAGGGCCAGCGCACAACCGTTCTCCCGGCAGGCCTCGCGCAGCAGCCTCACGACCTCGCCCGCGTGCCGTGGGTCGAGAGACCCGGTCGGCTCGTCCGCCAGAATGAGGCCCGGCTTCTTGACGAGCGCCCGCGCGATGGCCACACGTTGCTGTTCGCCGATCGAGAGCCGCGCCGGCGTGTGCGTGAGCCGCTGTCGCAGTCCGACCCGTTCCAGCAGCGCGATCGCCCGCGCGCGATCCGGTCGCTCGGGCGAGAACACCGCACCGAGGAGGACGTTCTCCAGCACGGTATAGCCCTGCAGCAGGTTGAAGGTCTGAAAGATGTAGGCAATATGCGCGGCACGGAAGCGGTCACGCTCCGCTTCACCCAGACCGATCAGATCCTGGCCGCAGACCACCGCCGTGCCACGCGTCGGCACGAGTAGCCCCGCGATCACGTTCAGCAACGTCGACTTGCCCGATCCGGACGGACCGGAGATGGCGACCTGCTCGCCTTCGGCCAACTCCCACGTGGGAACGTCCAGCACACGCAGCGCCTCGCCGCCGTTGCGGTACTCCACTACGAGATCTCGAAGAGTGACGATCATCTCGGGCCTCTCTTTCGTCAGCGTGGATCGCCTGCGGTCCTGTGCCCGTGGGAACCCGCAGGCGCAGCGCGCCGCCAACGTCTGCTCACAGCCGCCACCACGAGCACGGCCAGGAAACCGGCGCATGCCACCGCCACGATCGTCTGGTTGGTCGGCAGGTCGGCCGAGAACGAGATACACATGCCCAGCAGAGTCGCAACGGCAGCGGTCAGCGCCGTCAGGACCAGAACCAGACCCAACCGCCGGCTCAGCAGCAGGACGGTGGCCGGCGGCACGACCAGGTAACAGAACACCAGCAGAGAGCCCGCAACCTTTGACGCGGCGGCCACGACCACACCAAGCACCAAGAAGAACCCGAGTTCCCAGCGCCCCGGCTTGACCCCCAGGACCGTGGCTGCTTCGCGGTCAAGGAACGCATACAACGTGGGCCGCAAGAATACCACCAGGTAAATCAAGGCCGGGATCAGTACCGCCGCAATCGCCGCCGCGTCCCGCCTCGACGTCAGGATCAGGTCGCCGTACAGCAGGGCCTTGATTTCGTGCAACCCGGCACCGCTATGCGACACGAGCAGGACACTGAGACTGGAGGCGGCAACGAACAACACGCCGAGCACCGCATCGCGCGGCAGGCGCCGATCCTCGAACGGCAATGCAAGCAACCCGACGGTCAGCAACGTCAGCACCACGGCGCCAGCCAGAGGCGGGATCCCGATCAGCATGGCGACGGCGATACCGCAGGCGGCCATTTCCGACAGAGTGATCCCAATGAAAACAACACGCTTCAGGATCACGAAGACGCCCAGCACGCCGCAGACGCTCGCGACCAGCAGCCCGGCGGCGAGCGCCCAGGGAAAGGCATGCAGGAGTTGGACGCAGGACTCACCCACGGTTGATCTCCCCGGCACTGGAAGTCCCGGCCAGAATCCGTCGGGCCTGGGCGACATCAACCATCCGGACCCGGCCGTGCAGCACGACACAGACAGTCGGGGCCAGCGCTCCCGCCTGGTCCAGGCCGTGGTGCGCCATCAGGACGGTCTTGCCGTCATCCCGGCTCAACGTGACCAGATGCGCCAGCACGTCCTGCTCGGCCTGCTCATCGAGTTCCGAAGTCGGTTCGTCCATGATGAAGATGTCCGCGCCGCTGACCAGGGCACGGGCGAGCAGTGCCTTCTGCTTCATGCCGCCGGACAGTTCGCCGAACGTCTTGCGCTGGTGTTCCAGCAGGCCGAAGCGGGCCAGAACACCGTCCACGCACCGCGTCTGTTCGCGATCGGGCCGCCGCCACCAACCGAGTTGGAAGTAGAGTCCCATCTCGACGATCTGCCGCGTGGAGACCGGGTAGAGCGGGTCGATGCTCTTCTGTTGCGGCACGTAGCCGGCCGGTTTCGCCGCGAACGGCGTACGGATGTGGCCGCGCGCTGGCTTGAGCAGGCCAAGAATTGCCCGCAGCAGGGTGGTCTTGCCGGCGCCGTTCGGTCCGACGAACGGCAGGAGACTGCCGGCGGCTATTGCTATGCACACGTCGTGCAGCACCTCCTGCCGCCCGTAGGCCACGGCGACATGCTCGCAGACGATGATGGGTGGACCGTCAGCGGTCATCGCGGAAATGCGTCCTCCATGTCGTGTCGGCGACGTGTAACCATCGAGCCTCTTGCAGAACTCCGTCTTGCGGAATGAGTGTTCAGGTATCAGGTACCTCAGCGGCTGCCCCCCCGCCGGTCCGGGATGTCACTTCTCCGTCAGCCGCTTCACGATCAGGTCCATGAGTGCGAAGTAATCGGTGGCCTCGGGCTGGCCGCCGACCGAGTTGGCGACCACTACCACCCTGGCGCCGGTCTCGCCGGCGAGCCGGTCGGCGGCTTTCCTGCTGTAGAACGGCTCCTGCAGGATGATCCGGATTTTCTGCTGCCGTGCGGTCTCCGCAATCTCGCGCAGATGCACCGCGGTCGGCGGCACGCCGGGCTTGGGCTCGATCTCGGCCGCCACGCGCAGACCGAACCGATGCGCGAAGTACACCCAGCTACGGTGGTAGGTCACGATCTTCTGACCGCGCAACGGCTGCATGGCCGCCAGCCACCCGCCCGACTTGCCCTGGTTCGCCGGGGCAGCCAGGACGGCGACGATGGTGCCGTCCTCGGTCATGGCCCAGAGGTTGTCGGCCGGAACCGTCCTCAGCAGCTCAGCGCCAAACATCCGTTCGTCCAGCGCCTGCTGAAACGCCGCCGCGTTGGCGCGGAAGCTTGCCGCGCCGTCGGGCGCGATCTCCGCCAGCCGCTCAGCAATGGCCACCGCAATACGTCGGCCGTTCAGCGGGTCGAGCCAGTAGTGCGGGTTGCCCTGCGGGTGTACGTCGCCCATGGCACGGGTGACCTTCACCGTCGGGATGTCCAGGATCAGTGCGGACTCCGCGGCGTCGAGATGTCCGGGGGTCCCCTCCCGAATCCGCGCGTTGCGCGAGCCGTCCAGGATCGGGGCTTCCCAGCCGATCTCCAGTTCGAGCCCGAGCCGGATCCAGAGGTCCGCGTCGCGGGCCTGCAGAATGAAACTGGGCTTGGCCTGCAGCATGTGCGGGTCTTCCTTGCCCGTGCAGATACTGTGCACCTCGGCCTTGTCGCCAGCAACGGCCTTGGCGATGGCAGCCAGGTCCGAGGTGGTGGTCACGATCTTGAGCGTGCCGGCGGTCGCGGCCAGGCAGGTGACAGTCAGGACCGCCAGGGTCCTCAGCAGTATTGTATGTTTCATCGTCGTCTCCTCTGATGTGTCGGTTAGAACTTGTGGGCGCCGTGGGCGCCAAGCGAGACCACCCACTGCAGATAGAGCTCGGTCACGCCATCCCGGTCCGCGTCCGTCTCGTACTCGCCGCGGTTGAGTTGGAGGCGCAGGCGTGAGAACTCCGAGAGGCTCCAGTCGATCATGGGGCCAAACCGGTAGCTTGCGTCGCCGGAAAACTCCGAGCCGTCCGGGTAATCGATGTGGTTCGTCAACCCGACCTGTTCCCAGCGCAGTCCGGCGCGCCAGCGCGGCAGAACCCCGTACACGGCCTGCACGTAGTAGCCATCCTGGTTGGCAATACTGCGGTTGCCCACCAGAGCCGGGTTGAAGTCGTTCCCTACCATCTCCAGGTCCTTGCGGCGGTTGAAGTACTCGCCCTGGAGCGTGAAGTCGCCCTGCCCGTACGGCTTGGGTGAGTTGTACTTGTAGACGAAATCACCGCCCCAGAAGGTGGTGTCGCCGTCCAGCCAGTGGTCCGCGATTCCGTCCCCGTCGGGCGTCCACACTCCGGGCGGGTTCTCGGTCTGGCCGTCATGCGCCTCCTGGTGCTTGCCGGTGGCGCCGAATACGCCAAACTGCAGTCCGTGGTTGCCGGGCAGGTTCGGGCCAAACTTGAGCCAGCCGACCCAGAGCCGGGGACCATCGTGCCGCGGCAGCGGCTCTTCACCCGAGTAGGCGAACGACATCTCCGATTCGCCCCCGCTCTGGAACGCCTCAATGCCGGCCAGCAGATAGAACGGCGTCGGCGCCAGCCACGAGAGCTGCAGGCCCTTGTCGTTCAAACCGTGGTCGCCGAGCAGCAACTGGTAGACCAGCGGCCGGTCGACGAAGTCCCACGCATGACTGTGCTGGGCGTTGATGTAGCCGAAGTCACTGAAGAACTTGCCGCCGCGCAGCTTCAGGCCGCCGGGCAGGCTGGTGGTCTCGATTTCGGCAGTCTCCATCTCCGCGCCGTCCTCGGAGACGGCGGCAATGGCTGAGCCTTTGAAGTACGGATCGACCTCCGCGGAGAACTGCAGCTCGAGGTGACTCATGTTGAACCCTTCATCAGGGCCATGATGATGCTCCTCTTCGCCGCCGTGCGTGTGGTCGAAACCGGGCAACGCCTCCAGCACGTGGCTGATGCCTTCCTTCGAATCGTCGGCGTGGTAGTTCAGGTCGATGATGGCCGAGACGTCCGGGTTCATGCTCTGCACGGCGCCGCCGAGCCGCCCGGGCAGCACGCGGGAACGTTCGGCCAGTTCCGGCCGTGGCGGCGCAACCGCCGCTGCGGCGGACACCTGACCTGCGGGCGCGGGGACTTTCGCGGCGGCGGTCTCGATGGCCGCGAACTTCGCTTCCATCTCCCGCAGACGCGCATCGAACTCGCGGCGCTGCGTGTCCAACTGGTGACGTAGTCCGGCCACTTCGGCACGCAGCGCCTCGACGCTCTCAGGCTTCGTATCGGGCGCGACAGGCTGGGCAATACAAGGCGTGACAGACAGGGCCGCGACCAGCGGCCAAAGGCAAAGCAGAGACTTTTTCCTCACCGTCGGAATCCTCCCGCGCTTGAGGTGTGCATGGCAACTTGCGGGCGACCGTTTGTGCCGTCCGCGACGCCCCCACACACTCAGGCAGGAGGACCGCAGGAGTAAGGCAGAGTGAAGGCAGGTTGCGGTGCAAACTCTGATTTCGAACCGAAGTTGGAAACCTCGGAACGGCTCGGAGTCGGAGCGACCGCGGGCAACGCCGGGACACACCCGACCGCAGCGACCTGGCAGACCGGACAGTGGTCCGGGTCATGCCCTGAAGGCAGGCCGCGGTTCTCGTCCTCGACCGGATGAGACTCGGAAACGGACAACTCGTGCCGGTCTGCCGCGCCGGTGTTCGCCTTGTGCCAGGCAGGGTGCACAACCACCCCGGCAAGGAACATGGCCGCAAGCACCAAGTTGTACAGCTTGAGCGTCATCCATCCGTTCCTGGACGGTAATCGGGAGGGGCCTTTTCCCGGCGGCGACCGGACCGGACTCACGTTCCGCAAGGCCACAACCATTTCCAACACACCTTGCGCCGACGGAAAAGACTGCGGCCCGCACCCACTCGCCGCACCACCTCGCAATATCCACGGCGCAGGGCAACCTGTCAAGCAAACAACCCTGCGCCATCCGCGGCGTGACTTGGCTGACCGGCGGTCGCGGGGCATATTGAATCATGCATGATGCGAAACAGACATCCAAGCGTGTCCTACTGGTCACGCCGCCGCTGATCCAGTGCAATGCGCCATACCCGGCGACGCCGATGCTGGCCGCCTGGTTGCGGCAGCAGGGCGTCGAGGTCGCACAGTATGACGCCTCGCTGGCACTGCTGCTGCGGCTGTTCAGCACGTCGGGGCTGCAACGGGTTGGCGCGGTGCTGAGGCAGCGCAGGGACAAGCACGAATCGGCGTTCTTCCGCGACCAGTTCCAGGCGTACGTCGAATGGGTGGAACCGGTCGTGCGCTTCCTGCAGGGCAAGGATCCGAGCCTGGCCTACCGGCTGGCGCGTTCCGGCGTTCTCCCCGAAGGCCCACGCTTCCATGTGATGCGCGACCAGGAGATGGACGAGGACGGGACGCTGCAGCGCGTCTTCGGAAAACTCGGGGTCGCCGACCAGGCACGCTACCTGGCCAGCCTGTTCCTGGACGATATCACTGGCGTGGTGACGCGCTGCGTCGACCCGGACTTCGGGCTGTCGCGCTACGCCGAACGCCTGTGCCAGTCGCTGCCGTCGTTCGACCCGCTGCTGCAGCGCCTCGACGGCCCGCCCACCCTGATCGATGAGATGATCGACGAGACGGCTGAGGCCCTCTGGCACCAACACCATCCTGACGTGGTGGCATTCACCGTGCCGTTCCCTGGGACGCTCTACGGAGCGTTACGCCTGGCCCGAGGCCTCAAACGCCTCGCACCAACCGTCCGGGTTGCCCTGGGCGGGGGCTACGTGAACACCGAGTTGCGCGAACTCCGCGAAGCGCGACTGTTCGACAGCGTGAACTACGTCTGCATCGACGACGGCTTTGCGCCCTTGCGGGGTGTGGTCCGGCATGCCCGCGGCGAAGGGACGGACGTCCTGGTGCGCACGTTCATCCGCGACAAGGGGCAGGTACGCCTTGCGGATTCTCCCACCGGTCCGGAACCCGGCCACGGCGAGTTGCCGGCGCCAGCCTACGCAGACCTGCCCCTGGGCGATTACCTGGGCCTGGCCGAAATGCTCAACCCCATGCACGTGCTGTGGAGCAGCCAACGCTGGAACAAACTCATGGCAGCGCACGGCTGCTACTGGCATCGCTGCGCGTTCTGCGACACGTCGCTCGACCACATTCACCGCTTCCAGCCAGCGACGGCAACGCGTGTGGTCGACTGGATGGAAGACCTCATCCGCCAGACCGGCAGTCACGGGTTCCACTTCGTCGACGAAGCCCTGCCGCCGGCGCTGGTCCGACGCCTGGCGCGCGAAATCCTGCGGCGCGGCCTCGTAGTCGCCTGGTGGGGCAACGTGCGCTTCGAAAACGCCTTCGATGCGGACCTCGCGGCCCTGATGGCCCAGTCGGGGTGCATCGCGGTCACCGGGGGCTTGGAAGCCTTTGATGACCGGCTGCTGACGTTACTGACCAAAGGCATCAGCGTCGCCGGCGCCGTGCGGGCCTGCGCGGTCCTGGCCGACGCCGGGATCCTGGTCCACGCCTACCTCATGTACGGCGTACCCACCGAGACCACGCAGGAGACGGTCGACTCGCTGGAGCGCCTGCGCCAGATGTTCGCGCTGGGACTCGTACACTCGGCGTACTGGCACCGCTTTGCCCTGACGGCCCACAGCGGCGCTGCCGCCAACCCGCAACGCTATGGCATTGTCGTCCCACCGACAAGTGCGCCAACCTTCACACACAACGAAATCGCGTTTGCGGACTCCGCAGACGAGAACCGGGATGACCTGGGCCGCGGGCTGCACCGGGCGGTCTACAACTACATGCACGGCGTCGGCCTGGCCGAGGATGTGCGCGCCTGGTTCGATGTCACCGTCCCACGGCCACGCGTCGGGCGCCGCGCCATTGAACGCAGCCTGCGTGACGAACCCGCCAGGCAATAACACGCCCCGCGTCGCCGCTCGTCGCTCTGAGGACGTAGAGCACGGCTCCAGCCTTGCCCGCTGTTCTCCCAAGCGTGACGGATCGGCAGACGAACGATCCGGGCGAACTGCAACACGCAACGTTAAGAATTCAACTGGGGGATCGGCTCGTTTCTTGGCCCTTCGTGAACGGGCCGGGCGGATGCTCGCCCCGAAACGCCGGCGTTCGGGCCATGAGGCAGATTGACAGGCAAGGGCGATGGCGGTATCTTGGTAGTATGAAAGTCAAGACATCCATCACACTTTCTGACGATCTCCTTGCCGCAATAGACCGGCATACTGGGGGATTTCGGAGCCGGTCTGAGTTCCTGGAAGCATCAGCGCGCGAGTTCCTGACGCGCTTGGCCAGAACGGCGACCGAGCAACGGGATCTTGAGATCATCAACCGCCGTGCTAAGGCGTTGAATGCGGAAGCCGATGACGTGCTGAGCTATCAGGTGCCGCTGTGAGACGTGGGGAACTGTACAGAGTCCGGCGCACAACTTCCGAGGACCCGAAGCGCTGTCGCGTGTTCGTCGTCGTGAGTCGCCAGGTGCTCATCGATTCGCGTTTCTCGACCGTCATCTGCGCGCCCGTCTACTCGGCTTACGACGGCCTGTCAACCCAGGTCTCGGCCGGCCCCGACGAGGGGTTGAAGCATGAGAGTGGTATCCTGTGCGACGAGTTGGTGAGCTTGCCGAAGTCCGTGCTGACGGATTACGTCGGTTGCCTTTCCGCGCAGAAGCTCCAGCAATTGGACCAGGCTCTGAGAATGGCCCTCCAACTTCACAACGCCTGAGAACAGGGGAGGCCCGAACGGGGCGCTGTTGTCGCCCCCTCGCCCGGCTCGGGGCGGCAAAGCTGAGGCGTTCGGGAGGAAAAGGATGAACAAACATCGACAGGTACTCGCAGCCATGGTTGATGAGTTGATCGTCCTCGATGCCAATTGCAGCATCATCCTGGGTGGAAGCATGGGGCGGGATGAGGAGCGTGAAGATTCCGACATTGACCTGTTCGTTTGTTTCTCCAAGGAACCGGAGCACTTCACCGATCTCGTCGGAGAAGGCAATCGTGACCGCTGGCACCACGCGTTTAGCGCGGTTTGCGGCTGGAACGGATAGGTGTCCTCGGTTTTTCCGGGGGAATCGAGCGATCTCCAGGCTTGCCCGGCTTGCCTTGTCGCGTCCAATGAGATACCATACCACCTATGCAATTCCGACTTCAGATTCTCCAGATCGCAACCGGCGCGCTCCTGACACTGCTGATGCTAACGGGTTGTGGTCGCCATGAAACGGCCGCCCCGCGGACCGCGGGACTCACCGTCTTCGTGCCCTGCGGCATGGAACTGCCGTTCACGGCCGCCAAGCGGGAGTTCGAGGCGGCCAATCCGGGCACGCCCGTCGTGATCGTGCTCGATAACGCGAACATTCTCGTCAAGCGCGTCGAGAAGGGCGAGCGCCCGGACCTCATCGTCTCTCCCGGAACAGTGGAGATGGAGCGCCTGGTTTCTCTGGGGAAGGTTCAGGCTGACAGCGTGTCCCATTTCGGCCGTTACGAACTGGTCCTGTTCGCACCGCGAAGCAACCCTGCGAACATCGCAACGATCGCCGATCTGCTTAAGCCAGAGGTCAAGGTCCTTGCCATCGCGGACCCCGAATTGAACTCGGTCGGTCGCTACACCCGCGAGGCACTTGAGAAACTCGGCCTGTGGGAAACGCTGAAACCCAAGACCCTCTTCACTGATCATCCGATCACGGCGTACAAGCAGGTGGCGCGGGAACAGGCGCAGGCCAGTTTCGCCTACCGTTCCTGCCCGCTCAAGACCGCACCGGAGAAACTCGAGTACTCCAAGGTCCGCATCATCGAGAGCGTGCCACTGGGCATCTACGGTCCGGCCTACGCCAGCATCGCCCCGCTGGCAGACACGCCGCGGCGCGAGGTCGCCGACCGCTTCGTCGCGTTCCTCATGTCGGAACCAGGCCGCAAGCTGCTGGCCGAGTATGACATCCCGCCGGTGCTCGAACTGAAGGTCTTCGTGCCCTGCGGCATGATCGCGCCGTTCTTCGAACTCCGAGGCCCCTTCGAGAGCCGCAACCCCGAGTTGACGCTGGACTTGCAGTTCGACAACATCCAGGTGTTGAGCGATCGCCTGCTCAAGGGCCACGACGTCCCGGATGTGAACCTGTCCATCGGTAAGCTCGAGACCGACTTACTCGTCACCGCCGGACAGGTGGAACCCGGCACTCCGATTCCGTTCGGAATGTTCCGATTGGCCCTCTGCGCGCACGTCTCGAAGGCCAGTCTCCTGACCTCGGTTGCCGACCTGGTCAAGCCCGAGATCCAGACCATTGTGCTGACGTCGCCGGAGACCAGTTCGGTGGGCGCGTTCGCCAAGGCCGCCCTGCAGAAAGCGGGGATCTGGGACCAAGTCCAGCCCCGAATCACCTGGCTGCCAACGATCAAGGATTGCCACAAGGCGGTCTCCGCGGGCAAAGCCGACGCGAGTTTCGCCTACGTGGGATGCCCCCTGCCCCTGGACCCGGACAAGGCCGAATACTCCAAGGTCAAGACGGTTCAGGTTCTTTCCCAGGAGATGTGCGGCGGGGTGGCGATAGCGTATGCGAGCATCCCGAAGGCGGCCGCACACCCCGCGGAAGCGGCGCGGTTCATCCAGTTCCTGTCCGAACCGGAAGCACGACAGGCCCTGACCCGGATCGGCCTCGTGCCGGTGCCATGAGTTCAGAGGCTGTGGCGCCTTAGGCGCTGAACTTCGACCAACATGTTGGTGTTAGTTTGGGTGTCGAGGGTCACTGAGTCACGTAACGGCGGCGCGGCGCGCCACTTCTTCCGAGCGCCAGTCTCGGGAAAAGCGTAGCCGCTTAGCGGCTATCTCTGCAACAACATGTTTGTCGCAATGGGTAATGCGTGTCGAGGGTCGGGTGTCGAGGGACCGGAACCGCCGGCCAAGGGACTGGCCGGGCCACTGACCGCAAGCCCTTAGGCGCTAACAGTCTACAGCCCAAACACCCGGACCTGCAATGAGGAGGCAGTGACGACCATGACGAAGCGAATGGCTGTCTTGTGGCGGACGGCAGGAGCAACCGTGGGGCTTGCTCTCATTCTGCTGGGAGCGGCCGGATGCGGCAAGGGTGGCGACCGACAAACGACGGACACTGCCCCACCGGCTGCCAAACCCGAGGCGGCGGCCTCTGGCGGCGGTGCAAGCTGCAGCCCGGGCGGCGCTTCCTGTGATTTTGCGGGCGGCCCGGAAGACGCCAAGGTCAAAGTCGAAGCGTTCTATCCTGGCCGACATGAGGACACCCTGGCTGCAGTCAAAGACCTGCTCACCGAATTCCCCGGCCAGGTCCGGGTCGAGATTGTCGACTGGCGCACCGAGCAAGGCCTCGCGCGCCGGGATGCCACCGGGCTCGTCTGCGCCGGTGTAGTGATCAACGGCAAGAACACCTTTGACCTGGAGGTCGATGGCAAGCCCGTGAAGGTCCTGTTCGTTCGCGGCATCGACGGCGAGTGGACCAAGACGGACTTGGTCGCCGCGGTCCGCAAAACGCTGCAGCAACCCGAAGACGCGAAGCCGGCCAAGTGACCGCCGCCGCTTGCGGGGCCTGCCGCACTCCGGACGGAAGTGCCGCGCGGTGGTTCGGCGCGTCCCGCGCCGAAGCAGGGTGCACCGGCCGGTCCCCGGCCGAGGGCCTCGGGCCGGGACGGCCCCGAGCACCCTGCTGCGATCCCAGAGGTCCCGCGCCACTGCGCCCGCCGCTGCGGACAACCGCGAACACGCGCATCGTCACGCCCATTGCGCCGCTTTCCCCCCTCTGTAAACTTACCGGCACAGCTCCAAATTCATCCACACAAGCCGGATTCTTCCTCGTCCCGAAAGACGTGGACCGCTTCGGGTGCGAAACCCAGGGTCACCGCCGCTCCCGCGCTGGGGCTCAACCGCCGCCAGTCGCCGCGACTGAGCAAGGCCGTCATGTCCAGGGCCCCGCTCACCTCGACGGCAACCATGGCACCGCGGTCCTGCACCCGAACGATGCGGCCCTCGATCAGGTTCAGATGGGCGGGACGCTCATCCGGCGAGAGAACCAGGACGTCGTCGGCGCGGATCGCCACGTGAACCGGCCCGCGCAGGTCCGTCTCGCAACGCAGGTCGACCCCGCCGGTCTGGACACAAACCGCCGCCGTCCCGTTGGGAACCACCCCGGAGTAGAGATTTTCGGCGCGGACGAAACGGGCGGCAAACAGACTCGCCGGCCTGCGGAACAGGTCCTGCGGCGTACCGACCTGCACCACCTGGCCGGCACGGATCAAGGCAACCCGGTCGGCCAGCCGAAGCGTTTCCTCAAAGTCGTGGCTGATGTGAACGGTGGTGATTCCCGTGCGGTCGTGGATGTCCCGGATCTCCTTGCCGATCTGTTCGCGGGTTGCCACGTCGAGGGCCGACAGGGGCTCGTCCAGCAGCATGAGCCGAGGTTCGATGGCCAGGGCGCGCCCCAGCGCCACACGCTGCTTCTCGCCGCCGCTGAGGTTGTGCGGGTAACGGCCGAGCAGCGGGCCTATCCCCAGCAGACCGGAGAGCCACTCCACCTTGGCCGAGGCCTCGCCCAATCGGCGCTGCGCCCAGAGTCCGAACTCCAGGTTCTCACGCACCGTCAGGTGCGGAAACAAGGCATAGTCCTGCGGCAGATACCCGATGCGCCGCGACTCGGGCGCGTCCGCGGTCACGTCTCTGCCGTCGATCCAGACCTGACCGGCGTCCGGTCGCAGCAACCCCGCGATGCACTCGATCAGCACGGTCTTGCCAGCCCCGGTCGGGCCCAGGACAACAAAGTACTCCCCGCGCTCCACGTGCAACGACACGTCGCGCAGACTGAACGCGCCGAGATTGATCTTCAGATTGCGGACTTCCAGCATAACCCCTGCCCCGCAAGCTACTAGGCTGTAGCGCCTTAAGCGCTGAACTTCGACCAACACGTTGGTGTTAGTTGGGTGTCGAGGGGCACCGCGTCACCACGTCACTGAGTCACCACGTCACTGAGTCACCGAGTCACCGAGTCACCGCACCCGTGGAGCGCCACTTTTCCCGAGCGCCAGTCTCGGGAGAAGCGTAGTGCCTTAATCCACGGGAAGGGATGAGTTTCCCCTCCTGAATGGCCTGAACCCCGAACCCTGAACCCTCCCTACCTGCAGTAGTTACCAGCCTACAGTCTATCCACCTACAGCCTGACTTGCCACGCCTACAGACTGATCCGTCGTCCGCCCAGCGCCTTGAAACCGAGCAGCGCCGCGGCCGCGATCAGGATGAGAATCACGCTGGTCATCACCCCGCCAGCCACGTCACCGCAGGAATTGAAAAGGAAAACGCGGATCGGCAACACCGCGGTCTTCTCGGACGCCGTGCAGAAGATGAGAATCGGCCCGAACTCGCTGACCGCCCGCGCCCACGTCATGATCGTCCCCGCCAGGATGCCGTTGCGCGCCAGCGGCAAGGACACGGCGAAGAAGGCCCGGAACCGGCTGCAACCCAGCGTGCGGGACACGTCCTCGTAGCGCGTCGGTACGTCGTCGAACGCCGCCTTGATGGTGCGCACCGCGAATGGCCCGGCAATGAACAACTGCGCCAGGACAATGCTGCGGCTGGTGTAGTGGACCTGGATGCCGATGGCGTCGAAGAACGGGCCCAGCCAGTACCGCAGCACGACGAGCAGCGCCACGCCGGCGACCAGGGGCGGCAGCACGATCGGCAAGTCCAGGATCGTGTCCACGACCACGGCCAGGGGATAGCGGAAGCGGGACAACGCGTAGGCGCACGGAATGGCCAGGATCAGGGCAATGGCCGTGGTGGTCGTGGAAGTCACCAGGCTCAGGCGCACAGAGAATCCAACCTGGCGCAGGAATTCCTTGCCTTCGGGCGTGCTCATGGCCCAGCGGACGCGCTCGGGCCAGTCCACATATAGGGCCATCCCGACCAGCAAGCCGAGGATGATCAGCGCCGACAGCAGCAACACCCCGCCAAACGCCAACTTGAACAGGCGCTCCGAGGCCTGACCGCGAGGTGACGTGCTCACGGGTGCGCTCCTTCCATCGGCACGGGCTCGACACCCCCGGCGCCCAGGGCCGCTTGCGCCGTGGCCCCCGTCCAAAGCGCTCGGATGCGGTCGAGGCTCGCCGAAGGGCGCCGCGTGCACCTCAGCTCAATGGCCAGCAGGCGACAGCCACGACGTTCGTTCGGCACACCGAGTTCGACCTCATGCAGCCCCGTCGGCAGTTTCGCCGGTCTCCAGACACAGACGGCATCCAGTCCACCCAGATTGAGCAACCGCAGCAGTTCTGCGGCAACGTCGGAACGGTGCACCATCTTGGCCTCGAACCGGTCCCGGCAGGCATCCGGAACGCAACGCCGGGTCAAGGCATCCAGCGATCCACCGGCCCAACCGCCACCCAGCCGAACACCCGGTCGACAGAGGTCCTCGACCGTGGCGGCTTTCCGGGCCAAAACGGTCAGGCGGACCGTCCCGAGCGCATAACGCCGCCGCACGAGTCCGCTCGTCTCGATCGCTTCCGACAGCGCACCCGCGGGACAAACGACAAGATCGCCCCGGCTGATGCCGCTCAGGGCCGACAGCAACTCGGCATCCCGCAATGGCACAACCGTGGGAACGCCGCCAGGTTCATCCCGCACTAGGCCCGCGAGCAGCGCCGCATAGGGCTGCGATCCGCTCGGGCAGTAGACGAACAGAGGCTGGGGCGGAACGCGCCGACCACAGCCGCACGCGAACGCCAGGGCCAACGCCGCCGCGAGATGCTTCCCTGACGCAGACCAGCGGACACTCATTCCAGGACCAACTTCCCGAAATACGGCAGCGCGTAGGGCTCCAGCGAGGTGTGATAGCCTTGCGTTTCAAAGCATCGACGCCCACGTTCGGAACTGGCAAAGTGCAGGAACTGGCGCGCCGCGTCCTTCTTCTTGCTCCAGTGCAGCACCGCCAGCGGCACCTCGACGTCGACATTCTGCTCCCGTGGGATGGTGATGATGTCCGTCTTGTCGCGCACCAGGTACGCCATGGCGTCCCAGTTGACGACCGCGTCCAACGCGTTCAGAGTCAGAGCGTTGCTCAACTCGACCGCCGTACCGGAAAAGGCCCCGCGGGCGTCGATGTTCGCCTTCACCGCGGCCCACAGGCCCGCCTTCTCCAGGAGCTGCTTGGCCACCATGCCGCACGCCACCGCCTCGGTCTGCCCGACCCCGACCCGCACGTCCGACCGCGCCAGGTCGCGCAGGGACCGGATCTGCTTCGGATTGCCTTTCTGCACCATGAGGACCGGCACCAGGTACGCCACCGTGGCGTCCTCCTCAATGTGCCCGCCCGCCCGTGCCTGCTCCGCATAGTAACACTCGCCCGGCATGTAGAGGTCGCCGCTGCGGGCAAACGTGAGCATGGACAGCAGGCAGCCACTGCCCGCGTACGTCACATTCACAGGAATGCCGGTCTCGCGGGTGAAGTCGGCCCGGACCGCCTCCAGCGCGGGGCGCAACCCGGCACCACAGTAGACAAAGAGCCCGTCGTCGGCGTCGTCCCGAAACGCCAGGGCGGCACACGCCGCCACAAGCAGAATGACAGCGCCCGCTCCTATCGCTCGCCTGCGTCGAATCACGGTCCGACTCTCCGATCCCTCTTCAACCCGCCCGCACGCACGTGGTCACCTGCCCCCGCCGGGTATGCTGCCCTATATCTATCAGATAGCTTCCAGCCGCAAGGAAACCGAGAGCGAATGTGTGAAATAAGTGTGAAATCGGCGCGACTGAACTTGCTGCAGCTGCCGCACGCACCGGCACACCTGGCGACGGTTCAGCCCGCGAGGACGCGGGCGCTCCAGGGAACACCGTCCGACCTGAGCCCTCGACACCGCCGCACGCACCGCACCCCAAGCAAGCCATAGGCGGAACTGGACTGACTTCACACTTTCTTCATATTTCCCCGGGTGAATTCGCCCCGTTGGGGCAGTAGTATACATTGTCAACTAGAGGAGCAAGTATCATGATCGACTTGGACACCTGTGCCTGTTCCGGCAAGAACCTGGACAAGCTCGTCAAGCCCGCGGCGCTCATGCTGCTGGTCGGGAAGGACATGCACGGCTACGACATCGTCCGGCGCTTGACCGATCTGCCAACCTTCAAGGGCGAGCGACCGAACTCGGCCGGTGTCTACCGCACCCTCCGCGCCATGGAGGCGGAGGGCTTGATCACCGCCGCCTGGGAGTTGTCGGAGAGCGGTCCGGCCAAACGGCGTTACCGGATGACGAAGGACGGGCATGCCTGCGTCGAGAAGTGGGTCGAAACTCTGAGGGAGTACCAGGTGGCCGTGGCGGGCCTGCTGGCGCTGGCGGAGCAAGCTATGGCAGCCGTGCCGCAGGGCAAGACGCCGGCGCGCCGGACATGCTGCGGCTCACGCCGTACCGGCATTCCGCCGCGACACTGAAGCACTCAGCGCGTACCGTGGGCTCGCATCCACGGCGGGGCACCACAGCGGCGGGGAACGAAGGGTAGCGACAACTTCACCCTGAAAGAAGAATCGACCTGTGCAATGAGCGGACCAGGACCCGTCACCTTCCGACCGTACTGCGGGCGGCCCCCCGGTCCGCGCGGCGGCGACGAGGATTGCGAGAAGCGACCCGGAAGGGGCTGCGGATGGAATGGGCGGTTTGTATACTGCTGGCGACATTGTTCGTCGCGTACGTGAACGGCGCGAACGACAACTTCAAGGGCGTCGCCACGCTTCTGGGAAGCGGAACGACGGACTATCGCAAAGCCCTGTGCTGGGCAACGATCACAACCCTGGCCGGCTCGGGCGCCGCTTTCTTCTGCGCCACAAACCTGGTGAAGACGTTCAGCGGGAAAGGCCTGGTTCCTGACACGCTCACTGCAAGTCCGGAGTTTCTTCTGGCGGTTGCCGTTGGCACCAGCGCCACGGTCCTTCTGGCGACTTTGACGGGCATCCCTATTTCCACGACGCACAGCCTGCTCGGCTCGCTGGTGGGGGCCGGGGTCATGGCGGTCGGAAAAAACATGGGATTTGCAACGCTCGGCAAGAGCTTCATTGTGCCGTTAGTCATGAGTCCATTTATTGCCATTGTTCTGACGGCGATCGTCTACGTGATATTTCGCGGCGTTCGCAACGTGTTCGGGATAGAGCGGACAATGTGTGTCTGCATTGCGGGAAGGATCGTGCCCGTCCCGCGCCTGGATTGCAGCAACGGCGAGGCCATCGCCATGGACAGGCTGCAAGCCCTGGGCATTGTCACCGGCACTGAAAAGTCTTGCCAGGCCGTGGCCATGGAGCGGTATGGAGGACATATCATGGGAATTCAAGCTCATCAGTTGTTGGATTTCCTGCACTTCCTAAGCGCCGGCGCCTTGAGTTTCGCCCGCGGCTTGAACGATACGCCGAAGATCGTGGCTCTCTCCGTGACGGCGGGAATGCTGGGGCTGAGAATGAACATCGGCCTCGTGGCTCTGGCAATGGCCATAGGTGGGCTGCTGAGCGCCAGGAAAGTCGCGACTACGATGTCGTACCGCATCACAGCAATGAATCACGGGCAAGGATTCACGGCCAACCTCATGACGGCCCTTCTGGTCGTCTTTGCCTCCAGGATGGGCGTACCGGTGTCGACGACGCACGTCTCCTGCGGGTCGCTTTTCGGTATCGGCCTTGTGAACGGCAAGGCCCACTGGAAAAGCATTGGCGGAATATTTTCGGCATGGATCATGACCTTGCCGATTTCCGCCGTCTTGTCGGCGCTTATCTATTCCGCTCTCCGTGCGGCAGGGGGACGCTGATAGGGCAGAGCCGACCCATCACGACGGGCCGGCAGGCGGTTCGTTTCAGAACGGCAGGGGTAAGGAGACACGCATGAAACAAGTGCAACTGGTTCTGGTCGGCGGGTTCCTCGGTGCGGGCAAGACGACGCTGCTGGCGCAGGCGGCCACGCACCTCGTCGCCCAGGGCAAACGCGTCGGCCTGATCACCAACGACCAAGCCACCGACCTGGTCGACTCCGGCCTTCTCCGCCAGGAGGGACTTCAGGTCGGCGAGGTGGCCGGGGGTTGTTTCTGCTGCCGGTTCAATGACCTGGTCGCGGCCGCCGACAAACTCATGACCGAACTGAAGCCCGACATTCTGATGGGTGAACCGGTCGGCAGTTGCACCGACCTGGCCGCCACCGTGATCCGGCCCATGCAGGCGCTGCACGGAGACTGGTTCAAGGTCGCCCCGTTCACGGTGCTCACCGACCCGGGACGCCTGCGCGAAGCGCTTGCCGAAGGCGGGTCGGCATCGTTCCCGGACAACGTCCTGTACATCTACCGCAAGCAGTTGGAGGAAGCCGACCTCATCGTCGTCAACAAGCTCGACCAGATCACCCCGGCAGCGGCCGCGGAATTGCAGCAGGCGGTGGCCAGCAAGTACCCGGGAACGCGGGTCCTGGCGATCTCCGCCCAGACGGGGACCGGCGTGGACCAGTGGCTCGACGCCGTCCTCTCCGGCAGCAATGCCGGACGCCGCCAGATACCTGTCAACTACGACACTTACGCCGACGGCGAGGCCGTGCTCGGCTGGCTCAACGCCGGGGTGACGCTCGAGGCGGGCCTGCCGACCGACTGGGCGGCGTTCGTGCGCGGCTACCTGGCGTTGCTGCACGCCGACCTGAAAGCGCGCAGCGCGGAGATCGCACACCTTAAGCTCCTGCTCACAACCCCCTCCGGCTCACTCGTCGCCAATCTCACCAGCACGGCGGGGACACCCAGCTTTCGCGGTGACACGGGGCCATTGGCGTCCAATGCCAGCCTGACCGTAAATGCACGGGTGCACATGTCCCCGGATGACCTCAGGGCCGCCGTGGAGGCAGCGCTGGCCAAGGCCGCCGCCAGCGCTCAGTGCCGGGTCAACGTTCTGCAAATCCAGAGCTTCCGCCCTGGCCGGCCGCAACCGACCCACCACATGGGCGGTACGACCGAGGCGCTTTGAGCGACGGGCCACAACGAGGGCCTCCCAACCGTGTATATTACACGCCACGCGGGGCACTCCCCGCGCAAAACGGAAATCGACCTGTGCGAGTGAATCCACCGATTAGAGACGGTTGCACTATGGGCGTTAGGATACGCCGGCTCGTGCTGGTTCGCGACGGCGGGCACCGCGCCGAACGGCAGTGACGCGGGACCTCCGGGACCGCGGCAGAGTGCCCTCGGGCCGTCCCGGCCCGAGACCCTCGGCCGGGGGACCGGCCGACGCACCACACTTCGGCGCGGGACGCGCCGAGCCCCTGGGCGAGCAACCGCGTGCTGGCCCGGCAAGCCGTATCTCTGCGAGGCGGGATTCATCCTCACAGGTCGACGGAAAGGAGCCATGACAACGCAAAATGGACGAGCAACACTTGAGCGGGCAGCCCTGTGCTGGTGCGCTCTCGGACTGACGCTTTTCGCGGCCGCGCAGGGGACGACCGACACGGCCGGCGCCAGCACCGGCGCTGCCGTCGTCAGCCTGCCAGAGATAACCGTGGTGGCGCAGAAGGCGCCGGCAGCGGCACAAGACCTGCCGGTCAGTGTCACCGCCGTCACCCGCGACACCATAGAGGACGCCGACATCCGGACGCTGAAGGACGCCGCCGCGTATGCGCCGAACGTCAGCATCACGGAGTTCAGCAGCCGCGCCTTGAGCATGCCGTATTTCCGCGGCGTCGGGTCAAGCCCCGCCAACCCCGCCGTGACCGCCTACTACGACGGCGTGCCCCAGTTGCACGCCTTTTCGGCGAACCGGGAACTGCTGGATGTCGAGCAGATCGAGTTCATCCGCGGTCCGCAGGGAGCTCTGTACGGGCGCAACACCCTCGGCGGCGCGATCAACGTCACCAGTCGTCTGCCCTCGGACGTCTGGCGGGGCGACATTGAAGGGGGCTACGGAAACTACGATTCCCCGGACACCCGGTTCAGCACCAGCGGCCCGCTCGTTCCCAACCACCTCGGGTTGAGCCTGGCGGGCGGGTACTCGGCCCGCGATGGCTACACGCACAATGACGTGACCGGCCACGACTTGGACGACCGGCAGGCGTCCTTCGGAAAACTGCAACTACGCTGGACGCCCTCCGAGGCATGGTCCGTGCGGTTGATCGTCGACGGCGAACGCGACCGCGACGGGGACTACGCACTCGGCGACCTCGACGCCATCCGTCACCACCCGCACCACGTGCAACAGGACTTCGAGGGGTACGTGGACCGCGATATTCTCGCCCCGACGCTGCTGATCGAACGCCAGGGCGATGATGTGGACCTGACCATGATCACCGGCCTGGTCCGATGGGAACGGCGTGAACTGACCGACTTGGACTACTCGCCGATACCGGCGGTCCGACACGACGCAAGACTGCAGGACACCCAGTTCACCCAGGAGATTCGACTCGCTTCAGCCAAAGACTCGCCATGGTCCTTGTCGGACGACTTCAAGCTCAAGTGGCAGACGGGCGTGTTCTTCTTCACGCAACGCTACCGGGAGAAGGCGCTCAACGAGTATGCGCCGTACGTGCTGAGCCCGTACATCGACGATCCCGTCACTCAGACGTCGCCGCGCGCGCGGTTGAACGACCTCGGACTGGGGGCGTACGCCCAGACCACGTTGATAGCGTGGGAGACACTGGACTTTGGCGCCGGCCTGCGCGGCGACTATGAGCACAAGGACGCCGACCTGCAGACGTTCTACAACCCGTCCATCGGAGCACCCGACACCGCCCTGGACACGGACAAGGATTTCTCCCAGGTCTCGCCGCAGTTCAGCCTGGCCTGGCACATTACGCCGGACAAGACGGCATACGCGACGGTGAGTCGTGGCTACAAGGCAGGCGGGTTCAATCCGGTCTCACCCGCCGATGGCGAAACGTACGACGAGGAAACTAGCCGGAGCTACGAGACCGGGCTGAAGACAAGCTGGTGCGAAGACCGCCTGACGCTGAACGTCGCAGCCTTCTACATCTCGTGGGAAAACCTGCAACTGAACCTGCCGGTGGCGCAAGGCTACTACGTGGCCAATGCCGGCGACGCCGCCAGTAAGGGTGTGGAACTGGAGTTGACCGCCCGCCCCCTGCCCGGCTGGGACATCTTCGGCGGTGTGGGATGCACCGACACGCGTTTCCTCAGCGGCGCCTCCAGCATCCGCACCGACGCCTACGGGACGAACAGCACCGTGGATGTGGGCGGCAATGACTTGATCTATGCGCCGGAATTCACCGCCAACGCCGGCACGCAGGTAACGTGGGACGTCAGTGCCCGAACAAAGGTCTTTGCACGCGCCGAGGTCGTGGCCTACGGACGGTACTACTACAACCCGGCCAACACGGAGTCACAGGACGCATACTGCCTGGCCAACTTCCGCGTCGGCGTGCGGGGCAACCACTGGTTCGGCGAAACCTGGGTGAAGAACGCCTTCGACAAGGATTACGTGCCCGTGGCGTTCGAGTTCCCGAACCGTCAGTCCGGGTTCCTCGGCGAGAGCGGCGCACCGCTCTCCTGCGGAGTCCGCACCGGCGTAGACTTCTGATCCCTGTCCGTCTTTCTTTCGACCTGAGCAACACGACCAGGCTCCGTCACCTTCCGACAGTACAGCGGTCGGAGGACCGCCCGCAGGACTGCCTGTCAGGCGGGGCCGTTCTGGGCTGGTCCGCGACCTACCCGGCCCCGCTCCGCTTATTGCACAGATCGCCTTTCCCCACCCCCGAAACGGCACCAGGGGACTATGGTACACTTTACTCCTGACTATTTACGTAATGCGATGCCGTACGCGCGAGTCGTCACGCCCACGGTCGGAACCGGGCCAATCCGGTCAGGATCCGCAACAGCGCCGCGCACGGGAAGCGCGCCAAGGCACGCTCCGCCTCGCCCAGCACGTCGGGCGCCCCGGCCCGGATACCGTCTGCGATCTCCGCAGTCCGTTCGTCCACGTTCTCGCTCGACGTTGGCGGGCGCGCCCGTTCCGCTGGTCCCTGTCCGTTCAAGCGCCGGGCCGCCAGGAACACGGCCAACGCTTCGTCGGCACGGAGTCCGACCGTCTTCTGTTCCTCGCCGACGGCGTACGCTTTCGAGACGCCACTGCGCGCCAGCACGTCTTCCCACCACTGCCGCCCCTCGTCCTGACGGCCCTTCCGCCACGCGAACAATCCCAGCAGGAACCGCGCGAACCGACTGTGTTCGCCGAGCCACGACGCCGCGCCGAGATTCTCCGGAAACTCGAATACCGCCTTGCAGCGGGACTCGACACGCGCCGCGTCACCGGCGAGGCACGCGCCGATCGCGTCGACCAGCAATGCGTCCACATACAGCCGCCGGATCGCGCTGCCGCCCTCGAACACGGAGAACTGCGCCGGCACGAGCCGCGCGATGGCCGCGCCAGCGCGACCTTCGTCGAAATCGAGCTGTGCCAAACGGAACGTCACATCGCCGCGCGCCTGCCAGTCGCGCGGAATGCCCGCCCACAACTTCTTTCGTCGGGTGATGTCCTGCCGGTCGCGCAGGCAGTCGTCGAGCCGCAGAACCAGCCGCCGGTCCGGACCGCCCAGCGTCAGCACCGCTTCCAGGTGCCGCGCCGCCAGTTCCTTGTCGCCCTGGACTGCCGCGGCCCAATCGGCAAGTGCCTTTCCCGCAAGCCGTACCACCTCGGCGCGATTCGAAGTCAATCCCGCTTCGAGGCTCTCGCGAGCCGCCGCCACCTGGTTATTTTCGGCCTGGTAGAGCGCCAGCAGGTAGCGCAGTGTCGGCGCTGAAGTTGCGCCCGCCCGAGTCAGGGCGCGCTGCAGCAAGGCGGCGTCTTCCCATCGCGACGGGAACACCCACTCAATCGACGAATCCGCCGCCGTCGACGCCCACTGCCGGGCAACCGTGCCAGACCCTTTCGCGGCTGCCAGGTCCGAACGCAGAAGGGCGCTGACCGGATGCGCGGCCACGCACGGCCACCACTCGGCGCACAGGTCAAGCAACCGCGCCAGATCCTCAAGCAGCCCAACGCGCCAGTACAACATCAGGTGCTCAAGCACCAGTTCGGCATGCTGCACCGGCAGCCACGCCGCAGCCACGGTTGACACATCTCCGGCATTCCTGCCTTCGACGTTCGACGTTCGGCGTTCGGCGTTCGGCGTTGGGTTTGCCGCCGACAATCCGTCTTCCCCCGGCAGTTCGGGGCGTTCCGGTTTGGTCCCGCCCGCCAGGAATCGCTCGAACACGCCGCCCAGTCCGGCAAGCCTGGCCACCTGTGGCCACTGTTGTGCCGCGCCTTCCGGATCGCCACACCAGCGACAGACCGCGGCCAGCAGCGCGCGGTCAGCCGCCGAGTGTGCGGAGTCCGCAACCAGGAGTTCCAGAGCGTCCCGCGCCTCCAAAAAGCGGTGGTCGAGGATCGCTGCCTCGGCGAGGGTCCGCAGTGACACCGGACGCGACCGCCGGTCGCGACGCGCAGCCAGGGCATGGTCCCAGACGCGGTAGTACCAGGCCCGATCGCCGGTCAGACGGAGTTGCCGCACGGCCACGACCGCCGCCACGGCGTGCAGCGACGCATTCACCGGATCGCGCGCCAACCCCTGCTGTGCCCGATCCCACGCTGCGGCCAGATCGCCGGTCTTCAGCGCCAGCAGTGCGGAGGGCACACCCGCCTCGAGCGTGTCCTTCACGCCGTTCTCACTCAGGAGCCTTTCCATTTCCGCCCAGCGGTGGTACTTCTCGGCGTGCTCGGCCTTGCGTACCGCCGGGGTCGTCTGGCTGAGCGCCGACCACGGTTGCGGTGCGACGTCATGCAGCCGCGCCGGGTCCATACCACGATGCTCGGCGCCGTACCACTCGCCCGCCAGCACCAGACGCCCGGAACGGCGCCGGAGTTCAAGACAAAACGGGGTTGCGGTATCCGCGGGAATGCGGTGCACAATGCCGGGGCTGAGGCGCACGGGAACCGTGTGCGCCGCCGCGCCGCGCCGGAACACGGCGTCGCAGTCGCCTTCCACGTCAACGGAAAAGACCTCAAGGCTGCCCCGGCCCTGCTCCGTGACCACCGCGACGGCTACACTGGCATTGGCCCACGTCAACTCGGCCATGTCCTGCGTGCCGAACCAGCACCCGGCGGTGGTCAGGCGCTCGAGCGGCGCCAGCCAGTCGGTCAGCAACTGGCTCTCCAGCACACCCGCCTGGATCTCGACGTACTGCCCGTCGGCGTCCGTCAGGTACCGCAGCCAGATGTTGCTGTCCTCCTTGACGCCCCAGGTGAAGTACTTCTGCCCGGGCGCCCGAATCCGCGGCGCCACGTGGTACGTGCCCAGCCGCCGCGTCGCATAGTAAGCCCCGAAGAAGTCCGCGTGCGAACGGTACCCGAAATGATCGTGCGGGGTCGGGTTGTTAACATGCGCCGACACGTCCTTGCCTTCGCGAATCGGGAACGGTTGCGGCGGCGTGCCCAGCGTCCAGTCGCAGCGGCAGATGAAGCGCAAGTCGTCGGTTGCCGGCACGGCCGCGTTCTCCCAGTAGTAGAGGCGTTCGCGGTATGGATTCGGATTGGTGAAGGTCGTCTCGATATCCAGCGCCGCGCGGTTCGGCCGCAGCGCCATGCGCACCTCCCAGACCTGACGCGTCGTGCGGTCGATGTCGCCGACCACCACGGCCACTTCGTCGTCACGCCGCTCGATACGGCTGAAGACCGGACTGGCTGTGCTGACCGTGTGGCCGAGGGTCGGGAAGTTGAACTCGACACCGCCGCTGAGCCAGGCACCGCGTAGCGCGACCAGGCCGGGCTTGACGACGCGGTTCCGGTAGAAGATTTCGCGGTCGTTGCGGAGATCGCGCAGCGAGTAGAGCCGACCGTTCATATCGGGAAGGACCAAGGCCTCAAGCAGCCCGTTGCTCAGACGAATGACGCGGTGCGGACGCTCTGCGTCGCGCGGCATCGTCGCCAGATCGATGTCGTCCTGAACCGGGTACGGGAACGGCTTCAGGTGCACCGGCCCACGACCGCTGAACGTCAGCGGCGGATACGGATCGTCCGGGCCGCGTAGATAGGTCGGAATGGCCAAAACCGAACGCTCAATGTGGAGCATGCGGGGTCTCCTCCTTTGGAATCAGCCTCAACATGCGCCGCAGGGGCCAGAAAATCAAGCCGCTCCCTCCCGGTGGGTGATTGGGTGCCACAATTCGGCCTGGCAAGAATTTCCGCGTCGCGGTGCTATGTTGTGATTCCGCCGTACGCTCCGGGGCGTTTTCGGCGCATTGGCGGAAGAACGGTCATGCCTAGAATCGAACCACGTAGTTTTTTGCGGTTCATCGTCGACGAGTGGCCGCTGATCGAGGCGATCTACGAGCGCACCCAGACGGGGCCATTGCGCGCGCAGACGCTTTTCGACCTGGCGGACATGAGTAAGACGCCGAACGTTATGCAGCGCCTGATCGACATGGGCGTGGTCGTGCAGTTGCCGCACAGCCCGTCCTTCGAGATGGGCGACTTCGTTCAGGACATCATCGCAGACCTGAAGAAGGAGCACACGCTCGGGCTGGCCCTCGAGATCCGCGTCTACCTCGAGGACCTGAACCGCCACACGCGCCAGATCGTCGCGGCGCTCGAAGAAAAAGATCTGGAAAAACTGCACCGACATGCCGTGGCGCTGGACAGCCGCATCAAGACAATCCTGCGCCACCTGCACAATAACACCGCGGCGGTGGACGAGATCGTCCTCCGCGCCAAGACACGCCGAACCTACGTCCCGGCCCGGCAGCGGTACGGTGAAGTACTCGAGGCGTGGGAATCATATGTCGAGCCCCTGCGCGAGATGGTCGAGCCGTCCGGTCCGTTCGAGGCGCTGTTCGAACGTATTGAGCGCGAACTGGCCCACGCCACCCGCAAGCTGGCCAAACTCTCCGGTGCGATCAAGGAACGCCGCATCTTCGACGTGCTGGTCTACCGCCTCGTGCAGTTGCGGAGTCAGCTCAAGATCCACCTGACCCTGACCGCGGAACGACTGCTGCCTCTCGTCCGCGAAGTACGGCGCAACAGCGCCGTGGCACGCGGCGCCACGATCGCGTTGCAGCGCATCCGCCGCGACGGCTTCTTTGTCGCGCCCATTCCCGAGTGGCTCCCGGTGCAGCGCAAAGTGGCGCCCAACGCCGTGTCGGCGGAGGAGCACATCGAGGCGTACGTGGCCGACATCAGCAAGTTCAAGCCCAAACCGCAGCGCCTGATAACATCCGGGTCGCTGCGGGCGCAGAGCCCGCGCCGGATCGACCCCGAGCGGGTCCTCGGCCAACTGCGAGACGACCTCCCGGTAGAGGACCTCCTCGACTGGCTGATCGGCAACTACGACCGCACCGTGGACCTCGACGACCTGCTCGACCTGTATTTCATGGTTCGGGACCAGGGCAAGGGCCTGGAAACCGTCCCGGACGGACGGCACTGGTATGAAACGCGCACCCACCGCATCGAAGCGCCGACCCTGCGCGTGGACCGGATCGGTGGGCGGAGGAAAAAGCGATGAAGATCGAGCTCGAGGACCTCCCGAAACTCAAGGAGCTCTTCCAGACGCTGCAGTCCGGGTACCACCTCTCGAACGAGGACTTCGGGCTGTACCATGAACTGCAGGACAAGGAGGGGTACTATGAGGCCTTGTTCCGCGAGTTGGGCTACACCCTGAAGGCGGACCAGCGCGGCTACTACTACTTCCTGCCCGAACCGCAGGTGGCCATGAACGTCACGACGCGGCGCATGGCCCTGCTGGTCTTCGTCCTCATCGAGTATCTTGCCGACGAAGGCATGGACCCGTACACCGGCATCGCGCGCGGCAACTTCAGCATGACGCAGATCACCTCCGGGCTGTTCTCCAAGCATGCGGACATCCTGCGCGACGGCGGCCTGGACTCGCCCGAGTCCATCGAGAAGAGCATTCTGAACAATTTTGTGGGCCTCGGATTCGCGACTGTGAACGGCGATGAACTGCGGTTCCGCCCCCCCGTCAACCGTTTCCTCGATGTCTGCCTGGAACTGGGCCGGGCGCGGGTCACGGAAGAGAACGACTCCAAGACCGAAGCGGCGGGCGGGGCGGTGACCGCGGAGGAACCTGATGGTAACTGAGCAGACACCGATCTACGGCATTCGCAGGCTGATCCTGATCAACAGCGGCATGTACGCCTTCAGCGTCTTTCCGGTCGACCGACCGCTGTCCATCTGCGGCGAGAACAACGCGGGCAAGTCCACGGCGGTGAACGCGTTGCAGTTCCTGCTGCTCGCCGACATGCGCGACATGGACTTCGGCAAGTACGACGCGTTGACGACGCGCAAGTTCTACTTCCCCGGCCCCGGCAGCTATGTGCTGGTGGAAATCCACCTGGAACAAGGCCAGTTCGTCCTCGGCGCCGCGGGGTCCGGCCCGGCGGCGCAGCATGCCATGCAGCACTTCGTCTACAAAGGCCAGTTCGACCGCGAACTGTTCCGCAACGGCGATAACGTGCTGACGTTCGATGACCTGAGCGCGAACTTCCACCGGCGCGGTATTCCGTTCTACCGGGTGCAGCCCCTCGAACTGCGAAACATGCTGCTCGGCGTGCCGGGCGAACGGCGCCTGGACCTGACCATGATCCCGCTGCGCGGCCACCAGGAACGAACCATCAGCGCCTGGAACACCATCTTTAAGAACCTGCTGCACATGCGCAACGTCAACAGCCAGGACTTGAAGCAGCTCCTGCTGTACGTCTTCGACATCCGGCTGGTGGCCAGCGACATCGACTTCGCCAGCGAGTACCAGCGGGTCAATACCGAGGTGGCGCGCCTGGCCGAGGAACTGCGGCTCCTGCACAAGATGCGCCCGCACGTCGATAAGCTGAAGGAACGCCAGGCCAAGCGTCGCGACTTCCGGATCCGCCTGTCGGCCGCGCACCCGCTGATCCAGAAGCGGCTCGACGAGTGGTACGAAGACTACGAAAAGGCCGTCGAACGCAGTCGCCAGCGGCTCAAAGCGGTCGAACCCGAACGCCAGGCGCTGAGCCAGTCCACCGAGACGGGCATGCGCCAGCTCAAGCAGGTCTCGGCCGACCGCGGCAAACTGCAGGACTGGCTGCAGTGGATGGACAAGGCGCAGGCCGAGTTCGGGCTGATCGACGACATGGGTTCGCTGGACAGCGACGTGGAGCGGCTGGTTGCCGAGCAGGAGCAGGTGGTGAAAGCTATCGGCGCGGGCGAACGCGTCGTGCCGGAACTGATCGAGCGCGAGATTGTCGACAGTGAGCGGCGCAAGGAGCGCCTGGAGCGCCTGTCGCGGAGCTGGGACCACAACGTCTGGGGATTGCTCACCAAGCACTTCAAGGCCACCGAGCTTCGCAGCGTGTTCGCCTTGCTCAACCACGAACTGCTGCACCTGCCGCTGGGCGGCCAGGGCGGCATCGTGGTCAGTGACGAGGACGCTCTGATCAAGCGCATTCGGCGCCTGCTGGGTCACGTCAAGCAGGGCGTTTACAAGGATGACGCGGTTTCCGTCCCGCTGAAACTGCTCGACTCGTTCGACGAGAAGGAGCTGCAGGACCCCGAGTTTGTCGAGAAGCAGATGGAACAACTGGGGGCGCGGCTCGAGTCGCTGCGCGCTGACCTCAAGGCAGCCCAGACGATGACCGAACTGCTGCGCCGCAAGGAAGGGCTCGATGCCACCATCCGCGCCAAGCGCCAGTTCCGGGACCGCTTCGAACGTTACCTCACCGAACGCCGCAAGCTCGACACCGAGAAGGCGCGGGAGATGGAACTGCGCACCGAGCAGGAGCGGCTCGAAATACAGTTGAAAATGTGCCGTACGCAGGAACGCGAACTGAACGACGAGGTGCACAAAATCCGCGGCAATGACGCGGAGCGGGAACGCGAAAAACTGCGGCTTCAAGCCCTGCAGGAACGCATCAAACCGCTGGAGCAGCACGAACTGATCCAGACCACGGAGACCATCGAACTGCCCCAAGCCATCGAGAAGCTGCTGGAGAGCTATGAACTCGACTGGCGCGACAAGCAGGACGTGGACATTGCCGTGCAGGGGCAGCTCGAGCTGGTCGAGGCCATGGGCGGCGGCGTCTTCCTGCGCGAGAACGAGGACGAGTCCATCACGCATCTCGCCGAGGCGGTCGGCAGCATCTCGCAGCAGGAAGAACTGCTCGAGCGCGCGCGCCGGACGGCCGTCGCCGAACTCGGCAGCTCCCTGAAGGGATTGCTGGACAACTATGACCGGCTCGAAGACGAGATGAAGAACTTCAACCGCGCCATCAATCAGCGCACCATTTCGAACCTGACCAAACTCGAGCTCCGGCTGGACCCGAACCAACGGGTCATGGACGCGATCAAGGAGCTGGTCAAGAGTCGGCAGTTCGGGTTCTTCGCCGACGAGAAACAGGCCTCGCAGGCGGCGAGCTTCCTCTACGAATGGGTCAGCAGCCAGGGGCGGAAGCTGAACCTCACACACCTGTTCGAGATCTGCTTCGTCGCCTTTACGCACGAAGGGCGGCAGGTTCTGTACCGCAACCTGGACCGGATCGAGTCGCACGGCACGACCATCACCATCAAGGCCCTGGTGAACATGCACATGATGGGGCAGTTGATGGACGAAGCGCACGCGGGGAAAGTACTCATTCCTTACTACCTCGACGAAGCGGCCTCGATCGACCCGAAGAACCAGAGGAACCTCATCGACCAGGGAATGAGCATGGGGTTCGTGGCGGTTCTGGCCTCCGTCAAACCGCAACCGGCGGCCGAGTACTGCGTCAAGCTCAACTCCGGCCAGGGCCCGCTGGTCATCGATGAGACCGCCTGGATCCGCATCGAAGAAAAACCGGCCGAGGACCCGAAGAAGGCCTGACGCGACCGGGAGGTGGGCAACCGAGGTTGGTAGTCCCGCCTTCAGGCGGTCCGGGAGTCTCGGGGGGACGTGGTGCGGGATCCTTACCGCGCATCCGCGAGATCCGAACTCGCCTGGAAGGGTGCCACGCGTGTAGACGTGGCCCACGGTTGTTGCAGGAAGCAACGCGCCGCGCACCCGGCTGAAGCACGGGTGCAGGCTTCCGGCTGAAGCCGGGACTCTGACGAGGGTCGAATCCCAGTGCCTGAGTCCCGCCCTTCAGGCGGAAGCAGGCGCGAGTCTTCAGCGAGCGCGCCGGGGTTTGGCGGCGGCGTGGGACGGCGACGGCGGCTCGACTTTCCGTCCCGAGGTCAACCACAGAAAGGCTTTCCCATGCAACGTGTTCTGCCGGCACTCGCCCTGCTCGCCATGCTTGCCACCGCCTGCCGAGGCCCCGAACCCATGAAACCTGCAGCCCAACCTGCCCAGCCTGCGCAACCCGCACGCCCACCCGAGCCTATGCCGCAACCGCCGCCGCCGTCCATGGCGCTGCTCACGTTCTCGGCCTCGACGGATATTGCGCGGCTTGAGCACAACGGCGTGGAACTGTCGCTGACCGCCACCCAGGCCGAAACGGTGCTCCGCGTAACGGCCGGCCACACCACCGACTGGCCGGGCGTCACGTTCAAGCACCCGGACGGCGGGCAGTGGGACCTGTCCACGTGGAAGCAGGTCGAGGTCGACGTGCGAAATGTGGGCCCAAACCAAGTCACCGTCTGCTGCCGGGTCGACGATCCGGCCGGCGACGGCAGCAAACACTGCGTCACGCGCAGCGTCGAACTCGCACCCGGCGCGACGGGGACCATCGAGGTGCCGATGCCGCAGCGCGCGCCCGAGGGCTGGCCGAAGCTGTTCGGGATGCGCGGCTTCCCGGACGGCCTGGCACCCGACGAGAAGATAGCGATGGACACGTCGCAAGTGGTCCGGCTCATCGTTTTCATTCCCAAGCCGAAGGAGGACCATGCGTTCGAGCTCGGCGAGGTCCGCGCTTCCGGCAAGTGCATCACGCCGCCGTGGATTGCCGCCGGCCCGGACAAGTTCTTTCCCTTGATCGACGAGTACGGCCAATTCATCCACACGACGTGGCCCGGCAAGACCCTGTCGGATGCGGACTTCGCAACCCGCCGCGCCGACGAGGGAAAGGACCTAACGGCCCGGCCCGGCCCGGCAAACCGAACTCCGTACGGCGGCTGGCAGTCAGGCCCGCAACTGCCCGCGACCGGATTCTTCCGCGTCGAGAAGCAGAACGGCAAGTGGTGGCTGATCGACCCCGAGGGGCGCCTGTTCTGGTCGCACGGCGTCGACTGCGTTTCATTCTGGAACGCGACCACGCCGATCACCGACCGCGAGAACTGGTTCCGGAACCTGCCGCCCAAGGATTCGCCGCTCGGCAAGCACTACGGCAAAGGCAACTGGGCGCCGCACAACTACTACGAGAACAAGACGTACGAAACGTTCAACTTCGGCGCCGCCAACCTGAGCCGCAAGTACGGCGAAGGATGGGAGAAAATGGCGGCGGACACCATCCACCTCCGCCTCCGGAGTTGGGGTCTCAACACCATTGCCAACTGGTCGCACCCGGACATCTACCTGCTGCGGCGCACGCCGTACGTCTGCACCATTCACAGCGGCGGTCGCAACATTGAAGGCAGCGAGGGGTACTGGGGGCAGTTCAAGGATGTGTTCGACCCGAAGTTCGCCGAAGCACTCCGGAAACGCCTGGCCTCGGAGACCGGCAAGTCCGCCGGCGACCCGTGGTGCCTGGGCTACTTCGTCGATAACGAACTGAGCTGGGGCGACGAGTTCTCGCTGGCCCTGGCCGCGCTGCAGTCGCCGCCCGATCAACCGGCGAAACTGGCGTTCGTAGAAGACCTAAAGGCGAAGTTCAACACCATCGAGGCGCTCAATGCCGCGTGGGGCACCGCGCACGCCTCTTGGGACGCGTTGCTGGCGTGCCGGCAGGGGCCGGACAAAGGCAAGGCGAAGGATGATCTCGGCGCGTTTTACTCGAAGCTCGCGGAAACCTACTTCCGTATCTGCCGCGAGACGGTCAAGGAAGTAGCGCCCAACCAGCTCTTCCTCGGCTGCCGTTTCGCCTGGGTCAACGACCGCGCCGTGCGCGCGTCCGAGAAGTACTGCGACGTCATCAGCTACAACCTGTACCGCAAGAGCGTGGCGGAGTTCCGGCTGCCCGGCGACATGGACCGACCCGTGATCATCGGCGAGTTCCACTTCGGCGCGCTCGACCGCGGCCTGTTCCACACCGGCCTGGTCCCCGTCCCCGACCAGGCGGCGCGCGCCCAAGCGTACACGGACTACGTCACCGGCGCACTGCGGAATCCGCTCATCGTCGGCTCGCACTGGTTCGAGTACATGGACGAATCCACCACCGGCCGTGGCGACGGCGAGAACTATCAGATCGGCCTCGTCGACGCCTGCGACACGCCATATCCCGAAACCATCCAAGCCGTCCGCAACGTCGGGTACGCAATGTACGATACGCGCAGCCGCCCGTAGGGGCAGTGGCTCGGACCGTCCTCGGGCCGAAGCCAGTGCTCAGGCCGGTCCCGGCCCCCCGCCGGCCCAAAAAACGCATCAACTCCTGGTGCTCGGTCACATGACGGGGTTGCCCCCGGCATTCCCGCCTGAGTCCCGACTTCAACCGGAAGCCTGCCACGAGTTTCAGCCCGTGGCGCACCGCACCGCCAGACCTACGCGTGTCGACGAGCCGAGACGAACACGACCACAGACACATGCCCCGACGCCCAACGGGGCCGTCTACGAGTGGAAGCCGACCGTGCCTTAACCGGGGAGCGCGGGGTAGCAGTTTCAACGGCGGTCTGTGCGGCGTCTTGGCGGCGCGGGACGCACAAGGAACCCCTGCTCGCCGAAGTGCGTGTCGAACGCGAACACGTCACGAACCCCCAGACGCCGCATGGATTCGAAGCTCACACAGTCCACCAGGCTCAGCCCACGACGTTGCGCCGCCAGCAGGGCCGACGTCCCAGCGCTGTGCATGGCGGGGTCAACCCACTCGACCGTCAGAAGGGGCAGGATATCATCCTGGAACGTCCGCACCGCGACCAACCCCAGCCGGTGTTGGAGAAGCGCGAGGGTTTCGACCAGGACGTAGTTCGTCGTTGCCAGCGTCTCGTCGCGTTCCAGCAGGACGCGCCACTCGCCCTTGGCCGGCAGGTGGTTGACGTCGTCGGCATCGAGCAACGCGTAGACGGCAGAGGTGTCGACAAAACAACTCATGCCCGGTATGCCTCAGCAAGATGATCGTCATGATGGCTGGATCCATCCGGCGCGCCCGAGCGGAACCGGCCCGCCGCGGCCAGCGCGCGCTCGATCCGTTCCGCGCGGCTCGCGGTAGCCGAGGAGCGCAGGAAGAAATCGATGCCTTGCCGGATCACTTCCGCCATGGATAGATGCTGCCGGCTGGCAACCTGCCTGATCGCGGCCGATTGCTGCTCTGTCAGTTGAATCTGCGTCCGTAGCATGCCTTGCCTCCATGTAATCGTTTATACCATTATGTTATCACATTGGACGCAAGATACAAACCGCACCCGCGCTTTGGAGGTAATGCGTCAGCAAAGGGTGGAGCATAGACACCTGCCACCTTGTGTGGCAGGTGAACGGGTTCATTTGGGCTACTACGCCGCACCGTGCCCCCTCTCTTCCCTTTCCCCCGTCCGCCGCCGGCGGAG
>Ga0156531_1202_pt3 | contig 60831 bp, 39 predicted proteins | sample RifOxyB3_FD_111926 | JGI IMG/M metagenome (GOLD analysis project Ga0156531, IMG submission 111926) | Lentisphaerae bacterium RIFOXYB12_FULL_65_16 | reverse complement strand
ACCTAGAAGAACTTACGGAAGCCATAATTCTGACGCCATAGTTCCTGTGCGCTCATAGGAATCAATCTAAGGAAGGTCACAAGCACATACTCAAACGCAAACATACTCATCCCCAATAGGTTAACTTACGCAGACCCCGTAGTGCTGCCGAGACATGGCGGATATTGTTCAACGCCGACACAAAGTGCCCGTCCCTGAGAGCGCGGGCATTGCCGACGGCTACTTGTCGGTTCGCATCTCTCGGGCCGGCGGCTTCTCCCACAGGCTCCGGACTTCCTTGGGGCCCAGCGTTCGCGGGTAGATGCGGACATCGTCGATGAGGCCGCGGAAGTAGTACTTGGTGTAAGCCGTCGAGTAGAAATGCCCGATCTGGATCTCCGTGTCGCTGTCGTCCGGGAGGCCGGTGATGTGCCCCTCCGTCTCGGCCTCTTTGCCGTTGATGTAGATCCGCAGCGGCTGCTGAGTCTTGTCCTGAACACCCTTGGGGTCGAAGGCGACCGCAATGTGGTACCACTTGCCCGGCGTGAGCGTCAGAACGCTCGTGACCCTGTCCTTGCTTCCCTCCTTCTCGATGCAGGCGGCGACGCGGCCGCCGTCGGTGAGCATGATCCCGTATTCCTTGTCATTCCCGTCCCGCCACTTCGTAAGCAATCCCTGGCCCGGGGCGTCGACCGTGTCCGGCTTGCACCACAGTGCGAGCGTGTGGGGTCTGCGTCCGAGCAGCAGAGACTCCGCACTCTTGATGCTGAGGAACCCGCCATTCAGGCGCAGGGCGCGATTGCCGTTACCGGCGTCGGTCACGTAGGCCTCGCCCGACTCCTGCAGCACGGCATCGTTCCCGGCGCCGCTGCTGTCCCGGGCCACGCCGCCTTGCAGGTCGCTGAACTCAAGCGAGGCGACGGGCCCGGTCTGGCCTTTGCCCGTCACGGCCGGCTTGGCCTCAGCGTCGGCGTTCACTTCGATGACGGGCAACGCTTCGCCGCCCAGCGCGGCCAGCAGGGACCCGAATCGAACGTCCGTACCGCTGTTTTTCGCCTTGGTCAGCGCCATGAGCGCTTCGTCATCTTGCGGGTCCACCAGTTCGATGACCTTCCAGAGCAGGAGCTGCCGGGGGGCGGAGTTCGTCTTCCGGATGACGGACCGGACGTAGTCGAGGTAGCCTTTCCCCTGGTCCGCCAATTCAGTCTTGGGCAATTCCTGGCGCCGCTCAAGCTTGGCCTGAAGCAGAAGCGCATCTGGGTGCCCGGGACTGACCGTCAAGGCGAACTTGAGCAGGTTGGTCCCGCGTTCATCGGCGGCATCCTGGTTGAGGAGCGACGCGGCCACAGCCACCGCGCCGTCGGCCAACTTCGTGGCGGTGCTGGGCCCTTGGGCCGCAGCCGACACAGGCCCCTGCCACAGCATCGCGATGCCAATGCCGGCAACGCAGTACGACGCCAGCAGTCTCCAGCGGCTCATGTTCGGAAACCCCCTCTCACGCTTACTGATAGTGAGTTGCTTTTCCCGGGTCACGAGGCAGAAGATAGTCCGGATGGGGTGGGCGCGCAAGGGACGGGGAACTGTGTGCCTTCCCGCCCGGCGCCTGCGGCCGCAGGCGACCCGTGCGACCCGGAGCCGGGCCACAGTGGCCAGCAGGGACGCTCGGGGAGACGCTCGGGCTCTCTGTGGCGCCGCTGGACAATACCCGCCACGCCTCGGCGGAAGGCAAGAGCCGCCGTCGTCCACACTGGGTGGGCAAGGCACCGGGTTGACTATGTTGCACCCGGACAATACTCGCCAATGATGCCATAGGGAGCCCGTCCCCTCCCCTCACAACGGCAGCAAGCCCGTGCTGACCGCTGACGACAGGCGCTGTGTCACTGTTGCCCAAGCCGTGCGCGACATCGGGTGCTTCGTCGGTTGGGTCGAACAGCGCTTCACGCCGTGGTTCAACCGGACCCGCGCCCGGCGGCGCCGTGGAACGCTTTGGGCGGACCGGTTCAAGAGCGTCCCCATCGAACGGGCTGCCGGCCTATGGGAGTGCCTCTGCTACATCGAGATGAACGCCACGCGCGCCGGGCGTTCCGTCGCCTCCGCCTGCAGCGTCACGGCCTCAGCGTCAAAGAAAGGGCGTCCCTCTGCCTCCCAGCACGATAGGCGCGCTCCTGGCGGTCTTCACCGCGGCGTTCCAGGGCTACCTCTGACCACCAAACCCGGACACCGATGCGTCTACCCCAGTGCTGCCGCGATTGTGCTGGAAAGTTCGGCCTTCAGGAAAGGTTTGGGGACGAAAGCGAGAGCGCCACGGGCAAGGGTTCGCTGGACCTGCTCGCCGACGCCGTGGCCGGACATCAGGATTGCTTTGACTTCCGGGTTGATCTCCTGCATGGCGGCGAACGCGTCTGCGCCGCCCATTCGAGGCATGTCCATGTCAAGGACCACCAGGCCGATGTTCTGCCACATTTCGCGGTAATACTCGACCGCTACCATTCCGTCCTGGGAAGTTGTCACTTTATAGCCGAAGTCGGCGAGCATCTCGGTAGCGAGGGCCCGGATAGTCTCGTCATCGTCGACAACCAGAATGCGTGCCGTTTTGGTTGAGTGTGTGGCCTTTGCGGCCGTGCGCGGCCCCCCGGTCTTCTTGTCGCCTGCTATCGGCAGGTAAATGTTGAATGTGGTTCCATGTCCGACTTCACTGTGAAAATCAACTGCCCCGCCATGGCTTTTGACCGTACCGTAGACGCTGGCCAACCCCAGGCCGGTGCCCTTCCCTTCTTCCTTGGTTGTGAAGAAGGGCTCGAAGATATGCCGTTGCGTTTCCATATCCATGCCGCTGCCCGTATCCGTAACTGAGACGTGCAGGTACTCGCCCGCGGTTGTGTCCGGGTGCCTGCGGCAGAAGATTTCGTCCAGTCTGACAATATCGGTAGCGAAGACGATCTCGCCGCCGTCGCGCATGGCGTCCCGTGCGTTGACCGCGAGGTTAAGCAGCGCGCCATGGAGGTGAGTCGGGTCGCCTTTAGTCGTAGGCGGATCGGCGTTCAGGCACTGTCTGATCCGGACGTTCGGCGGAAGACCGGGCGCAAAAAGAGACACGACTTCGGTGATCAACTCGTGTACGTTTACCGGAACAGACTGGTACTTGGCCTTCCTTGAGAAGGCCAGGAGTTGCGAAGTCAAGGCACGGCTTCGCTTTGATGCCTCGACGATCAAGGCCGCACGGCCACGATGTTTCTCGTCCTCGAGCTCGCTGGCGAGCAGGCTCGCAAAGCCCATGATGCTCGTGAGCTGGTTGTTGAAATCATGCGCGACCCGTCCGGCAAACTGGCCGACGAGTCCGAGCTTTTCGGCGTGACGCAGTTGCTCTTCCATTTCCCGCCGTTCTTCTTCAGCACGTTTGCGTTCGGTAATGTCTCGTACGCTCACCAACCAGGCGGGCCGGCCGTCGTGCTGCGTGGACAGCATTGAGATATCGACCGGCACGCTTGAGCCGTCCTTGGCGGGCATGCCGGTCACACAGCTTTGTTTGGCCGAGCGCTTCCCACCGTTCTCCTCGCTTTGGAGTAGAATCTTCGCCCGATCCTCGAGCAGGTCGACGAAAGTCAGGCCTTTGTCGAAATCGTCCTGGCTGTATCCGAACATGTCGGTGAACACTGAGTTGACAAACACGCAACGACCGTCGCACAGCAGGACAATCCCATCGGGCCCCAGGTTGAGGAGCGCGCGATAGCGTTGCTCGCTTTCCCGAAGTGCATTGGCCTTCTCGCTCAAGTCAACTTGGTATTTGTGGAGCGACTCGCTCATGCCGTTGAAAGCGTTGGCAAGGCTCTCGAATTCATCCCCGCTGCGAATGTCGATGCGGTGTCCGAAATCGCGGTCCGCAATGCGTCCGGCCGCGTCACATAGAGCCTTGATGTGCCCGGTTTGACTCCTGATTCGCACAATCGCAAACAGGGAAACGGTGGCTATGGTAAGCAGCATCAAGATCACGAACGTTTTTCGGAAATGAACCACCGGGAGGTAGGCGGCTTCCCTAGGCTCGATCAGTAAGACGAGCCAGTTCGCGGTGCCAAACCGCGCTTTCAGGAACAGTGACGAGATGACTCCTATGTAGGCCTGGCCCGCGAGTTCGCATTCCACATCGAACCTCCCCAAGGTGTTCCTCTTCAAGAACGGGGCCGGCGGCAGTGCTTGCCCCGGCGTACGGAAGACGAGCTGACGGTCGTCCGTATACACAGCCATGCCCACCTGCCCCCAGGAACCCTCCTCATCTAAACGGCTCTGAATACGCTCAACCGAAAGCAAACCGTAGAACAACGCGTCGCCCGACTGCTGAAACATCACCAGACGCAGACCGCCACTCTGGCGCCCCATCGCTTTCAGCAAGGTGTGTCCGGCACCGACGAACGCGTAGTCGCCCGGCGTCAACTCCGATAGGTCGACGGATTCCCCGACGGAGCACACTTCTCCTTGATGCACCATTCCCAAGCCGCGGAACAGGTCCAGGTCGGCTATCGTGCTGCCGCCGCTGAGCCCTGTCCCCCCGGTAAGTCGAGCCTCCACAGCCTCGGGATCATCGGCCGAAAACTGGCGAAGGCCGGTCTCATACAGAAGCAGCAGGTCCGCCAAGCTGGCGGCAAAGACGCGCCCCGAACGGCGGAGGTCGCGCTCGATCTTCGATTCCAGATAGCCTGCCACATGACGGTCTGCCACCAGAGCAATGATCACAATCGGCAGCACGGCGCACAGCAAAAACAGCCGGAACATGCGCTGTGCGATCCTGATCTGCAGAGGATTTTTCCAGAACTGCGTGGTCATGGTCAATAGTCTTCGGCGATACCGATGAACGCCCCATCATCGGCAACCACGATATCGTCTCTGCTCGGCCCGGCAACGAGTGGCGGGGCGCTCCTGCGGTCGGGCCCCGAGCTGTAGAGGTCAAAGACCGTGTTGATCGGAACCAAGTTGTGGTCTTTGCGTCGCTTACCGGGAGGGATAACATCGAAATGGTTGTAGACGTAACACATATCCCACGGATCCACCGGCGCCGGGACCAATATTTGGGCCATGTAAAGCGGGGGGGCATCGCTGTTCTCCATCTTGTACATTTCTATGGCCTGTAGAACGCCGCGAATCTCAACCTTGGCTCGGACAATCTGTGCCCACTGGCGCGCCTGCGCCAGTACAGGTAACAGCATCGACATGAGCAAGCTGATAATACCGATCACGATGAGGAGCTCGATGAACGTAAAGCGAGAGTCGGCACCGTCGACAACGCCGGTGACCGGCACCGTCCTGGGAGGCATTTCAGGCATGGTGGGCGTGGATTCCCCGGCGCGCGCCGGCCTCGTTCTCCTTTGTTCTGGCATTAAGTTTGTGATTGCACCATTTTTCATTGAAAACACCATAGGCCGTGGCTGGCCCGCGTGTTATGGGGTAAAACCCTACCATCCTGAAGCTGGCACCGGACTCATGGAACTTAACTGATAGGAAATTGCTTTCCCCGGGTCACGAGGAGGAAGATAGTCCGGATGGGGTGGGAGCGCAAGGGATGGGGGAATTGTGTGCCTTCCCGCCCGGCCAGGCCCGGCTGCCGGGCCTGGCCGGAGCGGCTCGCTCCGGCGGCTGCGGGACCGAGCCGGTCCCGCCACTTTGCCAGAACGCCCCGAACGAATAGGGAGTAACGCCCACACATGATCGGGCGGTATGCCGCCCGGGGGGCGCTGACGCATTGCCAAAAGACAACCTTGTGGTTGGTAATACGTCCCAAGCACTGCTAGCTTAACAGCGTCGGGCGTCCGGGCTCGCAGTGGCGACGGCTTGCCGGGGGGGGGGGCGCAGCGCATCGTCCGCACTCGCTGTACTGAAGCATGCGTTCTTCGTGTTGCCACCAGCCCAGGGAGACAACGAACATGACCGCGACGAACAGATCCGTGTGGTTGCTGGCGTGGTTGTGCATGGGTGCTCTGCAGGCGTTCGGCCAACCTGACGCCGAGACGGCGTCGTCGTTGCTGGCGAAAGCGCAGGCGAAGTTGCCTGACACGACCCTGATCCTCGTCGACGGGCGGGAGAACGAGATGTTCACCCGAAGGAAAACCTACGAGCCGGGGATGGATATCTACGACGTGCACCTGGCGCACCTTGCCGGCAAGTATTTCCTCTGGCGGGTGAACTTCGGCGACAGTCCGATGGTTGAGGACGGCGTCTTTGCCGTCTATCTCGACACGGACCGGAATGACGACACCGGCTACAAGACCGAAGATGCGTCCTCGCCCCGGCGCGGCACGGACCTGGAGGTGTCTTTCACGCAGGGAAAGGCTGTCGCCCTGAACTGGAACGCGGACGGCGTCGACGGCGGCGGTTCGCAGGAGATCCCCTGGTTCAAGAAGGACAAGTCGCTCTACTTCGTGGCCCGGTTGCCGGTTGAGCCGGTGCGGGACACGGTGTCCTTCGCCATGGCGGCGGAGAGCCATTCCCTGACCACGCCCGAGAAGCCTGTCCCCGCGATGAAGGACACCACCCGCAAGGCGGTCATCCACCGCTTCAAGGTCACCCCCCCGGATGCCCCGGGACTTGACCTCGATGATGACGGCGACGGCCTCAGCAACCGCGTGGAGCGTGACTTCTGCACCGACCCGAAGACCGCCGATGTTTTCGTGCCGATCATCACGGCCAGTCCTCTTCCCGAGAAGCGCCGGGAAGAGGCGTCTTATGTCGCGGGCATGGACATTCTCGATGTGGCGGCCTGTCATGTCGCCGAGGACCGGTACCTGTTCCGCGCCACCTTCGCCGGGCCGCCGCCGGTGGACACGATCACCAGCATCATCTACCTGGATGTGGACAATGACCGGAAGACGGGGCGGCAGGCGGGCGAGAAAGACAGCATCACCGGTACCGATGCCATGCTGGTCGTCTCTGTCGGGAGCGCCTCGTTCAGCCTGCACGGGGTGGATGCCGCCGCCTGCGGGGACGGGAAGCTGCGCTATGCCGTGAACGGCAACAGTCTCTATCTCTGCGCCGACCTGCCCATCAAGGCGACGCCGACAGGCGCGGAGTTCGGCGTTTTCATGCTTGCGCACACGGCGGGCACCCCCAAGCCGCCGATGAACGACAACACCCCGCGCGTGGACGTCAAGGGGTTCGCATTGAAGACAGGAACCAAGCTGACGCGCTCGACCGGCTGGCGGGCCGTGGGCGGGACCCGTCGCGCGTACGGCCTGGATGTCATCCGGCCCCTGCTGTGGGCGCCGACCACGGTCGCGGTCCAGTACGACAAGCTGGAACTGAGTGGGTTCGATATCGATTACTACACGACCCTCGAGTACGGGCACATCAAGCCGCTGCGCGCCGAGGCGACGGCGGCGTGTCCTGCGCCCAAGGGGAAGTTCCATGCCGGTTTCATGATCTTTGACCGGCGTGACGAAGGGGCGAAGGTCGGGATTCGCGTCGATGGCGTGGAAAAGGGGGCGGCGGCCATCAACGCCGCCAACAACAATTACTGGCTCTACTGGCTGGACGAGGCGATTGACTTCAAGGGCGGCGAACTGGTCGAGTTGGTTGCCCTGGCTGGGACCGCGCCGCTGCCCATCAACTACATGCTGTTTCTGGCTGAGCCGCCACAGCCCAGAGAGCAGTCCTGCAAGGTTGACTGCCTCGCCTTCCGTGTGGCGCCGGATGGGTCGGGAGATGTGCATCTGTCCTGGATCAGCGAGAACCCGGCGCCGACGCGGCTCGAGTACGGGGTTGGTGACTTCTCTCAGGTCTATGAGTCTCCCAGCTACACGCTGCTGCACCGGGCGCTGTTGCAGGGTCTGGACAAGGGCCGGGAATACCAGGCGCGAGCCGTTGGCCGGGACCTGGAGGGCAAGCCGGTCTACAGCGAGGTCATCCGCTTCACACCGGTGCGCCCCCCGGCTCCACAGACCGTGTCGGAGACCGGGCGTATCCCGCTGGTGTTGAACAATTCGCATCCGACTCCGGCCCTGCGGTGGCTGGTGCGCAGCGGCGTCCCGTTCCCGCAAGGAACCTTGGGCTCGGCGCGGAATGTCCGGCTGCTGGCCAATGGTCAGCCGGTGCGCGCGGATATCCACGAGACCGCCTACTGGCCGGATTACAGCGTCAAATGGGTGCTGGTGACGTTCGTGGCGGATTGTCCGGCCGAGGCCAAGGTCAACTACGAGCTCGAGTACGGTGCCAACGTACAGGCGCCAGCTTGGGAGGGGCAGAACCTGGCGCGGGTCGACGGCGACACCAAGGCTGTGGTCATCGACACCGGCGCGGCGAGTTTCCGGATCACGCCGCAGGGCGAACTGTTGCTGGCCGATGGCAAGCCGGTGCGTACCTATGCCCGCCCCAGCGGCGGGGAGGCCATGGCGACCGGCGCGTCGCCCGCGGAGGTCACGATCTGCCACAACGGCCCGGACTGTGCGCAGGTCAGGAGTGTGGTGGCCTTCGCCGGTGCTGACGGGCTGCCGGCGCTGACCGTTACGGCACGCTATGAGTTCTGGTCGGGCTCGCCATTCGTGAAGCTGTCCCACAGCTTCCTGGTGCAGGGAAAGGCGGCGCAGAGCGACTTTGAGGAGATCTACCTTGACATCCCGCTCGCCGGCCAGGCATGGCAGGCGGAACTCAAGGACGGCACGAGCGTCGAGCTGAAGGCCTCGGACAATCTGTATCAGCGCGAGTTCAAGCACTACGTGTTGAACGGCGGCGAACCGGTGGACGGACGCTTCACCGGGCAGTTCCGCAGCGGCACTGACTTGATCGTCCTGCGCCAGTTCTGGGAGCTGTACCCGAAGGGCTTCCGCGTCGCCGCGGACAGCGTCAAGCTTGACCTCTGCCCAGACTTCGCGGAAGGCTACTACGACAGTTTCCCCTTCGACGTCAACAGTACCAAGTACTACTTCTACCTGCGCGACGGGCACTACACGTTCCGGCGTGGCCTGCGCAAGACGCACGAGATACTTCTCGGGACCGCGGTTGACGCGGGCGCGGCACAGGCGGCCGTCAATGCGTTCCAGAGGCCCTTGCTGGCGACGGCGCCGGCGACCTGGTATTGCGGTTCCGGCGCGTTCTATTCCGTCGCGCCGCGCAACGAGGCGATGTTCGGCGGCTATGAAAAGAATGTGGACCGGAACATGGCGGCATATCGCCAAAACCGCGAGAAACGCGGCGACTACGGGATGCTGAATTTTGGCGACTGGTTCGGTGAGCGCGGCGTCCATTGGGGGAACTGCGAGTACGACGACACGGCCGCGTTCCTCCTGGAATACGTCCGGTCCGGCAACGAGGAGGCCTACCATCTGGCCACCGAGGCGGAGAAACACAACCGCGATGTCGATATCGAGAACTGGGTTCCGGGGAACGGGCCTGTCGGCAAGGTCTACATCCACCAGGTCGGGCACCATGGCGGGTATTACACCACGTCCCCCAAAGGTGCGGATGCCTGGAACAGCGGCGGCGGCAGTGCCACCCATTCCTGGAGCGAGGGGCATTTGTGGTACTACTTCCTTTCCGGTGAGGAAGACGCCTGGAATGCGGGCCTGGGCACGACGGACTACCATATTGCGACCGGTCATGCCAACTACTACCACCTGGCCGGCGAACTGCGCAATCCGGCCTGGCGCCTGATCATGGACGCGGCCGCGTATTCCGCGACGTATGATCCTGCCTACCTCAATGCCGCAAAGCTCATCATGCGGACGGTGTACACCTACCAGGACAAGATTCCGCGGCCCCTGCCGGACTACCAGGTCGAGCCGGGGCGTACGCAGCAGGTCGGCGGCTGGAGCCGCATGCTGGTCCCCGGGCATTGCCATTGCGAGCCCAGGCACCGCGGCAACGCCAATTTCATGGTCGCGCTGCTTTTGTCCGGCATCAAGTACTACCACGAGATGACTGGCGAGCCGGAGGCGAAGGAAGCGCTGATCGCGGGCGCGCACTATCTCCTGGACGAATGCTATTCGGAGGACGTCGTGGGGTTCCGCTACACGTCATGCCCGAAGATGAAGTACAGTCGGGGCACCATCCCCTACATGGTGGAAGGCATTGCCCGGGCCTATCTGTGGACCGGCGACAAGCGCTTCGCGCATCCGTTGACCAAGGCGCTGCCGTACGGCGAACGCGGGGCGGACTATGGCAAAGGCAGTGGCTCCTACTACCGCGGCGGCCCGCGCGTGCTGGCTGACATGGTGGCCTTGGGCTTGCCGTGGGGCACGGTCGCGACGGGCGTTGACGGCGCCGCCAACGGCCCGTTCAAGAAGCCGGCCTGGCTGACGGATGCCGTGACGGTGGTACAGGCGGAGGACTTCAAGGCCCAGGGCAAGGGGGAATGCCAGTTGTTCAATGACCGGGAAGGCGCCTGGGGCAAGATCATCAGCTACTGGCAGGCCGATGTCGGCCATTGGCTGGAATGGGAAACCGAGATCCCGGCCGACGGGATGTACGCGGTGCGCTTCCATTATGCGACCCAGAGCGAGGAAACGCGCCGGGAATTCCTGGTTGACGGCAATGTTCCCTGTCCGGAGGCGAAAGCGATCGCATTCCCGTCGTCCGGCGGCTTCGGGGCAACGCCCCTGGATTGGGTCTATGTATCCCTGCGGGACAAAGACAACAAAGAACTCCCAATCCGTCTAGCCAAGGGGAAGCACACCATCCGCATGGTCAACCTGTACGATGGGCTTGCCTTCGATTTCATTGCCTTGGTGCCCGTGGGTAAGTAGCTGTCATAACAACGCCAGTTGCCGTCACTTCTCGCTGCTCGTCCTGACGCAGGCGGGGGCCAGACGCGTGGCCGTGTGCGCGCGGAAGCGCGGTGTCGGACGGCAGGGAGGGTGTGTGTGGCTCGTGCTCTCCGGCCGGCTCCGGATTCATAAGGGCCTGCTGAACCGGATCAGGAGCGAGATTCGGCGGCCCGCCGCGATGGAAAGGATGTTTCGAATGCGGACACGGAACAGGCAGTGGCCGGTGCTCTGGCGGTGTGCGGTGTGGCTGGCGTGGGCAGGGGTGACGGCGGCGACCGCCCAGACATCCACCCTCGACGCAGCCCTTGCTGCCCTGCGACAGGCCGGGCCCGACATCGACAAGCAAGCCGTGGCGGTGCGCGCGCTCGTGGCGCAGGGCGGGGCTGCCATCGAGCCGCTGATCCGGGACCTGGCTGCCGCCGACCGCCAGGTCCGGGTGAACGCGGCCATGGCCCTGGGACGGCTGCGCGCCACGCGCGCCGTCGATCCCCTGGTGAGCCGTCTGCGGGAAGACTCTGATCCGGAAGTCCGGGCCACTGCCGCCGAAGCCCTGGGCCGGATCGGGGACCGGCGTGCGGCGCCGGTCCTTGTCGCCACGGTCAACCGGCAGGATGCGCACGAGATGGACCGGCGCGGCGCGGTCGTGGCGCTGGGTGGTTTGCGTGCCGCTGCGGGGGTCGAACCGCTGGTCACGGTGCTGGCGTCCGCCAACTGGGAGGAACGCTGGCGGGCCGCTGTGGCCCTGGGCCAGATCGGCGACCGGAAGTCCCGGCAGCCACTCGAGCCGCTGACGCGTGACCCCAACCCGGTGGTGGCCGGGTGCGCGGCGTGGGCGTGCGGGCATCTGGCCGGGACCCCGGATTTTGCCGCGCTCAAGCGGAACCTGCGGGGCACGGACGATGCCGCGGCCTGGGGTACGGCGTGGGCTCTGGGAGTCATCGGCACCCCTGCCGCTTCAGAGGCTCTGCGCGAGGCACTCAAGGACGGGTCGCCAGCCGCACAGGCCGCCGCGCGCATGGTGCTGGCCTGGCTCGGAATCTCGCCGGCCGAGGCAACCGGCGCCGGGCAGCCGGCGTTGGCGGCGGGAACCGGTCCCTTCATGGAACTCGACGACCGCTGGTCCGACCGCTACGGCAAGTTGGACATCCGGATCACGGAGCCGGCGATCGTCAGCAGTCGCGTGGCCAGGCCCGAGTTGGGCGCCCACGCCCGGCCGTGTCTGTATCCGCTGCCGGACGGCGATCTGCTGCTGGTGGTCGAGCCGGAGCCGCAGTCCGCCGCAGCTCCCAGAACGGCGCTGCGCTCCCGGGACCACGGACTGACCTGGCAGCCGGAACCGCCATGGGTCAACCGGCTGGCCGCGGTTGCGTCATTGCGTGACCTTTCCGTCCTGGTTTACGACCAGTATTTGTTTGCCAAAGAGGCCAGCCGTTACGTCAGCGACCTGTGTGTGTGCCGCGACGGCGGCCGCTCGTTCGGTCCGTTGCTGGTTGCGGAGTTCGCACTGCCCGAAGACCAGGTCGTTCGCGCCGCGGCCAGGAACGTGGTCGATGTTTACACACCCAGTTCAGCCCAGTGGTCTGACCGGTCGTGCACAGGTCTCAGCGGCCGGGTCATCGAACTGACCGACGGCAACCTGGTGGCGTGCGGCCTGTCGCGTACTGCCGAGACCACTGGCAACCGTTGCGTCTGCTACCGGTCCGGCGACAAGGGCATGACGTGGACGGCCGTGGCGACGCTGGCGCGCTCTGGCGTCTCGGGGGTGGCCCTGGCGGTCGGCGACGAGGGGCATCTGGTGGCCTTGCTCACGCAGGGAACCCCGCCGATGTTGGCCCTGGCCTTCTCGATGGACGGCGGGGCGACCTGGACGGAACCGCGCAGTCTGAGGGTGCCGGCGACGACGGTCAGCGTCTGCCGGCTGAGCAGCGGGGTGTTGGCGGCCAGCTATGGCGGGCCGGGCGTGTCCGTAATGTTCAATCTCGACGGCACGGGCAAGAGCTGGACGGACCGGATACTGCTGGTGGACCCTGGCGAAGGTGTGTCCGGGATGTCGTCGTTCTGTGAAGTTGGCTCTGACCACCTGCTCGTGGCCTATGACCGGCAGGGCGTGTTTCCCGAGGTGGATGCCAACCCTACGGCGGCGGTGTTTGCCGCGTATGTGACCGTGACCCGGACCGCCCCGTGAGCGCGGGGAGCCGCATGGTTGTGGTCAGCGCGCGCTGCCGATCGCGTCACTGCAGCATCACGCAGGACAGGATGTTCACGCCGAGCGCCAGGGCGTCCTGCGACGACACGCCGGAGCAGTAGGGGCACTGCGCCAATTCCCAGCCGCAACACAGGCCCTGGGGCGAGTAGATCACACCGAGGTTGCCGTCGATGGTGGCGCCGTAGAGCACGGGCGGGATGCGGCCGTCAGCGTTCAGTTTCCGGGCCAGGGCGGGTCGCGGCTGCACGCCCCCGACCTGGTTCGGGAACTGGTACAGCGGGTGCGTCTCGGGGAGCCGTTCGAGTTTCTGCCCGGTGAGGACCGTGGCCATTTCCCGGCGGAACGACCGGTCGAATGCGTCGCGTCCGCAACAGGCCTCGCCGAACAGGATTCCGCCCCGCAGCAGGAATTGCCGCAGGTTGGCACGTTCCGCAGTCGTCAATTCAAAGTCCTGATGGCCGGTCATGTAGACGAACGGGACCTCGAACAGCCGCGGCGAATCCAGCGCCACTTCTTCGCGCGCGAAGCGGACCGGCGTCTTGGTCTGTTCGTGGAACGAGTTCAGCAGCATCGACAGCCCGGCGTCGCGTGTCTTCCACATCCCGCCGTAGGTGGCCTGCGCGATGATGAACTTGCCGGACTTGCCTTTCGTGGCGTCCACGAAGTCCAGCGCCTTGCTCAGCGGCAGCGCGGCGCTGCGTTCCGCCGTGACGTACGCCATCAGGTTGGCCCCCATCTGGTTGGCGGTTTCCACCTCGTAGCCCAGGCAGTGGTGTCGCTCCGAGTCGGCCAGTGCGTCCCAGCCGCAGCTCACATCCCAGCGGAAGAAGAACACCGCGGTACGGCAACCGATGTCGATGCCGATCACGGATGGTTCGCCGTTCTCGGCCCCGGCTTTCAGCGCCCACGGCCGGTACGAGATTTTCTTGACATCGAAAAAGGAGTGGAACAAGGGATGATCCAGCATCAGGCGATAGGGCGGCCGCTCGGGGACGAGCTCCCGCATCTCCTTGAGCGCCGACTCGGCGAAGGCGCGCCGCCCGCAGCAGGCCTCGAACACGATCGTCCCGCCGCCGAGCAGGTACGCCCGCAGGTTCTGCCGCACCTCGGACGGGAACGAGAACGCCTCGTGCCCGGTACGGTACAGGACCGGGACCTGACGTGGATCAGAGGGGACCTGGTGCTGCGGCAGGTTGATGGAACTGAAGTTGACGCTCAGGTTCTGCGCCATCCATTTCAGAAGATTATCGGCATCCGCCGGATTGGTGGCCCAGTCGCTCTCGCGCTGGGTTGAGATCTTGGCGATCAGCACCGGCGGTCGCGGCGGGTTCTTCTTCTCGGTCCGGCGCAGCGGCACGACGGGCAGCGGCAGCGGCGGGAGGCCTTCGGACCCGGAGTGCTGCGCCGGCGGGGTCGGCGGCGGCAACGGCGTGCAGGTGTACTTCGTCTCCTCGCGGCTGACCGGGCTGTCCAGGCCCAGCCCGTCGAGCAGGCCAGCCGTGATGTCCCCAGCGCCCCAGGCCACGGCCGCGACCAGAATCATCCAACGCCGCCATGACGTCTTCATAGGTTGCTCCTTGCGTTCCGGCTGCAGGGCTCGTCCCTGCGCACGCAACGCGCGGCTCCGCCCTCTTACCTACTACAGTAATACTCCGCCGCGGAGGATTTGTCCAGTTCCGGGGTGTAATGCGCAGGGCTGTTTCAAGATTCGTGACCAGGCCTTTTCGCGGCGGGTTTGGCTACTTGCCGCCGTTGTGCTTCCGGAACGCGCTTGGGGACATGCCCGTGTGGCGTTTGAAGAAGTGCGAGAAGTAGTACTCCGAACTGAAGTTCAGGGTCTGTGCCACGCCCTTGACTGAGGCGCCCGGGGCCAGGAGCATTTCCGACGCCTTCCTGACGACGCTGTCGGAGATGAAGTCCTTCGGCGTGATTCCCATATCCCGGGTGAACTTTCTGGAGAAGACGTCTCGCCGCATGCCGGTCATGTCAGCCAGCATCTCGACGGTGGTGGCGGCGCTCCCCGAGGTCCGGATGAACTCCGTGGCCTTCTTGTGCTTAAGGCTCCGCACCAGCCGTTCCTGGATGTCCGGTCCGTCCGTCGGTGCCCACAGGACGCACAGATGGAAGATGATTTCGTTGATACGATAGAGTGTCCCGAGTTCCGTGTCCCGCTCCAGCAGGAGTCGCAGTTCGGCGACCAGGTCCGGGTTCTCCAGCATTTTGCAGCGGGGATGGCTTTCAAAGACGTCGAAGCCGTAGAAGAGATCGAGGTTGAACTGCAGGGAAACGAAGTGAAGCTCCGGCGCGATGTTGAGGTCCACCAGGTGGTTGCACGGGATGAAGTAAAGGTGGCCTGCCTTCATCGGGAGCAATGTCCCGTCGCTAACATCGCGGATGGAACTCTCTTCGCAGCGGTCATCACCGCAGACGAACAGCAAACGGTTCACGGGCATCCGGTTGCCGGCGATATGGCACTCGTAGGAGTCGACGAATGCGGCATGGACCAGCCGCAGCCTGGAGAAGGCATGGTGCCGTAAGAGCGTTTCTTTCCGGTAGACAGTCATAAAATAGCAAGTCCTGGTCAATTATTCCCATTCTCAGATTCCGGATGCGGATGTATATATAATCGCATAACACTAACACAGCGTCTTCCTCCGGTCAAAGCGAAGGATTCAGAGATGAACGACGTGAAATGGCTGTTGGCGGGCGCGGGTGACATTGCCACCCGGCGAGTGGGGCCCGCCTTGGTTGCCGCGAAGAACTCCAGGCTCGTCGCCGTTTGCGATCTCAGCCGGGAGCGTGCCGCGGTCCTGGCCGGCAAGCTCAACGTGAAGGCGGTCTTCACGGACTACACGCAGGCCCTGGCGGAGAGCGGCGCCGACGCGGTCTACATTGCGACGCCGCAGGGCGTCCACATCGAGATGAGCCTGAAGGCGCTGCAGGTCGGGAAGCACCTGCTCTGCGAGAAACCGCTCGGCCTCAACGGGACGGAATGCCTTCGTCTGCTCAAGGCCGCCCGCGCGTCTGACCGCACCACGAGCTGCTCCAACTACCGTCGTCTCTCCGAGCAGGTCAAGCTGACCGCCGCCATGCTGGAGCGGCGCGAGATCGGGAAACTGATGGGTGGCTGGGCGGTGTACTCGACGCCCTTCTACAACCCCGGCAAGGCGCCCGTCAGCCAGGCGCGCGGGATGAGCCGGATCAAGGAACTGGGTTTCTACCTGATCGACATCGCCCAGAACTTCTTCGGCATGCCGTCTGGCGTCATGGCGCAGGCCAGCGTCCTGAACCCGGCGGTCATGAACGATGTCGAGGATATCGCTACGGTGGTGTTGAGATTCCCCGGCGGCGAGCTGTTCACCATCATCTTCAATTGCACTTCCCCCGGCACCCGGCATGAGCTGGAGCTCTTCGGCTCCGAGGGGCGCATCTACTGGCCTGAGTGGCCGCCGCACGGTAACGGCCCTGTGGTCAGGATCAGCCGCTCCGGCATGGAGAAAATCGACGCTCACACAGATGAGAACTATCACCTGCCGATGATTGAAGACTACGTCGATGCGGTGCTCAGCGGCCGGCCGCCGGTGTGCACGCTCGAGAGCGCCGTGAAGACGGAGATGATCACCGACGCCATCTTCCGCTCGATGGCGAGCGGCAAACTAGAGCCCGTTGTTTGGGAGGCATGATGTTGAAAGCCCTGTTTATCGGCGGTACCGGCTGCATCAGCAGCGAGATCTCGGCGCTGGCGGCGCAGCGCAGTGACATTGAGCTCTACCTGCTCAATCGCGGCAACCGCCCGAAGTTCATTCCGCCCGGCGCGCACAGCATTCAGGGCGACATCTCCAAGCCGGAGGAGGTCAAAGAGCGGATCCGGGGGATGAATTTCGATGTGGTCGCCGACTTCCTCTCTTACGGCGTCGACCAGCTCGATCGGACTCTTGACATTGTCCGTGGCCACGTCAAGCAGTTCATCTTCATCTCCTCGGCGGCGGTCTACCGGACCCAGTCGGAGAGCGAGATCATCACCGAGGCCCGGACCATGGCCGGCAACACGGTGTGGTCCTACGGCCGGAACAAGATCCTCTGCGAGATGCGCCTGCGCGATGAGCGCGAGAAGAACGGCCTGGACTACACGGTCGTCAGGCCGGCCTTTACCTACAACAACCTCCGCATTTTCCACCCCGTGGGGCCCGGGCACCAGGAGTATTCGTGGACCATTGCCCATCGCATTCTGCAGGGCAAGCCGTTGCTCATGCACGACGACGGCAACGCGCTCTGCACCCTGACTTACGCGGCTGATTTCGCCAAGGCCTTTGTCGGGCTCATGGGCAATCCGAGGGCGTTCGGCGATGCTTTCCACATCACGTCCGACGAGTACTTCACCTACAATCGCGTGGCTGAAATGATCGGCGAGGCGCTGGGTGTTCAGACGAAACTGTGCCACATTCCGGCGCACATTCTGGGTTTCGAACTTGGCGGCGACTTTGGCGAAAAGCTCATCCATTTCTCGAAGAACGGCGCCCTCGACAGCCGCAAGGTCAGGACGTTGGTCCCGGAGTTCGTCTGCACGACGAGTTTCGCGCAGGGCATTCGCAAGTGCATCCAATTCTACAACCAGAACCCGGAGTTCAAGGTGGTGAACCAGGACTGGGACAAGACGATGGATCGCCTGGCCGCGAAATACGGCGACGCCTGGCCGCTGTGATGTGCCCTGGATAGGAGTGCGCAGTGGCTCGGCGCGTCCCGCGCCGAAGCGGAGTGCTCGGGCCGGTCTTGTCCGGCGAAGCTGTCCGGGCGACGTCGGATCCCCGGCCGAGGCCCTCGGTCCGGGACGGACCCGAGTACTCTGCTGCGGGCCCGGAGGTCCCGCGCCACTGTCAACGCAAGTGAAGGACAACAACCATGCCGAAGCCATTTGATACGGTTCGCAAGCCGTTGGAGCGGCAGTACCTGGACGTCGAGTTCGACCTGGCCCAGTTCCCCAACGGCACGGTGCTGGACATCATGCTGCATCCCAGTGTCGTCCGGGGCGCCGAGGGCATCCAGACGATCGGCGCGATCATCCGGAGCCACTTCGCGCAGGGCGGCATGTCCCTCCAGTTCAACATCTTCGACGCCGCCGTGCTGCGTGACGCCAAGCGGCACCCGGACAAGTACGCCAACCTGCAAGTCCGGGTCTGCGGCTGGAACGTCCGGTTTGCGGACCTCGCATCCGCGGAGCAGGACATTTTCATCGCCAAGGCGGAGGTGGCCTGATGAACGGACACCGGGTTGACATCAAGCGTCTTGCGGTTCACGACGGCCCTGGCATCCGGACGACCTTGTTCCTGAAGGGGTGCCCCCTGCGTTGCCGCTGGTGCCACAACCCGGAGAGCGTGTCACCCAAGCCCGAGATCGGGTTCCTGCAGCGGAAGTGCGTTGGGTGCGGGCGCTGCGCGACGGTCTGCCCGACCGGGGCGCATGTCATCAAGGACGGGGTCCACACGTTCAATCGCGAACGCTGCACGGCCTGTGGCAAGTGTGTCGAAGCCTGCCTGGTGAACGCGCTGGAATTCTACGGACGCGAAATGTCCGTCGCGGCGGCCGTCGCGGCGGTGCTGGAGGACAAGACGTTCTACGCGCAGTCCGGCGGCGGTTGCACCGTTTCCGGCGGCGAGCCGTTGTTGCAGGCCGACTTCTGCGCGGCGGTTTTCAAGCGTTTGCGGGCCGAGGGTGTGCACTGCGCCGTCGACACCTCCGGTGCGGTGACATGGGAGAGCTTCGAGACGGTCCTGCCGCACACCGACATGTTCCTCTACGACGTGAAGCACGCCGACGACACGCTGCATCGCGAACACACGCGCAGTTCGAACCGCACGATTCTCGAGAACCTGAAGCGCCTCTCCGAATCCGGGGTTCCGATCGAGATCCGTATCCCGACGATCCCCGGCTTCAACGCCGACGCGGAGAGTCTGGCCGCCATTGGCACGCTCCTCAGCGGCTTGCGGAACATCGTCGGGGTGCGTCTGCTGCCGTACCACCTGGCGCGCTTCAAGTACGAGACGGTCGGGCACCCGGACACCATGCCGCGCGTCGCCGTTGGCGACGAAAGGCACACCCGGATGCCGCTCGGGCGGTGGAATTGCGGGGGCATTTCTGGCGGCCGAGAGCTAGTAGAGCGCTATATGGCCATCGCCGGTCCCGGGCTGCCTCTGTCGCTTGTCATCCCCTTGTTCCGTCATACGGTAGGATCAGAACGCGAAACGAGCCGGGTCCCCTCGGGGCAGGGGACTTGCGGCACGGCCGCATGGCCGATGGAGTTGCTGAGTTGCGGGGATGGAGAGGAACATGCCTACAAGAAAGACTCTACGGCGGGATTCACTTGGCAGGACAGCGGCTGGACCCGTGGGGGGGGCGGCATCGAGACGTGCGTCCTCGACCGGTGCGGCTTCGCGCCTGAGCGCGGGGACCGGTCGCGACGGGGTGAAGGCGACGGCCGCTGCATTCACCCGGGAGATGAAGCGTGTGCTGCCAAAGGAAGCGCCCTACGCCTATCACAAGCACCTGAGCGAGGCGCCTGTGCACGTGGCGCGGCGCGCGGCCGATGCCGCCCCGCGACCCGGCGAAATGGCACTGCCCGACCAGGGCTGGACGCTGGTCTGGAACGTGCGCAGTTCGCAGGTCCTGCAGAACGCCGTTGAGGACTTCCGGGATTACCTCGCCACATCGATGCAGGTCCGTGTTGAGGTGGACGGCCGGGATTCGCTGCAGGGCTGGCGCAGCCTGGGTCAGTGCATTGTCGTCGGGACGCGTGAGCAGATGCCCGGCTGCGGAGCGGCACTGAAGGGCCCCAAGGATTACGCGATCGTCGCGACGCCGGAGCGAGTGACGGTGTGCGGCTACGACGAACGCGGCGCGATGTTCGGGCTCTACAACCTGGAAGCGCGCCTGAACCTGCGCGAAGCGCCGTTCCTGCCCAAGGACCTGAAGGCGGTCCGGCACAGCCTCTACGACACGCGCATGGTCCAGTCCTGGATGGGCTGGATGGAGTGGCCGGACCGGCTGCTCGCGCACCTTGCGCACGATGGGTTCGATGGGATCTTCGCCTCGGTGTACACGAACCCGAACGGCGATCGCACCACGGCGGACAACTCGACGGAGTTCTACGCACGGCTGTTGCACAAGGTGCGGCACATGGACCCGGCGCGGATGCGGGACCTGGTCAACCGTGCGGCGCGGTTCGGCATCAAGGTCTACGCGCAGATTATCTACCAGTACCTGGGCACACCGGAGAGCGAAGAGGGACTGCGGCGGTTGGTGCGTGCGATCCTCAAGGACTTTCCGGACATCCAGGGCTACGTGCTGCTGACGGAGGGATTCTGGTACGCGAAATGGGGCGGCGGGCACGGCGCGAGCAAGGAGTACCTGCAGGACTGGGCGCGGAACTGGAGCAAGGCGGTCGGCATCGTGGCGGACGAGTGCCACCGGGTGAACCCCGCCATCGAGATACTGCCTTGGGAGTACAACATCGACTTCCGCCCGCAGAATGTCGAGATGAAGCGGTACTTCATCCAGCAACTGCCTGCCGGCACGATCCCGTTGCTCACCTGGGAGAATGGCAAGAGCTTCGAGATGGACGGCATGCAGGGCTTCCTGCGCGACTACTCCCTGAACCAGGTCGGCCCCGCGGAGGTGACCGACGCGCAGATCGCGGAAGCACGAAAGCGCGGCATGAAGGTCTATTCCAAGGCGGACTCGTTTGCGTCCTGGCAGTTCGGGACCATTCCGTACCTGCCGTTTCCGTACCAGTGGTACGATCGGTACACGGCGCTGGCGAAGTACGGGGTGAACGGCACGCTCGAGAGCTGGAGCAGCGGGTACAAGCCGAACTTCATCGCCGATCTGCGCGCCTGGACCTGCTGGAGCGACGCCCCGTCGCGCGACGAACTGCTTGGTGCCATCGCGGCTCGCGACTTCGGAGCCGGCGGGGCGGCCAAGGTCGTGAAAGCCTGGGATCTCTTCAGTCAGGCGATCCGGCTCGTGCCCGACACCGGGCCGCACATGGGCACGAACAACGCCGTCGGCAATCCGCTGTTCTTCGATGAACCGCCGGCGCGGACCGTGACGTTCACACACTCGTGGACGGACCATGCAAGTTGGATGGGCTACCTGGGCAGCCACGTCATCCCCCAATGGCCGTTCACCGTCTTCTACCTGGTGTTCTGCCCGGATTTCACCAACAAGACGAACCGGGCCGAGCAATACGCGCGGAGCGTATCCGGCGTGCAGGTCGGGCCGGAGAAAGCGTTTCTTCCGGTCTTTTTGAAGTACCTGAAACGCGCGTCGAACCTGATGGGCGAGGGCTTGAATCTCTATCGAGCCGCGGCGCTGGCGAGTCCGCAGACGAAGCGGCAGAAGGCTGTACGCGAAGTCGTGGTCGCCGAGCAATTGCAGCGGATGATGCAAAGCGAGTGCGCCATTCTCGAGTTCGAGGACCTGCGCGTGAAGCAGGCGTCGGAGCAGAACGGCAAGAAGGCCAGGGCGATCCTGGACCGGATGGAGCACATCCTGCGCGAGGAGATCGACCGCACCGAACTGTCGCTGCTCGCCGCCACGCGCGACTCGCGCCTGGGCTTCCAGTTCGAACAGGACTACGTCTACACCCCGTACTCGCTGCAGGAGAAGCTGCGGGTCCTGCGCGAGACGCTGAAGAAGCAATTGCCGGCCGCGCGCCGCCGCACCTCGGCCCGCCCCGCGCGGTAGGGGGGCGCCGCCGCCCGTTCGCCGTCGAGCATCGGCGGTTCTGCAATGGCTGGATGGCCTGCGGATTCCGCGCGAGCGGAAGTGCGGCCGCGGTGGCTCGGCGCGTCTCGCGCCGAAGCGGGGTGCGTCGGCCGGTCCCCGGCCGCGGGCCTCGGGCCGGGCCGGCCCGGCGTACCCTGCCGCGGTCCCGGAGGCACCGCGCCACCGCCGGTCAGGGCTGTTTCAAGATTCGTGACCGTCGCGTGCGGCGAGTACCCCCGGCGTGTCCCCACGCCGGGGGGGGGCGGCCTGAGGACAGGCCGCCCCTACTTGGTGTGCGCGGAGACGTGGCCTTCCGAGACGCGGTGCCGGATCTTGAAACAGCCCTGCCGCCGGTCCCGCTTGCCATCCGTCCTTCCGGTCCTACGGTAAAGTGTGGGTTTGCCGGCAAGGACTTCCGAGGTCTTGAACCGTGGTGATGACTGTTCAATGCGACTTGTGCCCGAAGCGGTGCGTCATCGAGCCGAACCAGAGCGGCGACTGCCGTATCCGGGTGAATCTCGAGGGGAAGTTGTGTGCCGTGACGTACGGGTTTGCGTCGGCGGTCCACGTCGATCCGGTGGAGAAGAAGCCGGTGTACCACTATCTGCCCGGGACCCCGATTCTGTCCCTGGCCACGGTCGGCTGCAACCTGCACTGCAAGAACTGCCAGAACTGGGAGATTTCGCAGTGCAATCCGGAGGACAGCCGGGCCGCGTTCCTGCCGCCGGCCGACGTGGTCGCGCTGGCGAAGAAGCAAGCCTGCCCCTCCATCGCCTACACCTACACCGAGCCGCTGGTCTACTACGAGTACACGCTGGACTGCGCCCGGCTGGCGCGGGAGCAGGGGATCAAGAACGTCCTGGTCACGGCCGGGTACATCAACCCGGAGCCGCTCCGGGAGCTGTGCCGGTACGTGGATGCGGCGACCGTAGATGTGAAGGCGTTCTCGAACGAGTTCTACCAGGACATGTGCGGCGCCACCCTGAAACCGGTTCTCGATGGCCTGGTCCTGGCGAAGTCGTGCGGCGTCATGGTCGAGGTCAGCAACCTGGTGATTCCGACCCTGAACGACACGGACCGGGATTTCCTGTCACTCTGCACGTGGCTGAAGGAGAACATGGGCCCGGAAACGCCGTTGCATTTCCTGCGTTTTTTTCCGCACTACCGCATGCGCAACCTGCCCCCCACGGAGGAATCGACCATGGCGCGCGCCCGTGAGATCGCCCGGGCCGTGGGACTGCATTACGTCTACGTCGGGAACATCCTGCTGGAGGGCAGTGCCACCACGTGCTGCCCGTCCTGCAAGAAGGTTTTGGTGCGGCGGCAGGGCTTCGTGATTCAGGAGAACCGGCTCCGCGACGGCAGGTGTCCGGACTGCAACCGGGAGATCTACGGGTTATGGCGTTGAACCGACGACAATTTCTCGGGTTGCTGCTGGCCGGGACGGCTGCCGTGGGCTGCGGTGCCTGGCGGTGGGTGCGTCGTGTCGTTCCGACTCGCGTCGTGACTGCCCTGCCGAGCCGGCGCTACCCCGGCCGCGTGCAGGCGTTGAATCAGGCTGAAGTGGGCCGCCCCGGTCGGTGGGCCGGCTGACGCATTACGCCGCGCGTGCGGGGCTGTTTCAAGATTCGTGACCGTCGCGTGCAGCGAGTACTCCCGGCGTGTCCCCACGCCGGGGGGGGGCGGCCTGAGGACAGGCCGCCCCTACCGGGTGTGCGCGGAGGCGTGGCCTTCCGAGACGTGGCGCCAGATCTTGAAACAGCCCTGCCGCGCGTGCGCGGGGACTGGGCAAGGGGTGTTTGAGAGTTTACATTACGTGTTTCGCTTTACGCGTGCGGGGATGTTGCGCGCGTGGGAAGGCGCGATACAGCGGGCTCTGAAGGCCCCAGACCTGAAACGAGGACAACGGTGAGCATTCTGCGTACGATCGGGTCCGCCAAGGCGGCCGTCCTGTTGCTTTCCGCCACAGCCGTGGCATGCCTGGTCGGGACCCTCCTGCCGCAGGCGCAGGCCAATCATTTCGTCTACCGGGCGGCATGGTTTCTGGCCCTGCTTGGCGCTCTTTGCATCAACCTGATATGCTGCACCTTGGGCCGCTACGCGTCCTGGCCGAACCGGGTCGGTTCAGTCATCACCCATTTGAGCATTCTGTTTGTCGTGGCGGGCGCCATTGTGGACGGGGTGTGGGGGGTGCGGGGCGACGTGCAGTTGCGGATCGGCGAGTCGATGGCGGCGTTCGGGACCGGCGCTCAGCAGCGGACGCTCCCATTCAGTGTCCACCTGACGGACTTTACCGTGGAGCGGTATCCCCCGACCGCGGAGTTGACGGTGGTGCAGACAGGGGCGGAGAAGCCGGAGAAGCCCTTCGAGATGACCGCCGGGAGCGAACGCCCGGTCTTCGGCGCCGGCTGGGCGATTCGTGTCGATGACATCAAGGACAGCCTGGGGGAGTCTCCGAAACTGGTTTCGGCCCCCGCGGGCAGCGGCAAGCTGGGGGTGCGGATCAAGCTTGGCGGTGGCCCCCACGCGTCACACGAGGAATTCCTGCTCGAGGGCGAGCGGGAAGAGATCGCTACGCCGGATCACCTGCTGCGCGTCGTCCTGCGGGTCATGCCGGATGCGACGACCCGGGACCGCGAGTTCATCGCGCTGCAGCCTGGGGCCGGCAATGGGTTTGTGGAGATGGCCGAGCCGGACGGCTCCAAGCTGAGACTGGAGGCCCGCCCGGGGCAGAAAGTGACCACCCAGGCCGGTGCTGTCGTGGAGGTGCTCCGTTACGCGCCGCATTTCGTCATCGACGGCGGCGCGGTGAAGAATGCGTCGGAGCGGCCGGTCAACCCCGCCGTGCAGGTTCGGGTCGAGAGCAAGGACGGGACGAAGAAGGACACGTGGTTGTTTGCGCACTTTCCGGACTTCCGCCGCATGCATGGGCAGCAAGCCGGTCCGGTCGCCACCTATGTGCGTCCGGCGGACATCGATTTTGTGCACCAGCTCTTCCTGTATGCCGTTCACGATGGCGACATCGCCTACGCGGTGGTTTCGTCCGGCCGCGAGGACGTGCCGCGCGGCAGTGCCGTTTCCGGTGCCCGCATTGCCATTGCCGTAGAAGTGGGGACGGTCGAAATCGTGGGACTTCTGCCACAGGCTACGCTGGCGCATGAGGTGGCGGAGACGGCGTCGGGCGAGGGGCGGCCCGGAGCCCTCGTGCAGTGGCTCAAGAACGGCAAGCCCGTGGGCCAGCCAGCCTGGTTGCTGGCGGGCGGCGACCCGGCCATGGGGCCGGATGCCGGACTGCTTGCCGCCGTGACCGGTTACGGGGCTCGCGTCAAGGCATTCCGCAGCACGGTTCAAGTCGTCGAGAACGGCGCCGTTGTGAAGGAACACAAGATCGAGGTCAACCGTCCCTTGGTCTACGGTGGTTATTCGTTCTACCAGTCGTCGTATGACAGGGAAAGGGAGAAGTGGACGGGGCTGGAAGTCGCCAGAAGTCCCGGCGTCCCCCTGGTTTACGCCGGGTTCATCCTGTTTGTGGCCGGACTGGTGGTCGCCTTGTACGTTCAGCCGTTATTGAAGCGCGGGCGCACCGCGCCGAATGAGGAGAAGCCATGACGGAGTCCGTTCTCTTCAATATCCTTTACATCGCCTATTTCGTGACCACCCTCTTCTACGCGTTCACGATATTCACGACCCGGCGTGGGGTGGTCCTCGCCGGTCGCGGGTTGCTGCTGGTCACGCTCCTGCTGCACACCGCGGTCATCGCTGAACGCTGGGGCATGGCGGGCCGGCCGCCCATGTCGAACATGTTTGAGACTCTGGTCTTCCTCGGGTGGGGCATTGCGCTGGTTTACCTGACGGTTGAGATCAAGTACGGGCTGCGGGTGCTGGGCATGCCGGCGGTGCTGGCGGCCCTTCTCAGCCTGGGCCTGGCCACTCTGGTGTTCCCCGGCACGATTGAGCCGCTGATGCCGGCGCTGCAGAACAGCTTCTGGCTCACCACTCACGTCAGTTTCTGTTTCTTTGGGTACGGCGCGTTCTCCATTGGCTACCTGATGTGCCTGCTGCTGCTGATCCGGCGCACGGACGGGCACCGGAACGCCGGCTGCTACCTGGTCGCCCTGTCGGTGACCGCCCTGGTCGCGCCGGTCGTCATGATCGAGTTGCGGCGGCACGGAGTGATGACCCTGACCCTGACCGTGCCCGTTGCCATCGCCGTGACCGCCGTCTGCGCGGCGGTCGCCGGACTGCTGACCGTGCCCGTTGCGCTGTTGGCCCGAGTTGCCAAGCTGGATTCGACGGTCAAGAACCCCGACGTGCTGGAGACGGCCCTGCACCGGACCCTTCTGCTGGGTTTTCTGTTCCTGTCGATCGGCATTGTCACCGGTTCGGTCTGGGCCCAGGAGGCCTGGGGCAGGTACTGGGGCTGGGACCCGAAGGAGACCTGGTCGTTCATCACCTGGCTGATCTACGGCATTCACCTGCACGTGCGGTTCGGCTGGCAGAAACGCGGCGTTCTTACCATCTGGCTCGCCATCCTGGGATACTGGGCCGTGGTGTTCACCTACTTCGGGGTCAATTTCCTCCTTTCCGGGCTTCACAGTTATGCGGCATCGTAACAGGGGATTCGTGCAGTGACGGCCGAAGTCTTGCTGATGGTGGTCGCTTGTGGGCTGTATGTCGCAGCCTCGGGGTTGGCCGTCCACAGGCTGGTCCGGGCCGCTCCCAGCCGGGGGCGGGGGATGGCACCGCTCCTGTCGGCCGCGGCCGTTTGCCTGGTCGCGGTCCTGGCCTTGCGCGGCCTCCGTCTGGAGCGCATCCCGGCGTTTGGCATCTTCGAGGCCCTGGTCTGGTACGGCTTGTCTGTCACTCTCGCTTATCTGTGCATGGCGGTCCGGCATGACACACGAGGGGTCTCCGGCATTCTGTTGCCGTTTGTGACCGTGGTGGTGATCGGCAGCCTGGCCGGAATGCACACCCAGGTGGTGGCCGACGCGCAGATCCAGACGGCGTGGCTGGGACTGCACATCGCCGCTGCCTTCGTCGGCTACGGCATGTTCACCCTGGAGAGCTTCCTGGCCATCGCTTACCTCATCCAGGACCGGAACCTGAAGCGCAAACGGTTCGGCCGTGTGTTTCACCGGTTGCCGCCCTTGGAAGCTCTCGATCAGTTGATGCACGAGCAGATCGGGTTCGCGTTCCTCATGTTCTCGCTGTCGATCGTGCTCGGGGTGTTCCTGACGCACCGATTCGGGTGGGGCACTCTGTGGACCACCGACCCGAAGGTGGCCGGCGCGGCCGCGACCTGGTTGGTGTATGCCATCCTTTTCCACCTCCGTCTGACGGCGGACCGGCATGGCCGGCGGATGGCTATGGTGGCCCTGGCGGGCCTGGCTTGCGTGCTGGTCACGTTCCTCGGCGTGCATCTGATGACCAGCAGCATCCACGACTTCATTTCTCCGAAGTAGTCGTTCAGGCAGGCTGTAGGTGGTTAGGCTGTAGGCGACAGTTGATGCAGGTAGGCTGAAGGGGCTGGCAATCTGGGCCGCAGCCCTTGAGTCGCAGCGGTTGTCAACTATGAACTTGTCGGTCGTCGGCATCAATTTCCGGACCACTCCGGTGGCGTTGCGGGAAAGGCTCTCTTTCTCGGCAGACGCCATGCCCGCGGCATTGGCGCACCTGAGCCGCCAGTTGCCCCGTGCCGAATTGCTGCTGTTGTCGACCTGCAACCGCACCGAGCTCTATGCCGCGGCGCCGGATGAGAGTGTCAGTTGTGACTTGCTGATTGACCTGCTGCTCATCGGCATCGACGGCGCCGATCAGGCTCTGCGTGCCTCGTTCTACCGCAAGGAGCGTCTCGAGGCGCTGGCCCACTTCATCACGGTCGCGTCGAGCCTGGACTCCATGATCGTCGGCGAGACCGAAATCCTCGGCCAGGTCAAGCGCGCCTATGATGCGGCCGTGGCCAGTGAGACCGTCGGTCGGGTGCTCGACCCGTTGGTGCAGCGGGTTTTCAAGGTGGCCAAGCGCGTTCGTGCCGAAACGGACATCTCGCGCGGTCGCGTGTCGGTGGGATCGGTCGCCGTGGAGTTGGCGGAGGAAGTTTTCGAGGACCTTAGCAGCAAGACGGTGATGATCGTGGGTGCCGGCGAGGTCGGCGAACAGACCTTGAAGCACTTGGTCGACAAGGGCGTCAAGGAAGCGTTGGTTCTGAACCGGTCCGTCGAACGCGGCCGTGCCCTGGCGGACCAGTACGGCGGGACGGCGGTTGCCTTTGACCGGCTCGAGGAGTACCTCGCCCGGGCTGACATTGTGATCACCTCCACGGGTGCGCCGCACTGCATCATCCATGCCGACGCCATGCGCCGCGCCGTTCTCAACCGGCATCAGCGCCCGGTGTTTCTCATTGACCTGGCCGTGCCGCGGGACGTGGAACCGGCCGTGGGCGACCTGGACAACGTTTATCTGTACAATATCGACGACCTGCAGAAGGTGGCGGACGACAACCTCGCCCTGCGCCAGGCGTCCGTGGACGCGGCGCGCCGCATCATCGAGGAAGAAGTGGCTGAGGCCGCCGCCCTGTTCCGCGCCGGGACGCTCGGCGCGGTCATGAAGCGTATCGACGAGAAAGCGGAGCGCATTGCGGAAAGTGAGTTCACCCGGGCCTTTGCCAAGCAGACGGTCGCCCCTATCCCCGGAACCTGCGACCGGTGCCGTGACGAAATCCGCCACATGCTGCGCCGCGCCATGGGCAAGATGACCGCCGACACGAAGAAGGCGTTGAATGAAGCTGCCCGGGAAGGACGCTGGGACGAGTACGCCGACGTCGTGGAACGCCTCCTCGGCCTGACCCCAAAGGACCCCGGAGATGAGTAACCTGGTTCGAGTCGGTACGCGTGGGAGTCTGCTGGCGCGGACCCAGACAGACTGGGTCATCGAGCGCCTGCGGCAAGCCCACCCTACGGTCCGCTTTGACGTTGTCGTCATTCGTACCGCGGGCGATGTGCACACCCAGCAGATGCCGGCGCGACTGCTCGGCAAAGGCTTCTTCACCAAGGAGATCGAGGAGGCGCTCCTCGCCCGTACGGTCGACTTGGCCGTGCACAGCCTTAAAGACCTGCCCACGGACTGGGCTGCCGGGCTGGGGCTGGGTGCGATCCCGGTTCGGGCCGATTCGCGCGACGCGCTGGTCGGCGTTTCTCCGGCGGAACTGCGGCAGCGGGCCGGGGAGCTGCGGATCGGCACCAGCAGCCTGCGCCGCACGGCCCAACTGAAGTGCTTGTTCCCGGGCTGCAACGTGGTCAGTCTGCGCGGCAACATCGATACGCGGTTGCGTAAGGTCAAGGAGGGGGCGGTCGACTGCGCCGTGCTGGCTGCCGCCGGCCTGCTCCGCGTCGACCGCGGCGCCGATATCAGTGGGTGTTTTGACCCCGACGAGATGCTGCCGGCGCCCGGACAGGGCGCATTGGCGGTGGAGATCCGCGACTCGGACCAGGCCCTGCGCGCCCTGCTGCAGCCGCTGCACTGCGCGGCGACCCAGGCGTGTGTCACCGCGGAACGAACGTTCATGCGGCACCTGGGCGGCGGCTGCCAGCTGCCTGTCGCCGCGTTGGCGGTCCTCGACAAGGACACGCTCCGACTCCGCGGCCGCGTGCTCTCTCTGGACGGAACTCAGGTCCTCAACGGTGCGCACGAAGGTCCGGCTGACCGTGCCGCAGAGATCGGACAGCGCCTGGCCGATACCCTCTTGACCCAGGGCGCGGCCGAGGTAATCCGCGACGTCGAACGCAGTCTGCAGCAGGAGATCGTCAAGGCATAGTGTGGCGCGCGTGGCGGCGGACGTGTCAGACCTGTCTGACGTGTCCGATGAGCCCGATGAGCCCGATGAGCTTGATGGGGCCGACGGGGCCGACCACGCCGCCTCCGAGACCCAAACACCAAACAATGAACACGGTTACACGCACCGGCACGCCTGGCGACGGTTCGGCCCGCGGGGCCGCGGGCGATCCAGGTTGCGCCGTTTGCCCTGAACACCGAACACTGAACACCGAACCCTCCGGAACCTCCCATGGCAAATGAAGGCATCGTCTATCTGGTTGGCGCCGGCCCCGGCGATCCCGGGTTGCTGACCTTGCGCGGCAAGGAGTGTCTGGAGTTGGCCGACGTGGTTGTGTACGACCAGTTGGCCAACCGTGAATTCCTGGCCTGGGCTGAGAAAGCCACCGAGAAGATTTACGTCGGCAAGCACGCCGGGCAGCACACCATGAACCAGGAGGACATCAACGCCCTGCTGGTGCGCAAGGCGCGCGAAGGCAAGGTGGTGGTTCGCCTCAAGGGCGGCGACCCGTACGTGTTCGGGCGCGGCGGCGAAGAGGCCATGGAACTGTACCAGGCCGGCATGCGCTTTGAGGTCGTGTGCGGTGTGACCTCCGGAATCGCCGCGCCCGCCTACGCCGGCATCCCGGTGACGCACCGGGACTGCAACACGGTCATGAGCTTCATCACCGGCCACGAGGACCCGTTGAAACCGGAGAGCACGATTGACTGGGAGTCGCTGGCCCGGGGCGGCGGCACGCTGGCTTTCTACATGGGGGTCGGCAACCTGTCCGGGATCGTCGAAAACCTGGTCCGGTACGGGCGCAAGCCGGAAACGCCGGTGGCGCTGATCCGCCACGGCACCCTGCCCACGCAGGAGGTGGTGGAAGGCACGCTGGCGACGATCGTTGAGCGTGTCCGGGCCGTGGGCCTGAAGCCACCGGCCATCACGCTGGTCGGCGACGTGGTGGGGTTGCGCGCGTCGTTGCGGTGGTTCGATCAGCGCCCGCTCTTCGGCAAGACCGTGGTGGTGACGCGGTCGCGGACCCAGTCCAGCGACGTTGCCCGGCAACTGCAGGACCTCGGCGCGCAGGTGCTGCTGTTCCCGACCATCAACATCGAGCCGCCGCAAGACGATCAACCGTTGCGTCAGGCGGTCGCGGCGTTGTCGTCCTTCGACTGGGTGCTGTTCACCAGCGTCAATACGGTTGACAGCGTGTTTGCCGCCCTCGACGCGCTCGGCGGCGACGCGCGGCGGTTCGGCGCCAGTCGCGTAGCCGCCATTGGCTCGGCCACCCTCGAGCGACTGCGCGTAAAAGGCCTCCGCCCCGACCTGGTCCCGTCGCGCTTCACGTCGGAAGCGCTGCTGGCCGCGCTTCGGGACGCCGGCCAGATCACCGGGCGTAAGTTCTTCATGCCGCGCGCCGACATCGCGCCGCCATTCCTGCCCGACGCGTTGCGCGCCGCGGGCGCCGAGGTCACCGAGGCCACGGCGTACCGGACCGTTCCCGCGGCCCCGGACGAGGACGTCCTGAACGTGCTGCGAAACGGCGGCGCCGATGTGGTCACATTCACCAGTTCGTCGACCGCCGCGAACTACGCGGCCATCGTGCGGCAGGCGCTCGGCGACCTGCCTGGGAACGTCCTTTACGCCAGCATCGGGCCGGAGACGTCCTCCGGCGCCAGTCGCGAAGGCCTGCAGATCGGACTGGAAGCGACTGAATCCACCATTCCCGGCCTGGTCGCGGCACTGGTCCGGCATTTCGAGGGCAACAAAACATGATTGGGATTTCCAAACTCTACTGCGGCACCGTTGAACCTTCGGACCCGTTGCGGTACGGTCGCGAGTCCGGGCGGCTGCCGTCGCACCTGCTCCAGTTCGCCCGGGACAAGAAGCCGGTCGTGGTCTGGAATGTGGGGCGACGCTGCAATCTGCGCTGCGTCCACTGTTATTCGCACTCGCGCGACACCGTCTACACCGGTGAATTGACGCACGAGGAAGGCCTCACTCTGATCGATGACCTGGCCGACTTCGCCGTGCCCGTGGTCCTGTTCTCCGGGGGCGAGCCGCTGATGCGCCCCGACATCCTCAAACTCATTGCCCGGGCGCGCCAGCGCAAGGTTCGCGCCGTGGTCTCCACCAACGGCACCCTGATCACCCCGGAAATGGCCGGCCGCCTCAAGGAAGTGGACCTGTCCTACGTCGGCGTCAGCCTCGACGGCCTGCGCGAGACCAACGATCGCTTCCGCGGTATCCCCGGCGCGTTCGATCTGGCCCTGGCCGGCATTCGCGAGTGTCGCGCCGCCGGCATCAAGGTGGGGTTGCGTTTCACCATCAACCGGCGCAACGCCCAGGACATCAATGGGATATTCGATCTGCTTGAAGCCGAAGGCATTCCGCGTGTCTGTTTCTACCACCTGGTGTATGCGGGGCGCGGCAGCAAGCTGGTGTCCGAGGATCTCTCGCACGCCGAGTCGCGCCAGGCCGTGGACCTGATCATGGATCGGACCCGGGCCCTGCACAACGCCGGCAAGGCGGTGGAGGTCCTGACGGTGGACAACCACTGCGACGGGCCGTATCTTTACCTGCGCCTGCTGCGCGAAGACCCGGCCCGCGCCGAAAAGGTCATGGAACTGCTGAAAATGAACGGCGGTAACAGCACCGGCCTCGGCATCGGGTGTGTGAGCTGGGACGGGGCGGTGCACTTTGACCAGTTCTGGCGGCACTACTCGCCGGGCAACGTGCGCCAGAAGCCGTTCAGCCGGATCTGGAGCAATACGGATGGTGACGAACTCCTGGCCAAGCTCCGGGAGCGCAAGAAATACATGCACGGCCGCTGCGCCAAGTGCAAGTGGCTGGACGTGTGCAACGGCAACTTCCGCGTCCGCGCCGAGGCCGTCACCGGCGACGTCTGGGCCTGCGACCCAGCCTGTTACCTGACCGACGAGGAGATCGGGCTATGAAGTTCCCCGTCACCCGCATGCGACGACTCCGGCGGCTGCCCGGGTTGCGCGACATGGTTGCCGAGACGACTCTGCAGCCCAGCGACTTCATCATGCCGTACTTCGTGCGTCACGGGACGGGTGTGCGCAACGCGATCGGTTCGATGCCGGGCAATTTTCAGATGTCCGTGGACGTGCTGGTCGAGGAGTGCCAGGCGCTGGTGCGGACGGGCGTGAATTCGATCATTCTGTTCGGCATCCCGGCACAGAAAGACGCGCAGGGTTCGGAAGCGTACGCGGATGACGGCATTATCCAGCAGGCGGTGCGGGCCCTGGCCGCGAAGGTGCCCGGACTGGTGATCTGCACCGATGTCTGCCTGTGCGAGTACACCGACCACGGCCACTGCGGCGTCGTCCGCAACTGCGATGTCGACAACGACGCGACGCTCGAACTGCTCGAGCGAATGGCCGTCTCCCATGCCAACGCCGGTGCGCACGTCGTGGCGCCCAGCGACATGATGGACGGCCGCATCGGCTCGATCCGCGCGGCGCTCGACCGCACTGGACAACCGGACACCGTCATCATGGCGTACTCGGCCAAGTACGCCTCGTCCTTCTACGGACCGTTCCGCGACGCCGCCGAGTCACCCCCGCAGTTCGGCGACCGGCGCGGTTACCAGATGGACCTGCGCAACGCGCGCGAGGCGCTGCGGGAAGTTCAGTTGGACTTGGACGAAGGCGCCGATATCGTGATGGTGAAGCCGGCCCTCGCGTACTTGGACATCATCGCGGCGGTACGGGCCCATTGCCAGGCGCCGGTCGCCGCCTACAACGTCAGCGGCGAATTCTCGATGGTCAAGGCTGCCGCGGCCCGTGGGTGGATCGATGAGCGGAAGACCGCTCTGGAAATCCTCTATGGTATAAGGCGTGCGGGCGCCGACCTGATTCTGACCTACTGGGCCAAGGATGCCGCCACTTGGCTCAGAGAGGGTTGAGACCCGGGACGGAGGAACGACGATAGGCGCGAACGGCCGCGAAAAGTGGCGCGGGACCTCCGGGACCGCAGCAGGGTGCTCGGGGCCGTCCCGGCCCGAGGCCCCCGCCCGGGGATCCGTCTTCGCGCAGGCGGCTTTGCCGGACAGAGCCGGCCGGCGCACCCCGCTTCGGCGCGGGACGCGCCGAGCCGCCGCTGAACCGTGAACCCCAAACACCGAAGGACGCCTTGCGCACCAGCACACCTGGCAACGGCTAAGCCCGCGAGACGCGGGCGCTCCAGGGCGCACCGTTTTCCCTGAACCCTGAACCCCCTGCCCGCCGGAACCCCTTCCACCCATGAACCCTGAACTACGCCTTGTTTTCTGGGAATTGACCGCGCGCTGCAACCTGAAGTGCCAGCACTGTCGAGCCGAGGCTCAGGCCGACTTTGCGCCCAATGAGCTGACCACCGCGGAGGTTCTGCGCGTGGCCCGGGAGATCCGCGAAGACGCAGATCCGATCATGATCCTGACCGGCGGTGAGCCCCTGGTCCGGGCTGACATCTTCGACATCGCCAAGGAGTGCACGCGCATCTTCTCCCGTGTTGCCCTGGCCACGAACGGCACGCTCGTCGATGACGCTATGGCGCAGAAGATCGTTGCCGCCGGGATTCAGCGGGTCAGTATCAGCCTGGACGGCGCCAAGCCGGCGACGCACGACCGTTTCCGCGGCCTCCCGGGCAGTTTTGAGGCTGCCCTGCGCGGCTTTGACGCGCTCAAGCGCGCCGGCGCCTCGTTGCAGATCAACGTCACCGTCACCCAGCACAACGAGGCGGAAATCAGCGACTTGCTCAGCCTGGTCCTGGCCCGGGGCGCCGATGCGTTTCACGTATTCATGCTGGTGCCGGTCGGGTGCGGCGCTGAGATCAGCGACGACGTGCGTCTGCCGCCGGAGCGCTTCGAAAGCGTGCTGCGCTGGCTGTTCGACCGCTCTGTGGAACTGCGCGGCCGCGTCCACGTCAAAGCTACGTGCGCGCCGCAGTACTACCGCATCATGCACGAAGTCGGGCGCGAACGCAATCTCGGGAAGCCGCCGTCGCCGCACCACGGGATGGAAGCCATGACGCGCGGTTGCCTGGCCGGGTCGGCGGTGTGTTTCATCTCCCGCACCGGCGACGTGCAGCCCTGTGGCTACCTGCCGCTGCGGGTCGGGAATGTGCGCGAACGCAAGCTCGGTGACATCTGGCAGGACTCCGAAGTATTCATGGCGCTGCGCGACCCGTCGCAACTGCACGGCAAGTGCGGCGCCTGCGGTTTCCGCAAGCTCTGCCAAGGTTGCCGGGCCCGGGCTTACGCCGCCGATGGTGACTACCTCGGCGCCGAACCGGACTGCCCGTACGTGCCGCAGGGCGGGGCAATGGGCGGGAGGCAATAGGCGGGAGGCGGCCTGCCCGTGAGATGGGTCCCATGAGTCCCATGGGTCCCACGGGACTCATGAGACCCATGCACGACACATTCAGTGATCTCGAACGACAGGTTCTGACTCGGATCCAGTGGGACTTCCCGCTGTGCTCCGAGCCGTACGCCGCCCTGGCCCGCGAACTTGGGGTCAGTCCGGACGTCGTTCACGGTGCCATCTCGCGGTTGCGGGAGTGTGGTGTCATCCGCCGGATTGGCGGTTCGTTCGCACCGCGTCGGCTCGGTTACGTCAGCGTGCTGGTTGCCGTGCGCGTCGCGCCGCCGCAGTTGGAGGCGGTGGCCCGGTGCGCGGCGGCCTTTCCGGAAGTCACTCACAACTACGAGCGCGAGGGCGTCTACAATCTCTGGTTCACCGTCATTGCCGAGACGCAGGCGCAGATGGCCGCCATCCTGGACGAGGTCAGGCGCTGCGACGGCGTGGCTGAACTGTACCCGTTGCCGGCCCTCAAGACCTTCAAAATCCGGGTCAACTTCGACCTCAACCAACCGCCTGAGGCAAACCTTGGAACGCCGGCTTCCACGGCGGCCGTTCCGGTACGCCCACCGTGTCCCCACGGTGGCGTTTCGGTGCGTTCCGCCACCAGCACCGTTTCCCGTGACCCGTGCGTTCCGCCCGCTCCCAAGAGCCTTCCCGTCGCCACTCCGGAACCCGACACGGCAATCCCCGTCGAGGCCGAGGACCGGCGCCTCATCCAGCGCTGCTGCGGCGACATCGGCGATGCGGTGCGCCCGTTCCTCTCTGTTGCGGCTGAACTGGGAATGAACGAGGACGACGTGCTGCGGCGTCTGCAGGCGTACAAGGACAGCGGCGCGCTGCGCCGGTTCGGCGCCGTGTTGCGACACCAGGCCGCCGGGTACGTCGCTAACGGTATGTCCGGCTGGAACGTGCCGGATGCCGATGTCGACCGGGTCGGAGGCATCATCTCCGCCTGCCGGAAGGTCAGCCACTGCTACGAACGGCCACGCGTCCCGGATTGGCCTTATAATGTCTACGGCATGATCCACGGCGCGTCCCGGGACGAGTGCCTCGCAACCGCCGCGCAGATCGCCCGCGACACGGGCATCACCGACTACCAAGTCCTGTTCTCCCTCCGCGAGTTCAAGAAGACCAGCATGGTCTACCTCGGTCTGTAGTTCGCGTTTGTCGTGTTCTGGTATTATTTGGCGTCTTTTGTCGACCTGTGCAAGCAGCGGATCGAGTCCCGTCACCTTCCGACAGTACCGCGGGCGGCCCTCTGCCCGCTTCACGGCACACACGTAGCGCAAGGTTCGGATGGCGGGCGGAGGGCCGCCCGCGGTACTGTCAGTCAGGGGAGGCCGTCTGGGCTGGCACCGCGACCTACCCGGCCTCACTCTGCTTGCGCAGGTCTTTTCTTTTTGTGCGGGCGGGCGGGTGAATCCATCCGGCCTCGTGTGAAGAGGCAGGGGTCGCGACCCCGTTCGTAGTGGTGTCGCAAGCCCGGCGGTTGTCCGCCGGGCAAGACACCATCCCTGCGTCAGGCCGTCGCAACACGCCGGATGGGCTCTTGGCGCTCCACTTCGTTCCGCGCGCTGCGAGCCCACTACGAACAGGCGCATCCCAGCGTCCGTCAGGCCGTCGCAACACGCCGGATGGGCTCTTGGCGCTCCACTTCGTTCCGCGCGCTGCGAGCCCACTACGAACAGGCGCATCCCAGCGTCCATGGCGGGTCCTCTTCTCTCTCAGGATTTACCCGCACAGGTCGCTTTTTGTGGGGCTTGTGTAGGCAAGTCCGGACGCGCAGTGGCTCGGCGCGTCCCGCGCCGAAGCGGAGTGCCTCGGCCGGTCCCCGGCCGAGGATCTCGGGCCGGGACGGCCCGAGGGCACTCTGCTGCGGTCCCGGAGGTCCCGCGCCACGGGTGCATGCACCAACCGCCAGGCGGCTGTATAGTACACGGACTCTCGTGTCACGTGTGGCGTTACTCGTAACCCTGAAGCAGCCCGATCAACCGAAAGGCATTCTTCCATGTACACTCCCGGCGCACGTTCGCAGGCTTTGTGGCGCACCGCATGCACTCTGATTCCCGGCGGCGTGAACAGCCCTGTCCGCGCGTTCAAGGGTGTGGGCGGGCAACCGCTGTTCGTGGAAAGGGGCTACGGCTGCTGTGTTCAGGACGTGGACGGCAAGGAGTACATCGATTACGTCATGTCCTGGGGGCCGCTCATTCTCGGGCACGCGTATCCGCGCGTCGTTGAAGCCATCCGGCAGACCTGCGAGAAGGGGACGAGCTTCGGTATGCCGACCGAGCTGGAGAACCGTCTCGCCAGCCGCATTGTGCAGTGCGTGCCGAGCATCCAAAAGGTGCGCATGGTCAGTTCCGGGACCGAAGCGGCCATGAGCGCGATCCGCCTGGCCCGCGGCTTCACCGGTCGTGATCTGATCGTGAAGTTCGACGGCTGCTACCATGGCCACTCCGACGGCCTGCTGGCCGCGGCAGGGTCCGGGCTGGCCACGTTCGCGATCCCCGACACCAAGGGCGTTCCGGCCAAGCACGCCGAAGGCACGCTGGTGGTCCCGTACAACAACTGCGACGCGGTCGAGGCGGTGTTTGCCAAGCATGGTGACAAGATCGCCGGCATCATTGTCGAGCCGATTGCCGGCAATGTCGGGGTCATCGCGCCCGCGTCCGGGTTCCTGGCCTTCCTCGGCGACATCACTCAACGCCACGGCAGCCTGCTGATCTTCGATGAAGTCATCACCGGGTTCCGCGTCGGCCTGGGCGGGGCTCAGGGCCTGTACGGCGTGACCCCGGACATTACGGTCCTGGGCAAGATCATCGGCGGCGGCATGCCCGCTGCCGCGTACGGCGCCCGTGCCGAAATCATGGACTGCCTGGCCCCGGTCGGCGCGGTCTACCAGGCCGGGACGCTCAGCGGCAACCCGGTGGCCATGGCGGCCGGGTTGGCCACGGTCGAGACCCTGATCGAGGACCCGCCCTATGCACGGCTCGATGCTTCGGCGGCCTTGCTGGAAACAGGTCTGCGCGACGCGGCGCGCGAGGCGGGCATCCCGGTCCGACAAAACCGCGTCGGTTCGATGCAGACCCTGTTCTTCACCGACAGCCCGGTGACCGACTATCCGACCGCGAAAAAGTCCGACGCGCGGCGCTACGCGGCGTTCTTCCACGGCATGCTGGAGCAAGGCGTGTACCTGGCGCCCTCGCAGTTCGAGGCGGGTTTTGTGTCAACTGCGCACAGCGACGCGCACATCCAGCGCACGATCGCCGCCGCCCGAAAGGTGATGACGGGGCTCAAGTCCGTGTGAGCGTGTGTGTGGGTGAGTGGGTGAGTGAGTGAGCTGTCCCCTGGAGCGCCCGCGTCTCGCGGGCTGAACCGTCGCCGGGTGCGCCGGTGCGTTGGACAAGGCGCGTCGTGCTCGGTGTGCGGCCTGTCCCCTGGAGCGCCCGCGTCTCGCGGGCTGAACCGTCGCCGGGTGTGCTGGTGCGTTGGACAAGGCGCGTTGTGCTCGGTGTGCGGCCTGTCCCCTGGAGCGCTCGCAGCTTGCCCGCCGTAGCTCTGAGCGAAGGTTGGGTCCTCGCGGGGAGAACGCACCTGTGAGCGGAAAAGGTGCGTACAGCAGAACGCACGTGCAGCCCGCGAGACGCGGGCGCTCCAGGGTGCACTGTTTCCCCTAAACCCCTGAACTCTGAACCCTGAACCTCCCAATGCGCTACTTTCCAATCAACTTCGACGTGTCGGGGCGCGACGTGCTGGTTGTCGGCGGCGGGCGGATTGCGCTGCGCAAGGTGAAGAGCCTGGTGGCCTGCGCCGCGCGGGTCACGGTGGTCAGCCCCGAGTTCTGCGGGGCGCTGCTGCGCATGAAAGGCGTCCGCCGTGTCCAGCGTCGCTACCGGAAGGCCGACCTTCGCGGTGCGTGCCTGGCCATCAGCGCCACCGACTGCCCGGACGTGAACCAGCGCGTCTGGGAGCACGCGTACGCGGCGGGGATCCCGGTGAACGTGGTTGACCAGCCGCAGCGCTGCTCCTTCACCGTGCCGGCGGTCTTCTGCCAGGGCGACCTGGTGCTGACCATTTCCACGGGCGGCGGCGGCCCGGCACTGGCGCGCAAGCTCCGCGAGCGGCTGTCGTCCGTCATTGGCCCGGCCTACGCCAAGCAACTCAGCCTGCTGCGTGAGTTTCGGCCCAAAGTTCAGAGCGTCGGTCTCCCGATCTCGCGCCGGATGAAACTCCTCAAGCAGATGGCCGATGACCCAGTGCGTAAGGTTATTGAACGCCGTGGGAAGAAGGCGGCCCGGCGCTTGCTCCAGAAAATGCTGAATGCTGCCGTGGCTTCGCAGCGTGCGGCACGCTGATCCTGCCACGACCGCGTTGACTCCCGCGTCGTTGCATGATCTGGAAAGGCCACTGTTCCTTGCGACGGTTTTCCGTTGGCGCGGCCGGTTTTTCGTTGGCGCGGTCGTGATCCATGAGGTCCGGGCTCGCCGGCACGCTGATTTTCGCTCTACGAATCAGTCTCTGCCGAATATTGTCTCCCTCAGTCGATGCGGAAAAGGCCGCTCCTGCGCATCTTTGCCTTGGTTATTGGTATGAATATTGCTGTTGTCCCCAAGGTCCATGAGTAGCTTGAAATTGGGACAGCGACAGAGGCGGGCCAAACACGGATGCCGCCAAGGCGGATTATGTCAGGTTTGGCGGCCGCATGACCGCCGGCAGTTCAGGAAAGCACGATCCACGGCAGTTTGCGCAGGTCGGTGTCTCTTTTCCTGATACCCAAAGTGTTGAGAGTCATAGCCCGGCTCTGCTTGTTACGACAAAGCGCAGAAAAACGGTGGCCGCAGCGGCATGAAACAAACGACGGATTCAACGTTTCCGCATCCGCGACTGGCATCCTTGATTCTCCGGCTCCGTTGGGGTTGCCTTTTCTATTTGGTTGCGGGGTGTGGTGTGTTTACAGCCGGGGCCGAGGAGGCCAGGAAACCGGTCTATGACGTCTGGTTGTCGAATCGCTTCCAGTACGAGAGTGACGCGACCGGCAGCGATGCTGACTTCAAGCAGCACCTGAGCTTGTCAGGCCGTGATCTGATGAATGGGCACATGGATCTGCGTCTGTCTGGGGTGAATGAATTCGACCTGAACGGGAACGACACGACCGACGCGGCCTATGACCAGACCTGGCCGCGATTGTACGAGGCGGCCGTGGATCTGCACGACTACGACGCGCTGAGTCATCTGGTCCTCGGTCGCCAGTATCTTCCAAACGTCGATTACCTGCATTTCGACGGGTTGTCGTTGAGCCTCTGGGAAGATGAGAAGGTCGGCCTCTTTGCCTTTGGCGGCCAACCGGTCTCGGTCTACACCTCGACGGACGGCGAGTGGCTGGCGGGTGGCGGGGTTCGGGTTCGGCCTCTGTCGTCCACCGAGATTCAAGCGGACGCCTACGGGATTCATGACACGGGCGAGGATGTTCTTGCGTCTGCGCTGCGGATGTCTCAGTATTTTGCCCCGGGCTTTGGCGACACGGTCGAGGCACGGTGGATCGAGGACGACTTCCGTGACCTGAGCGCCAGGCTGTTCTACCAGAATTCCGGCCGGTTCGACGTCACGGGCCGAGTCTTCTGGCAGGCGGCGCAACTGGGCGAAGACGCCAGAACCTACGACACGCGCAACTTCTCCGAGTATTCCAGATTGATGGGCCCGTCGGAGGAACAACTCTCCCTCAGCCTGGACGGCAACTACTACCTGGGCGAGCACTACACCCTCAGCGCCGGTGGCGGCTACCGCTACATTCTCGATCAGAGCAAAGAGGGCGGCGAGAACGTCGCGAACGTCGACAGCGGGCGTCTATCGGCGGGGTTCAGCGTCGCCGACGTGCCGATTGACGGACTGACCTTTGACCTGTCGGCCAGCTACTACAGCCATCCGGACGAGAGTTTCTATGACGTGACCGGCGAGCTTGGCTACACGTTCACCCCGCGGTTCAGGGCCAGTGGCGGCGTGACGCACCAACTGTACGACTACACCGACGAACTGCTCTACGTCGACCGTCTGGGCCGTCCCATTCCGGACGAGAACGGCGGCGAGCAGATGAGCGATGTGTTCTTCGTCGAGTCGCAATACAAGCTGTCAAACCGCTGGCGTTTCGTCACGCGGGGCGAATACGAAGTTGCCGACGAACTGGCAGAAGATGCGTACATGGTCAGCGTCCGCGTGGATTACCATTTCCGGACGGCCTCGGGCAAGTAAGGCGGAGGCCGGGCCGCGGGTTGCGCGGCGCCGGCGCAGTGCACGACCGGAGTCCAATGGCCCTGCTTGCGGCGAGTAGAAAGAGGATGTGTGTTATGGAATGGCTTGCCGAGTGGCATCGGTATTCAAAGCGACATTTCGCCACGGCGAGTGTTCTGTTGACGGTGTTTGTCGCGCTGGCTCTGACCGGGTGCCTGCTGACCAAGTCGGGCGACAAAGTCGCCACGCGCTTCGACCACAAACAACACAATACCGAATTTGTGCCGGATGCGGAGTGCAGTCTGTGCCACGACACCGCCGAGGCAGGCGCCGACGTGCGGCCAAACCACGACAAGTGCGCCTCCTGCCACGACATTGACATGGACAAACCGGGCGAGGACTGTCTTAAGTGCCACATCCTGCCAAAGACGCGCGGTGACGCGCCAAGCGCCGACCAGTTCAAGCCGCTCCTGAAGACGATGTACGACAGCCGTCGGGCGGCGCGCAAGGCGAGCACGGCCGGCCAGCCGTGGGATCACAGCCGCATCCAGGATAAGGCGGCGTGTGCCACGTGCCATGGTGACGTGGTCAAGGGCGAGCGCAAGAACCCCTTGCTGTACCACCGTGAGAATAGCGCACCGCAGGACTGCACTCCATGCCACGCGGAGAATCGCCAGGAGGTGCAGCCCAGGAATCATGCCGAACGCCAGAACTGGACGCTGACGCACGGGCCCTTGTCCCGGGCCGGGGCCGGTCAACTGCCCAAGTGCGCGGCGTGTCACCAGGCGTCATCCTTCTGCGACGACTGCCACAAGACAGAGAAACCCAGGAGCCACACCGCCACATTCCGCAAGCGCGGGCACGGTTTCTTTGCCGAAGGGGACCGGCGCAAGTGTTCCTCCTGCCATCAGACGGATTTCTGCGAAGCCTGCCACCTGCACAGCGAACCGTCCAGCCACACGTCGTCATTCAAGCGCAGCGGCCACTGCCGAGTCTGCCATGAGGTATCCACAGCCCAAACGTCGTGTCAGGTGTGCCATCAGCGAGCCTTCCTGGATCATGTTCCGGTGAACTGGGACCTGCCTCCGGGCCGGAAGTTGCATGATCTGCCGCAAGGCTGGGGCCCCGGGACCGTCAATATGCACTACGACTGCACGGTCGCCTGTCACAGCGCGCCGTCGTCACCATGAGGAGTTTGTAATGGGAAATCGGGTTCTTTGGGTGGGCATTGGTCTTGCCGTGCTGATCGGCGTTGCATTTCTGTTCCTCGGCCGGGCAACCACTGCTCCGACCAGCGGCCAGGGCGGTGACGAGCGTTTGAGCCCCGGGAAGACGACCGAATCCGCGACGACCGGTCGCCCAAGCAACGAGGGTGCACGGACGGATGCGGCCGCTGCCTCTGCTAAGGGAGCCGACGCGTCAGCGGCACCCGGGGCGAACCCGACCGAAACGGTGACCACAGTCGCTACGGACACCACCGTCGCGGCCGCGAAGGCTGCAGCCAAGGCCAAGGCAAGAGCGGAGGAACGCGCCGAAGCCGAGGAAGCGGACGCCGGCCTCGCCAACACTCCCCCCGAGGAACCGTCCGAAAAGGTGCTCCGGCGAGCCGAGGCGCGCTTGGCGCGCGATCAAGCGGTCTTTCAGACGTACGGCGATCTGTTTGCCAAGCTCAATCTCACGCCTGAGGAGTCGGACAGGCTCGGCAAGATGTTGTTGCTGAAGCCGCGCATTCAGGGCCGTGCGGAAGGGGGCGAGGAACCCGCGAACGTCGTCGTGCCCGCAGGTATGAAACAGCCGTTGTCTTCCAACCAGGTGCTGGAGAACAGTATTCTGGACCTGCTGGGCAAGGACCGGTACGCGGTCTACCAGCAGTACGAGGCAACCCTGCCGGACCGCTGGGTGGTCACGCAGTACAAGGGTGACTTGGGCGCGCTCGGGAAGACGCTGAGTAAAGACCAGGAATCCCAGCTTCTCACGATCGTGACCGAAGAACGGCAGAAGCTGCCGTCGGTGTCCGCGGACAGTGCCGTGAAGAACCTGACCGCAATTCCCGACCAGATGGCGGTGAATGTGGACAAGACCGCGGAGAGCAACCGTGTGATTCTGGCGCGCGCCCAGACACTCCTGGACCCCGGGCAGTTCGAGAGTTTCAAGGCGCTGCTGGAACGCAATCTGGCACAGGATCGCAAGAGCGTGGACGCGTATCGGCAGCTTTTCCAAAACGGGGGCGCGACGGCGCCCAAGACCCCGGCGCCGCAAGAGAAGTGACGTTGGGCGACCGATAAAAGAACACGGAGTTGTCCCTAACCTTCATGATCTTCACGTCATTCATGGTAGAGAACGAACGATAGATCTTTAGCTGAGAGAACCGAAACCAAGCAACGGCGAACCAGATGAAGAATCCAAGGAGGGCAAGAAGGCAACAATTAGAATGACCCAAGGGACAAACAGCAACAAAGTGGCAAACGCAAGAGAGTAAAGTAAAGGAAGGCAAGGAGGGTTTGATCGCGATGAAGAAGGACTACAAAGGTTGGTTTGGGCGGGTCAGTGTCGGTTTGGCACTGATTCTAGGTGCATCGGCGGGACAGGCGGCTACAACTGCCGCGAGCGAGCGAGTGATTCCCAGCCCGGTTGCGCCGCGCGAGATTTCGGCGACGACGGGCTACTCGTTGGGAACCATCACGGCATCTCTGGGGCTGTGGACTGTGGGCGTTGGTGAGACGGTACACCTGGAAGCCCAGGTGTTGCAGGAAACGAGCGGCGGGACGTCTGTTGTTGTGACCGCCGATGCCGACTGGGCGGTGACGGCCTGGCCGGTTGAGTCCACCGTGCATGTGATCGGCGCGTCCCTGCTCGGGGCCATGCCGATCTACAATCCCATGGATCGCGACACCCGCCAGATCGCCGGTCGGGCATCCTTTGTGCCCGACGTGGTCGGCACGTACACCATTACCGGCACGATCCACACTGACGTGGGCGGCGCGAATGTCGTCACCGTCACGGTCGTCTGCGCGGCCTATGCCGGTGTCGGTGATCCCGCTTCCGACGCGCTGACGCCACAGTGCGCAACCTGCCATGAACTCGACAAACTGGAAGGGTGGCAGGGCACCTTGCACGCCACGAAACTCGAGCGCGAGATTCAGGGGCTGGATGCGAACTGGGAACCCTACGACTCCCACTACAGCACGACCTGCGTCAGTTGCCATGCCGTCGGCTACGACAAGAACGCCCCCAACAACGGCGGCTTCTACAATGTTATGTTGGATCTGGGGCTGAGCGAATCGAGTCCGGCCTGGTTCACGACCCTCCAGGCATCCAATTGGACGGGCATGAACACCGCGATGAAGGAACTGGCCAACATCCAGTGCGAGAATTGCCACGGCGCTGGCGCCAGTCACACGGGCAACGCGGCCAAGATTTCGGTCAGCTACGATGTCGGCGTCTGCGCCAAGTGTCACGACTCGGGCAGTCGCCATGTCCGGCCGGCGGAGTGGGGCCTGTCCCGCCATGCGAATCAGGTCTTGGAGACGAGCTCGTCCTGCACGCGCTGTCACACGGGCAGCGGGTTCATCAATTTCGTGACTCCCAGGATGCACGGGGCGACTCCGCTCGGACGGCGCACCGGCATGGCCGAGAACATCGGCTGCGCCGCCTGCCACGACCCGCACAGCGATGCCAACGAGCGCCAGGTCCGTTCCACGCAGGACGCGGCGCTGTTCAATGGCGATACCGTCACCGACGGCGGACTTGGCAAGCTGTGCATGCAGTGCCATGTGTCGCGTCGCGATGCTGAAACGTACGTGCTCGCGAACCACAGCCACTACGGCCCGCACGGCAGTCCGCAGACCGACATGCTGGCCGGGGTGAATGCGGCCGAGTTCGGGCAGTACATTGCGTCGTCGTCCGGCCACCTCTTGTCCACGGAAAACGCCTGCGTCACTTGCCACATGCAGACCTTGGAGGCAGGCAATCCCGCGCTGCCTTCTTCCGGCGCCTTGAATGGCGTCTCACAGGCCGGCGCGCACACGCTCCGGATGGTGTATGACAACCTCACGCCGGACAATCCGGACGACGATGTTGACCAGGCCGGCGTCTGCTCTGAATGCCACGGCGAACAAGAAGACTTCAACATCGCGACCCGTAAGGACTTCGACGGTGACGGCATCGTTGAAGGTGTTGAGGACGAGATCGAGAGTCTGATGGAGCAGTTGGCCATATTGCTGCCGCCGGTGGGTGAAGCCACGGTGGCCGATCCGACCAGCAGTTACACTCTGGCTCAACTTTCCGCCGTCTACAACTACCGCTTCGTCGAAAACGATGGCAGTAACGGCGTGCACAACCCGCAGTATGCCGCCGGCATTCTCAAGGCGTCGATTACCGCTCTGCAAGCTCAGGATGCGGTTGACGGCCGGTTGGGCGGCACGTCGGAGGGCGGCGGCTGGGTCCTGTCGTCCTGGCTCGGCTACTACAGCCCGATCTTCGACGGCAACTGGATTTTCCATCAGTACCATGGGCCGCTGTACGTGGCCCCCGGCTCGACCAGCGACGACTGCGTCCTGTACGACCCGGTCCTGGATCAGTGGCTGTACACGAACAGCACCATGTATCCGAATCTCGAGTTCAGCGGCACCGGCATCACGCGGACCTTCACGCGTTCCGGGAGCACTCGCGTATTCACGAATGTCGCCAATTCGTCCGACATTGTGAACGCGACCGGGTTCAGCTTCACGCCGCCGAACATCACGCCTACGCCGTGACGTGAGTCTGGCGTAAGCGCCTATTCAGCCCCCCGCGGATGACCGCATCCGCGGGGGGCTTCTTTTTCGGCAGGGTTCGAAGGTTCACCGTTCAGAGGTTCAAGGTTGGGCGAGTCGGTGCTCACATCCGACGGCCTCATGCGCTTGAACCTCTGAACCGTGAACCATGCCTATTTTTCCGATCTGTGCGGGCAAATCCTGAGAGAGAGAAGGCCCCACCGCAGACGGCAGGATACACCCGTTCGTAGTGGGCTCGCAGTGCGCGGAACAACGTGGAGCGCCAAGAGCCCATCTGGCGTGTCGCGGCGAAGTCTCTGAACGAAGCCGGGCGTGTGGCGACGGTGGGGTGCGGCGATGGTGTCTTGCCCGGCGGGTGCGCCGCCGGGACTGCGACACCACTACGAACGGCGCCGCGGTCGGATTTACCCGTACAGGTCGCCTTTTCGAGCTGCGTGGAGCGTGACGGGTGAAGGCACGGTCATACCACCGAATGGTCACCGTTGGGTTTGAGCTGCACCGTCGGCCTCACAGGCTTCTCCCCATCGCCTGCAGCCGATCCGCGCCACGGCATCATCAGCGCAGTACGACCCGGAATCCAGTCAGGCTGTTGCTGGTGCCCGGGCTCTTGCTGCCGCGCGCGGCGCAGCGGCACTTGTCGGCGTAATCCGCCGCGCTGCCGCCGCGGATCACGCGGCTTGAGCCTGACGCGGGCCCGGTCGTGTTCTCGGTGGTCGCGCCCTGGTTGGTGTACCACTGACTATCATACCGGTCATAGCACCACTCCCAGACGTTTCCGGTTGAGTCATAGAGACCGTACGCATTCGCGGCAAAGGCGCCGCCGGGCGCCGGATCGCCATTGTAGAGCGGGTGCAGCCCCCGCGTCGTGCTCGTGTCATAGGCGTAGCCGTCATTGCTCAGATAGTTGGCCAAATCATGGCTGATGATGTCACCGATACCGGGGTTACTGGGAAGCGTGACACCCCAGGGAAACCGCTTGTCGACCAGTCCGCCGCGCGCCGCCTTCTCCCATTCCGCCTCGGTGGGCAACCGATAGCCATGCTTCGAGAAGTCGCAGGTCCAGTCCGTGAGGTTGTAGCACGTCTCTCGGCCTTCCTTCTCACTTCGGTAGTTGGCGTACGCCGCGGCGCCGTACCACGTGACTTGGACGCACGGGTAACCCTCCTTGCCGTACTGCACGGAAAAGTGCCCGTCGTAGAAGATGATGTAGCAGCCGGGGCCGTCCAGGTTGAGCAACTCCTGGGCCGTACCCGTCTTGTTCTGCACCGTGGCGGTGGTGGCGTCGATCTTGCCATGGTCGTAGGCCCACTGCATCACTTGGTACACCTCTTGGTTGGTAGCCTCCGACTGCCCCACGCTGAATGCGCTGACCTGGACGGTGTGGAGCTGCTCAAGTGTTCCGATGCTGTCGGGGGGCTGCATGGCATCGCCCATCTGGAACGTGCCGGCCGGGATCAGCCCCATGCCTTCGATGCGGCTGATGAAATTCACGTTGACGTCCCCGCCGCTAACGGTCAGATCCAGGCTCGGTGGCTGGAATGCGTACCCCGTGGCGGACGGGACCAACTGGTAGGTATCGTCGGCCACGGTCGTGAAACTGAACGCGCCGCTGCCGTCTGAAACGGTTTGCGTCACTCCGGGACCGGTGAGCGTCAGGGTTACCCCTGCGACGCCGACGCCGGTGATGGTCCCGGTGATCGTGTGGCCGCGGAAACTGACCGGCCCGGGCGCCTTTGCATACATCCAATAACCCTGTCCGGGCGTCAGCGTGGTACCGGGCACGGCTTCCAGGCGTTGCAGACCGGCGTTCCACCCCCAGATCCTGGGCAGGACTTTGGAGCGTCCGGGGCGCGCATAATCCGGTCTGCCGCCAATGGCATTCCACCCGGCGGTCAGGGTTGCCGCATCGGGATCGATGGCGGTGCCGTGGATCGTCACGACCTCCTGTCCCCGACCGCCGGGAAACCGGCACAGAACCCAGTATGCGGTCCCCGCCGTGATCTGCTCGACGGCCTGGAATCCGCCACCTTGACATTGCCAGACCGGTCCGGTGTTCTTCCTCTGGAAGACGGCATCGACGCTGGCGTCAACGGGCACAACGGGGATGGCGACGAAGTTCCAACCGTTGTGCAGGGTCAGATTGAACGCGACGTCCTCGCCCCTGACCAGCAGGGCGGCAAGGCAAAGCACGATGCTGGCCAGACGGATCCGGCGCCAGGTCCCCGGTCTGTCGGCACGTGACAACTGGTCTGGTCCCCGTTCGCGATGCATGGAACTCCATTGGCCCGATAGGTGGTCAGGGACAGAGTCGACGGAGAGCGTCGCGCCGCGCCCTTTCAAGGGCAATGGTCGCGCTCGGTTGCCTGAGGAATACGGAAGAGGCAGCAAGGCACGGCACGCCTGTCTCTTCGGACAGCACCCGGTTGTCCTGACCGCGGGCGTGTTTTCATCGGACCCTACATAATACCCCGCTGCCCGGACCGTGTCAACTGCGATGTCCGCATTTTGGGTGACGCGCCAGCCGTTCCCGGGCGGCGATCGCCCGGTCATCTCGAGATGAAACACCTCGCTTCGCCCCCGAGCTGGAGCGCGAGACTCCGTCGAGCATCCGGGGGCGGGGGAATGCTCCGCGGAGCGTCGCGCTCCAGGGCAACGGTAGGTCGACGGTCTGGAGCATTTGTTTCATGGGAGTCGCGGGTGGAACGACGGCGTGCTGGCCCATGCGTGATACCCGCGTGGCCTTGTGCCGCGCGTGAATCGGGTTCGCCCGCCAAACGTGCGTGTCCCCCCTTTCTTCCCTTTCCCCCGTCCGCCGGCGGCGGGCGGGAGCGGTACTCAGACAGAAACGCAGGAGCAACAACTTGATATGATCGGGCGGTCTGCCACCCGAGGGGTTCTCCCATGAAACTGCGGCCCCAGAGCCCGCGAGGACGCGGGCGCTCCAGTTGGGAGGCGTACCGACTTGGAGCGCCCGCGTCCTCGCGGGCTCTGGGTGCGTCGTTGTCCGTTTCACTCCGGTATGATCGGGCGGTGCGCCGCCCGGGGGGCGCTGACGCATTACCCACCTTGACGGCATGGAGTTGACCTGGCACGAGTCGGGTGTTACAGTCAGACCATGCAAGGCACCATAGCCATCGATCGGTTGTCGAGAGCTGAGAAACTGCGGGTCATGGAAGCGATCTGGGAGGACTTGTCCCGCGAGGACAGTTTGACCGAGTCGCCGGCATGGCACAAGGACGCCTTGGCGGAGACCGCTGACCGACGGAAGACGGGACAGGTGCAACTCCTCGATTGGGAAGACGCCAAGACGAAGCTCAGGAAGCGCCGTGGATGAGAATCAAGGTCCTGTCGTCCGCGATTGACGACCTCGATGCTGGCCGGAAGTTCTACGATAGGCAGGGGGAAGGACTGGGGGCGTACTTCCTCGATTCGCTGTTCTCCGACATCGACTCCCTCGCCCTTTACGCCGGCATTCACGGGAAAGTGTTCGGCTACCACCGACTCCTGTCCAAGCGGTTCCCCTATGCGGTCTATTATCTTCTCGAGGAGGCAGACTTGGCTGTCGTTTGGCGAGTGCTGGACTTGTGTCAGCACCCGGCGCGAATCCGGCGGGCGCTTGGGTGTCGACGCAGGATCGGAGCCCCCTGACGCCCTGAGGGGAAGAGTGAACCAACGCCGAGTCTCGACATCCCGCACCGCCCCAACCTACTTGAGTACGGCCTCGAGCGTCCCGCCTTCGTGCCGCGCGACGGGGTAATCGAGTGCGATGCTGACGCGTCCGTCGCGGGCGGTGAGGGCGGTGAGGGCGGTGAGGGCGGTGAGGGCGGTGAGGGCGGTGAGGGCGGTGAGGGCGGTGAGGGCGGTGAGGGCGGTGAGGGCGGTGAGGGCGGGGGCCTTCAGCAGCTCAGTCTTGCGCACGGCTTCGCGCTCGATGCGTTCGCGGGCTTCGCGCCGGGCGCGCACCTGGGTTCCGCGGGTTCACGCACCCCCGACCTGCTCGACCATGACGTTGCCCACGGCCAGGTAGCGGAGGCCGGAGCGGTCAAACACTTCCATGGCTTCTTCCGGGCGGTAAACGATCGGGAACCCGTGCAGGTTGAACGAGGTATTGAGGATGGCGCCGTGTCCCGTGAGTTCCGAGTAGGCCTCGATGAGGCGGTGGTAATCCGGATTCCACTCGCGCCGCACGACCTGCGGGCGGCAGCTCTTGTCGTACGGATGAACCGCGGCCGCCAGGGCCGGCTGGTTCGCGGCGACCGAGTCGAAGGCCAGGATCATGTACGGCGAGTCGAGTTTCTTGGGGTTGACCAGGTACCGGTCGGCCTGCTCGGCCAGGATGGACGGCGCGAATGGCATCCAGAAGTCGCGCTTCTTGACCATGGCGTTGATGGTGTGCACGGTTTCCCAGCGCGCCGGGTCGGCGAGGATCGAGCGGTTGCCCAGCGCCCGGGCGCCGAACTCCATCCTGCCCTTGCAGCGCGCCACCACTTCGCCCTTGGCCAGCAGCTCGGCGCACCGGCGTTCAATGTTATCGCACGGCGTGACCTTGACCTGTTTGGTGAAGCGATACTTCGCCAGGGCCTGGTCCACGTCGGCATCGCCGAACTCGGCGCCCCAATATGTGGGTCCGCACGGCGCCATGTTCGCTTCGCGCCCCGCCTGCTGGCAGGCCTGGGCCCAGGCGGCCCACGCCGCGCCGAGGCTGTTGCTCTCATCGCCGCACGATGGAAACACGAACAGAGATTCCACCTCCGGGAGTTCGCCGATGAGCTTGTTCATCTTCACGTTCATGAAGATGCCGCCCGACAGCGCCAGCCGCGGGATGCCGAAGTGCCGGACGATGCCGCGGAGCTGTTGTGCCCGTCATGTATTCCCAGGACTCTCATTCGGCGGAGCCTCCGCTTTCGCAGGGTTTTGCGGCCCCGTTTCGGGCCGTCCCGAGACGGTCCGTAACGATCTCCACAAGCCTGCGGATCCTGAACGCGGATTCGAGGCGGGGCGGTCGTTCGGGAGACCCCTGTGAAGCCCGTAGTATATCACCTCTGCCGCCCGCCGTCCCCTGCGGCGTGAGCGCGGGTTTCCGGCGGGTCTGCAGTGGCGGCCGGTTTCCGGCTGGGGAGCTCGGGCCGGGACGGACCCGAGCACTCTGCTGCGGTCCCGGAGGTCCCGCGCCACCGCTGTTCAGCGTGTCGCCCCGGTCCGGTACGCGTCGTTGTACAGGCCGATTTCGTCGAACGGGATGGGGCGGAACCCGGGGTGGTTCAGGGTGACGGGGGCGGGCGTCAGGCGCCAGTCGGCGCCGTCGGCTGCGGGGGTGCCCGGGTCCTGGGCCGTCACCAGATTGTCCATCAGCACCTGCAGGCCCTGGTCGCGGGTCAGGAACGTGCCGGTGTTGCAGGCCAGGTTGCGCCAGACCAGGTTCACGCCCTGCGGGCCGGGCAGTGCGGCCAGCGCCGGGTAGCGGCTCTTGTAGAGGTCGTTGACCAGGACGTTCGGGTTCTTCAGGGCGCCGGCAATGAACTCGTCCCACCGCTTCTGGCCCCAGAGCGAGAAGCTGATGCCGAAGTTGCAGTCCAGGAAGATGTTGTTTTCCACGATGTTGTCCTTGCCGCCGTGGATCTGGAGGCCGCCGAAGTTCGCCTGCGAGCAGCGTCGGAAGATGTTGCCGTAGATGAACACGCCGCTGATGGCGTCGTCGAGGCGCATGCCGGCGCGGCCGCACGGGATGTCGGCGCCGCTGATGTCGTGCCAGTAGTTGTAGCGGAACACGTCGCCGCGGTAGCTCGGGTTGAACCACATGTCCAGGGCGCCCTGGTCGTCGGACTCCTTGACCACGTCGTAGATGTCGTTGAACTCGGTGACGTGGTCATTGCCCTCGAGCCGGATGGCGTGGCACGGCGAACCGTGGAACTTGTTGTGCGCAATACGGTTGCCAACGCCGTTCATGAGCACGGCCGGGGTGTACGTGCGGTCGATGCGCGAGAAGTCGTAAATGTGGCAGTTCTCGACGACGTGGCCGCCGGGCGTGAGGGTTTGGCGGTCGCCGCCGCTGATGCGCGTGCCGCCGCGCGCCAGGTTGTAGATGTCGCAGCTCAGCACGCCGTGCCGTGCACCGCCGTCGACGATCACGCCGTCGCCGCCCAACTGGCGGAGGGTGCAGCCGGCCAGCAGGCACTGCTCACCGCCCTTGATGGCCACGCCGTCGATGCGGCCGAGTTCGAAGATGAAGTTCTCCAGAGTCACGTACGACGTGTCCTCCGTCGTCACGAACGGGACCGGCAGCATGGAGACCTGGACCAGGGCCTGGTTGGGATCGGACGGCGGGTAGAGGTACAGGATGCCGCTGACGCGGTCCAGGTACCACTCGCCGGGTTGGTCGATCTCTTCGAGCAGGTTGAAGACGCAGTACGGCATGTTCGCGTTCACGCCGTCGCCGTAGGTGTACGGCTGGCGCAGCGTGATCTGCTGCTTGGCCACGTCCAGAGCCTCGATCCCGAGCGAGCCGTCGGCCCACAGGAACTTGAAGAACCCGAACACCCATGGGTCGCGGGCCTGCGCCCAGCGCTGAGCGCGCTCTTCCTTGCATTCGAATGTCGCGCCCTTGGGCGGCTTGCTGCCCAGGCCGCTGTCGAGTACCTTGCCGGTCTTGACGAAGCCTTCGTTCGGCCAGCGTGCCAGGCGCATGGCCTGGCGGTCGACGAACAGCTCAAGTGCGTCGGGCGGCCGGTTCTCGGCCGTGGGAACGCCGAAACCACGCGCGCGCAGTTCACCGAACTCGGTCACGCCCTGCGCCTTGAGGTCGCACTGCACGACGTTGCCGCGCGCCTCTTCGGGCAAGCGCGCGACCACGGCCGGGTCGGTGACCGGCACGAACCCGGTGATGCGGACCCCGCCCGTCACGGTGACACTGTCCTTCTGCGCGGCGCGATAGACGATCGGGCTGGCCGCGGTGCCGGAATCCTCGACCGTCAGTTTGAACGAATCGGTCAGTCGGTACTCGCCAGGTTGCACGTGCACCGTCACGCCGCCGGCCGGCAGGCCGCCGGCACGCTTCAGCGCGCGAATGGCGTCGCGCGCGGCGTCGAGCGAGGGCAGGGGCTGGTCCTTGGCGCCCGTGTTGCCGGTCTTGCCGTCCGGGGCCACGTACAGTTCGGCGCCCGGTGCGGCGCGCGCGGGCAACTGCACTCGCGACCAGGCCGGGTCGCGGGCGGGCAGGTCGGCTTCGAGGCGTTCGACTTCCTTCAGGCACTCGCCGGCCTCCCAGCGGTGCGACTCGGGCGCGTCGGGCAGCGTGGCGAGCTTCGCGTACTCGACCTTGGCCGCGGTGTAGTCCTTGGCCCTGACGGCGGCCCCGGCGACCAGCAACTGCGCATAGCTGCGGAAGTGCGTCGGCGCGTCGGCGGAACTGGCGACCTGCGCGTACTGCGCCCGTGCGCCGGCGAGGTCGCCGCAGAGCACCAGGGCGTGCGCCATCTGCAGCACGGTGTTGAGCCGGTCCTGCGGCGAGAGGTTCCCGTCTTCGAGAATCTTCGTGTATTGCTCGCGCGCGCCAGCCACGTCCTGACGTTGGCAGCAGTCCATGGCGAGGCTGCGGCGCACGGCGGTCCGGTCGGCGGCGCTGAGAGTGTCCGTCATGCTCAGGACGCGGTCGTACACGCTGCGTGGCAGGCCGGCGCGGTCGCGCGCGGCACGGACCAACTGCGCCGTCGCCAGGCTGGCGAGAGATGGCGCGATGCCCGGCGTGTCGGCCACGGTTGTGAACTCCTTCACCGCCTCGCTGATCCGGTTCTGCTCCATGTGGGCGAGGCCCAGGCGCAGGAGCGCAGTCGCGGCGTACGCCGCACTGACGTCCGTCCGGTTCAGGAGTTCCTGGCACGCGGCCAAGCCGGTGGCGGGATCTTTGGCGGCAAAGGCTTCCTCGGCACGGTTCACGAGCGCGGTCACGGGTTCGGGCGCCGCGTCGCCGAGGCAGGCGTTGCGCAGCACCTCGGCCGGCGTGAAGGCGCGGCTGTACACGGCGACCTCGTCGACGTCCAGCACCGCAGAGCCCCAACCGGAGCCGGCGAAGCCGATCCGGAATTGTCCGTCTCCCGCCGGTGGCGTGTAGTCGCCGGCGTAGTCTGTGCTGCCGGTCAACAGGCCGTCCAGGTAGATCCGCATCCGTTTGCCGTCCCAGGTCGTGGCCACATGATGCCAGGCGCCGTCCGGCATATTGCCGCCGGCGAGGAACACTGCGTGCGAGGGTTGCGGCTGGCCGATCTCGAACCCGAGCCGGCCTTCGGGATAGTGCAGAGTCAGGCGCCAGCCGTCCCAGTACCCGATTCCCGCCGAGAGCAGGGTTGCTCCCTCGCGCACCGAATCGCCGCGGAGCACGCCGAGCCCGTGCGTCTGCACCCACGCTTCGATAGTGAAGGCCTTGTTCGTGACGGGGAACGGGACGGCGCCGAGGTAGCCGCGGTCGAGGCGTACGGCGCGCTTCTCCGGCCAGCGACCGTCGCTGGACTGGAACGTGTCATCCGGCGCGCCCTTCTGCTCCGCGACGGAGTAGGTGAGATCCCCGCCTCCCTTGGCGGCGACGTCCGGCACCGCGAGTGCGCCGTCCGCAACCCCTTCAAACGTGTAGTAGCGCAGCAGCGATGGATCCTGAAGCACGGCGTCGCGGTGTGCGGCCCAGGTCGCGTAGGCCCACGGCTTGGCCGGCACGGGGTTGGCGATCTGCGCGTTGGTCACGGTGACACCGGTGACCGCCATTGCCAGAAGTGCGACGCCCGTTCCGAACAGAAGTCGTTCGCCCTGCATGGTCCTGCCTCCCTTGTGGTGAAGAATCGGAGTGGAAAGGTAATCCGGGTGGAGGCTGGGCGCAAACACCGGCTGACGGCGGACAGGAGTCTGGCGCCTGAGTCCCGCGTTCACGCGGAAGTGGGCGCGAGACTTCAGCGAGCGCACCGGGTAGGCGCGGCATGACGTTGAGACCTGATCGGTACCGCTGTGCGCGACGGCGTGGGGGGGGGCTGCGGGCGGCAACGCGTTCCTCGCCCGGCTGAAGCCGGGACTCAGGCGGGGGCGGACGGAGTCCGGCGTTGCGCCCGGCCGGGTGCCGCTCAACCGCAGGCGGTGTGTTCGGTGCGGGCGATGATTTCGTCTTGCAGATCGCCCGAGAGCGCGGTGAACGGGGCGCTGCGGCCGGCCACGCGCACCATCAGGTCGCCGTACTTCTCCGGATGCGCCTTGGCATCGAGCAGCATTTCACGGTTCACGAGGTTGAACTGCATCTGCTGGCCGCCGGATGAGAAGTGGCTCCGGATCTGCTCGGCCTTATGTTTCTCGCGCTGGCTTGCGCCTGACAAACGGGACGCCAAATTGCGGTCGTGGTGTGAGCGCTTCCGCGCGTACCCGTTGCCGGACACGGCTGGTCGCATCAGGGCCGTGTGGATGTCCGCGCTTGGAGTGAGAGTAAGGATGCAAGCCTCATGAGCACGACGTTTCGTCGCACCAAGATTGTGGCAACGTTAGGGCCGGCGAGCAGTTCGCCGGAGGTGATCCGCGATCTGATCCGCGCCGGGATGGATGTCGCGCGGCTGAACTTCTCGCACGGTGCGTACGCCGACCACGCGCGCACGATTGCGGTCCTGCGCGAGATCTCCGCTGAGCTGGACACGCCCGTGACGATCCTCCAGGACCTGCAGGGGCCCAAGATCCGGGTTGGCGCGTTGCCAGGCGGCGAGATGCCGTTGCAGCGTGGCGATACGGTTGCGCTCGTGCCGGTCGCCGAGTACACCGGCCAGCCGGGCGCCATCCCGATCGACTACCCGCACCTGGCGGCGGACGCCATGCCCGGCATTCAGGTCCTGCTGGCGGACGGCATGATGGAGTTGGAAACCATCGCGGTCGCGCCGCCGGCTGTCCGCTGTCGCGTCGTGGAAGGCGGTCTGCTGAAGAGCCGCAAAGGCGTCAACGTCCCGAGCCTGCACCTCCGGCTCCCGTCGCTGACGGAGAAGGACCGTCAGGACTTGGATTTCGGGCTGGAGCAGGGCGTCGATGTGATCTCGCTGAGTTTCGTGCGCACGGCGCAGGATGTCCGGGCCTTGAAGGAACTGCTGAAGCAGAAGGGGGCGGTCAAGCCGGTCATTGCCAAGATCGAGAAACCGCAGGCCGTCGAGCATTTGGAGGAGATCGTTGAGGTGGCCGATGGCATCATGGTGGCCCGGGGCGATCTGGGCGTCGAGATGACACCGGAACGAGTGCCCATGGTCCAGAAGCGCATCATCGAACTGTGCAACCGCCGTACCCGGCCGGTCATCACGGCCACGCAGATGCTGGAGAGCATGATCCAGGAACCGCGGCCGACCCGGGCTGAAGCCAGTGACGTGGCCAATGCGATCATCGACGGCACCGACGCGGTCATGCTCTCCGGCGAGACGGCCGTGGGCGCGTACCCGGTCAAGGCGGTTGAGATGATGGCGCGGATTGCGCTCGAGGTGGAGGGGCGGATTGAGTTCAAGGGCTACCCGCCGTCCGAGACCACGGCGACGAACGCCTTGAGCGAATCGGTCGGCATCATCGAGAAGGTGGTGCGACCGCGCTGCATCGCGGTGCTGACCGCCAGCGGCTACACAGCCACCGTGGTTGCCGCCGAGCGCCCGCGCTCACCGGTGGTGGCACTGACGACGGACGGACATGTGTACCACGCGCTGAACCTGTTGTGGGGGATCCGGCCGCTGCTGGTGCAGAGCAAGCCGGAGAGTTTCGAGGGCCTGGTGGAACTGGCCGAGTCCGCGCTGCGTCAGCGCGGGCTCGTTACGGCGGGCGACCGGATCCTGGTTCTGGGCGGGATCCCTGCCGGCCAGTCGCGCGGCACGAACTTCATCAAGATCCACGCCGTCGGGTAGCGGCGGCCCGCGGCGATTTTCTGGCGGTACTGCGGAGCCGCTCATCCCATGTACTCCGCCCGGCCTCCGGGCGGTTTCCCGGAATGCGGGCGGGGGGCCGCCCGCGGTACTGTGGAGCACCTCATCCCAGTAGCCCGGCCGGCTCTGTCCGGCGAAGCTGCCTGGGTGAAGACGGATCCCCGGCTGAGGACCTCGGGCCGGGACGGACTCGAGGCACCCTGCTGCGGCCCCGGAGGTCCCGCGCCACGGGCTGCGCTGCCTGCCAACGCATCCAGGTCGCTACGGCTTTGGTGCCGGGGCGGGTGCGGACGGCGCGGCGGGCGGCGTCTTCTGCTTTTCGTAGAAGCTGATGAGGTCCGTGAGGCAGACGCGCACGTAGGGCTCATCGCACGCCGGGGTGCGTTTGCCGGCATCGGCGATCCAAATCTCGAGGGTCTCCGGTTTCATGATGGCGGTGTGCAGGTTTGAGCGCATGGCGACTGGGCGTTTGACGATCTCGATCATGGCCGGCACATCGATCTTGCCGAATGCGTCGCGGAGCCGTTGGCCCAGGCACTCGGCGCGCTTGCCGCCCGAGACGTACACCGTGTCCTCCGGGACGGGCGGCAACTCGGGGTGCTGCTGGCCGGGGTGGAGGATCTCGACCTTGGCGGGCGTGCAATACACGGCCGCTACGTCCTTGGACTTGTCGCTGATGACGTAGTAGTACTCGCAGGTGCGCGGCGTGTCCTGGATCATCTTCAGGGCCTCGGCCACGGTCGCGGCGCGTTCCATGATGTCGCGCAGCAGTAACGTCATGGGCATGCCGTCCCACTGGCCCTCGCCGCGGCCGCCCATTTCGCCGATGGCCAGGCCCTTGGCGTTCATGGCGGTCACGGTGCCGACAAACCCGGCGTAGCCGGCGCTGATCCAGGCGTTGTACCCGTCCGGCATGAACACCTGGATCGTCGCCTGCCGCTGCAGGCCGATGTCGCTCATGTAATCGAGGACGCGGGCGTGGATGACCGATCCGTCCGACGTGGCCTTGCCCCGGACCGCGACGCCGCTGCAGTGGAACATCTCGGGGAACAGGTTCGCGTACAGGCCGCAGCGCGGCGGCATATCGGCGGCTTTCGCGAGTGCGTCGCACTCGCGGATGAACCGCTCCGGAATGTGCGGTGCAGCGCGACGCTGCACTTCGGCCATGCGGTCGGGGAACCACTCGGCCTTCTCGAACGTCCACACGGTCCCCACGCCAAACACGACGCGTTCCATGAGCTTGCGCGCGCCGTCGCGCAGCAGCGTCCCGTGCGCCGTCCCTATCTGCTCGGGCGTGCCGTCGACGATGAGGATGGTCTTCTTCTGGAACCGGCAGAGGAGCCCGTGCCCATTCGGGTCGCGCGCCGTCAGTTCGAGTTCCGCCGGCGTCTGAGCCCGGAGCGGGCCGGTTCCGAACAAGAGGGCAACGATGGCGCAGAGCCACGCCAACCGGCCGCGCTGAGGACCGTGTCGGCCTGCCAACAGGCCAGGCGTCTCCGGCGCCGGTCGTCCGTCCTGCGCCACGGCAGCCGACACGAACTCGCTACGTGTCATGTCACTCATCCTTCGACCCCCAATTGGGGACAAAGATCGTCGACAAAGACTGGAGACAAAGACCCGCATCCCGTTCTCCTAATCTTTGTCTCATGTCTTCGTCTCAAGTCTTTGTCTCTCTGCTCTGTCTTCGTCCGGAATCTCCACGTCGTGGCACTGTGTTCCTCATCCGCGCTTCCTGCCGGGCTCGTCAGTACCCCAGCGTGGTCCCGTCATGCCGTCGCCCTGAACACCGCAGCACGCACCTGCACACCTGCCGACGGTTCAGCCCGCGAGGACGCGGGCGCTCCAGAATGCACCCTCCGGTGTGAACTTTTCCAACCTCATCCCGATATTCACACCCTCAGCTTTCAGCTTTCATCCCTCAGCCCTTCTTACTCACTCCGCCTTTTCGACCGCGAAATTGAACAGCGCGGCAAAGGTGCGGTACAGGTCGTCCTGCAGAACGTCCTGGCGTGGCAGGTCGCCGGGCGGTTCGAAGAGTTCGTCCGGACCGATGGTGCGGGTCTGCCACTGCCGGAAGGTCACGCTGCCGTGCGTGCCTCGCGCGGCGAACGTTGCCTTGTCAGGTGTCTTGCCGTCGGCGCGCAGGGTCAGCCGCAACATGTCGCGCGGGTCCTGCGGGTTGGTCAGGACGATGACGGTGGCGCCGTTGGTATCCTTCTCCTGGGTAGCGGTGACCCACTGTTCGACGGACATGGCGCCCAGGCTGGCGGCGGCGACGACGCCTTGCACCACGCGCACTTTGGCCACGCTCTGGTTGTCCGCGTAGGCGAGGGGGTTTGCGACGTCAACGGGCGACTGACTGCCCACGAACACCTTCTTGCCAGGTATGGCCATCCACGGAAACTCGCCGTGCCCGAACGCGGCCGTGCCAAGGTCCGGGACGCGGCCTTCGAGACGGAAGCGTTTGCCGGCGCCGCGGATGTAGCGCAGTTCGCCCTCGTACGCTTTGTCCCCGCCCGCGTTCACCGAGACGCTGAGATCGGCGAAGTGACAGTGGCCTTCCGCGGGGGCGAGGAAGAGCATTTCCGAGGCCTGCTGCAGAATGGCCAGAACCATCTGCAGGGGTCCGGGGGCGACGGTGGGTGCCGTCGGGGCCGGCGCGGGTTCGCTCCGAGCTCCTGCGGGCAAGTCTTCGGCAAAGAACGCGGCGGTGCGGTCGATCACCTGGCCGATGGCCGCCATGGCGGTGTAGTGACCGAGTCCGTCCAGCCACACCATTCGGTCGGGTGGCAGCCCGATCGCCTCAGCCAGCTTCAGCGTGCAGTCCTTGGGGATGACTTCGTCGTCGTCGTCGTTGATCATCAGCACGCGTCCGTCTTTGGCGAGGCGACTCAATGCGTCCGCGTAGGTGAGTGGGTCCATCTTCCGGATGTGGCCTTCGAGGGCCGCGCGGCCGTCCGGCGGCAGTTGTTCGAGCAGTTCGTGGAGCTTGCGCGTCTCGTTGGCATGATTGACAATTCGCAGCAAGTCGCCGCCGGCCAGGATGAGGTCGGCGCGGTTCAGTCGCGGTTCGTAGCCGACCGCGGCCCCCGCCAGGATGCCGCCCATGCTGATGCCGGAGATGCCGATCTTCTGCGGATCGATTTCGGTGCGCGACGCGAGCAGGTCGACGGTGCGGCGGATGTCGGCCACCGCCTGCGGCAGCACCTTGGCGAAGATGTCCGGATTGGTCAGGAGCATTTTGCGGCCGCCCGGCGGACTGCGCTCGCCGTAGTACGGGAGCTGGAACCAGATCGCCGGGACGCCGTTGGAGGCCAGCACGCTGCAGAGCAGTTGCACGAGTTCGAAGTTGCCGGCCAGGATGTGCAGGCAGATCGCGGCGGGGCGCGCCTGGCTCGTGCCCGGCGTCAACCCGACAGGGAGGTAGTACTCGGCCGGAATGGTGTTGTTCTGCGGTAGGTCGGCGGTTACGACGGGTGAGGGATACCGCAGCGTGTAGATCGTGTAGCGCTCCCGCGCCGCGAGCGGCGTGATCGTGTAACTGAACGGTGCGCCGTTGAAGGTCTGCGTCACCTCGATGGTTTGGGGTGCGGCCGGCGGCGGTGCGGCAGCGGCCGGTTGCGCCCGCACCCGGGCAGGATACGCGGCGCCTGCGAAAGCGAGGAGAAGCGGCAGGAGCGCACCGGACCTGATTCGAGCAAGCGATCCGCCGCCGCGTCCGCTGGAGTTCGGCATGCCGCATTTCCCTTCCCATGAACCAGAAGCGTCCCCGGTCGAGTCACCGCCGCAACGGCCGGGCGCCGACCCGACCTCGTTGAAACTGCCATGCGAAGTGGTGCTTGTCAAGCGCCACGGCATCCGGGACGTGTTGCGTCAGTCGCGGGTGCGAATCAGGCTGGTTCGGCGTGTTCTGCGCCTGCGGGCAAGAGACTGCCCGCACCACGTGGCGCCAGTGGCCCGGCCAGTCCCTTGGCCGGCGTCTCACTTTCCACCCGCAACTCCCATGTTACTCGCGGGCTGCGCTAAAGTGGCCGGAGCGGCTCGCTCCGGCACCC
>Ga0156531_1221_pt1 | contig 61338 bp, 7 predicted proteins | sample RifOxyB3_FD_111926 | JGI IMG/M metagenome (GOLD analysis project Ga0156531, IMG submission 111926) | Lentisphaerae bacterium RIFOXYB12_FULL_65_16 | reverse complement strand
TCGGTGACGCGCGACGCGCCGTCGTAGACCAGCTCCTCGTGGGTCTGGATCGAGCCGGGCTCGACCTCGGGGCCAATGATCTCGGCCACGCGCCCGGCCGCGTCGTAGACGTATTCGGTGCAGCGGGTCAGGGCCTCGTCCTGGAACACGAACGCGACCTGGCCGAGCGCGTTGTACTCGAAGGCGCGGTAGCGGGTGAGCGCGCCGTCACTCGTGGCGATCCAGCGCGCTTCGACGACGCGGTCGAGCGCGTCGTAGGCGTACTCGACGCGGTTGCCGTCCGGGTCCGTCTCGGCCAGGAGGCGGCCGAGCGGGTCGTACTGGGCGACCGCCTGGCAGCTCTTGCCGGCGTCGGCGGGGCGCTCCTCGCGCCAGGGCAGGCTCGCGTCGGCGGTGACGCGCGTGGTGGTGGTAGCGGTGTCCGTGCCGTTCAGCGAGTCGATGGCAACGATGCTGCGCGCCGCATCGTTGTAAATGCGGTCCTGCGCGAGTTCGCGGTCCGTGGTGACGCCGGTGCGGGCCGCGAGCGTCGAGCCGGTCAGGCGGTTGCGGAAGTCGTAGGCGGCGGTGGTGGTGACCGTGAGCCGGTCGCGGTCGCTGGTCAGGTTGCCGGCGCGGTCGTAGGTGCGGGCCAGGGCCACGGTATCCATGCCGTCAGCGGTGCTGGTGCCGCGCGTGAAGTTGAGCACGCCGTCGAGCGTGTCGTACTGGAACGTGACCTGGTCGAGCCCGGTCAGGCCGGTGCGCGGGCCGGTCGTCTTGGTGACATTGCCGCGGCCGTCGAACTCACTGTAGGCGATGTAGCCGAGCGGGTCGCGCACGGCGTAGGGCCGGCCCTTGCCGTCGTAGGCGAGGTCGGTCACCAGGTCGGTCTGGGCGTCGAGTTGCACGGCGGACTGGGCGAGTTGGCCGTCGGTGTAGTAGGCGAGCTCGGTCACGTGCGGCGCGGCGCTGTCCGGCGCGCGGGTCACGACGGCCGGCTGGCCGTCGGTCGCCAGCGGGCTGCCGTACCGGCGCGGCGCGAATTCGGTGGTGAAGGCGTCGGCGCTCGACGCGCCGGCCGGGCCGTACACGGTGTGGGACTTGACCAGGCTCAGGGTGCTGGCCAGTCCGAGCGTGGCGAGCTCGCTGGGGGTGTAGTACGCCCATTGCTCGCCGCGCACCGTCGCCGTTGCGGGGTCGGTGACGACGCGTTCGGTCATGGCGCCGTTGTTGAGGTAGGTGAACGTGGTGGTACGCACGACCGCAGCGTCGTCCTCGACGGTCGTGTCGGTGGCGGTCTTGAGCGTGACGACGTGCGGGAGGTCGAGGACGCTCAACGGTTCGTTCTGGAAGTATGTGTATTCCGTGACGACCAGGTCCTCCGCGTCGGCGTCGCCGCCGGTGAACTTGCCGTAGCGCGACTCCTTGACGAGCCGGTACGGCGTAGTGGTTTCGTACTCCCAGACGGTTTCGGTCCCATCCTGGTCTCCGCGGGACGTCATCTGGCGCCGTGCATTCCAGCCGTAGAACGTGCTCACGGCGACTCCGCCACGAATCGATATGTCCTCCTGATAGACGCAGCCGGCGGGGTATTCCGCATGGATCGTATCAGTCGCGTACTTGAGGACGGAGATCACATCATGTGCGTCCTCCCCATCCCGGGGTTGCGTGACCGTGGTCTGGCCGGCATTTAGGTCGTAAGCAAAGGCCGCGGATGTGACGAGGCCCGCTTCGCCGGTGTGGGCGATCTCCTGCAACGTGACCCGGCCCTGGTCGTCGTACGTGTTGGACAGCGTCTGCCCGCCCGGCTTGGTAATGGTCGCGACGCGGAACGTGCCGGGCGTGGCAGCGTCCGAGTAGGTGTATGCGGCGTCCACAATGGTTTCGGCGACGGCCTGGGTGGTTGCGGGGTTCGCAACACCGCCGCCCGGGTTGCGGACCGGGCTCGAGCGCGTGACCCCGCTCAGGAACGGCGCGCCGCCGTAGGTTGTGTAGGCGAAGTCGGCCTTCCGGCCGGCGTCATCGAGCACGTAGTCCACGATGGTCTGGTCGCCCTGGGTGGGGTAGTACAGGTCCACCGACCGGCCCGAGTTGTTGGCGATACGCACGAGTTGACCGGTGGGGCGGCCGAGGTCGAGCGTGTGCGAGTTGAATGCGGCCGACGCCCACACCGCGTCCTCGTAGTAGAAGTCGAGCGTGTTGTCGCGCAGGTCGGTGCAGGTGACCAGGAGGACCTTCCCGGCGATGAGGGCCGGCGCGGTGGCCTTGGCGTAGACGCGGGTCTCGCCTGACGGCATGGTCCAGGTGTAGGACTGGTCCGTGACGTTGTACACCACCTTGCCCGAGGCGGGCGGGCTTAAGGGCGCGGACGCGCCTTGGTTGTGCGCCAGGTTCGTGTTGTCGCGCGCCTCGGGCAGGAAGGTGCCGTCCGCGTCGGCATCGTAGAAGGTGAGCGTGGCGCCCGAATCGGTGACCAGGCGCAGGAACGGGTTGTTGCTGACCGGGTCGAGGTACAGGAGCGGGTGCGGGGTGAGGCGCCAGGCTTTGCCGATGCCGGCAAGGGTAACGAGGTTGTTGCACTGGCTCGAGTAGCGCCAGGTCAGGTCGATGGGGTACAAGCCTGGGACTTCAAAGCTTCCGTCGGCATAGAACTCGCCGGTCACGGCATCGACCGGGTCGCTCTTCTCGCTGACCGAGTTCTCGTCCGTCTCGCCAGTCTTGTTGGCGAGGCCATCGAGATCGGGCGAGGGCTCTGGATCGGGCAGTGCCTGGACCGTGCGCACAGGGGAGAACGTCTCGCCCGAGGTGTAACTGCAGTACCCGTTCTGGACGCTGGCCAGGACGCCGGCCCTCCATGTGTCGTTGGCAACCAGCGTTTCAGTGGTCGAGCAGGATGCGCCCTGGCCGGTGTCGGTCTTGATCACGCCGCCGTTCCGGTACCACTTGTACGTGTAGGTGGGCGCCAGCCAGGACGGGAACATGCCGCTGGCGCTGGCGGTGAGCGTGGTCGCGCCGGGGTTGAGGGTTGCGGGCGCCAGGCCGACGGTGAAACTTGGCATGGCCTGGACCGTGCGTGAGCCCGACGCGGAGACGGGCGTCATGGTCTTCTCTTTGCCGGGCGTGATGCACTTCCAGTTCGCGGACGCCTGGCAGGTCCACACGGCGCCAACGGGCTCGGGCCCGATCGGGTATCGCATGAATTCGTGCCAGAAATACGTCTCCGGTGAATCGGAGGACGTGGCTGACTGCGTCTCGGTGGTTGTCTGGCCGTTGTAGGTCCGCTTCCAAGTCACGGTTAGGCCGGTGATCGAGTACTGCTCCTCGTCGATCTCGTCCCAGCCGTCATCATCGGCCAGTTCGGCCAACGGGATGGCTGCGAGATAGATCGCGCCCTGGTAGAGCGTGCCGGGATTCCACGAGTAGATACTGAGGTTCAAGGTCGGCACGTGGTCCAGGATCGTGATGCTGGCCGTGGCGGGCTGCGACGGTACGCCGCTGACCACGGCGACCACCTCGACGCGCCAGGTCTGGTCTCTCTCCGTTTCCGCGGCCGGGATTTCCGACTGCGCGGGGGAAGTGCCCGAGTCGTCGGTCTTCACCTGCGCGCTGTCGCAATACCAGGTGTAGTGGAGCGTAGCGGTGCCTTGTGGGTAACTGGTGACGGTCGCGAGCAGGTCGTCGTTGGCGTAGGCGCCCTGGCCCAGTGGCGGCGTGCCGTCTTTGGCCTTGAGTTCGACCTGGGGCGAGGCGGGGATGGTCACGACGGTGACTTCCGGCGGCACGCTGGTAGCGTACGGGGATGTCTCGCTGCTGACGGTGATCCGTCCGAGGGCGCGCCAAGTCTCTCCAGCCACGAGCCCCGACCGCTCGAAGACGCCGGGTTCTGTCTGAGAACCCCCGGACACGTCCTCCCAAGTGACTTGGCCATCCACGATCTTCTTCTTCTGCCAAAGGCATTGGTACGTCGGGTTCTCAATGCTGGTGGTTAGCGTGGCGCGCAATGTACTGGCCGGGGTCGCGTACGGCCGATCGTTGTTGTACCCTGCAACCTGATATCCGTTCAGAACGTCCAGCGCCACTCCGGGCGCGGGCAGGGCCACAATCTCGACAGCGGCGCAGTAATCGCCCCAGTCACTCTCCGAGCCACCGGCCTTGCGGGCCTGCACTTTCCACTGGTCCCCGACGTTGGTGTCCGCAGCAGGGACGGTGTCCGTGGCGACGCTGTTCGTGGTGCGAACCACTTGCCACTGGTTGCTGCGGTACCGCTGCCAGCGGTAGTCGAAGTTGGTGACGGGCGTGCCGTCGGCGTTGAACGCGCCCGAGGCGGTGGCGGTCAGGTCTTCGGTGGTGCAGGCTTGCGGGCTGGGCGTGATGACGCAGTCGGGCTTGTTGTCCGTGATGGTGAACGTGTGGTAGATCCAGTTTGAGTACCACTTCTGACCCTTGGCGACCCGCGCGGCCACCCGCCATGTATCGCCGGAACTGGCTTCGGCGGTGTAACTGGCCGGTAGGGTTGCCCCATCGACATAGACATCCACCCACCCGGTGGTGGTGAGCTTCTGCCAACGGAACTGCAGATCGGATGCACTCACGGCCGTCGCCTGGTAGAGGTAACGAGCGACAAGGACGCTGGAATTCCCCGAATAGACGTAATGGCTATCGGTGTTCAGAGTCTGTGCTTCGGCGGCGTGCAAGTCGACCTGTGCGTTGATATCGCATCCCACCGCGGCCCACCCGCTTCCATTCAGCAGACTCAGCGTCGTGCCCGAGAAATCCCCCATTTCGTTGCGGAGCAGTGACAGCGTGTCGGGCGCGTCGTTCGGCAGTTTGTAGCTGGCAACACGGATCACATTCGTCAAATACCACTTCCGCGTCCATGGGCCACCAGCGTATTGCTGGAATTCCGCGGTCACCGAGAGACGACAATAGCCGCCGCGATAGTCCTGAAGGTCACCTGCCTCAACGTAAGGGGGAGAGTAGGGCGGGGTGTAGGTCACGTTGTCAGCCACGCCATGGACGTCGATATCCGTGATCGCCTGCGGGAGCGGAATGCCGACCTGCGTTCCTGCGGACACTTGACCGCAGGGAACGGAGATGAACGATCCCAGATCAGGTTGCGGCGCAGGGGCGCCGGCTACGCTATTGCCGTAGGACCAGCGGTAGGCGAGATTGCGCATTGGGCATTTCGGAATGACGGTTCCGCTGACGTTTCTCTTGGCGGGGGCCTCGGGGTCACACCATCCCTGGTCGACTATTACAACGGCATCGGCGTAGGAGAAGTCGAAACTGTAGGAATCGAGAGTGGGCCAGGATGCCGTGGTGCCGCCGCGCCCGGTCTCGTAGAGGTCATGGAGGTACGCGGCCAGTTCGGCGCCGGCGGCCTGGGACATGACGCGGAAGTTGTCGACGGTGAAGAAGTCGGTTTCGTCGGTCGAGGCGCGGACCAGGCCGACTTCGAGCCAGTCGGCGGCGTTGAAGTTGGCGATGATGTCGCCGGTCGTGCCCGGGCGCGTGCTGTGCCACTGGGCCGGAATGAACTTGGCGAACAGCTTGCAGGTATCCGCGTCCACCCAGCTCTCGTCGGTGAGCAGTTCATCGCTGATCCAGGTCGAATCGTTCAGCGTGCTGTGGAAGCGCAGCCGCACACTGAGCGGCGTGAAATCGCCGAGGCGGTTGCCGGGGCCGAGGTCGAACGCGAGCACGTCGTTGAGGGCCGCGGTGTAGTTTGCCAAGAACTTCGCTGACGTGGTGCGGGCCAGGGCGCCGTACGGGTTCGGGAGCCAGTCCTGGTCGAAGCTGACCTCGAACCGGCCGTTGTGCTGACCGGACAGGCCGGCCCAGGTGTTGCCCGTCGCGGCCCAGTCGGTCGTCGTGGCCGCCCAGGTCTCGAGCTGGTACACGGTGCTGGCCAGGTCCCAGGAATGCTCGACCTCGTAGCCGTCCGGGACGCCGTCGTGGTCCGAGTCGGGCGCCGCGGGGTCCTGGCTGTGCTGGTACTCGCCGAGGTTGGTCAGCCCGTCGGCGTCCAGGTCGCCAGGCGCATCGTTGCCGAGCGGGTTGAGGCCGTGTGTGAGTTCCCAGCCGTCGGGCATGCCGTCGTTGTCGGTATCATTGTCGTTCGGCGCGGCGCCGGCGCGGAACTCGGCGGCATTGTCCAGGCCATCGTTGTCCGGGTCGGCGGTAGCGGTTTGCGCGAGATTGCCGAAATACGTCAGTTCCCAGACGTCGGCAAGGGTGTCGGCGTCGGCATCGACCGCGGCGGGCGGCACGGTCGAGACGCGCACGTCGTCGAGGTACGCGAACGTCGCGGTGACGATGCCGAGCCCGACCCGGACCATGGTGTCGGGGGTGACATCGCGCATGGCCACGGGCGGCAGGGCCGCGCCGTTGAGGTACAGACCGATGGTGCGAGTGTTGAAGTTCAGCAACGCGGAAATCCGATACCACTGGCCAAGTGTCAGATAAACGCCGGTGTCGGTCCAGCCCTCCACCGCGCCGCCGTGCCAGAGGCAGAGTTGCCCGGTTGCATTGACGCCGACGCAGAGGTCGGCCCGGGACGAGGCCGGCGTGGTGAGGCTGGCGAAGGCGGCGGGGCGGAAGGCGACATCGAGCCAGAATACCCCTTTCTCTTGCAGGTCCTGGGCCGGGTCGGTGAAGCGTTTCTCGATGACGTTCTCAGAGGTGGTGCTGCCGTTGCCGAGCCGCACGGCCTGAGTGCCGGAGTAGACGGGGCTGGTCACCACGGCGGCGGCGCCGGTGCATACGCGCCAGCCGTTCTGGCCGTCGAGGTTGCCGGTGGCGTAGGTTTCGGTGGGCGGACTCTCGAATCCGGTCGCGTAGAGGGTTGGCGCCGCGGCCCAGGCCTGACCGGCATCGGCGTTCGCGAGCGGGTCGTAACCGAGCGCGATCTCATGTCCATCGCTGAGCCCGTCGTCATCCCAGTCACCGTCGTTCGCGCCGGTGCCGGCGTAGTATTCATCGGCGTTCGCGAGTCCGTCGCCGTCCGAATCGTCGTACTGGTTCTGGAGCAGGTTGTCGAACCCGCCGCTGGCGCCGAGTTCCCAGGCGTCGGGCAGTCCGTCGGCGTCGCGGTCGGTATCGAGCAGGGGCAGGGACGTGGCCGTGGCGGTGTAGGTCCAGTAGCCGGCGCCCCAGTCGAGCGTGATGACGGGCGTCTGGTACGCGCTGCCGGTCCAGCGCCAGGCGGCGGGGTTGGCAGGGGCGGGCATGTCGGTCTGGGGGCCGAACAGGGTCCAACCCGGTTCGAGGTCGCGGGTGCGTTCGGCGCCGAGGTTGCCGGTCACGCGGACCGTGGCGCCCGAGGAGGCGGTGCACTCGACCCAGTAGCCCACGCCCTTGATGGTGTCGAGTGCGGGCTGGTAGCTCTGGTCGCGCGTGTTCCAGTACCAGGCCGGGCCGGCGACGAGGCCGGCGAAGATCGCGGCGGGTGACTGCGCAACGCTGACCGGGAACGAGACCAGGTTCCAGCCTTGATCGAGATGGATCGGGGCCGTAGCGAAGGCGCCGGTGTTGCGCAGTGCGGCCGGCGCGTCGAAACGGACTTGCAGGTCGTCGATGAGCAAGTAGCCGCTGCTTGGGAGGAAGGCGCCGTCGTGGCAGAACCCTGCGAACCCATACGACTCGGCGGCGAACGCGAGTTCCTGGGCGGCCAGCGCGCCATTCAGATAGACGTCAGCGGTGCACCGTGAGTAGTCGTACGCCACCGTGAGATCGAACCACTGTCCGGGCTGGACAGTCGCATCGAGCATTTGCCACTGCCAGTCCTGGTCGTCGGCGTTCCAGGCCAGGGCATAGAGCCCGGGGGGAATGCTGCGGTCCGATGAGAGCGCGAACATGAGGTTTTCGAGATTGTCTGGCGCCGGTGGATTCGAGTCGAGGTCCGCGGCGGCCGAGAATTGCGCGCGCAGACTGACCCAGACCCGGGCTTCGTCGAACGCGGCAACCGGGAAGATGGCCGTGCTGTTCGGGTTGACGCGCAGCGTCTCGGTCTCGATGGCGGGCGCGGTCGCGCCCGGATCGGCGACGCCGATCCAGCCGCCTTGGCCGTCAACAGCGCCAGCCGCATAGGTCGGGCGGGTCAGCGCCGAGACGGGGCTGGGCGGTTGCGACGGGCCGGAGCTTGCCGTCACCGGCCGGTTGCGGAAGTCGCAGGCGTGCGGCAGCCGGGCGTGGCTGTTGGCGGTGCGGCGCCGGAACCCGAGGCGGAACTCGTGCAGGTCGGCCATGCCGTCGCCGTCGGTGTCGCGATAGCCCGCGAGTTGGGCATTGGTGGGCGCGGCGGGATCGCCCATGACGAGCAGGCCGCCGAGTGCGCCGTTGGGCGGGCTGATGTAGACCCAGTACGCGAGCCCCATCTCGATCGCGGTTGCAGGGGAAAAACCCGTGCCGCTCCAGTACCACACGGTCCCCACGACCATGGGATCGTCGGGCCGGTCGGTGTCGCTGGCGGTGGCGAGGAAGTTCCAGCCGGCCAGGACTTCGACCTCGCTGGTTTCGACGCGGTAGCCGTGGATGGTCGCCACGCAGGCGGCGGAGCACTGGATCCAGTAGCCGGTCCCCGGGCGAATGGTAGTGACCTGTACGTACTGGCGGCTAACCGGGTCGTAGGTGTAGACCGGCCCGACCAGCGGCACGCCTTGCAGCACCACGCTCAAGGCCGTGTTCTCGGGCTGGATCGGGATGCTGATCAGGTTCCAGCCCTGTTCGAGGAACAGCGTGTAGGTGACCTTGTCCGCATCGCTCGCACCGCGCCCGGTCTCGACAAACTCGGCGTACAGGGTGCGCGGCCGGTACATGCTCAGCGTGACCGGGTTGTCATACTCGCGGCCGAGCGTGACGTTACCGCGCCATTTCTTGAACTCGTGACCCGAGCCGGGCGTGGCGGTGAGGGTGACGGCGGCGCCGGCGTTGTGCCAGCCGGAGGGGGTGTCGACCGTGCCGTCGGCGCAGGGTTGGACCTCGAGCCAGTACTGGCGGGTCCAGGTCCAGGTCAGGGTGGAGTCCGTGTCGAGGACGATCGGGCCGGTGGCGGCGGCCGTGCCCGTGGCGGGGACGCTGCCGGCGCCGGTCCAGCCGGTAGCGGCGTCGCGCTCGCCGTCGGCGACGGCGGACGGGCCGCCGGCGGTGGCGGACACGGTGGCGCCGCGGATGTAGGTGTGCTCGCCGGCGGGCGGTGTGGCCGAGCCCAGGCTGTCAATGACGGTGAGCGTGACGTACTCGAGGTACTCGTCGGCGCCCATGTCGATGGCGCCGGTCTCGAGCGGGTATGGGCGCGGCTCGTCGTCAATGTCGGTGGCGGGCGCGCCGGGCGCCGTGCCGGTGTCGATGCAGGGCGACCCGGCGAGCAGGTGGTAGTCGCCGGTGGCGGCGGCGACGAAGAGCGGGTCGGAACTGATGTTGCCCGTGCCGGTGTAGCCGCCCTGGACGCAGGAGTAGGTGACGGGAGTGGTCGGCGCCGCGCCGATCTGTGGGTACAGGCTGGCGCTGTTGCTCCATGCTATACAGTTGGTGACCTTGGACCCGCCGCCGGGCGAAAGCCACAGGCCGCCGCCCTCGCCCGCCGCTGTGTTGGCGACGAGGGTGCAGTTGGTCAGCACCCCCGTTCCGTTAATGTAGAGTCCGCCGCCGGACACACTTGCCTGGTTCCGGGATACCTGACAGTTCGTCAGCACGACGGAGGACGCAGACGCGAAGAGGCCGCCGCCGCGGCCGCCGGTCATGGCGTTCTGGTCAATGACGCACGCGTCGATGGTGAGGGTTGGTGCATCGGTGATCGTGATGCCGCGGCCCTGGTTGCCGACGATGCGGCAGTGCGAGAGGGTCGGGGAGGCGCCGGTGATGGATATCCCGCCGGTGCTGGCGTTGGTGATGGTGAAGCCCGTGAGCCGGGAGTCCTTGCTCTCGCCGTTGGCGAACGTGACGACCGTGCCGGTCGCATCCGCGTCGATGACGGTGGCGGCGACCGTGTCGGGATCGGTCGGGTCGGTGCCGGTGACCGCGATGGTCTTGCCGAGGAAGTCGAGGCGTTCGTGGTACGTACCGGGCGCGACGACGACCAGGTCGTGGGTCTGGGCCGCGGCGATGGCGGCCTGGATGGTGCGCTTGGGCGCGGCGTCATCGAGGCCAGTGTTGGCGTCGTTGCCCGTGGCGGTGTTGACCGAGAACCGGGCAATGACGTTGAACTCGGTGGACTCGCCGGTGTGGCCGCTGCCGTCGTCAACAAGCAGTTGCATGGGCCAGGCGCGCTGGGTGACAGTGACCTGGCCGGTCCAGACGCCGTTGACGAACGCGCCGGTGGTCAGCGGCGAGACCGGGATGGGCGGCAACTCGGCGGGGAACGGCAGGCTGAGGCCGGGGTTCAGCGTGCCGCCGTTCGGCGCGGCGGCGGTCCAGTCGGAGTTGTCGTTGTGGTCCTCGCTGCCGGTGCGCTGCCAGGTGACGGTCGAATCTGACAAGACCGCGACTGGATTTCCCGACCACTGCGCCGTGGGAATCGAGCACGGGAAAGCGATGGTCGCGGGACTGCCCGAGGTGAAGAAATCGGCGATCTCGCTCTGGGCATCGAGCAGCAGCACGGCGGCGGTCGCGGTCGAGTTGGTCCAATTGATGTTGGCGCCGGTGTAGAACAGCGGCCAGGCGCCGGGGCTGGCGCCGTACTCCTGGATACGGAACACGGCCCCGGCCGGGCAGAGCGTGCCGGCGGGGAGTGTGGTGACGGTTGTCGGGGTGGGCCAGGCGGTGGCGTCGTAGATGACGACTTGCCAGCCGCCAATGTCCACCGCCGCGCTGCTGACGTTGGTGAACTCGACCACGTCGGGCGTGTTCGGATCGACCTCGGTGATGGCGATGGTGGACAGTTGCGTACGGGTATCGACGATCTTCCCGGCGAGTTGCACGCTGCCGGTGAACCCGATGGCGGGTTCGCCGTCCGGATCCTGGGCCGCGATGCTGACCTGGAACGGGTGTTGGAGATACTGTTCTTCGGGCACGGTGTCGAACGCGAACCGGGCCACGTCGTTGTCGCGGACGTCGGTCGTGGCGGAACTGCCGGTGTACCCGGTCGCGACGGCGGTGACGGTAACCGTCTGGGCGCCGTCGGATTCGGTGTCGTCAAGCACGACCAAGTCGAAGCTGGCGAAGGTTTGGCCAGCCGGGATAACGACCGACGCGGGCACGTCGAGTTCGTCGGGCGTGTCGCTGTCCAGAGTGACGGTCAGGTCCTGGGCGCGGGCGACGGGGATGTTGACCATGGCCGCGGCCGGGAGCGTGCCGTCGCCTTCCTTGACGCGTTCCGGCAGGGTCACGACGACCACGTCGCCGACGGCCAGGCGCGTGGGCACGGTCAGGGCCGGCAGTTCGGGGTCGTTGGTGGCGACGTCGAGTTGGCCCGAGTAGAGGCCGGCGCTCAGGGTTGCGGAGTCCGCGGTTGCCTGCAGGGAGGTTTGCGCGCCCGGCGTCACGGCGCCGGAGGGGGGCGTGACGCCGAGCCAGGCGCGCGAGGTGGTGAGGCGTTGATAGTAGTTATAGGAGCCGGGCGTGACGCTGACCGTGCCGTTGAGCGGGTAGCCCGAATAGACGAACCCGCCCTGCGCCTGGCCGAACCCGACGGTGAGCGGGTGCGACGTCGAGTTGTAGTAGTAGGTCTGAGACGTGCTCCAGCCGGTGGCGATGTAGTAGTACTTGCCGGACTCGAGGCGCAGGTTCACCGGATCCGAGGCGTAGAATGTCGCGCCCGTGCCGGTGCGGTTCACGGTCTGGGACAGAATGCGCGTGTAGGTCCCGGACGCGGTCGCGGACTCGAAAACCGCGAACTCGAGCGTCCGCGGGCCGGTGAAGGAAACGCAGCTCTCGATGGTCTGGAGCATGGTCGGGCGGTTCGGCTGGTACACGTTGCCGCAGTAGCGGTTGGCATAGCTCGTGCCGTAGGTGGTGCCGCCCACCGTGTCGGTAGCGGGCGGCGCGCCGCTGGAGACCGCCTTGGCGGTGAACGTCAAGCCGGCGCTGCCGGCGGGCGCGAGGTTTCGCAGGGTCAGCGTTTGGGCGCCGGTCTGGCCCGGGGGACAGAAGAACAGCAGCGATTCGGGCGCCAGGCTGGCCTGGGGCGGTGGGACGTTGACCGTGAGTTGCACGTTGCGCGTAAAGGTCACGCCGGTACTGACATTCTCGAACACGACCGGGCAGGCGTAGGGCGTGGCGTTCCAGGTCAGACTTGCCGTCGCCGAATTGAGCGCGACCTCGACCTGATCGGTGATGCCAGGGGCCAGCGTGCCCTGGGCCGGGCTGACGCTGACCCAGGCGGCGGCGGGCGGCTGCACGCGCCAGTGCAGGACGCCGCTGCCGGTGTTGCTCAACGTGTACGTAGCGGAAGCGGGCGCGAACGGCCCACCTTCATAACCGGCGCTCGTCAGTCCGGCCTCGGGCGCGACCTCGAGATCGTCGGCCGCGACCGCCGTGATCAGGACATCGTCGATGGCAATTCCGTCCGTGGCGATGGGGTAGTCGTCGTACTGATTGAACCGGACCTTGAACGTGCCGGTGTACGCGAGGCCGGCCGCGGCGATGGCGGCATCGAGGTCAATGGTGAACTGCTGGTAGGTCGAGAAGCTCGACGGGAACGTGAGGACAACGTACCAGGTTGTGCCATCGGCACTGATGGCGACGCCGTCGAAGTTCGCGCCGCTGGCGAACGGCGATGTGGTGGTGTGCACCTCGTCGCCGAACTCCTTGGCCCAGAAGGTCAGGACCACGTTGCGCCAGTCCGCGAGATCGAGCGTCAGCGTCGCCTCGTTGCGCGAGTAGCCGCCGGCCGCCGTATCGTCCATGGTCAGGTGCCGCGTGCCGCCATGCGGGACGTTGGCGGTCGTGATCTGGGTGCGCTTCTGGTTCGTGCCGGTGAGGGTCCACTCGGCGCCGAACGCGCCGGACTCGAACCCCTGCGAGTAGACCGTATCGGCGCGCAAGGGCAGCGCGGCCGTCAAGCCAATGAGGGCCAGGGCTGGGACGACGTGGCGCGCGGCGCGGGCGAGCGCTGTAGCGCCGCCGTGGCACAGCGGAATCCAGGCGGCCGGTACTGCCGCGTGCAGCGCGACCGCCACAGTGCGAGAGCGGGGACGTGGGCTGGCTATACCGGTGAGGGACTTGCAAAACCTCAACGCCCCGCTTGGAGGGCGAGCGGCCTCGCGAGCCGTCCCCCGCACGAGCCGAGGGGTTTTGCAAGTGCCTCCGGTGGCGTGGTGAACCCAACTGGCCGCGGGCGAGGCGGTGTGCGAGTGGCGCGATACGGCGAGGCGATCCGGCGCGGACTTCGAACGGTACATGTACAGTCTCCCCAAAGTTGCGTTTGGGGGGAGAGCCGGCGGCGCCGCAAGAAAAAGACTCCGCCGACGCCACGCGAGGCGGAATGCATCGCGTACGCAGACATAGACAGATCGCAACGGAAGGGTCTCTACCCCGACTCCCGTCATGGTCACGCGCCAAATCCGAACTCCCAGGCGCGATGGTCAGTACTATTGCGCGAGTCGGGGCGCGAGTCAAGTCGTGTCAGAACCAAATCAGGGCTGTTTCAAGATCCGGCCCCGCGTCTCGGAAGGCCACGCCTCCGCGCATACCAAGTAGGGGCGGCCTGTCCTCAGGTCGCCCCCCCCGGCGTGGGGACACGCCGGGGGTACTCGCCGCACGTGACGGTCACGAATCTTGAAACAGCCCTGGAACCAAATGGGAACCAACGTGGAGCGGTGTGGCCATGGGACAAGGCGCGGCGGGGTTGTCGTATTGCCAGAGTGCAACACCAAGCGCGCCCCAAGCCGGCCCGCAGGGACGCGGGCGCTCCAAAAGAGCCGCGTCCTTGGGACAAGGCGTGAGGGGCTGTCGTATTGCTGGGTGCAACACCAGGCACGCCCCAAGCCGGCCCGCGAGACGCGGGTGCTCCAAAGAGCCACCTCACAGGAACCGGTCGCCTGGTCTTGAGTTGGGTGTCATTGGGGCTGACGCCCAAATATCTCATCGCAATATCTTGACGTGCGTGAAGAACGGTGGCAGATTAGTGAGCAATAGGTTTTGGAGAGCGAACCATCTCGAGGGTCGGTCCTGTCTCTGGCCGGGTTCGGGCAGAGAAGGATGGGATCCTAGGGTGTGGTGTTGCCGCGTTGGCAGGTTTTCGCCTCAGGGAAAGGGGTTTGCGACGGGGCTGTCCGGCGATTTTCGTCCTCCCGGGGATCGGCCTGCAAGGCCGACACTACAGGCGGAAAGAAGTCACCACAGGCAACGGCAACTAAGACATTATGAACATAATCAGAAGGAGACGTAACGTGAAGAAGCTGCTGGCAGTCGGGCTAGTCACCGGCATCCTGGCGGTGTTGGCCGCCTCGCGCGCACTTGCACTCGGCTTCGGCCCCATGGGCAACGGCGCGGACGGGCCGCTAACCGTCGCCGGGGGGGACACGGCGTACACCGATGCCGTGCGCGCGGCGCTGACCGGGGCGCACCTTCTCGGCGCCACCACCGTCACGGTGGCTGACGCGACGGGGTTCGCGGCGAGTGACGAGGTACTGATCATCACCATGCAGGACCCGGAATTGAACCCGGCGCTGAACCGGGTCGGCATCTACGAGACGAACCGTGTGCAGTCGGTGTCCGGCAGCACGTTGACCCTGTACAACCCGTTGGCGAACGCGTTCGACGGCTCCGGCAGCATCAAGCACCAGGTGATCCGGGTCCCGAACTACTCGACGGTCACGGTGAACGGCACGCTGACCTGCAACGCGTGGGATGGCGCAACGGGCGGGGTGCTGTTCTTCCGCGCCACAGGCGCGGTCACGGTCGATGTGGCCGGCGCCATTGATGCGAGCGGCAAGGGTTACCGCGGCGGCACGCAGTACGGCGGCTCGCACGGGGGCGGCCAGGGTGGCGAGAGTTTCGTGGCGCCGGGCGGTACCGGCGGCGACTACAACTCGAACAACGCCCAACGTGGCGGCGCCGGCGGCGGGGCATCCTACGCAAACAACTACGGCGCTGACGGCTGGGCCGGCGGCGGCGGCGGCGGCACGGCGAGCTACGCGGGCAAGGGTTCGGCCGCGCTGGGCGGCGCGGGCGGCGGCGGCGGCGGGCACGACGGCTGCGGCGGCGGCGGCGGGCACAGCACGTTCGGGTATGGCGGCAATGGTTACAACGGAAACGGGAACGGCCAGGACGGCGGCACGAGCACGTCCGGGAACGGTGGCATCGAATACACGGGCGGCGGCGGCGGCGGCGGCGGCACGTACGGCACGGCCGACCTGGCCAGGCTGTACTGCGGCAGCGGCGGCGGCAGCGGCGGGCGGCACGACGGGCATGCGCCCGGGGCCGGTGGTGCGGGCGGCGGCATTCTCTGCATCGACGCCGGGAGCCTTGACTGCGCCGGCGTCATCAAGTCGAACGGCGCCGATGGCGGCAGGTGGATCAGCAGCTATTCCGGCGGCGGCGGCGGTGGCGCGGGCGGGTCGGTTCTCCTGAGGACTCTTGCCGTCAGCGTGGCCGGTTCCGTGACCGCGACCAACGGGGCCGGCGGCAGAGGATGGTACGCAGACAACTACGGACACGCCAACTCCGGCGGCGCGGGCGGCATGGGTCGAATCCGCATCGACCGTGTGACGCTGACCGGCGCCGGCACGGTCGCGCCGGCCGCCTATGCCCCTCCGGTCATTCTCGGCGGCATTGCGGCGACCGGACCTCTGAGTGTGCCGGACCACACGGCGGTGCACGCGATCCAGGCCTTGATCGTCGATACGCAAGGCAGCGCCATCACGTCGGCAAAGCTGTTCTACCGCGTCAATGGCGGCCGCGCCTTCACGGAAGCGGTCATGACCGATACGGGCGACGGGAAGAACTTCACGGCCAACATCCCCGCCCAGGCCGGCCTGGCGCTGATCGAGTACTACGTCCAGGCCACGGACGGCACGGACGTGTACACCTCGCCGCCCGACGCGCCAGCGACATTGCGTTCGTTCTCGATCCTCGGCTATCCGCCGCGCGACGTTCTGGCCACGCCGAGCACGAGCAAGACAGTGGTGCTGACGTGGACGGCACCCGTGAACGCGACCAACCTGGTCGACTACTCGATCTACCGCAGTGAAGACCCGAACTTCGCCCCCGCGCCCGGCAACCGCATTGCCGAGCACGTGACCGCACTGACGTACACCGACTCGGATGCCGGCCTGCTCGACCTGCACACGTACTACTACAAGGTCGTGGCTGTCTACAGCATCGGCGGCACAGCCAGCACGCACACTGCCGCCGGCATGGCCGGAATCGTGAACGACTCGACCCTGACCACAATCAACGGTTACGTCCTGCTCGAAGGCCAGGAGAACCACGCCGGCACGCTGGTCGAGTTCAACCCGATCTCGCCCTCCGCCGTGTATGCCAGCACGACGGCCGACGCGCTGGGCTACTTCGAGAAGGCGATCGAGAACGGCGTGTACGACGTTGCCTATTCGCACGCCAGCTACCAGACCTACCCGCGCCTGACCAACACCATGCTGAGCGTCGACACCGACCTGGGCACGCGGACCCTGGACTACCTCGGCAACACCGTGTCCGGCAACGTCTCCGGCACCTGGACCGGGTACTACTCGGTCAGCGGCGACATCACCGTGCCCGCGGGCCAGGCGCTGACCATTCAGCCCGGCACGCAGGTGCGGTTCCTCGGCAACTACAATCTCTACGTCAGCGGCAAGTTGCTGGCGGTGGGCACAGCGGAGAATGGCATCCTGTTCACGTCGCTGCCGGCCAACCAGGTCAAGGCCGGCGGGCAGTGGGGTGGCATCGACTTCAACGACGCCTCGGATGACACCTCGATGATTGCCTACGCCACTGTGGAGTATGCATACGATGGGATCTACTGGGGGGAAGCCAACGCCACGGTCGAGGACACGCTGGTGCGCTACTGTTCGCGCTACGGCCTGTACATCAACGGCGACACGAGCAATCCGGCCGTGACCGACGTCGAGGTCACGGGGTGCTCCGACGTTGCCGTCTACGTGTACAACGGGCAGCCCGCGCTGACGAACGTCAACTCGCACCACAACAGCAGCTACGGCGCCTACTACAACTACTACGCGCACGGGACTCTCACCGGCTGCAAGTTCAACAACAACGCCGGGTACGGCATCCGGTTCTACGAGTGGTGCGCTCCCACGCTGGACGGCTGCGAGGTGAATGACAACAGCAGTTGGGGCATCCGCATCGATAACCTCTCCTACCCGACCTTCCGGAACACCTCGGTCTACCGCAACTGGGGCTACGGCGTGGGCGTTCACGATGACTACGGCGACTGGACCTACGTCCGGTTCGAGAACTGCATCATCGAGGACAACATGAGTACCGGCGTGGTGCTGCGGTACTACGAGACTGCCGCGACTTGGTTCCGGGACTGCGCCGTGCGCAACAACCGGGGCAACGGCATCTACATGCAGCGCGGCTGTCAGCCGGAGATTTCCGGGTGCGAGATTACCGGCAATCGCAGTAACGGGATCCACATGGACACCGATTCCGGGTCGTACCCCAACATCCCTCGGATCAGCCGCAACGTCATCGCCTACAACGAGAATGACGGCATCTACGGGTACGACCCCGCCTCGCCGACGATCCTCTACAACACCATCTATGGCAACCTCGGCGACGGCATCGAGCTCAACGGCAGCGGCACGGAGAACATCGCCAGCAACATCATTGCCGGCAACGCGGGATACGGGCTGCGTGCGACCACACCGATCGCAACCTTCGAGTACAACAACCTGTACGAGAACGCGACCGGCACCATTTCCGACCTCAACCAGTTGCCGCCCGGCACCGGGACCTTCAATGCGTTCAACAAGACCATCGCGGCGGACATCTACCTGAACATCTCGCAGGCGCCGCTGTTTGTGATGTCCGACGCGAATGACTTCGCGCTGCAGGCCACCTCGCCCTGCATCGACCGCGGCGACCGCGACATCGACGACCCGGACGGCACCGACTCCGACATGGGCGCGCTCTGCCGCGACAATGGCGGTCCGCACTCGCTGACGATCACCGGTTACGGGCACCAGACGGTGTCGCTGAGCTGGAGCGCCGTCAGCGCGCCCGAGAACGGGACCCTGACCGGTTACAACGTCTACTACCGCGTCTCTCCGGCCGGGGCCTGGACGCTGTTCGGCAACACCGCGACCACCACGGCGACCGTCACAGGCTTGACCAACAACACGCTCTACGATTTCACCGTGACCGGCGTCTTCTCGACCCGGTACGAGTCGGACCAGGCCACAGGCCACACCGCGTCCGAGAAACCGGGCACCCCCGGCATCACCCTGAGCCCGGTCGCGCTCAACCTCAACGTCGGGACTGGTATCTCCCAGGATGTGACCGTGACCAACACCGGGACGCGCGACCTGGATGCCGAGTTCCGGCTCGGGCGGAGCGCAGGGTCGCTCTACATCCAGAACGATGGCTGGTATCTGTACAAGAACAGCCCGACGAATCTGTCGGGCATGAGCGCCTTGACGGTCGAGTGCTGGCTCAAGCGCACGAAGAGCGGCCACTTTGAATTCGTCAGCAAACACTACCGCGAGTGGAGCCTTTATATCGATAGCGGCAACCAGTTCGGTATGTACAAGGGTTACCAGAGCGACAATCGCTACCAGAACTGGACCAGCCCGCAGGTAGTCCCAATCAACGAGTGGCACCACCTGGCCGCTACGTGGACGGGCAACACCGTATCGTATTACTATGACGGGACTCTGGTCGGCCAGTATGACACGGCCGCCGACACCCCGATTCCCGACTACAACTACCAACTCCGGATCGGCGCGCGCAGCAATGAGAGTCAGTGGATGAACGGCTATGTGGCCGAGGTCCGGGTGTGGAACGTGTGCCGGACACAGGCACAGATTGCCAAGTACAAGGATGTACAGATGAAGGGCACCGAGACCGGTCTGGTCGGTTACTGGCCGCTGCAGGCGAACAACAACGACCTCACGGCCAACGCAAACCACCTTTCACAGAACGGAACCCCGCCGATTCAGACGACCCACACGCCGCCCACGCTCACGAAACTGCCGTTCACCATCCTGCCGGCGGACGAGGAGATCACCGTGGCGCCAGGCGCGCGCGCCGCGGCCATTGTGCCGTTCACGTTCCCGAACTCGCAACCGACCGGCACCTACGCTTACACCACACCGATCTGGACCAACGACCCGTCGAAACCGGTGGTCAACTACGAATTTGCCCTCACCTACGGCACGACCGTGCCGTCGACGCCGACGCACTTCATTCCCGTGACACCGGGCGAGGGTGCGCCCGAATACACCATCATCATCACCCAGGCGCAACTGGACGGGGTCACGCTGGCGGTGGGCGACGAGATCGGCGTGTTCGACGGCGAGCTGTGCGTCGGCGCCGCCAAATTCGGCGGCACGTTCAACATTGTCATCACCTGCTACGGTGCGGTGGCCCGCGCCAGCGCCGGGTACACGCCCGGCAACGCGATGGTGTTCAAAGTCTTCGACGCCGACCGCAGCCTGGAGGGGACCTCGAACCTCACCTTCTCGATCGGCAACGGCACGTTCGGCTACGGCGCCTTCTCCGCGACGGGCGTGACCGGCACGGTCTACACGGTCCAGAGCGTCCCCGTCACGCGCGGGCAATTCAGCCTGATCTCGTTCAACAAGGTACCGCGTTACCCGGCGGCGCCGACCGTGTTCGGTGGCCTGACCAACCTGGAAATTGTGCAGGACGCGCGCGGCCGCGCCTACATTCCGGCCTACAGCATCAACTCGATCGGCGACATTGATTTCCGGGAAGGCTACTACGTGTTCGCCGCCGGCAGTGGCGGCGCGACCGTGGGCCTGGAAGGCACCACCGCGCTGCCGGCCAACTGGACCTACACACTGCAGCCCAACCAGTGGAACGCCGTCGGCTTCATTGGCACGGCCAACCAGAACGTGACCACCGCGTTCCCGGCCGCGCTGACCGACAGCTCGGACCCGGATATCGTAATCGTGCAGGACGATGCCGGGAACGCCTGGGTCCCGGGGGTCTCCAACACGCTCGGGAATCTCGTGCCGGGCAAGGGCTACCGCATTGCGATCAGCGGCTCGGCTTCGACCACGTTCACCTACCAGGCCTCGCGCGGTGCGGCGGCCACACCGCGGGGCGAACCGCCGTCCCCCGTCGTCTTCCAGCCGACGCCGCTGACCGGACTGCCCTACACCATCCTGGTCGCTTCTCTGTCGATCGACGGGGCCGCGCCCCAAGTCGGAACCGAGGTCGGCGTCTTCGACGGCGACCTGTGCGTCGGCGCCGCGGTCTGCACCGGCGAGGACTACCTGCAGGTCTGCACCTGGCAGGCGGCGGCGGCCCAGGGCTTAGCCGGGTTCACCGCCGGCCACGCCATCCAGTACCGGGTCGCGGTGCCCGGCAGCGAGGGCTCTGCCCTGCTGACTCCGACGTCCTGCTACGCCCGCGGCGATGGGACGTTCGGCAGCTCGTTCTATTCCTTGGTGGGCTTGGCCACGGGCGAGGCGCCGACGGTCGAAATGGTCCAGATCGTGGACCCGACCGAAACCAAGGCCGACGTCACCAATCAGCGCCTGGTGCACCTGTTCATCCAGGCGAGCGCCGACACGGCGCCGGGCACCCAGTGGCTGATTGCGGAGTCCGCCACCGAGCCTGCGGCAAGTGACGCGCGCTGGGTGGGTGTGAAGCCCACCAGTTACCAGATTCAGGGCAACGAAGGCAGCGTCGACCTTTACGTATGGGTCAAGGACGCCGGCGGCAGGATCAGCCTGCTGCATTCCGGCTCGCACAAGACCATTGTGCTCGACCTCGGCCTGACCTTTGCCGTGCACCTCACCAACGCGGAAATCGACCAGTTGTCCTTCGGGGTGTGGAACTACGCCACCAACGGGTTCGACGCCAACCTGGACGAGGAAGCGCCGGTCCGCCGCAACGGCCTCGTCAATGCATGGCTGCAGAACAATTTGGGAAGCATGCCCGGCCTGCAGAACCTGCTCACCGACATCCGCCCCGTCGGCGACCTGACGCGCTGGTGTCTGTGTGTCGAGATACCGGATGGCGCGGCGGGGACCTCACTTTCCTTCACAGTCCCGGCCCTGCCGCCGGGCCAGTGCATGCTCCTGCAGAGGCTCGCGAACGGAGAAACCCCGGTGGGCGCACCCATACAGGTTTTCGATGGCGTGTCGATCACAGTCGCCAAAGGCGGGGTGTACGAGATTGCCTTGGGCACGCCGATCCAGGCAACCCTGACCCTGAATTCCGGCTGGAACCTGGTCAGTATTCCGTGCATGACGACGGCCACCGCCGCCCAACTCCTGACCGCGATTGGCGACGGGGCGCCCTGGGCCTGGGACGGTGACAAGATGGTCCCGGTCGACGCTGCCGCGCCGCTCAATCCGGAAGCGGCCTACTGGGTCAAGAGTCTGGCCGGCGGGGTGTCGCAAGCATTCAGCGGCATCACGGCGGACGGAGTGGTGGCGCTCGCGGCCGGATGGAACTTGGTGAGCGTGCCTGGCGCCTGCGCGTACCCTGATGATCCGGCGATCGTCGGTTGCATCTGGCGCTGGGCCCCGACACAGCAAGGATATTGTCGCGTCGCCAATAACGAGCAGTTCCAGCCCGGCTGCGGGTATTGGATTTACGTCAGTTCGGACACGGTGCTCGATTTCACGAACCGGCGGTAAGGCCGCAGGGCAGAGCGACAGTGGCGCGGGACCTCCGGGACCGCAGCAGGGTGCTCGGGTCCGTCCCGGACCGAGGCCCTCGGCCGGGGACCGGCCGGCGGACCCCGCTTCGGCGCGGAACGCGCCGAGCCACAGCGCCCTGGCTCACACGGAAACCGCACGGCGGTCCGCCGCCGCAGTCCTAGACAACGGTCCGGAGACGGAGACACATAGGTTCAACAATGACCAAAACACGCAAACAACCATGGCTGGCGTGGTTCGTGGCCCTGACTCTGGCCATGAGCTCCGCCACCTGTTGGGCGGCCAGCGACGCCATTCAGTTGGACGGCACGGGCGACTACATGTCCGTCCCCGACTCGAGCGCCTGGGCGTTCGGGACCGGCGATTTCACCATCGAGTTCTGGATGACCCTGGCCAACCTCAGCCGCCAGCACGACGGCCTGTTCGGCCGCAACGATTACCAGTGGCTGGCCATGGAGTACCAGCACGACGCGAACAACCGCCGGCTGTCCCTATGGATCGACAGTAACGGCAGCAGCGGCTGGAACCTGGACAAGCGTAACGGCGGGACCAAGACCGACTGGGTTGCGGACCAGTGGTACCACATTGCAGTGGTCCGCAGCGGCACCGCCATCCGAGTCTATGTCGACGGCGTGCTGGACATGACCGGCACGTTCAGCGGCTCGGTCTACAACCCCTCCGGCGTACCGCTGTACATCGGCCGCAGCCAGTTGTCAACCCGGTACCACCAGGGCAAGTTCGACGAGTTCCGCATTTGGGACCACGCCCGGACTCAGGCCGACCTGCTCACCACCATTAACAGCGAGGTCAGCGAGAACGCACCCGGATTGGTCGCCTGCTGGCGGTTCAACGAGTCTGCCGGCAGCACGGCGTTCGACGCAACCGTCGGCGATCACGACGGCACGCTGACCGGCGATGCCGCCTTTGCCGCGTCCGACGCGCCGGTGAACCAGCCGCTGCCCGCCAATGGCCCGTTCGCGTCCGTGTCGCCGACCGGGCGCCCCTACAACATCGTCATCGCGAACGCCGGGATTGACGGTGGCGCCCTCGCCGCCGGCTCGCAGGTCGCGGTCTACGACGGCGCGCTCTGCGTCGGCTCAGCCGTGTACAATGGCAGTGGCAACCTGCAACTGACCGCCTGGGAGGGCACGGCAGCGCCGCTGTTACCTGGCTTCACAGTCGGCCACGACATGACGTTCAAGGTGCGCGCCAACTGGTTCAGCGACGTCCGCGTCTTCGACGCCACGCCCGCCTACACCCAGGGCGACGGCAAATTCGGGACCGAGCCGTACAGCGTCGCCAACCTGTCGGTGAGCACCGGGATTGCGCCGGACATCGCGCTCTCCCCGGCCCTGCTGAACTTCGACGCGATCACGATCAATACGTCGAAGAACCTGACCTTTGATATCCAGAACACCGGCGATGGCATTCTGCAGGTGAGCAACATCACATCGAGCAACGCCCGTTTCACGGTCGACCTGACCACGGCCGCCATCAACCCGAGCTCCAGCCGCACCGCGACCGTCACGTTCACGCCCAATACCGTGGCGAACTACGAGGCGCAACTGACCGTGACCTCGGACGACCCGGACGAGGGTTCGAGTATCGTGCAACTGTACGGCATGGGCCTGCCCACGCCGACGCCGGACATCGTGGTCTCGCCCGCCGCCCTGGACTTCGGCGGGCTGGTCACCGGCAGCAACGGCACGCTCACCTTCAACGTGCGCAACGCCGGCAACGGCGACCTGACCGTCACGAATATCACCAGCTCGAACGCGGCATACACCATCGTGGGCGCCACGGGGTTCACGCTGACGCAGGGACAGAACCAGGATGTGACCGTGCGGTTTGCGCCCACGGCCGCCTCGATCTATGACGCCACGCTGACCATCGCCAACAACGACGCCGCGGCCTACGTGTCGGTCAGCGGTTTCGGCTACGCCGGACACTTCGGCGCCGTGCAGCAGACCGGTACGCCCTACACCATCCTGGTCCCGGACGTCGCCGTGGACGGGTTCGGCCTCCAGACCGGCGAAGAGGTTGCGGTGTTCGACGGGGCGACACTCGTGGGCGTGACCGGCGCCGGCCGCGGCGGCAAAGCCCTGAACCTGGACGGCAGCGGCGACTACGTGGACGTACCCGACAGCGACAGCCTGGATCTCCCCACGGCCCTCACCTTCGAGGCGTGGATGTACGTCCGGACCATCAGCGAGACTTGGAAAGGCGTCATCGGCAAGCCCGGTCGCAATTATACCATGTGGCTGAACAGTTCGCGGTACATTCACTTCTCGTACGAGAATACGGCCGGCACCAGCGTCACCATCAGCACACCGAACAGCAGCATCAACTTGAATCAGTGGCACCATGTGGCCGGCGTTTTGGACGTGCCGAACAACGTTTTTCGGGTCTACATCGACGGTGTCCAGAAGGCCAGCGGCACGCCGAATGGCTCTCCGCGCACGTCCGGCACCGCCTTCCGCATGGGCGGGAATCTCGACGGCGGCAGCGGCAACTGGCTGGACGGCAAGCTTGACGAGGTCCGGGTCTGGAACTACGCGCGCAGCCAGACCGCGATCCAGCAGAGCATGTACCGCCGCCTGTCCGGCACCGAGCAGGGCTTGGTCGGCTACTGGCCGTTTGACGACGGGACCCTCACGGATGCCAGCCCGCAGTCGAACACCGGGGCACTCTACGGCAACGCGCAACTGGTGGATGGCGGCGCGGTCCCCGCCGGGCTGCAGCTCACCGCCTGGCAGAAGGACGTGGCCCAGGGCCTGCCGGGATTCACGCCCGGCAACCTGATGACGTTCAAGGTCTGGACCGCCACGTACGGCAGCACCACGGAAGTCGCCGCCACGCCGACCTACCTGCTGGGCAACGGCACGTTCGGGTATCAACCCTATTCGGTGTGCAACCTGGCCGGCAGCACCAACACCGCGCCGGACATTGACGTATCGACGAACCGTCTGTACGTCGGCCAGGTCCAGGTCGGCCAGTCGGCGCAGAACACCTTCACCATCAGTAACACCAGCAGCAATGCCGCTCTGAACGTGACCAGCATTGCGGAGTACTCGAGCCAGTTCTCCGTCACGCCGGCCTCGGCCACGATTCCTGCCGGCGACAACACCACGGTCACGGCAACCTTCACCCCGACCACGGCGGGAAATCACACCACCACATTGCGAATCGACTCGAACGACCCGGACGAGTCCTATGTCGAGGTGACCTTGGAAGGGTTCGCCATGCCGTCCGGCGTGCCGCTGATCGAGCTGTCCGCCGCCGCCCTGGACTTTGGCGGCGCGACGGTCCTCACGTCCAAGGAACTGACCTTCCACGTCATCAACACCGGCACTGCGCCGCTCAGTATCACCAACATCACCAGCGACAACGGCAAGTTCACGGTGTTCCCGACCGCGTTCACGGTCACCGGCACCAATGAAACGCGCGAGGTGACCGTGTCCTTCAACCCGACCACCACCAGCGCGCAGTTCGGACGCCTGACCGTCACCTCGAATGCCGGGACCAGGTATGTATCCGTGGCCGGCGTGGGCAACGACGGGCACTTCGCCCCGGTCGCGACGACCGGCCAATCCTACCAGATTGTCGTCGCCAGCACCGACTTGGATGACTTGCTGCAGATCGGCGACGAGATCGCAGTGCTGGACGGCACGACGGTGGTGGGTGAAGCCGTGGTCCAGGGAACCGCCCTGGCCGTGGATGGCAGTGGTGACTATGTCGAGGTGGCGGACAGCGCCACACTGCGCCCGGCGCAGCTCACGGTTGAGGCGTGGCTCAAGCCGTCGTCGTACATCAACCACTCGACGGCGGTGATGAAGTCCTCGTCCAGTTCCTGGAATGACGGGTATGGCCTGGCGCACTACACGGCTGCAAACGACATCAACTTCTTCGTCACCAACTACAGTTCGTACAAGGTCTCCGGCACGCTGCCCACCGGCGCGTGGGCGCATGTTGCCGGGACGTACGATGGCGCATGGCTGAGGCTGTACGTCAATGGGAGCCTGGTCAGTTCCACGGCTTACTCGGGCGGGATTACACACTCGACGAGTCCATTGCTGATCGGCAAAGGCGCTGGCGGCGGCTACGAGTGGAACGGCCTGATCGACGAGGTTCGGGTCTGGAGCGTGGCGCGCGGTGCAAGCGACATACAGGCAAGCATGAACAGCAGCCTGACCGGGACGGAACCTGGCCTGGTCGGCTACTGGCGCTTCAACGGTACGCCGCGCGGCAGTTCGGCCGGCGGCAACAACGGCACGCTCTATGGCAACGCCGCGGTGACAGGCGCGCAGCCGCCGGTACTGCCGCGCAACTACCAGATCACCGCTTGGGCGGCAGACCCCGGGCAAGGGCTGGCAGGGTACACGCCGGGGCACCCGATGACGTTCAAGACCTGGATGAGCATCAACGGCTACCGTGCCGAACTCAACGCCACACCCACGCCCCTCGTCGGCGACGGCACGTTCGGCAACGGCGCCTTCAGCGTCGTGACCCTCGACATCGGCACCGCCGACATTGATGTGGCCCCGGCCAGTGTGTTCAAGGCGATGGTGGCAGATACGACGGGGCAGGAAACCCTCGTCGTCAGTAACAGCGGCAACGCCAGCCTGAGTTTCGATGTGACGGTCACGCCCGCAGGTTATGCGGCGTCCTTCGCGGGCTCGTCGCAGTACCTGCAGATTCCGAGCCTGACGCTCGGCGCGGACTACACCCTGGAAGCGTGGGCCAAGTTCCCCCTGCCTGCCACGTCGGGTGGGTGGCGCACGCTCTACCAGCAGGGCGGTAACCATCACCATGTCCTGGTCCAGAGCGATGGGCAACTTGGCGTCTATGTCAGTGGGTTCTACTCCTGCGGGTTCGATGTCGACACGCTCAGCGCCGGCTGGCATTTCATCTCCGCGGTCGGGTCCGGTTCGCAGACCACGTTCTATGTCGATGGCACCCCGGTCGGGGTGAGCAGCACCAAGGAGACGGGAACCATCACGTACCTCGGCAACACCGTCGGCGGCGGCCAGAACTTCGGACGCATCGACGAATGCCGGATCTGGGACCAGGCACGCGCCCAGGTCGACATCCAGAACACCATGTATCAGCGCCTGACCGGCTCGGAAACGGGCCTGGTCGGATACTGGACCTTCGATGACGGCACGGCCAGGGACTTGACCACGGGCGGGCGGAACGGCACACTGGTCAACGGCGCATCGCTCGTCAATGACGCGCCGTGGTCCATGGGGTGGGTGACACCGTCTCCGACCACCGGCGTCGTGCTGCCAGGGCAGAGCACCGACCTGACACTGGCCTTCGACGCAACCGGCCTGTTCGACGGCATGTACGACGTCGACATCGTGCTGACGAACAACACGCCCGGCGGTTCGCCGGTGACCGTCCCCATCACCCTGAACGTCACCGGCGACGCGCAGATCAGCAGTTCAACCGACACCATTGCGTTCGGCAGTGTGGTGGTCGGGCAGAACAAGACGCTCACCTATGACCTCACGAACATCGGCACCGACACTCTGACCATTGACAGCATTGCCGTGCAGGGCGCGGTGGGGTTCGCCACCGTATCGAACCCCGGGTTCCCGCTCGATCTGCTCCCGCTGCAAAGCCACACGTTTTCGGTGCAGTTCACGCCGGCGGCCAGTGGCGCGGCCAGCGACACGCTGCTGGTGACCTCGAATGCGGCCAACTCCCCCAGCCACGCGATCGCCCTGACCGGCACCGGCCTGACGCCCGCCGACATTGCGGTCGACCCGACCTCCTGGACCGGGACCCTCGCCTCCGGCACGATCGAGCCGGTGACCATCGGCGTCACGAACAACGGCCAGGACGCGCTCACGTTCACCGTCACCGAGTCGTTGTCGTGGCTGTCGGTGAGCCCGACCTCGGGCAGCGTTGCCGCGACGCAAACACAGGAACTCACCGCCTCGGTCAGCACCATCGGTGTGTACGCCGGCAACTACACCGGGGCGATGACCATCGCGAGCAACGATCCGGACACACCCTCCGTTCAGGTCAGCTTCGACCTCACGGTCACCGGCCAGCCGCAGATCACGGCCGCCGACAACGTGCAGTTCGGCCAGATCTCAGTCGGCGAGGTGGGCAACGCGAACCTGCAGGTACACAACACCGGCACCGACACGCTGCACATCAGCGCGGTGACCAGCTCGAACCCGACCTTCGGCTACGCCGGCAACCAGAGCGTCACGGTCGCGCCCGGCGCGTCGACCAACCTGGGCCTGACCTTTACGCCGCCCGCGGCCGGCAGTCACTCCGGAACCCTGACCCTCGTCTCCGACGCCGCCACCACACCGTCACTGCAGGTCGCGCTCCAAGGCACCGGCAACGTGCCGCCGGACATCGACCTCGTTCCGACCTCGTTCACCAAGAGCCTGGCCGCCGGCGACGTGGTCAACGACACCCTGACCATCCGCAATCTGGGCGGCAACCCGCTCAACTTCAATCTGACGTTGGCAAAGCCGGGAAAGAGCGCTCTGGCCCTGGACGGCGACGGCGACTACGTCAGCGTTCCGAGCAGCGCCAGCCTCAACCCGGGTTCCGCGCTGACGATCGAAGCCTGGGTCTATCTCACCGACAACCATGACGAATTCATCGCCGCCAAGGAGTCGAGCGGCGTCGGCCCCTACCGGCTCTGGGTCAACGCCAGCAGCAAATTCGAGTTCCGCCTTAACAACGCGTACTCCGTCGTCTCCACGGCGTCGGCCGCGACCGGCCAGTGGACCCATGTCGCGGCGACCTTCGACGGCGCCACCCTGAGCCTGTACGTCAACGGCGACCTCGACGGGCAGCTCGCCTTCCCCGCATTCGCGATCAGCGCCAACAGCGAGAACCTGCGGCTGGGCCGCTCGTGGAACAACCTCTACTTTGCCGGGCGCATGGACGAAATGCGGGTGTGGAACGTGACCCGGAACCAGTCCGAAGTCCAGGCCATGATGAACCAGTCCCTGACGGCGACCGAGACCGGTCTGGTCCTGTACTTCAGGTTTGACGAGACCTCCGGCAACGTCGCCTACGATGCGACCACGCACCACCAGGACGGAACCCTGTTCGGCGGCGCCACCCGAGCCGAGTCCACCGTGCCGATCAACCAGTTCCTGAGCGCCACGCCCACGTCCGGCAGCGTGGCCGCCGGCCGGGGCACGCAGGCGATCACGCTCACGTTTGACGCCACCGGGCTGATCTCCAACACCTACACCCAGACGATCACCATCACCTCGAACGACCCGGACGAACCGCAGGTCACGGTTCCAGTCACCCTGAACGTGACCGGCCAGGGCCTGATCGCGGTTTCCGCGACTGATTTCGCGTTCGGCAACACCTTCATCGGCATCACCAACGCCCTGCCGCTGACGGTCACCAACAACGGTTCGGAAGCCATCACCATTACGGATTGGGATTTCAGCAACGCGGAATTCTCGGTATCCCGTGCCGAGACCGAAGTGTCGCCGTACGCCAGCAAGACGGTCAGCGTCTTCTTTGCCCCTGCCCAGGCCGGCGCCCGCAACGGCACACTCACCATCACCAGCAATGCCGCCAACGATCCGGACGTGGTCGTGACCCTGGCCGGCACCGGGATCGAGCCGCCGGTGATTGGGACCGACCCCGACCTCTTCGATGTCAGCCTTGATTTCAACACGACAACAACCCAGAACCTCACCATCTCCAACACCGGCGCCACCGACCTGGCGTTCGCGATCCTTTCCGCCGCCGGCTCGGGCGCTGGCCGCGCCATGGATCTGAACGGGGCCGGCTACGGTGAGATTACCAACCCCGCCCAGTACAACGACCAGACCCTCACCCTTGAAGTCTGGGTCGCCCCGGACACCACCGCCACGGCCAACGGCACCACGGCCTTCGCCCGGCTCGACCAGAGTGGCGGCATCATCGCCGGACTGCGGGTGTGGTCAGGCAGCACGACCAACGGCCTGGGCCAGAGCGGGTACGAGATCATCACCAACGGCGGCTCCAGCGGCCAGATCCCGTACGACTTTGCGGCCGGGCAGTGGGCCCACGTGGCCGTGGTCATCACCTCGACCGAAGCACGCATGGTGGTCAACGGCATCCAGGTCTACAGCATGGCCAAACTGCCCCTGAACTACTCGGCCCCTGACAACTTCCGCGTCGGCGCGGACGGTGGCGGCAACCAGTTCGTCGGGGTTATCGACGAACTGCGCATCTGGACCGTGGCACGCAGTGTTGCGGAGATCAACGCCACGAAGAACCAACAACTAACCGGAACGGAACCGGGCTTGGTCGGGTACTACCGGTTCGAGGACGTCGGCCGTACCGTCCAAGTCGGGGACGACTCACCCAACGACAATGTCATGACGTTGTCGGGCAACGCACTGCTGGCTGTGTCCACCGCGCCCATCTCATCCGGCGGCTCGGGCGTGACCTGGCTGTCATTCACCCCGGCCTCGGGCACCGTCGCGCCCCTCGGCTCGCAGATCGTGCAGCTCGGGTTCAACGCGCAGGACCTGGCGTACGGGAGCTACGACAACGACCTGACCATCAGTTCGAACGATGTGGTGAACGGGCTTCTGGGCATCCCGGTCTCCCTCTCGGTGAACGCGCCGGTCATCGCGCTGTCGCCCGCCAGCCTGGCGTTCGGCAGCGTCAGCATTCTCGGCAACCAGACACTGCAGCTCCAGATCAGCAACACCGGCAACCGCGACCTGCAGGTGACCGACTACTCGGTCAATCCGGCCGACGGGTACAGTTTCCCGGGCGGGGTTCAGACCATCACCGTTCCAGCCGGCCAGTCCCGGAACCTGGACGTGCAGTTTGCGCCGCCCGCGGTCGCCAGCTACAACGCCACGCTCACACTCGTGTCGAACCTCGGCAACCGCACCGTGCCTCTGACCGGCAGCGGCTATCAGCCGGCGCCCGAGATCCAGGTCACGCCCACCAGCGTCACGGTCAACGCGACCGAAGGGCAGGCCGTCAACACGGCGACGTTCACCATCGACAATCTCGGTGAGGCGCCGTTGACCGGTACCCTGGCCACCGGCCTGGCGTGGGTCACCGTCGCGCCCAGCAGTTTCGACATCCCGGCCGCCCAGAACCAGCAGATTACCGTGACGGCGGACGCCACCGGCATCCTCCCGGGCAATTACAACACGCAAGTGACCATTGCCAACAACGACTCGAACGAGAATCCGACGCAGGTCGCCGCCGCCGTGCACGTCGGTCCGGACCCGAACATCGTCCTCCCGGTCAACTCCAAAGGCCTGACCGTGGCCTACGACGGCACGCTCGACGAGTCGTTCGTGGTGCAGAACCAGGGTTTGGGCTCGCTCGGCCTCACCGTGACCGCGAATGCGGCTTGGATCAAGAACGTCGTGTACCCGGCCACCGTGCCCCCCGGCGAGTCGCGTAACGTCACTTACACCGTGGACGCGAACGGTCTCTCGGGCGGCACTCACAACAGCAGCCTGTCCATCACCTCCAACGACCCGACCAGCGGCAACCCGTCATACGGCATCACGCTCACGATCGTGGCCCCGGCCATCCAGTTGAATACCAATTCCCTGTCGGCCAACTTGCGGCGGAACCGGACCACCGTGCTGCCCCTGGAGGTCAGCAACACCGGCTCGTCCATCCTCCAGGCCAATGTGGTCGGCATTGGCGCCTACCCCTGGGCCTCCGTCAGTCCGACAACACTGAACGTACCCGCCGGGCAGAAGGGCACCTTCTCGTTCACGTTCAGTTCAGTGGACAAGCTTGAGCCCAGCCTTTCCTCGGGTACGGTGCAGATCACCCACAACGACCCGCTCCAGGGCGCCAAGGACGTGACCCTTTCCATGAATGTATCCAGCACCGGCGGCGGCACCCCGGTGTACGGGACGTTCGTGCGCAGCATGACCCCGTCCGGTCTGACCAACGTGGCGGTCAGCTATGTCGACCTGACCTTTGACCACGCTATACAGTCAGGCAGCTTCACGGTCGCGGACGTGACCGTCCTGGGCCCGTCGCGCGAGTCACGGGACTGGGTGCCGAGCCAAATCACGCAGCAGAGCTCGGTGGTCTACCGCGTCACCTTCGCCTCACCCATCAACGCGACCGGCAACTACATCATCGAGGTGGGTCCGGCGATCCTTTCGGACAACGGCAAGTGGATGGACCAGGACCAGGACGGGATCGAGCAGGAAGCCGGTGACGACGTGTTCCGCGGCACGTTCACGCTCGACCTGACCCCGCCCGAGCCGCCGACCGTCACCAGCCACCCGGTGGCGCCAACGGTCACGAATTGGGCCGATATCGATCACACCGTCACCCTCACCGGCACGCGGCCGGACAACACGGCCCTGTGGATCGGCACGACGCAGTACGCGGCCGCCGAACCGGGCGTCACCACCTGGCTGGTCCCGTTCACGCTGGCGGAAGGCGCCAACGACCTGTCGGTCTACACCAAGGACCCCGCGGGCAACGCCTCCTCGTCGGTGCATGTCCTCTTCTACGTGGACACCACCGTTCCGTACGTCAGCCAGATCTTCCCGCAGCACAACCTCCTGACCCGCGTGCCGCCGGCTGAAATCGCCGCCACCTTCGTCGAGACCGGCAGCGGCCTGGACCTGCCGCACTCTTCGTTCACCCTCACGCGCTCTGGCGGCAGTGTTCCCGGCACCGTGACGCTGGCCGGCAGCAAACTGACGTTCACGCCCGACGGCAACCTGCTCGACGGCGTGTACACCATCGCGGTGCAGTTGAAGGACAACTTCGGCTGGCAGTCCGTTCTGGCCACGTCGATTTTCACGCTGGACATGACGCCATCCCCTGCCCCAGTCCTCGACCCGGCCCCGCCGGCCACGACCACCGTCAACCACCTGCTTATCTCGGGCACGCGCGAATCGGGAGCGAGCATCTGGCTGAACGGCAGCCAGGTGGTCGCCGGCGGCGCCAACACGCTCTGGTCCTACGACACGCCGCTGGTTCCCGGACCGAACGCGCTGTCCTTCACCGCGAAAGACCCCGCCGGCAACGAGAGCGCCCCGACGCTGGCCAACGTCACATTTGACGATGTAGCTCCGGGGCCGGTCACGCTGCTGGCCAACGGCGCCAGCAGCGGTACGCAGGTGCTCCTGAGCTGGACGGACTACAACGAAGGCGACAACGGCGGCGACATCCAGACCTACCGGGTCTACCAGCACAGCGCGCCGTTCACCGACATCGGCGTGGCAACGGAAATCGGCACCCGGCCCGCCGGCCAGAAGACCTTCACGGCCACCGCGCTGCAGCGCAACCAGACCTACCACTTCGCGGTCGTCGCGGTCGACGTGCGCGGCAACTTCGGGCCGACGGTCACCTCGGTCAGCGCCACCACGCAGGACGTGCAGCCGCCGGCGGAAATCACCAACCCGCACGTCCAGTCGTTCGACACGCAACTCATCCTGTCCTGGACCCACTCGGCCAACACCGCCGGCGACCTGGACCAGTACCGTGTCTCCGTCAACGCCAGCCGTACTGACTACGTGGTCGCCAACACGGACAACACGCTGACCGTCACCAACCTGCAACGCGCCACCGAATACAACATCGTCGTCAAGGCCCGGGACGTGGACGGCAACGAAAGCACGGGTGTCGCGTTCAAGGGCTACACCCTGATGGACAACCCCGCCAACGTGCTGACCACCGGCAAAGACGGGCGTGTCGACCTGACCTGGAACGCCTCACAGCCCGCACCGTACGTCAAGCACTATGCGGTCTACGCCAGCACGACGAACTTCGCCTCTGTCCAGGGATTGGTTGCGGTGACCACGACCACCGGCACGTCCACCAGCGTCACCCGGCTCAACAACGACATCACCTACTACTTCGCGGTCACCGCTGTCAACAAGTCGGATGGGGAGACCAAAGCGGTGACCACGGTGACCGGCCAGCCGATTCCGGACCGCGAGGGCCCGGACGTGCAGAGCGTGACCTTCGCCGGCAGCGCCGTCACCGAGGGCATGACGGTGACCGCACCCGGGACTTTCGCAGTGGCCGCGACCGACCCGTCCGGAATGAGTCGCGTTGAGTTCTGGCTCGACGGCGCGTTGCTCGGTTCCGACGCCAGCGGCTCGGACGGCTACACCGCCTACTGGAACGTCATCGCCGCAACGGATGGGCCGCACGTGTTCCTGGCCAAGGCGTACGATTCCCGAAGCAACTCGACGGACGTCCAGCGCACCCTCACCGTCGCGCTGGCGCCCCCCTCACAGGCGCCCGCGATCAGCGCGCCGGCGCCCGACACTTACACGAACGTGGCCCAGGCCACGGTCCGCGGCACGGCGCCGCTCAACACGTCGGTACGCCTATACCGCAATAACGTGGAACTCGGCGTTCGGGCCCTGATCCCGGTCGCCAGCAACGGCGCCTGGTCAACCACCATCACTCTGACGGAAGGCGAGAACCGGCTGCAGGCGGCCGCGGTGAACCGCGCCGGCGAAGGCCCGCTCTCGAGCGAACTCCTGGTTACGCTCGACACCAGCGTGCCGCTGCCGCCGGTGAACGTCACCGTGACCCCGCGCGCCGCCGGAGTCCTCAGGATCGCCTGGCGCAAACCCAATCTCAACCCGGTCAAGGGCTTCAATCTCTACCGTGCCACGACCGAGTTCGAGTCGATCGGACAGGCGACACTGGTCAACACCGGCGGGTTGCTCCGCGACCTGACCTACGATGACCTGCCCGCAACCGACGGCCAGTACTTCTACCGCCTGACGATCGTGAACATGGCCGGGACCGAAAGCACCCTCTCCGCCCTGGCCGCCGCCAACGCCGACAGCGTCCCGCCCAAGGCTCTGACCGTTCAATACACGCCGCACGGCCCACATGACCCGGCCACCGGCCGGACCGCTCCCGGACTCGTGGATGTCGATGTTGTGTTCTCCGAAGCGCTCCTGGCCGCACCGTTCTTCAGCGTCGTCCCGACCGCGGGGATCCCGATCTCGGTCACCCTGAACGCCGTGCCCGGGTCCGACACCCACTACATTGGCGCTTTCTCGGTCACCGACCTCACGCCATCCGGGACCGCCATTGCCGTCATGTCCGCCCGCGATGCCGCCGGCAACCGGGGTACGGAGATCGTGCTCCAAGCTCAAATCGCCTTCGACACGGACGGCCCAAACGTCACGAGCCTGACCCTCGCCCCCGGACACCCGATCCAGAACATCCAGGCCAACCCCGTGTGGGTTACCGTGACGCTGGTGCTGACCGAGACGCTCAAGCCCGCCACATCGCCGACCCTGACCTACACCCTGTCGCAGAGCCACCCAACCGCCACGCCGATCGCCGGCCTGACGCAAGTCACGGACCGCGCCTGGACTGGGACCTTCCAACTCCCGGCCGACGCCGGCCTGGCGGCCGCCGAGTGGCTCGAGTTCCAGTACTCCGGCTCGGACGATCTGGACAACGTCAGCACCCGCATCCTGGCGCCGAACCACGTCCAGGTCTACCAGGGCGACCTGCCACCGCTCAGCAACCCGCTGCAGCTCACGGGTGACGCTCTCCCGGGCGGGATCGTCTTCCTCGCCTGGGACGCCGTACCGGAGGCGTCCGACTACCAGATCTACCGAAAACCCAAGACGCGCGCCGGCGCCTGGACCGTGGTCGGCCGCAGCGGCGGCGAACTCTATTTCCAGGATCAGCCGGCGGACGGCGAGTACACCTACGCGGTCGCCGCGGTCCGGTCCGTGAACGGCCAGGAAACCATCAGCGAGGAATTCATCTACACCGTCGATGTCGTCGTCGACTCACAGCCGCCCGAGGCGCCCACCAACCTGCAACTCCAAGTGGCCGCCAACGGCATCTACCTGACGTGGACGGACGCCCTCAACATCGAGAACGTGACCTACTCGGTCTTCCGTGAGGCGACCCCCACCATCGAGAGCGTCGACGGCCTGGAACCCCTGATTGCCGGCGTCCCGGCTACGGGCGTGGTCGATCCTCACCCCTCACCGGCAGAACCTTGCTACACCGTGACCGCCGTGGACGCGGTGGGCAACGAATCTCCACCCGCCACGTCCCAGTACCTGAACGTGCAGCTTCTGCCGCTCAGCTCCCTGAGCGTCAGCCAGGATGGGACGGCATACCCCGTGATATCCTGGACGCACCCGGGCGGCGCCAGCATCAAGGGTTACGACGTCTACCTGCTGAGCGGCGGCACCGGCCGCGACACTTGGACATTGATGGGGCGCGTGACCGGCACGTCCTTCACCGACCGCGGCTACGCCGGCGACGAACGTACCTACAAGGTTATCGCGATCGACACTCAAGACCAGGAGAGCCTGCCGCGCACCGTGACGCTGCCACGGCTGAGCGCCAGCCTCAAGGCCGGCGAGATCCTCAAGCGCGGCATCATGAACTGGGTCGTCTTCGAGGTCCACAACGATTCCAACCTCGCCCTGACCGGCGTCCAACTCCGCGTCGACGTCGAAAGCCGCGAGCACCTGTCGACCGCCACCGACATTCCCGCGCTGTCGACCGTCGACGTCGGGGCGGTCATCGGCGGCTACTCATCCCTGAGCAGTTCCGAGCCCGTGACCATCCGGACCCAGATGACCTACCCCACCGGCGAGCAGATCACGGTCATCGGCTACACGAACATTGCCGTCGGCGACGCGTTGCTGCCTGTCGAGATCCTCAACGGCAACCTGGTCCGCGGCGTGGGCGGCGACGTACAGTTCACGCTGCAGAACACCTCCGACGTCGAGATTGAAATCGTCACCGCCCGGGGCGCCAGCCCGTCTGACGAAGTCCGCTTCAAGCTCACCGACACCGACGGCAACGTGCTCTCGACGCAGCCCGTCAACCACAGCGTCGGCGACGGCATCTACTCGCTGGCCAACGGCGACACCGTGGCGCGCATTCCGGCCGGCGGCAGCTTCACCGTCAATCCGGCGACCCTGTTCGTGCCGTCCAATGCGCCGCAAAACGTGGTCCTGCGGCTCGAGATCGATGCCATCTACTACCATGACGACCGTGACGACCAAGTTATTCTGAACGGCTTGGTGTCGCGCAAGAGCCTGGCCTTGATCGACACCGCCTACTACGGCAATATCACGGAAATCACGCCGAAAAAATCGGTGGGTGACCAGGGCATCGTGATCACCGGTCAGGCCCTCAACCGCGAGGGCGCCACGCCGGCGCCGCTCGTACCGCTCAAGCTCGGGCTCACCCTGCGCGGCTTCGACCGCGTCTTCAACATCGTGACCGACGCGGCGGGCAACTTCACCCACACCTTCCCGCCGCAGGACGGGGAGTCGGGCATCTACAACGTCTGGGTCGTGCACCCGGACCGCAAGGACAAGACGTTCCTGCCGGAGAACACCTTCACCATCTTCTCCATGTATGTCAACCCCATCGCCTACAACATACGCATGCCGTACAACTACCAGCACCGCGCCCGGATCAACCTGACGACGCGCGATGGCACGAATGCGGGGAACGTGCGGTTCGTCTACCAGGCCGCGGACCAACCCGGCGGGCAGTTTGTCGACGGGCTGCACGTCACGCTCGGCCCAGCCCTGACCTGGATCCCGGCCAACACGAGCACCTTCCTGTACTTCGACCTCTGGGCCGAAGCCAGCGACGCGCTGAAGGCCAATCCCACCGGCTACTTCATTGTCAAGGTCCAGAGCGACTCGCTGTTCCGCGACCGTGACCCGGTGCTCTGGTCGCCGATTCGCGTCAACTACGAGTTCTTCGAACCGCCGCCCGAACCGCAGATCAACCCGCAAAACCTGCTGCCCAACATGACGGTTGCGCCGCCGATGATCGTGACCGGCGTGCAGCTCAGCAACAGCCAGAATCCGGCGGACCAGCAGGGCGTCACCGAGTCGCTCTCCGTCCGCAGCACCGGCCTGGCCGCCCTGCGCAACGTGCACGTCAGCCTGCTGGACGCAAGCCTCGCACCGCTGCCTGACGATCACTGGGTGACGCTGGGCAGCGCCGCGGCGATGGGCAGCATCCCGGTCGGCGAGTCGCGCAACGTGAGCGTGAACTTCCAGCCCTACACCAATTCCCGCCGCGGCTCGGTCCCTGAAGGCAACTACACCTTCTACCTGCGCATTGAGAGCGACAACTATCCGACCGTCGACATTGGGCTGTACCCGGCGGTCACCCAGGCCGGCGAAGGCAACGTCTTGTTCAAGGTCACGGACATGTACACCGCCACCCTCGACACGCAGAACAATGTCATCGAGGGCGTCGACCACGCGAAGATCCTCATCGAACACGAAACCGTCTCCACCCTCACGCGCACCGTCTACACCGACAACGCCGGCGAGGCGCTGCTCAGCGATCTGCCCGCCGGACGCTACAAGTACAAGGTCTCCGCCGACAAGCACAGCAACAACATCGGCCGGCTCTGGATCAAGCCCGGCATCACCGTGACCCAGGAAGTGCCGCTGCAGAACGACCTGATCACCGTCGAGTGGGAGGTCCTCCCGATCACCATCCAGGACCGGTACGAGATCGTGCTGACCGCAACCTTCGAGACCAACGTCCCGGCCGCCGTCGTGGTGGCCGACCCGAGTTCCGTGACCTTGCCCGAAATGCATGCCGGCGACGTCTACAACGGTGAGTTCACCCTGACCAATCACGGCCTGATCCGCGCCGACGACCTCGGCTTCGACCTTCCGGCGGATGACGAGTTCTTCCACTACGAATTCCTGACCAACCTCCGCACCTACCTGGGCGCCAAGGAGAAGATGACCGTCCCGTACCGTGTCACGTGCCTCAAGTCACTGGAGGGCGACGACGGCGACGGGTCCGGCGGCGGCGACTGCCGGACCTACATCAAGTGCTGCAAGACCACCTACGTCTACAAATGCGCCAACGGCAGCTCGTTCACCAACTCCACCTACTCCTGCGTCACCCGCCGCTACGGCACCTGTGGCGGCAGCGGCGGCGGTGGACCGGCGGCGGCGGGGGTTGGGGCGGCTGGGGCTGGGGCGGTGGGGGCGGTGGCAGTGGCAGCGGGTCCGGTTCCGGATCATTCGTCCCGCCACGGTTCACGCCGCCCGGCAACACCATCGCCGGAACCAAGTGCTGGCCCGTGGCCAAGTACACCGAATGCACGGAGGTCGAGGCCGGCAGCATGCTCGGCGCCCTTGCCAAGCTGGCGGGCTGCTCGGTCAACTGCCTCCGCCGCCAATTCGAGGACGGCATGACCGAAAACGATCCCATCTACGACCTGACGGTCATCGCGGATGGCGTGCCCGTGCAGGCGCAACGGATGTTCCACGACAAGCATTGGCAGTGGGCTGACACGCGCCAGGCACTGATGTTCTTCCCCGAACCGCCACAGACCCAGTACGCCGTGGCCGGCTACTCGAGCCGCGGCCGCGAACTCCCCGAAACCATCGGCCGCATCGACAAGTCCGGCGTCTCCTACTACCCGAACGGCGCCAGCCAGAACGTGTTCGTGCAAGGCACATACCGGATCGTCCGCGAAGGCCAAAACTGGCGCTGGCTCGACAAGTTCGGCAACTGGCGGCTGTTCAACAGCAACGGCCTGGCACTGTCCTACGGCACTCCCGCGGTCACGGTCGCCAAATACGTCTACGACGGCGACGGCCGACTGATCACGGTCACGGATCGCCACGATGCGACGCTGTACGAGTACGAATACCAGGACGGACTGCTCTCGGCGGTCCACGACACCGACGGGCACCGCGTCGAGTACACCTACACCGGCGCCCGCCTCACCGCCATCAAGGACGCGCTCGGGAACTTCACCCGCTACACGTACGACGGCAGCGGCCGCATCGTGCAGAAGATCGATCCCGAAGGGCGACAAACCAACGTGACCTACGACGGCAACGGCGATGTCTACAGCGTGCTCAACGAACGCGGCGAAGGCAGCTTCTTCGAGTTCGACTATGACACGAACACCAAACGCTACTATTCCCGCGCCACCGACTCCATGGGCGAAGTCGTCGAGACCTGGTACAACACCGGCGGGACGCCGATCCAGATCAGCGTCAACGGCCGAACCGTCGAGCAGATGCTCGAGGACGGCAGAAACCAAGTTTACTATGACGAGAAGAGCAATCGTCAGACCCGCAAGTACGACGAGTTCGACAACCTGACGGAAACCTTGTATCCGGACGGGGCGTCGTTCCGCTTCGAGTACACCTCGGACGGCCTGGTCCGGCGCGTCACCAACCCACTGGGCGTCGTCGAGGAACTCGAGTACGACCCGCTGTCCCGAGTCCTGACTCGGTACACGGAAGCCAAGGGCACGGCGGTCGAACGCGTCACAACCTACACATACACTGCCGACTGGCTGCTCCAGACCGAGACGATCGAGGGCGCGACGGACGACGACGACGTGACCGTCACCTACGACTACGACGTCGACGGCAATATTGCCGCCATCATTGATCCCGAAGGCCTCCGAACCGAGATGTCGAACCACACCACGCAGGGCAGCCCGCAACAGGTGCGCGATGTGTTAGGCAAGGTCTGGCAGTACACCTACGACGCCGTCGGTCGCCTGACATCGGCCACCGACCCACTGAACGGCACGCTGCAGTACGCCTATGACAAAGTCGGCAACCTGGTCGAGTACACCGACGCCAAGCTCCGCAAGACCAGCTTCCAGTACGACACCAACGATTCCGTGACTCAGATCACCAACCCGCTGGCCAAGCGCTTCACCATCGATTACGACGCGACACCGATGCCGACACGTTTCGTGGATGAACTCGGCCACGAAAACCGCTTCGAGTACGACAGCGAAGGCCGGATCGTCCGTGCCATCGACGGCGCCGGCAACGAAACGCGCGCCACCTACGACCAAGACCCCGGCAGCCCCGGCACGTCCGACCTGATCCACGAGATTGATTTCGGGCCCTACCGCCGCGTCTTCGCCTACGACAACATGCAGCGCGTCACGGAAATCAGCGACATCGCCAAGGACAGCCGCGACGTCATCCGCTTCATCCGTTACGAGTACGATGCGGTCGGTAACACCATCCGGACCGAGGACCAGGACGGCGCCGTGTTCACGGCCGCCTACGACCAACTCGACCGGCTCGTGCGCGTGACCAACCCGCTGAACCAGACCGTCGAGTTCACCTACGACAACCGCGACAACGTCACCGCCATCCGGGACGGCAATGAAAACACCACCCAGATGCGGTACGACAAGAATGACCGCCTGGTCCGTTCGGAAACGCCCGCCGGCAAGGTCACCACGTACCAGTACGACACGCTCTCGGCGCGGACCGACACCTACCAACGCATCACCCGCACCACACCGAACACGCGGACCAGCACCTGGCTGTACGACGCCTCAGGCGACCTGGTCGAAAGCACCTACCAAGGGGACGCGCGGCGCCAGTTCGCCGACATTGTGATCCAGTACGAGTACGACGAAGTCGGCAACCTGACCCACGTGACCGACGGCACGACGGCCTTGGATCTGACCTACGACGACCTGGACCAGGTCATCACCGAGACCACCACCTACAACGTCGGCGGCGCGGAGCAGTTCACCCTGACCAATTCCTATGAGTACTACGACAACGGCCTGCGCAAGTCGTACACCGGTCCGAACGGCATCAAGTATGAGTATGTCTACGACGCCAACGACCGCCTGACCGGGGTCGCCATTCCCGGCCAGGGCGCCGTCACTATCAATGAATACAACCTCAACCGCGCCGCCAAGTGCACCCTCCCCGGCGGCATGACCACCGAACTGGACTACGATGCGCTCATGCGCCTCGACGCCGTGACCGTCAAGGACGCTGCCGGTCGCGCGTTCATGACGCGCCAGTACACCCTCTCCGGCGCCGGCAATCTGTTGGCAACCGCCACGGAACACGGCCCCTACACGTACCAGTACGATGCCAACTCACGGCTGATCGGCGCCAGCAACGCAGTGCTCGATGACGAGTCCTACACCTACGACGGCACCGGCAACCGCCTGACCGCGGCCGGGACCGCCGGCACCTGGCAGTACAACACCGACGACTGGCTGACCAGCTACGACAACGGCAACGTCACCTACACCTACGACGAAAACGGCAACGTCAGCCAGATCCAGAACCTCGTGCACGAAACCACCCTTGACCTGTTCTGGGATCCCATGGGCCGCCTCGCCCGCGTCGAGGACGGCCAGACCCGGGCCGTCATCGCCACCTATGCCTACGACCCGTTCGGGCGGCGCGTGTGGAAAGAGGTCGGCGGCATTCGCACGTACTTCCACTACTCGCAGGAAGGGTTGGTCGGCGAGTACGAATACAATGCCGGCAGAGGCCAGGCCGTGGAGTTGCGCACCTACGGCTACATCCCCGACGGGACCTGGTCGTCCGCACCGTTGTTCCTCCTCGCAGACAGCACCTACTACTGGTTCCAGAATGACCGCCTCGGCACACCCCAGATGCTGACCACCACCAGCGGCCTGGTCGTCTGGACGGCGGCGTACACCGCCTTTGGACGGGCGCAGGTCGCCAACCCGGACCCGGGTTACCAGATCACGGTGAATCTGCGGCTGCCGGGCCAGTACTACGACGAGGAAACCGGCCTGCATTACAACTGGTTCCGCTACTACGAGCCGGCGACCGGCCGCTACCTCAGCGCCGATCCGGCCGGGGACGGCCCCAACCTCTATGCCTACGCCTACAGCGAGCCACTCGGCTTCATCGACCCGTTCGGACTGCATGCCCTGGCGAACGTCGATTGGGCCGGGTTCATCCCGGTCTACGGGTCGCTGCGCGACTCGTACCGCAGCTTCCGCGACGGCAACTGGGGCATGGGTCTGCTCAACCTCGGCTTTGGCGTTGCCGAGGCCTTCGGCGTCGGCATAGCCGCCAAGCGCGGCTTCCAACTGGTCAAGGGCGCGAAGCAACTCGGACGCGGCATGGCTCGCAATCAGATGCAGCGCGGCGCCCTGCGCAAGACCGCCTGCAAGAGCCGGGTCATGCCACCCAGAGACAAACGACTCGTGATCGGACGACTCGACGACCTGCAGAAGTCGGGCTCCCTAAGGCGCGGTGAAAAGACGCTCCTGCCCGAGATGACCAAGGACCTGGGTTCGGCTAAGAAAAACTGGAAGCGGAACGACTCGCTGTTGCGTCGTGAAATGCGCAACAAACAACCCATCCGTGACGCCTCCTTCAACAAACCTGACAACTTCCGTGTCCCCACGAAGGAGAACCCGAACCGCACCGTGCGCCAGACGTTTACCGGCATGGAGCGCAATACCCTGAGAAACAACGGCTGGGCGTTCGACGGTGAGTACTGGCGTCCGCCCAAGTAGGGCGGGGCCTTTGAGGTCGTATCCGATGCCTGCGAAAAACAACAACACGTTGGACCTGTTCGAGGCGAGCGTACGCCGGGAATTCGCGTTCCTGGAACGCGACTTCGCGTTCCCGACGCCGACGCGCGTGCCCTGCGACGGCGGCTGCGTCATCCGTTACCTCAGCCCGAAAGTGCGCGTCGACCTGTGCTACGGCGCCCCCGAGTTCGAGGTGATCCTGGCGTTTGCCCGTGCCGACGGCGGCGAGAACCTTTCGGTGGGCGATCTTCTCGCCGGCCGACGGGATGACCCCGTCCCAGCCGCCGCGGCGGCGACCGACGGCGGCGTGCCGGGCCAGGTCCAGTTCTTCGCCCGCCTGCTGCGGCAACTGGGTGAGCCGCTGCTGCGCGGCGACGCCGACGCATTCGCGGCGCTGGAGCGGGGCAGACGTGAGTTCTGCGACACGGCCCGACGCCAGGAAGCCGCTGCAAGTGTCAGAGAAGACATGAGGGCAGCCTGGCAGGGCAAGCGCTTCACCGACTATGTGAAGTTGTTCGACCGACTCAAGGATACACCGACGGACGTGGAGAAACAGAGGTTCGCCTACGCCACGCGTGCGGCCCGGTAGCACCGGACCGCCGACGGCGGAAGCGAGCCGCAGGCAAGATGATGCCCGGCCGCGTCGTGGCTGACGGTCGCGACGCGGCCACAAAACAGATTTGATGCACACGAACATGACACGGTTACACCACGGACACCGTTCCGGAGGAACAGACCTGATGAACCGACAGGCGCCGCACCCTTGCATGCCCCGCCTGCCCTTCGGCAGTATGCTGCTGCCGCTGTGGCTGGCCCTCGCCCTGCTGCCCGCCGCCATTCGGGCGCAGGATAGTCTTTGCGCTCGCGTCAAGATCGAGATCGAGCAGGAGCTGACGCTCGAGCGCCAGGCCTTCGACGCGCGCATGAAAATCACCAACGGCACCACCTTCAACATGGAGGACGTTGGCGTCGATGTGCTGTTCAGCGACGAAAACGGCACCCCGGTCCTGGCCTCCTCGGACCCGAACAACACCCAGGCACTGTTCTTCATCCGTGTCGACGACATGGACAACATCACGAACGTCAGCGGCGACGGCACCGTTGAGGCGGGCAAGGCGGCCGAGATCCACTGGCTGATCATTCCGGCGCCCGGCGCCGGCGGCCAGGCGCCGCAGGGCGTGATGTACTACATCGGCGCAACGTTGAGCTACACGCTCGGCGGCGACGCCAATGAGACCGAGGTGACGCCGGACTACGTCTTCGTCAAGCCCATGCCCATGCTCAATCTCGACTACTTCCTGCCCTATGAAGTCTACGGCGACGACCCGTTCACTCTCGACACCGAAGCCGCCGTCCCGTTCGGGCTGGGCGTGCGCATCAAGAATGACGGGTTCGGCCCCGCGAAGGCTGTCAAGATCGACTCCGGCCAACCCAAGATAGTGGAAAACGAGCAGGGCCTGCTGATCGCGTTCCGTATCCACGGCAGTACGGTGAACGGGCAACCGGCCAGCACCAGCCTGCTCGCCGACTTTGGCGACATCGCGTCGGGCTCAGCCGGGACCGCACGCTGGATCATGACCTCGTCGCTGTACGGCCACTTCGTCGAGTTCGACGCCACGTTCAGTCATGCCGACGAACTGGGCGGTCAACTCACGTCCCTGATCGACAACCTCAACACGCACCGGCTCGTTCATGACGTGCTCGTGGACCTGAACGGCCGCGACACGGTCGAAGACTGGCTGGCCACGGACGGCAGCGCCTACAACCTCTACGAGTCCGAAGGCCTCGACACCGGTGTCATGAACCAGTCGGACGACTCGACACTGGCCCAGACACGCACGACCTACTTCTACACCCTGGCAACACCCGTTAACAACACCGCCTTCGTCTACGTTAAGAAGCAGCTTACCAACTCCCTGTTGTTCGAGAAGGTCCTGTCCCGCGTCGTCCGCGAAGACGGCAAGATCATCAAGCCGCAGAACGCCTGGGTCTCCAAGACGTGGAACAACACGTCGAAGATATGGGAGTACTTCCTGAACCTGTTCGACTTCCACGGCGAAGCGGACCGCGGCGCGCGGACCGACGTGCTTTACACCGTCGAGTTCGGCGACACGCCGCGCGAGAACCAGCCGCCGGTCATGGCCGACATCCCGGCACCCAGCTTCCCACCCGGCGAAACGCGCGGCTTCATGGTCACCGCCAGCGACCCGGACGGGACCCCGCCGGTCTTGGAGGTCGACATCCTGCCCGGCGGCGCGTCGTTCATTGACAACGGCAATGGCACGGGGGATTTCCTCTGGACGCCGGTCGCGTCGCAACGGGGTTCCTACTCGATCACCTTCACCGCCTATGACAGCCAGGACCGCAACCTCTCCGACTCCAAGACGGTCAACCTCAGCGTGCGCGATTCAGTCCCGTTCGTCGCCTTCGAAGTCGCCTCGTCACAAGTCAGCGAGGGCGAGCCCCTGTCGTACAAGCGCATCAAGGTCCTCGTCGACATGGACCATCCCGACACGATTGAGGTCCCCTACAGCGTCGGTACCGGTGGTACGGCAGTATTGACAGACGACTACACCCTCGACGCGCCCCAGACCCTGACGTTCGCGCCCGGCGACCGCGAAAAAGAGATCACCGTCCACCTGGTTAACGACACGCTGGACGAGAAGGACGAGACCGTCATCCTGACCCTGGGCACACCGACGCAAGGCAGCGCCGTACTCGGCACCCCGATCACTCACACCTGCACCATCGTCGACAACGACAACCCGCCGCCCGGGACGCTGCTGGTCGCCGCAGGCCTCGAGCACAACGAGATCATCCGGTTCGGCACGGACGGCAACTTCGCGTACAGCTTCACGGCCGGGGGCCAGCTCGATCGCCCGGGCGGCATGGCGTTCGGGCCGGACGGATATCTGTACGTCTGCAGCGCGGACGCCGGCAAGGTCCTGCGTTACAACGGCAACACGGGCGCGGTTGTGGACGTTTTCGCGCAGGTCACCGCACCGCGCGACCTGGCCTTTGGCCCGGATGGCGACCTGTACGTCTGCAGTTACGGAACGCAGGGCATCCTGAAGGTCGACTTCGGAACCAAGCTGGTCACGGCGTTCGCCTCAGACCCGCTGCTCGTGGACCCGACCGGGATCGCCCTGGGGCCGGACGGACTCTGGTACGTCTGCGTTACTGACGGCGTCCTGCGCTTCGATGCCACGACCGGCGCCCTGGTCGACACCTTCGCGACGCTGGACCACGCACAGGACCTGGCCTTTGGCCCGGATGGCCTGCTATACGTGACCTGTGCCGGCAGTACCCAGGCGGTCGTGCGGATCAACCCGCAGGGCCAAGTCCAGGTCTTCGCCGCCGATGCCACCGTCGAAGCCCCGACCGACCAGAGACTCGCGGAACCGCGCGGCCTGACCTTCGGCCCGGATGACAACCTCTACGTCTGCAGCGTCACCGCCGATGCCGTGATGCAGATCGACGGCACTGCCGGCACCGTCCTGGCGGAGTTCACCATCATGCCGCGCCGGGGTGACCTCGACCCGGTCGAACTCATCTTTGCCGATCTGCCGCCGGTCATCGACCAGCAACCGGCCGACGCCACCGCCACGGAAGGCGGCACCGCCGAATTCCGAGTCCTTGGCGGCGGCACCCCGGGCCTGTTCTACCAGTGGACCCGAAACGGCGAGGCCATCGACGGCGCCACCGGTCCGGTCCTGACCTTGGAGTCGGTGACCGCCGATGACAACAACTCGACCTACTTCTGTTTTGTCAGCAACTACAAGGCGCAGAGCCAGTCCGACACGGCCAGCCTCACCGTCCAAACCGCACCAACGGTCCAGTTCGCCACGAGTTCGAGCAGCGGCCAGGAAAGTGCGACATCCGCCGTGCTCCAAGTCAGTCTCACGCCGGCCTCTGACAGCGAGGCGACGGTGCACTACAGCGTCACCGGCGGCACGGCCAGCGGCAATGGCGTGGATTACACGCTGCCGGCCGGCACGCTCCACATCCCGGCTCACGCGACCTCGGCGCAAATCCCGTTCACCGTTGGGGACGACCTCCTGTCCGAATCCGACGAGACCATCACGGTGACGCTGAGTTCTCCTCTGAACGCAGTGCTCGGCGCCAACACCACGCACACGTACACGATCCTGGACAACGACGCGCCGGGCGGTGTCTCCGGCATCGTCTGGGACGACGCAGACACGCTCGGCGTGCAAGATGTCGGCGAACTCGGTCTGCCGACCATCGCCGTGCGTCTGCTCGAGTACGGCTCCGATGAAGTCCTCGCCTCCACCGCAACCGCGACCGATGGCACGTACAGCTTCGGCGACGTGCCGCCGGGAACGTACGTGATCGAGTTTGAACTCCCGCCCGAATCGGGCCGCATCTTCGCGCCTCAGGACCAGGGCGGGGACGACACCAAGGACAGCGATGCCAACCCCGCAAGCGGCCGCACCGGCCCGGTTGCCGTCACCACGGGCGGCACCGTCGAACACGTCGATGCCGGCATGCTCCCCGGCGCCACGATCGGTGATCTGGTCTGGCACGACGCGAACGCGGACGGCGTCCAGGACACGGGCGAGCTCGGCCTGGCCGATGTGACCGTCCGGCTGCTGGACGGCGCCGGCGCAACGCAACTGGCCGTAACCACCACAAACAGTGCAGGTCTGTATGCGTTCGAGGGTCTGTTGCCTGGCTCGTACATCGTCGAATTCGTTCTGGCGACCGGGCCGGCCTTTAGTCCGGTGGACCAAGGCGGCGACGACGCCAAGGACAGCGATGCCAACCCGACCACGGGCCGCACGGACGTCATCACCCTGGCCCACGGCGACACGGCGGACGAGTGGGACGCCGGCGTGATCCTCCAAGGCGTGGGCAGCATCGGCGACCTGGTCTGGAACGACGCGGACGGCAACGGCATTCAGAACAGCGAATCGGGCCAACCGGGCGTGACCGTCAACCTGCTGACCGACGCCGGCACGTTCGTCACCTCAACCACGACCGACAGCAGCGGTTACTACTCGTTCACCAGCATTCCCGCCGGCGCTTATATCGTCGAGTTCATCCCGTCGTCCGGCCAAGTCCTGGGCCTGCGCGGCCAGGGGACGGACAGTACTCTGGACAGTGACGCCAACCCGTTCACGGGCCGCACCCAAGTCATCCTCCTGGCCGGCGGCGCGGCGCGCACGGACATCGACGCGGCCATGGTCAGCCCCGCCAGCATCGGCGACAGCATCTGGAACGACCTGAACTACAACGGCATCCAGGACACCGGTGAGACCGCGCTCGCCGCGGCGGTAACCGTCACGCTCCGCGATGCGGCAACACTGAACGTCCTGTCGACCGTTCCCGCGTCTGCCGGCGCCTACTCGTTCGGCAGCCTGCCGCCCGGCGACTACGTGCTGCAGTTCACCGTGCCATCCGGGCACTTGATCAGCCCGAAGCACCAAGGCAGCGACACGGCCAAGGACAGCGATGCGAACCCCGCAACCACACGCACCGACACGATCCACCTGGCCGCCGGCCAGGCGCTGACAAGCATTGATGTCGGCATGGTTGCCGCCGGTACACTGGGCGGTTACGTCTGGCGCGACACCAACTACGACGGCATCCGGTTTGACGAATCGGTCGGGCCGGACGTCGAGGTCCGGCTCCTGGCCGCAGGCACGCTCGCCACCCTGGCAACACAGCGCACCGGGTCCGGCGGCGCCTACTCTTTCGCCAACCTCCCGCCCGGCGACTATGTGGTCGAGTTCGTGAAACCTTCCGGCTGGCTCATCAGCCCCAAGGACCAGGGCGGCAGTGACGCGGTCGACAGCGATGCGGACCCCGCAACCGGACGCACCGCGTCCGTGCACCTGACCGCGGGCCAGACGGTGAGCAACGTCGATGCCGGTATGGTGGAATCCGGCACCGTCGGCGACCTGGTCTGGCTCGATGCGGACGACGACGGAATCAAGGACACCGGCGAACCCGGGCTGGCCGGGGTCACCGTGTACCTTCTGAACAGCACGACCCTGCAGCGGCTCAGTACCGCCACCTCCGGCGCGAACGGCGCCTACACCTTCACCGCCGTGCCGCCCGGCCGCTACATCGTCGAGTTCACCAGCCTGCCCGGGTACGTCCTCAGCCCCAAGGACCAGGGCGGCGACGATACGCAGGACAGCGATGCGGACCCCGCAACCGGCCGCACCGCGGCGTTCGATCTCGCACCCGCGCAGGTCCTGGCCACCGTCGATGCCGGCATGGTCCAGGCCGGGTCGATCGGCAACCTGGTGTGGCGGGATGCCGACTACGACGGCATCCAGGACACGGGCGAGACCGGCGTCGCCGGCGTGACCGTGACGCTGCTGAAGGCCGGCACGTTCGAGGTCCTGCAGACGGCCGTCACCAGCGGACTGGGCGGCTACAGTTTCGCCAACCTAGGCCCAGGCAGCTACGTCGTCGAAGTCGTGCCGCCAACCGGTTACATCGTCTCGCCCGCCAACCAGGGCGCGGACGACAACAAGGACAGCGACGCCGACTCCGCGACCGGGCGCACCGCCGCCATCACACTCACGGCCGGTGCCACGCGCACCGACGTCGATGCCGGCTTGCTCGAGGGCGCGTCGATCGACGGCATGGTCTGGTTCGACAACGACCTCGACGGAATTCAGGACGCGGGCGAACTCGGCGTCACCGGCGCCACGGTCAACCTGCTTGACGCAACCGGCCAGACGATCCTGGCCACTCGCACCACGGCGACCGGCGGGACCTACCTCTTCGACCGGCTCGCACCGGGCACGTACCGGGTCGGGTTTGTCCCGGGCAGCGGCAACGTCTTCACGCTCGCCGACCGAGGCGAAAACGACGCGCTCGACAGCGATGCGGACCCCGCAACCGGCAAGACGGGATCGATGACCCTGGTCGCCGGGGCGCACCGCCAAGACGAGGACGCCGGCCTGGTCGCCACCGCGGCGATCGGCGACCTGGTTTGGCTGGACGTCAACAAGGACGGCATCCAGGACGCGGGTGAGTTCGGGGTCCTGGGTGTCCGCGTCCGACTCCTCGACGCGGCGGGCGCAGAGGAACTGGCCGCCGACACCACGGACGCTGACGGCCACTACGCGTTCGCGGGCCTGACTCCAGGCCAGAGCTACACCCTGGCTTTCGTCCTGCCGCCCGGCTACCAGTTCAGCCCCACCAACGCCACGGGCGAGGCGGCCGACAGCGATCCGGATCCGCAGACCGGCCGGGTGAACATCGCCGCCGGAGTGCTGCAGTTCGGCCAGACCCAGAACGACTGGGACGCGGGCATCTACTTCCGCAGCGAAGGCGCGGCCGAACCGTTCCTGCTCAAGGACATCATCGTCTCACTGCCCGCCTCGGATCCCGACCAGTTCACCTGGGTCAGCGGCACCATCTACTTCACGGCCGACGACGGCGCCAGCGGCCGCGAACTGTGGAAGAGCGACGGCACTGAAATCGGCACCGTCATGGTCAAGGACATCAACCCTGGCAGCCCCGGCGCCAACCCGACCGAACTGACCGCGTTCAACGGCCGTCTCTTCTTCGCCGCCGACGACGGCGTCAACGGCCGCGAACTCTGGAAGACCGACGGCACCGAGGCCGGGACGGTCCTGGTGAAGAACATCAACACCGCGGGGGACTCGACACCGACCGGCCTGACGGTGGTGGGCGGCACACTGTTCTTCGCCGCCAATGACGGCGCGACCGGAAATGAACTGTGGAACAGCGATGGAACCGAGGCCGGGACGGCCCTGGTCAAGGACATCCTCAGCGGTGCCGGCGGCTCGAACCCCGAGTCTCTGGTGGCATTCAATGGTCAGCTTGTCTTCACGGCCGACGACGGCAGCACCGGCCGCGAACTGTGGCGAAGCGACGGCACCGAAGGTAATACCGTTCAAGTCGCCGACATCAACGGTTCGGCGTCTTCGTCACCCGCGGAACTGACGGCGGTCGGCAGCCTGCTGTTCTTTGCCGCCGACGACGGCACGACCGGCGCCGAACTGTGGAAGTATGACCCGGCAACCCGCGGCGTCAGTCTCGTCAAGGACATCCATACCGACGGGGCCTCGGCGCCCGCGGAACTGACCGCCTTCAACGGACAACTCTTCTTCTCCGCCGACGATGGCAGCACCGGCCGTGAACTGTGGACGAGCGACGGCACCGAAGGCAATACAGCCCTGGTTCAGGACATCAACCCGGGCGGCGACGCGACCCCGCAGCACCTCACCCCGGTCGGCAGCACTCTGTACTTCAGTGCCACCGATGGCATCAACGGAACTGAACTGTGGAAGAGCGACGGCACGAGCGCTGGGACGGCCCAGGTGGCCGACATCTGGGACAGCGGTTCGTCGTCACCGGCCGACCTCGCCGCCGTGAACGGCGTCCTGTTCTTCTCCGCCTATTCCTCCACCACCGGCCGCGAGCTCTGGCGCACGGACGGCCTCAGCCGCGGCACCACGGTCATGGACCTCTACCCCGGAACCGACGCCTCGGACCCACTGCAACTCGCCAACGTCGGCGGACACCTGCTGTTCAGTGCCGACGACGGGACGCACGGGCGCGAGCCGTGGATGCTGGCAGGGGGCCCGGCGAGCATCGGCGGCTTCGTCTGGGAGGACGCCAACGGCGATGGACTCGCCAGCGGGGACAGTTTCCTGCAGGACGTAACCGTCGAACTGTTCGACGCGTCAGGCCAAAACCTGATCGACTCCAAAATTACCGATTGGCAGGGCACCTTCCTCTTCTCCGGACTGCCGGCCGGCGACTACCGCGTCCGGTTCGTCCTGGCTGATGACCACTTGTTCAGTCCCAACGACAACGACAGTACCGCGGACCCGGTGACCGGACTGACCAACGTGCTCCCGCTCATGGCTGACGAGAACCGCACCGACGTCAACACCGGCATGGTTCCCGGCGCCATGATCAACGGCCTGGCGTGGGACGACATCGACTACGACGGCGTCTGGAGTGAGGAGAGCGGCCTGCCGGGCGTGACCGTCAACCTGCTGAATTCGGACGGACTGCCGTTGGTACCCGCGCGCTCGGTTCAGACCGACACCGGCGGGAATTATGCCTTCTCCGGCCTACCCGCCGGCGACTATATCGTGCAGTTCGTATTGCCAACCGGGTACGCGTTCTCGCCTGCCGGCCAGGACAGCGATGCGGACTCCGCAACCGGCCGCGCGTCGGTCACCGTCGCCGCCGGACAGACGGGCACCGCCAATGCCGGCCTGGTCCAGACCGGGTCGATCGGCGACCGGGTTTGGAACGACGTGAACCTGAACGGCGCGCAGGACGTCACCGAATCCGGCTTGGCGGGCGTAACCGTCAACCTGCTCGACGGCGCCGGGCTGCCGTTCGAGCCGGCCATATCAACCACCACCGACACCAGCGGCGCGTACGCCTTCGCCGGACTGGTTCCGGGCAGCTACGTGGTCGAATTCGTGCTGCCGAACGGACTGGTGCGCAGTCCGCAAAACGCCTCAGGCGACGGCGCGACGGACAGCGATGCGGGCACGGACGGCAAGACCGCCGCCGTTGCCCTCGCCGCAGCGCAACTCAAGACCGACGTGGATGCCGGCATGACCGGCACGGCCACCGTCAGCGGCATGGCCTGGTATGACGCCAACTACAACGGACTTAACGCCGTGCCCGCCACCGAGTCCGCCCAACCGGGCGTCACCGTGAGGCTCCTGGACAGCGGGGACCAGCCGGTCGCCTCGGACGTCGTGACCGATGCTCAGGGCCTTTACACCTTTACCGGCGTGGTTCCAGGCGCCTACAGCATCGAGTTCGTCCCGCTGACGGACCACCTCTTCGGCCCGGCGGACCAGGGCGCCGACGACACCAAGGACAGCGACGTCGACCCGGTCTCGCACCGCACGCCTCTGTTCACCCTGATCGGCTATCAGACCCTTGGCAACGTCGATGCGGGTCTGGTCCACACCGCCGCCATCGGTGGCATGGTCTGGAACGACATCAATCAGAACGGCCTGCAGGACGGCGGTGCTGAGGGCGGGATCGCCAATGTCTCCGTGGCACTCTTCAAGGCTGACGGGACTCCGCGCGGCGGCGTTACCACCGTCACGGACGGAGTTTACTCGTTCGGCGGCCTCGAACCGGGAACGTACTACGTCGAATTCAGCCTGCCGGCAGACCTGATCTTCACCGCCAACGACGTGGGCGTCAACGACCTGATCGACAGCGACGCCGACCCGACCACCGGCCGCACCGGCATGATCACGGTCGCCGGCGGCGCCACCCGCACGGACATTGACGCCGGGAGCATCGGCAGCGGCAGTATCGGCGACCTGGTCTGGAACGACCGCAACTTCAACGGCACCCAGGACGCCGGCGAACCGGGCGTGTCCGGCGTGCTGGTCCGGCTCCTGAACGGCGATGACCTCTCGGAAATCGACACCGTCTGGACTGCCTCTGACGGACACTACGTCTTCCCGGACGTGCCCGCAGGCACCTATGTCCTTGCTTTCGAACTGCCGGACGGATACCAGTTTGCGCCGCAGAACCAGGGCGCGAATGTCGGCGCGGACAGCAACGCGGATCCGCAGACCGGGCGCACGGCGACCGTCAGCCTCGCGACCGGGGTGATTCTCACCGACATCGATGCCGGCATGACACAAATCCTTGTTGACCTCGGCGATGCCATCGCAGACCTGGGCGGGACGGACAACCGCGCGACGGCGATCAGCGACTCGGGTGCGGTGGCCGGGTTCTTCCGCAAATCTGCCGACGGCTCCGTGCGCGCGTTCCTCGTGGACGGCGGCAGCGCCCGTGATCTCACCGGCGCCTGGGCCATGGCGACCGGCGTGGCGGAAATCGGCGGCAACACGACAGCCGTCGGGCACTCCCTGGCGGGCAAGCCGCGCGCCTTCATGACGGACGGGGCGCGGTCCGTGACCGACCTGGCCGCGTTCGCGGGCGGCGGTAGTATGACGATGGCCAACGCCATCAGCACGGCTGGCCACATCGCCGGGGCCGCGGAGTCCGCAGCCGGTCGACTCCACGCCTGCCTGTGGAGCGCGGCAACGCCCACGTCGTCGCCCACGGACCTGGGCACGCTCGGAGGCAACTCGAGCCAGGCGTATGCCGTCAATGCCAGTGGCCAGGTGGCGGGCGATGCTCAGACCAACGACGGCAGGTGGCACGCGTTCCGCCGCCAGTCCAGCGCCCTGGAGGACATCGACACGCTCAACAGCCCGGCGAGCCACGCCCGCGGCATCAATGCCGACGGACGCGTGGTCGGTTACCTCTACGACACCGCCGGCATGCAGCAGGCGTTCCTGTTCAATGGCAGCGCCATGGTCATCCTGCCCGGACTGGGCGGCGGCACGTCCGCCGCCATGGGGATCGACAATTCCGGCCGGATCGTCGGCTGGGCCACGACCGCCAGCGGCGACATCCACGCCGCGCTCTGGACCGCGGACGGCGTCTATGACCTGAACCGCCTCGTGCCGTCCGGCAGCGACTGGGTCTTCGAGTCTGCCACGGCCATCAACGGTGTCGGACAGATCGTCGGGTACGGCTACATCGAGGGCCTCCGCCAGACAACGGAACGCCAAGCGTTCCTGCTGACCCTGCCGGCAGCAAACCTCGACCCGACCGTCAGCATCCGCACGCCCGTGACCGGGGCGGTCTTTGCCGTGGGCGACAGCGTAACGGTCACGGCCAATGCGATCGACATCGACGGCGAAGTGGCCAGTGTCCAGTTCTTCGACGGTGTTTCGTCCATCGGCTCGGTCACCTCTTACCCCTACACCATCACCTGGTCCAGCTTGACCGCCGGAGTGCATAACCTTACCGCCAACGTCGTGGCACGCGACGGCCGCTCGGCAAGCTCCACGGCCGTCCCAGTCACCATCGCCTCTGGACTGGTGGCGAACGCCGACGCCTATGCGGTGGACCAGTTCGCAACACTGACCGTGCCGGCTCAAGGCGTGCTGGCGAACGACGTCGCCACCGGCTCGCCCAACGCTGAACGGGTAACCGCGCCCGCACACGGCACGCTGTCGCTGCAGGCGGACGGCAGTTTCACTTACACGCCGGCGCCGCGGTTCTCCGGCACGGACACCTTCACCTACCGCGTCGTGTCCGGCCAACTCCGGTCCGCACCGGCCACCGTGACGCTCACCGTCAACCGCGTCCAAGTCACGTTCGCGCTGAATCTGGCGGCCGGCTGGACCCTGATCTCCATCCCCATCGAGCCGGTTGACGGTTCCCTCGCCGCCGTCCTGCAGGGGCATCAGACCGGAGTGGTCTGGGAGTGGCAGGGGACCGGTTACAGCGTAGCCACGAACATTCTGCCGAAGGGCGCCTACTGGGTCTACAATGCCGGCGACGCGGTCGTCATCACGGTGGTCGGCTTCACCGTGACCGACCCCACGCGCCCCGTGAATACAGGCTGGAACCTCATCGCCCCCGTGGCAGCCCCGAGCACACCTGTGGCCAACCCGCCCGTGTATCTGCCGGTGCAACCGGAGTGGCTGCGTGCGCCGGAGGGCCTGTTCGCGCCGCCGTTGTACGGCTGGGGCACGGACGGGGCCTACGAGGGCGTACGCGAGATGAACTGTGGCGGCGGCTACTGGCTCAACGCCAAGACCAACGCTAACCTCTCCATGGCCGAGGAGTAGCGCCACGCCGCGACGCGCGGCACCCAGAGGTCAACGCCAATGCCCTACAACTCAAGTCAGAACGGGGAACGGCTCCAGGCTCGTAGCTCCGCGTTTACGCGGTCCGGATTGCGTGTGGCAACGGAAAAGGGGACCGCCCGCACAACTCGCATGGGCAGTACGCCTTCCTTAGAGTGGTGGTCTGATTCGGGGACAACACGGCAACAGAGGTTAGACGGAGACAAACGAACCGTGACTCAAACACCTCGCATCGGCATTCCCGCTTGGGTAGGCGTCGTCCTGGTACTCACGCTGCAACTGGGGTTCGGCCTTTGTGCCGCGGAACCCGAGGTGATCGGCACCGTCGTCGCCATGCGTGGCGACGTAAAGGCGATTCACCCCGACAAGGGCGAACGTCAACTGGCGATGAAGGGCCAGGTCTTCCTGCGCGATACGATCAAGACGGGGGACCGTGGTCGTGTCCAAGTCAGTTTCGAGGATGAAACCATCATCAGCCTCGGGCGCAGTTCCGAGATGACCATTGCCGAGTACAAGTTCGACCCGTCCAAGGAACAGGGCGCCATGGTCACCCACGTCAAGGAGGGTGTATTCCGGGTCATGGGCGGTGCCATCACCAAGCTGGCGCCGCAGGAGTTCAAGACCACGACGGGCACGGCCACCATCGGCATCCGCGGTTCGTTCTACGCCGGCCGCCTGACCGTGAACCGGCTCGAGGTCGTCTTCATCGGCGGCCGCGGCATCAGCGTCTGGAATCAGGCGGGAACCGTGGACATCACCACGCCGGGGTACGGCACCGTCGTCGCAGACCCGAACAGCGGCCCGGAAGCGCCACGCCAGTACTCCGTCCTCGAACTCCACGACCTGCTCGGCGCCCTGAACGGCAACGGCGCGCGACTGGGCGAAGAGGTCCCTGACCTCCCCGGCCAGGACGAGGAAAGACGGCACCGGCCCGAGAACGACAACATTCACGACCTTCTGGATCACGTCGACGACATAGACGCGCACGGCAAGCAACACGGGCACGGGCACGGCCAAGGTGGTGGTGACACCCTTCCGCCGCCCGGCGGAACCCCGCCCGGCGGCAGCCTCGCCATGACCGGGTCTTACCTCGGCGTGCTCCAGGGGCCCGTCGGCCGCCAGGGCCGTGGCACCGGCGACGAGTGGTGGTACGGCGTCGCATCGGGGACCGCTACGGACGGCGCGGTCACGGGGCAGGCGCAAGCGTTCGATGCCGAACTGAACACGCAAACCATCCCGCTCAATTTGACGACGGTTCCGGCCAACCCCGGCGGGTCCTACACCGGCACGGCCAGCGGCACCCCCCGCGCCCACGCCATCGTGCTCGGCGGAGAGACGAAGAACATACTCCCCGGCAGCGTCATCGGCGACAACCTCGGCGAGTGCGCGCTGTCCATTGCCAGCAATGTCCCTCTCACGATCGGCGGCCAACCGTACTCGTTCTCCGAACTGTACTTCTTCGGGACAGCACCGTACCTGCTGCCCACGCAAGGCCTGGCCGACTACTCGGGTGTCGGCCTGCTGGGGCTCGACGTCGGAACGGGTCTTGAAGCGCTTTCCCTCGACACCAATGCCCAGGTCAACTTCGCCACCGGCAAAGTCATCGGCGCCTGCGAAGACCCCGGCGACACAGGGACCCTGCTGTTCTTCTACGGCGATGTCGACGGCGATGACGGGGCGCTGACAAACCTCCGCATTCTCGGCCAGATGTCCACGCCCGGCACACAACCGACGGCGCCGCTCGTCATCGACGGAAACAGTGCGTCCGGCAGTCTGTACGGCAGCGTCCTGCAAGGCCTGGGCCTGGCCGCTGACACCAGCGTGCTCGACGCGACCGGCTACTCGACGGTGGGCTCGCTTCAGCTCAGCACCGGCATGTTCAAGACAGGCTCCACGGCTGCCAGTCCGACCGGGACGGCGGAGTTGTCCGGGTTCGCCGTCGGTTGCGCCGCCGACGTCTCGGGCAGCGGCGAGCCGGTCTTCCTGCGCAACACCGACGCCGCCGATTTCGGCCTGACGCTGAACCGTGAGTCAGGCGCCGTCACCGGCACTGCCACACTCACGTCTCCGGACGACGCCAAGACGCTGAGCACACCGATCGGCGACAACGGCTCAGCCTATGTCCACGACCGCATGTTCATTGCCGAACTCGGGACCGGCGGCGGTGCGATCACCCCACGGTCCGAGAGAAGCTTGAGCATTGATTCGGCCGGCAGCTTCCTGGTGACCGGCGCGCCGGAGCAGACGGCAGACCCGCAGCCGTCCGAATGGCTGACCTGGGGTTACTGGACGGCAAATTATTCCGACTCCTCCGCGGAGGCGAACTACCGCGTGCAGATCCCCGCCGGCTACTGGGTCGCGGGGGAACTGACGCCGACCAGCGTCATCGATGCACAGCGGGCCAGCTACGCGACGGGAACCTATGAGGGCTGGGCGCGCTGCACCGAGGTCGCCTCCGACGGGGCACTCAGGTCCGCCGTGGGCACGTCCGCCTGGACCGTCTTCTTCGGTCCTGGCACGCTCAACGGCAACATGGCATTCCCCGAGCTGAACGTCGAGATGGCCGCCAGCGCAAACCTCAACGCCCTGAACCGCGGCTACACCGGCAGCATCACGTCGGTGAGCGCCTTGGGCGGCAGGACCGGCGCCCCTCCGGCCGGCAGCACCCTGCAGGGCGACTTCTACGGGCCGAACGCCAACGCCACGGCCGGCACGTTCTCCGCGGATATGGGGACGGGCAGCACGAAGTACGTCGGCGCCTTCACCGCGAACAGCACCGGCGCGCCCTGACGGCGGCGGGCAATCGACTGCAATCGAACGCTATCGACGGCTCCCGACCGCAATCGACTGCTGCCGGAGCGACCTGCCGTACCCTACCGCAGCGACAAACGCTTGTAGCGGTTGCGGCGCTGCAGCAGCCGTTCGCCGTCGGCGCTGCCGTCGCCGCCAACACCCAGCACCTGCTCCTCGTACGCCTTGAAGTTGCCCTCGAACCAGCGCACCCGCCCGCCGCCATCGAACAGCAGCAGGTGCGTGCAGATGCGGTCGAGGAAGAACCGGTCGTGGCTGATGACCAGGGCGCAACCGGGGAAGTCGATCAGGGCTTCTTCCAGCACCCGCATGGTGTTCACGTCCAGGTCGTTGGTCGGCTCATCGAGCAGGATCAGGTTGCCGCCGCGCCGCAGCAGTTTGGCCAGGTGCACGCGGTTGCGCTCGCCGCCCGAGAGTTGGCTGACCGGCTTCTGCTGCTGCGGACCGCGGAAGTTGAAGCGCGCCACGTACGCCCGCGAATTCACGGTGCGGTCGCCGAGCGGCAGTTCGTCTTCGCCACCGGTGATCTCAGTAAACACCGTGTTCTCATCATGCAGCGTGTCCCGGTTCTGGTCCACGTACGAGAGAACCACCGTGCTGCCCAGATCAAGCGCGCCGGCGTCGGGTTTCTCCTCGCCGACGATCATGCGGAACAGCGTCGTCTTGCCCGTGCCGTTGGGCCCCACCACGCCGACAATCGCGCCGCGCGGCAACGAGAACGAGCAATCCTTGAGCAGCACCAGGTCGCCATAGCCCTTGCACAGCCCTTTGGTGACCAGGACCTTGTCGCCCAGGCGCGGCCCGGGCGGGATCTGGATCGATACGTCGTCCTTGCGCACCTCGAAACGTTGTGACGCCAATTCCTCGTAGCGCTCGATGCGTGCCCGGCTCTTCTTGATCTGGCCCTTGGGCGAGCTGCGGATCCACTCCATCTCGCGCGACAGGACCTTCTGCCGTTGCGACTCGGACTTCTCGACCCGGCGCAGCACTTCCAGTTTCTGCTCCAGCCACGACGAGTAGTTGCCTTCGTACGGGATACCGCGACCGTTCTCGAGTTCCAGGATCCACTTCGTGATATTGTCCAGGAAATAGCGGTCGTGCGTCGCGATGATGACCGTGCCGTGGTAGTCGCGCAGCGCGGCCTCGAGCCAGGCCACCGTCTCGGCGTCGAGATGGTTGGTCGGCTCATCGAGCAGCAGCAGGTCGGGGCGCTCCAGCAGCACCTTGCACAGCGCGACGCGACGCCGTTCACCGCCGGACAGCACATCGACGAGCGTATCATCCGGCGGCAGCACCAGGGCGTTGGCGGCAATGTCGAGGAGCCGGTCGATCTCCCAGCCGTCCGACGCTTCGATCTGCTCCTGCACCTCGGACATCTCGTTCATCAACCGGTCCTTGTTCGCCTGGGGCATGTCATCGCCCAGCTTGCCGGTGATCTCGTCGTAGCGGTTGATCAGCGCGTGCATGGGCGCCATGGCTTCGGCCAGGCACTCGCGCACCGTGCGGCCAGGCGTGAGCCGCGGCTCCTGCGGCACGAACCCGACACGCATCCCCCGGGTGAGCTGCGCGTCGCCGTGGAACTCAGTGTCCACGCCCGCCATGATCCGCAGCAGCGAGGACTTTCCCGCGCCGTTCTCGCCGACAATCCCGATCTTCGCGCCGTAGTAGAACGACAGGTTGATCCCCTCAAGGACCGTCTTGCCGTCGTAGGCCTTGCAGACATCGCGCATCGTAAAAATGAAATGCGGTGGCATCGCTGTACTCCCGGGCCGGCCTTGGTGTGAATACAAACGTCGCTCGCCGGCAAGGGGAAGAATGTAACATCGACGGCGGCAAGCTCAAGATGGACACGGGGTTTGCCAGGGCGTAGTTCGCGGCGGAACGCGCGCGGTACGACTCGGGATCCGTGCCCCGACCAGGCGCCACGCCGGCGCGGGTGACGCCGGTCGGCTACGTGCCATCGGGGGATGAGATTCACTTGGCCGGCAACCCGAAACCAGGGAGTAATGCGTCAGCGCCCCCCGGCCGGCGGACCGGCCGATCATGGGTTGGTGTTACTCGCGCCGGTTCGCGCCGCCGCGGGTCTTGCGCCCGCGGGGCGACGATGGGGGGAAAGAGGGCGGACGGCCCGCCCCTTTTCCCCCCATCGTCGCCCCGCCCGGACGAGCCGGGCGGCGGCGCAGAGTGACACGCGAGTAACATGGGAGTCGCGGGTGCACGGTTGGGCGGAAGATGAGCAAAGTGGCGGGAGCGGCTCGCTCCCGCGGGTGTCGGAGCGAGCCGCTCCGAATCTGGCGGATGAGGCGTTCGAGGCCCTGCGAGACCTGCGTGAGTTCGTGAAGGTGTCGAACGGTGGGTACTTCGTCGAATGGGCTTGCGGCGCGGACCTGTCGGCAGACACCATTGAAGCGAAATGGCAAGTGGAGGCGCGCAAAGCCAGAAACCAAGGGGCCAAGGCGCTGTTGCCGACGTGCGAGCACGCACGCGGCAAAGCGTGAGCCTCAGTCGCCACTTCACACGCGCATGGACAAATCCGAGGACAGTTCGAGGTGTGCGGGCAACCGCCTGTGTTCGTGCTTGCGCAGGCGGGAATCGAGGTCATCAGTCAGCCCGGTGTAGTGCCGACTCGGGTCCGACTCGCTGACCAGGATGTAGACGTAGCTGTACGCAGACACGGGGCTTGCTAGGGCTTCGTTCTCCGCACCGCTGCGAACGAAGCCTGGAGGCGGGGGGAATCGAAAGGGCCGACCTACTCTCAACAACACCAACCAAAACAACCGTTTAGCGCACTGGTCAATCGAGAGACCACGTAACA
>Ga0156531_1195_pt2 | contig 69068 bp, 58 predicted proteins | sample RifOxyB3_FD_111926 | JGI IMG/M metagenome (GOLD analysis project Ga0156531, IMG submission 111926) | Lentisphaerae bacterium RIFOXYB12_FULL_65_16 | reverse complement strand
CAAAGTGGCGGGACCGAACCGGTCCCGCGGGGGTCGGAGCGAGCCGCTCCGACCACTTTAGACGCCAGCCCCGGCCAACCTTCGACCCTATCTCCACCCGCCACTGACGCATTACGTGCCTGTCGCGGGGCGCGCTTGCTATCTTGCCGACGTGACGCGACATTTCCAGGCATGACGTCAGCAGAAGACAAGCAGGACGGCGGGGCGGAATTGGCGCGCCCGGAGCAACCCACCGTGGCTTACCCCAGTTCTCCCGCGCCTTCCGACGTGAACCTGCGCCGGTTGGTGTCGCCCTGGCGCACGTGGGGGCGCTGGGTGGCGGCCATTGCATCCGGCTTGGCGCTGAGCGCCGCGTTCCCGCCGCTCGAGTATGCGGACCTGGCCTGGATCGCTCTTGTCCCGCTGCTTCTGGCGCCGCCGCCGGCCACGCTCGGCGGCCGCGTGCTCCTCGGCTGGGTCTTCGGGTTCGCGCATTTCGGTACCTGCCTGTTTTGGTTGAACCAGATCGGGTTCGCCGCCGGCGTGCTGCTGGCCTTGGTGTGCACGCTGTATCCCATGGTCTGGTACCTGACCGCCACGGCGGTGCTGCGGCACCTGAGCCGCCGCGAGCCCGCGGAACCGCAGGATGTGACGCCGCGCTGCCTGCCCAGGGCGCCGTGGCGCCAGTGCCTTGCGGTCCTGCTCCTGCCGGCGGTCTGGGTCGGGCTGGAGTGGATTCGCTCTTGGATGTTCACCGGTTTCCCCTGGGACCAGCTCGGTGTCAGTCAGTGGCAGAAGCCGCCCTTGCTGGTGCTGAGCACGTTGAGCGGCGTGTACGGCATCAGTTTCGCCGTGGCTGCGGTGAACGTGGCGCTGTGTTTCTCCGCCGCGGCATGGTGGGAACAGCTCCGGTACGGCACCCGGCGCCGGTTCCCCGCGGCACTGGGGCTCGTCGTGCTCGGCATGGCGGCGGTCACTTTGCTGACGCTGCGCCAGCGTCCCGCCACTCAGCCGGATGATCTGCTGCGCGTCCTTGCCGTGCAGGGCAACATCCCGCAGTGCCGGAAGTGGACGCAGGAGCAGCTTGACGAGTCCATCCAGGTCTACACGTCGCTGTCGCGGGACATGGCGCGTTCGACCGAACCCGACCTCATCGTCTGGCCCGAAACCGCCATTCCGGCGCCGCTGCGCTACGACAAGCAGTACAACCAGAGCATGGAGGAACTGTTTCGGGATGTGAAGACGCGCATGCTCATCGGCACGATTGACTACCGTCAGGCTGCGCCAGTGGGGACGACCTCTCCGGTCGCGGACGGCTCCGGCACGCCCGACTATCAGGTTTTCAACTCCGCCTTCCTTCTAGCTCCCGACGGTCGGATCGAGGAGTCCTACGACAAGATTCACACCGTTCCGTTTGGTGAATACACGCCGTTCGAGCGGCTCTTTCCCTGGCTCACCGACATCATCGGCATGGGGCGGAGCCTCACCGCGGGGCGCGAGTTCACGCTGTTCGAGCTGCCGCACGGTGCACGGGCTGGCGTCAACATCTGCTACGAAGACGCCTTTCCGGAGATCAGCCGCCAGTTCGTCCTGCGCGGCGCCAATGTGCTCATGACGCTGACCAATGACGCGTGGTATGCCGAGAGCGCCGGTTCGCGCCAGCACCTGATCCATGCCGTGTTCCGCGCGGTCGAGAACCGCCGCCCGCTGTTCCGTTCGGGGAACAACAGCGACACCTGTCTGATTCTGCCCAGCGGCCGGATCGTGGGTCAGCTCTACGACACCAACACGGGCAGCCCGTTCGTGCGTGCCGCCAGGTGCTATGATGTGCCCGTCTGGAAGCAGCAGGAGTACACGTTCTACACCCTGCATGGCGATGTTTTCGCCAAGGTTTGCGCGCTGGCCGCAATGTTGATCTGGGTGGTTCTGGCGCAACAACGGTTTCGTGAGAAACGGCGGTTGCTGCAGGTGATTACGGGAAGCGACAGCACGGCTGCCGCAGTGCCGCCAGACGGGTCGGTGTGAGGTCGCCCGGCGCGCTGTTTGTCAAACGTCGGAAGCGCAGCATATTGTCGATGTTTACAGCGGGAGCACGTGCGGCGAGGACGGGGCTTTTCTGGGGCGCCAGGCTCCAACCGCCGAAATGGTCGCCTTCGAACAGGCGCGAACAGGATACAGACAAGGAGGAACAACGCATGGGACGACCGGTAACACTCTTCACGGGTCAGTGGGCGGACCTGCCGCTGGAAGTCATGGCGAAGAAGGCTGCCGAGTGGGGCTACGACGGGCTTGAGCTCGCCTGCTGGGGCGACCACATGGACGTCGTTCAAGCGGCGAAGGATCCCAAGTACGTCAGCAAGCAGCTCAAGATTCTGGAGAAGAACGGGCTGAAGTGCTGGGCCATCAGCAACCACCTGGCGGGCCAACTCGTTTGTGATCTGAACAACGATGGCCGTTCCGACATCTTCGCGCCGAAGAACCTGGCCGGCGATGCCAAGGGCCAGCACAAGTGGGCCATCGAGCAAATGAAGCTGACCGCCAAGGCGGCCCAGAACCTGGGCGTCAAGGTGGTCAACGGCTTCACGGGCTCATCCATCTGGCATCTCCTCTACAGCTTCCCGCCGGTGAGTGCGCAGATGGTCGAAGCGGGGTTTGCGGACTTCGCGGCGAAGTGGAACCCGATCCTGGATGTGTTCGGCAAGTGCGGGGTCAAGTTCGCGCTCGAAGTGCATCCGACCGAGATCGCCTACGACATCGTCACCGCGGAGCGGGCGCTCGAAGCGATTGGAAAGCGCAAGGAGTTCGGGTTCAACTTCGATCCGAGCCACCTGCACTGGCAGATGGTCAACCCCGTAACCTTCATCGAGGCCTTCCCGGATCGTATCTACCACTCGCACATGAAGGATGCCATCGTCACGCTCGACGGCCGATCCGGTATCCTGTCCTCGCACCTGGATTTCGGCAAGCCGGGGCGTGGCTGGGACTTCCGCAGCCTGGGTCGTGGCGGAGTGAATTTCGAGGAGATCATCCGCGCTTTGAACCGCGTCGGCTACACCGGGCCGCTGTCCGTCGAGTGGGAGGACTCCGGCATGGATCGCGAGCACGGCGCCGCCGAGGCGTGCCAGTTCGTACGCAAGACGGACTTCAAGCCGTCGGCCATCAAGTTCGACAAGCAGATGGACAACCGCTAGTGCTCGGTCGCCAGAAATTCCCCCGCACTTCCTTTGCCTGTGCAGGCAACGACCCCACCGGCCTCGTGCCGGTGGTGAAGGGGGTTCGTTGGCTGGACCGTGTGTCGCCCACCTCTCCAGTCTTTCCTGCTTCTACAGGCGGATCGCGCCGCGGCGCGATCCGCCTGTAGAAGCAGCGCGGGGGTGGACAGCGCGGGTAGCCGCTGAACCCGCTTCACCACCGGCGCAAGGCCGGTGGGGTCGCCGAGCCGGCCCGGCCGTACAGCTCGGTGAATTGCGGGAAGACTTCTGGCAGCCGAGCACTAGTCGCGACCCGGCGCGCGTGTCAGACCGTATGATTCACGAGGGGCGGACGCAGGGTCCGCCCCTCGTCCTTCTCCCACGGGCCTCCTACAAGACCCTGTCTCGCAGGATGAGTGTTCAGGTTTCGGGTTTCAGGTGTCAGGAAAAGCCGATCGGATTCAGAATAGGGTTATTCGTTCCTGACACCTCCTATGGAACTGGAAACTAGATCTCGGACCGCGTGAACGCGGTACTACAAGCCTTGGTTCCGCGGACGGCCAGGTTCGTAGTCCCGCCTTCAGGCGGTCTTCGTGCATCGTCGCCAGTTTCACTCCGAGATGACCGGGTGGAGTTCAGCGCCCGGGGGGGCGCTGACCCCTGAAACCTGAAACCCAGTTCTGACAGTGAGGGACCATGTCACTCTCGATCACGACCGACTACGCCGCGGACAAAGGCTGTCCCGAGCCGTACCTGCATCGCATCGCCGACGCCGGGTTTTCGCACGTTCACTGGTGCCACCAGTGGAACACCGACTTCCTTTACTCGCGCTGGGAGGTCAGCCAGATTCGCAAGTGGCTGCGCGAGTACGGGCTCGCGCTTCTTGACCTGCACGGCTCCCTCGGACCCGAGAAGAACTGGGCCTCGTCGCGGGAGTACGAACGCCGCGCCGGCATCGACCTGGTCCGGAACCGACTCCAGATGACCGCACAACTCGGCGGCGACGTGGTCATCATGCACGTCCCGGCCGAACCGGACTGGACCGCCCTGAAGAAGTCGCTCGACGCGCTCGAGCCTGTGGCGCGCAAGTGCGGGGTCCGCATCGCCGTCGAGAACGGCCGGTTCGACACGATCGACCGCATCCTCGCCGAATACGGTCCGGAGTACGTCGGGCTCTGCTATGACTGCGGTCACGGCAACGTCGGACAGGATGGCCTCAGTAGCCTCGATGCCATCAAGGACCGCCTCATCTCCGTGCACCTGCACGACAACGATGGGACCGGCGACCAGCACAAACTCCTCTTCTCCGGCACCGTGGACTGGCCGCGACTGGCCCGCATTATCGCCGCCTCGTCCTACCGGAAATGTGTCAGCATGGAGACCTCCATGCGCAACTCGGGCATTCCCGACGAGGAGGCTTTTCTCGCCAAAGCCTTCGAGACCGGCACCGCGCTGACAGGGATGATCGAGCCGGAACGGCGGAAGATGTGTGGGTGAGTGTGTGAGTGTGTGTGTGGGAGTGAGTGTGGGAGTGGGGGAGTGGGGGAGTGGGATCGCCCAGCGCTACAAGTCTCGTTCGCGGCCATCCCCGTCCGCCGGGTGGACCCCAGCGGTACGGTCGGAAGGTGACGGGGGCCGCTCCGTTTATTGCACAGGTCGGCTCTCTTCTTGACCTGTGCGGTAAACCCAGCCACGGCACCGTTCGTAGTGGTGTCGCAGTCCCGGCGGTTGTCCGCCGGGCAAGACACCATCCCCACGCCGCGCCGCCGCAACACGCCAGATGGGCTCTTGGCGCTCCACTTCGTTCCGCGCACTGCGAGCCCACTACGAACAGGCGCATCCAGGCGTCCATGGCAGGGCTTCTTCTCTCTCTGTAGATTCACCCGCACAGGTCGTTTTTTTTCATCCTGCGGCTCTTGACCTTTTACGACACGCGTAGTAAACTATTACTACAGACGTCGTAAACAAGGCGGCAGCATGGCACACGCACAATCCAGTCATCAGCTCTCGACCGGCGAGATGGAGTTCATGGACCTGCTCTGGACGCGCGGGCCGCTGTCGCTCTGCGAAGCGCACGAGTCGTTTGGCCGTGACATTGGCTACACCACGGTGCAGACGCGGTTGAACCGGTTGGTCGACAAAGGGCTTGTGACCCGGACCGACGACCGCCCGGCGAAGTACGTCGCGGCGGTGGCGCCCGCGGCGGTCAGTGCCGGTCACCTGGCCGTTCTGGTGCAGCGTGTTGCCGGGGGCAGCATCGTGCCGCTGGTTGCGCAGCTTGTCGCCAGCCGTCCGCTGCCGCCTGACGAGATCGCGGAATTGAAGAAACTGATTGCGGATGCCGAGAAGGTTGCTCTGACGGCGAGCGGGAAGAAGGCCTGATCATGGATGAGTTCGCCAAGCTGTTCTTGCCCATGCTCCTGCGCACGACATGCCTGCTGGCGCTCGGGGCGGTTCTGGCGCAGGCGTGGTTGTGGCGTCTTCGTCCGGCGTCTGCGGGGTTGTGTCGGCTGATCTGGTGTACGGTCCTGATTCAGGGTGTGCTGTTGTTCAGCGTTCCGCTCGAAATACCGTGGTACGAGGCAATCCCGGCACGGCTCACGCGCGTGTCGTCGCCGGGTGTTGCCATGGCGGCGGCTGACGCCGCGTTAGAGGTCCCGGCCCAGATGATCCATGCCTCTGTCCATACCTCCAGGGCGCCTGGAGCGTGGGCGTGGCGGAAGATCGTCGTGAGTGTGTGGGGCATGGGACTGGTCGTGGTGCTGGGGCTCATGGCCGGTGCGTACGTGCGGCTCTGCCGGGCAGTGGCCCGGTGCGGGCCGGTGACCGGCGTGTGGGCCCGCGAGTGGCAGCAAGTGAAAAGCGAGGCCGGCATCGAGCGGCCGCTCGAACTGTGCTGCCACAGTCGGCTTGGACCGCTGCTCTGCAGGCTCCCGGGCGGGTACCGTGTCGTGGTGCCCGAGGGCATGTGGGCCGCGCTCTCGCCGCCTCAGCGCCAGGCGATTCTGCGTCACGAACTCACACACTACCTGCGGGGCGACGTGTGGATGTCGTTGGTGGTGCGGTTGCCGGTCCTCCTCCACTGGTTCAACCCTGTGGCGTGGTGGGCGGCGGCGCGCTTCGAGGAATGCGGCGAGTGGGCCTGCGACGGTGCGGCGGCCGGGCCGGACCGGGCGGCGGCGCCCGTGTACGCGAAGGCCTTGTTGCTGGCGGCCCAGTCCGTGTCACCGGGACAACTGTGTCGTGCGCCCCTGTCTACGCCGCCCTTGTCGCGGCGTATCCGGCGGTTGCTAACTCATTCAAAACAAGAGGATTCCATCATGAAGAAGAGCATACTTGTTGTTCTCCCATTGTGTGTGTTTGCCGTTGGCTTGTTCCGCATCGAGTTGGTGGCCAGGGCGGCGCCGGCCGCCGTTGACCTGCGTCAGGGCCCGGTCACGGTCGAGACCGTCAAGGCCAAGCGCGTCGAACTGCAGCAGCAGCTCGAGCAACTGAAGGCGTCCGTCGACGGCTTGGCGCCGGAGTTCGAGGCGTTCAAGACCGAAATGGGTGCGCAGACCGAGAAGCTCAAGCAGTTGGCGCAGAGCCCCGATCAACTCAGTGAGGACATCAAACGCCGTGCCGAGCAGGCACGGCTGGGCGACGCCTCGAGTCAGCTCGACGCGTTGCGCGGCGCCGAGAAACTCGGCGACGAAGGCGCGTTGCTGATTGCGGCGGTGGGCAAGGATACGGAACACGAGGTGGTGCGCCGTGAGGCCCTTGACATGGCGTTTCGTCTGGGGCCGGATGGGTTTAAGATCGTGGCTTACGCCTACGACAAGCTGACGCCCGCGGACCGTGCCTATCTCGTCGACGGGCTCGTCAAGCAAACGGCCGTCGACCCGACCATGCCGCTGATCGCGATCGCCCGCGACGCGGACCCGGAGTTGCTGAAGAAGATCATTGCCGCGACGCCGGACACGCCCCAGGGCATTCTCCTCTTCGCCGCTATCGCGAAGAAGGCTGATCCAGGGCTGACGGACGAACTGGTCAATGCTGTGGTGCGTTTCCCCGGCGACGATGGACTGCTGCTGCTCTTCGCCGCCGCCAAGAGTGGCGAGACCCGCCACCGGCTCGCCGCGCTGAAGGCCGCCGAGGCCAGGGGCAGTGAGGGACTGGTCGTGGTGGCCGCCGCCTATGACTGCACGGCCCCCGAGGTCCGAACCGAAGTGGTGCGCGCCGCGCGCCAGATCGGCGGCGACGTGGGGCAGTACATCATTGACCAGGCCTTGGCCGAACCGGACCCCGCCCTGCTGCAGGCCGCCCAGGCCGCGATGGCTGACCAGAAGTGACCCAGGCTTCCGCGATACCCGTGCGGTCCGCCCCTGGCGGTGGACCGCACGGTCGCCTCTCGGCCCTGGCATGACCTCCACCTGTGGCCGACGCATTGCGAATCACCGAGCAGGACGTAATGCGTCGCGGGTGGAACAACGGTGTGCTGGCGCATGCGTGAGACCCCCGTGGCCTTGTGCCACGGGTGAATCGGGTTCACCCGCCAAACGTAGGCGCCCCCCCTCTCTTCCCCTTTCCCCCGTCCGCCGCCGGCGGACGGGGGAAAGGGGAAGAGAGGGGACACGGTGCGGCGTAGTAACCAAGATGAACCCGTTCACCTGCCACACAAGGTGGCAGGGGTCTATGCTCCACCCTATACCACGACCTTGAGCTGCGCGGTGACGGAGACGCCGTTCTTGGCCTTGCGCTCGACGGTGACGATGTAGCGGCCGGGCTTGGCGTAGGCGTGCCAGCGCTCGTCGAACTGGTCGTCGGAGCAGCTTGTGGCCTGGCAGCCGTCGCCGAAGTCCCAGTGCTCGATGCCGCCCTTGTTGGCGGCGAAGGCGCCGCGGATGAAGGCGCGCGCTTTGAACGCGATCGGCTGGTTCGGGCGCAAGTCCTGGGTCGGGTAGTAGGTCACGTGCATGGTCGGCGGCGTGCGTGCCGCCGCGGCCACGATCGGCACCGCCTTGTCGTACCCGCCGATGTCCACACCGTAGTGGTAGTAAATGCCGCGCTTCGGATCGTTCAGCGTCAGTTCGCCGGCGTCCACGTACGTGCGTTCGTTGCCCATCTGCGTCATGGATGCGAACCAGGCCTGGCGCGCGGGATAGACCATTGGCCGCGGTCCGAAGTACGGGGCGTCGGGGGCCCAGCAGCGGAGGCGGGCGTCCTTGTCCAGCGCGTGGATGTCCCCGGAATAGGAGACCGCTTTGGCGACCTGTCGTGTCACGGCACAACCGATTTTGACGCCGTTCACGACGGACGGGAGGCGGTACAGTGCGGAGACCAGATCCGCTCTCTCGCCGTCCACATCCACCGTGACACGCGGGAACCGCACCACGCCGCGGACGCGGTCCGGTTGCTCGTGCAGTGCGACGAGGGTGATCCGGCGCACCGTGCCGTTTCGGCCCCGGAACTCGACCGACTCGCCGACGTTCAGGTCATAGACGCATCCGCCCTGAGGCGCAACACTGTTGGCTGTACTCATGGAGACCTCCTGTCTAGAGACAAAGACCGGAGACGAAGACTGGGGAGGCGGGCCTTCTGCGATCTTTGTCTCCCCATCTTCGTCTCTCCGTCTTTGTCTGTCCTTTCCCCTGCCCGAACGGCCGTTAGTACGAGTGGGTTTCCCATATTCCGCCCTTCATGGAGGGCTTGACAGTACCAGAACGAACTGTTCAATAAGGACCGCTTGGCGACCCCACCGGCACAAGGCCGGTGGGGTCGCCAAGCCGTGCCTCCTGCGCGAGTCGGTGAATTGCGGGAGAACTTCTGGCGGCCGAGCACTAGCCAACCAATCTCCTTCACCACCGACATGAAGCCGGTGGGGTCGCCCATAATGCACAGGTCAGAACGACCGTGCGCCGTGCTTGCCTTCTCACCGCGCATCGCCCCTTCACTCGTGCTCGAAGACCACGAGCGCATAGCCTTTGACGCCGGTGACCGTGGTGCGAACGTAGCCGTCCGCGGCACGGAAGTCCAGAGGTTCGCGTTCGGGCGCGCGATAAACGGCCTTTACCTTGCGTCCGTCGCACTTGAGCCCGAGTCCGATCCCGGGCACGAAGATGGGTTCCTCGATCACCTGCATCTGCTTGCCGCGCATTTCGGGCAGATAGGTGATGAGATGCACAAGTGTCTGGCGTTTCGTTCGTGTGACGGTCGCCTGGGCGAACGACGGCAGACCGCTCTCCTTCAACAGCGGGTCCGGCAGGAGCCGCTCGATGCAGTTGCACACCAGCGTTTTGTGCGCCACGACGGCATACTCGTAGTATTCGGAGAAGACCGGGAAACTGAAGTGAATGATGCGGGATCCGCACTGCACGACCGCCGGCCGGCCCGCGTCCTTCTCGGGTGGGATGTAGAAATTCTCGTGGTGCCAGTCCCAGGACTTCCAGTTGAAGTACGGCTGGTGCAACCGTGCCAGGACCTTTGTCCCTTTGCGCGCCTGGATGGCTGTGCCATGGCTGTAGATTGTGGTGAGCATGGCCGGGAGACCGCGCGCGACTTCCTTCTCGGCCTGGTAGAAGGTGTAGTGGTGCGGATCGTCGCCCTTGAAAGACAGAGCATACTCCTTGAGTGCGAACGCCTTGCCGGACGGGTCGAGTCCCGAACGGCTGGAACTCAGGATGGTTCCGCCCTTCTTCAGGTGTTTTTCGAGCTTGGCCTTGAGTTCGGCATCGACCGTGACGTCGTCCGGGAGCACGATCAGGCTGTAGTGCGACAGGTCGCCCCGGTCATCCACCACGTCGAATTGGTACTTCAATTCCATGAGCATCCGCGCGGCGCCCATGATGTTGCCGCCGCGGTGCGGGGCGGCGCAGTACACCGCGATCTCCGTGACCGGCTTGGCTTTGTCGGTCCACGGCTCGAGCTCCTTGATCTTCGAATACACATTGCCAATGACGCGGTAGACTTCGGGATCCAGGACGCCGCGCGGGTGCATGTGGTCGCCGATGCTGACCGTGCCACCGTTGGCGACCGAGTTGTAGAGGTCGAACAGGATGCCGGGCTCGGTGCGGATGCCGCCGAAATCGCCCCAACTCCGGTGAAAGCGGCCGGTCATGGTGAAGTACGGCTTGCCCAGCGTCCGCGCGTAGCGGATGGCCGCGGGCATGAAGTCGTAGCCCCAGCCGCCGGTGGGCAGGATTTCGAGCTCGATGTGCGTCGGCTCGAAGCGGTAGGGCAGGGCGTTGTAGTAGCGGTAGATGCCTTTCTTCTGTTTCCGGACCAACCGCTCCACCTCGGTGCAGAACGTCTCGTTGGTCCGCTTCTGGAACGCGCGCATGGCGGCGTCGTCCGCCGGGTCCTGGCCGGCGTTTTTCATGCCGTCGACGCATTCCTGGCCGTAGCAGGGGTAGTAGTCACAGACCGAGTCGAGGAAGATGCCGTCCACAGGGTAGTTGGCAAGGACCTCCCCGACCTCGTCCAGCAGGTGCTGACGGTAGCCGGAGTTGAAGCACATGTTGCGGAAGAAGTTCCCCATCTTGTCGAACTCGTACACCTGCCCGAGCTTGTTGACCTTGCACCACTCGCGGTGCCGCAGCGCCTGCTCGTGGTCGAGCCCGGCACTGATGTAGGTCGCCACCATGATGTCCTTCTTGTGGCAGGCCTCGATGATCTCGCCGAGCAGGTCGATCTTCAGCCCCGGGTGCATGACGCCCACCTTCGTCGGATAGTAGGCGAACCCGAGGTTGCAGCGCGCAAACACCGTGATGTAGTCGACGTGCGCGTCGGCCAGAGTGCGCGCAAAGGTTTTGCCGTCGAAATCGCGACCCACGTCGTAGATCCCGGGCATGGTGTGGAAATCCAGGTGTATCGCACGGCGGGGGAATGGTCTCCGTTTCATTTGGGATACCTCCTGCCTTCAGAGACAAAGACTAGAGACAAAGACTAGAGACAAAGACTAGAGACAAAGACTAGAGACAAAGACTAGAGACAAAGACTCAGATTTCGGTCTCCCCATCTTCGTCTCTCCGTCCAATCCGTTCTTCCGTTTTCATGCCAAGTTTGGCACTGCCTCGGTCCGTTCTCGTGCCCCTTGCCCTTGCCCGTTCCCGTTCCCGTTCCCGTTCCCGTGCCCGTGCCCGTGCCCGACGGGCCGAGGAACGCGGAGGCACCTTCTGGCGCTGAATCGAAGTCTGCGGCAATTCCGGTCGGGAAGACCTTGCTTCCCCGGAAAAGTACTGGCGGAGTCAGCCGGAGGCAAGGCAGAACCTGCTGTTCCCGGCGTCCGTCCCACTGCCGGTGGGCCTACGCGGAATGCGTCGCGGGTGGAACGACGGTGTGCTGGCGCATGCGTGAGACCCCCGTGGCCTTGTGCCACGGGTGAATCGGGTTCGCCCGCCAAACGTAGGCGCCCCCCTCTCTTCCCTTTCTCCCGTCCGCCGCCGGCGGACGGGAGAAAGGGAAGAGAGGGGACACGGTGCGGCGTAGTAACCAAGATGAACCCGTTCACCTGCCACACAAGGCGGCAGGGGTCTATGCTCCACCCTTTGCTCCCAATGAAACTGAAGGGGGCCGGGAGCCCGCGAGGACGCGGGCGCTCCAGGGACTGGCACGGGGGGCTGACTTTGGAGCGCCCGCGTCCTCGCGGGCTCCGGAAGCGTCGTGGCCAGTTTCACCTCGGTATGACCGGGCGGTACGCCAACCGGGAACTGCTGACGCACTATGCCCATGCACGTCGGGTTTTTGCTTTTTGCCGGGCGGTTTCGTATATTGCCGGACTTCTTTGGATTTCTCGGACGGGGCGACAGCCGGAACAGGCATCGCGGGAAGGAGGATTGACCATGGCGCGACCCATCACACTCTGCACTGGGCAATGGGCCGACCTGCCTTTGGAGGTTCTGGCGCGCAAGGCGGCCGTGGCGCGGGACCTCTGGGACCGCGGTAGAGTGCTCGGGGCCGTCCCGGCCCGAGACCCTCGGCCGGACCGCACCGCAACCGGCGCCCGATTTCGACAAGGTCTCGGCAGGACTGGTATGGCGATCATGAGACCGTGTGTCCCCTGTTGCAGCAACCTCTGAACCACCGCATTCCTGAACACTGAACACCATGTCCACCCCAACACATCCCCTGAACATCGACGCGCACTTCCCGGGCGGCAACATCGTCGTCGAGTCCATTGATGGCGACGTCGTCGACCTGCACCAGGATTTGCGCGACACGACGACCGACTGGTTCTACTGGTGCTTTGCCGTGCACGGCGCGGCGGGGCGTGCGCTGACGTTCCGGTTCACCAAGAGCGCAGCGCTCGGCGTGCGCGGCGCGGCGGTCAGCCTTGATCGTGGTGAGACCTGGGCCTGGCTCGGTGCGGAGTGCGTCAGCGGCAATTCGTTCACGTACCGGTTTGCGAACGTCGCATCGGAAGTACGGTTCAGTTTCGGCATGCCGTACCAGGAGACGCGGTTTCGGCAATTCCTGGCGCGCCACGCCGGCAACCCGCGCCTGCGCTGCGAGACGCTGTGCCGCACGCCGCGCGGTCGCGATGTCGAACGCCTGCACCTCGGTTGCCTGGATCGTGACGCACAGGTGCGCCTGCTGCTCACCTGCCGCCATCACGCCTGCGAGATGATGGCCGACTACTCGCTGGAAGGCTTGATGGATGCGGCCCTCGCCGGCGAGGACGACGCGGCCTGGCTGGCGGAGAATGTCGAGATCATGGTTGTCCCGTTCGTGGACAAGGACGGCGTCGAAGACGGCGACCAGGGCAAGAACCGGCGTCCGCACGACCACAACCGCGACTACGCCGGCGAGAGCGTTTACGCCTCGGTGCGCGCCCTGCGCGAGACCGTGCCGGCCTGGTCGCGCGGGCGCCCGCTCGCGGCCATGGACCTGCACTGTCCACACATCCGCGGAGTTCACAACGAGGTCGTCTATCTCGTCGGGGCCGAGGACGCCGCAATCTGGCGCGAGCAGTGCCGGTTCGGGGACGTGCTCGAAGCGATCGTGCCTCCAGCCGGACTGCCGTACGCAGCCAGCGACAACCTGCCGTTCGGCCAGGCGTGGAACACGCCGTCGAGCTACAGCGCCGGAATGAGTTGCTCCGAATGGGCCCGGCACCTGCCGGGCATCCGCCTTGCCACATCCATCGAGATCCCGTACGCCAACGCCAGTGGCGCGGAAGTGAACCAGACCACCGCCACCGCGTTCGGCCACCGCCTGGCCCAGGCCTGGGCGCGCTATCTCCGCGATGTATCCCTGACAGAATGAAGCCCTGGTCATTGGGATGGCGCCGGGTTCGTAGTTCCGCGTTCACGCGGTCCGGGTTGCGCGCGGCCAGCGGTGCGTGAGACTGCCTGAAGGCGAAACCACGAACGCGCAGGCACGCACTGTGGCGTTGGGCCCGGTCAGGGCTGTTTCAAGATCCGGCGCCGCGTCTCGAAAGGCCACGCCTCCGCGCACACCAAGTAGGGGCGGCCTGTCCTCAGGCCGCCCCCCCCCCCGGCGTGGGGACACGCCGGGGGTACTCACCGCACGCGACGGTCACGGATCTTGAAACAGCCCTGGGGCCCGGTCCCCGCGGGTTGCATTTCGCGCCAGCCTTTGTTATCTTCGGTACCGAGACGGGAAAGAGATGAAAGCGGATCAGGGAAGTGGCATCCATGGCTCTCAGTGCAAAGCAGCGCCAGGCGTTTCTGGCTATGGCCCGGCGGCGGACAAGGCCGGGCAGCGGCAGCAGACCAGACGCCCTGCGGGAGAGCGCCCCGGAATATGGCGGCGCCATCGTCGGCACGTACCAGGGAACCGTTCGATTTGTGATCGTTGGCGGCCTGGCGACCCACCTCTACATGCCCGCAAGAATGACGGTTGACGTTGACATCCTCATCCTCCGCGACGACCTGCCAGAAGCCGAGACGGCGCTCGATACAGCGAGGGCCGTGAAACTGGGGGCGCGTGCTATCGGCGGTAGTACCTGGAGGTTGCCGACCAATCATTGCCTGGACGTGATTGCCGTGGACGAGCCGTGGGTCGATGCCGCCCTGGCCCGCCCCGTGACTGGCCCTGACGGGCAGCCCTATGTCGCACTGCCGTATCTGGTCCTGATGAAACTTGCTTCGGGCCGGGTTCAAGACCTTGCCGACATCAGCCGCATGCTCGGCGCCGCCACCCCCGAGCAAGTCCGCAAGACCGAACAGGTCGTGAAGCGCTATCGCCCGCAGGACGTGGAGGACCTCGCAAGCCTGGTCGCGCTGGGGCGGCTGGAGTACGAGTGAGACGGCCCCAGATTCTCGGAAAGGAACCCGACCGTGGGAGATGACCGACAACTCTCATGCCTGTCGCCGACGGCGAGGACGTCACGCCCATTCGACGACACCGCCATCGCGACAGCGCCCTTCCCTTGTGTCTAGCAGGTGACATCTGAAACCTCTGTCCGCCGCTGCCGCCACGGCACAACGAAACTGGCGAACCGCACATCAAGAGAGGCCCCAATCCAATGCGAACTCCGCACGCACGGTTCCGGTCCTGCGGCGCTCTGGCCGCGCTGCTCGTGGCTGCGTGGCTGATTCCCCCGGCGCCCGGGCAGGATCAGGACGCGGCCGTCACGCCGGTCGCGGTTTTGCAGGGCGCTGCCGCGCGGCGCCTGAACGCGGCGCCGGACGACAAGACCGCGCCGAACTGCATTCGGACCGGCAAGGAAACCATCGAGTGGGACCTGCCCGCACTGCCGGCCGGCCTGTACTGCTTCGAGATGCGGGTTCGCACCGGCAACGACGACGCGGACCCGCTCAACGTGGTCTGTCGCTACCGTCTTGCCGCGGTCGGCGCGGATGGCAAGGAGTGCGCGCCGGTCGGTTTCGAGCCCAAGCCGGGTTGCGTACCGGCGAAGACCTCGAAGCAGTGGCCTGTCTACGTGGGCGACATTGTCAGCACCGCGCCACTGTCCCTGACCGAGGGCATGCGCCTGCACGTCACCGCCGCGGCCCCCTGGCTCAACATCGACGAGGTGCGGCTGTTCCCTGCGCCCGACCGGTACCGGCTCTCGTTTGGCCTCACGGTGGCTGAGCCCCGGGCGCTGTTCCGGCGCGGTGAGCCGATCCAGGCAACGCTCTCGGTCCAGTCGTTCTGGGACGCGCCGGGCAAGGTGCCGGTCAGCTTCGAACTGATCTCGCCCTACGGCAAGTCCGTGGGTGAATTCAAGGTCGACCTCGACGTGCCCGCCGGCGGGATCGTGGCGCAGCCGGTGACGTTCACTTCGTCGCTGAACGGCTGCCACGTGCTGCGGATGCACGCCGTCTATGAGCGCCCCGGCGTTGCCGCTTTCGAGTACACGCAGGAAATACCGGTCGGAGTGGTGTCGGTGCCGACCGCCGACCGACTCGCGCTCGCATCGCCGTTCGGGGTGCACCCGGGCGGGCTCAAGGAGTTGTACCAATCCGGGTTCAAGTGGGTTCGGCTCTGGGACAGCGGCGACGTGTGGGCGGCCCACGAGCGCGAGGGCAAGGGCAAGTTCGACTTCCTCGCAACCGAGGAGAAGGTCGAGAACTTCCGTCGCGCCGGGTTCGAGGTCCTGGCGGTGCTGGCGTACAGTCCGACCTGGGCCAGCACGCACCCGGAGATCGGCTACTACGTGTGCGGAGGCGCACCGTTCCCGCCCAAGGACATTCGTGACTGGCAGGACTACTGCCGCGAATACATGACCCGGTTCAAAGGCCGGATCCGGTTCTTCGAGGTCTGGAACGAACCGAACACCGGTGATGCGGCCAACCTGCAGAGCGGATTCTTCCGCGGCACGACGGCGGACTACGTCGCGCTGCTCAAGGCGGCGTTTGAGGTCAGCCGCCAGGTCGATCCTGAGATCCGGATTGTCGGCTGCTCCGGCACGGGCGACTTCCTCGCCTGGACCGAGGCGGTGCTGGCGGGCGGCGGCGGCCCGTACATGGACGTGCTCTCGTTCCACGCCTACACCACGCCGAGCTCGCCCGAGGAAGCGAATCTCGAAGGACGCCTGGACCGCCTGCACCAGATCATGGAGCAGCACGGTGTCGGCAAGCTGCCGCTGTGGAACACGGAAGTCGGTTACTGGCAGGACCGGCGCATCGGTGCGTGGCCGGCTACCACCGAGCAGCTTCTCGCCAAAGCTCCGGCCGGACTCGCCCCGAACTGGACCTCGAACTGGCCGTTCCGCCCGATCCCGGAGGATGACACGGCCGCCTTCACGGTGCGGCACTACTACCTGAACATGGCCAAGGGCGTGGAACGGTTGTTCTGGTACTCGAGCATCACGGGCGGCATGCCGTTGCTCTGCGAAGACGGGTCGCTGCGCCTGTCGTGTTTTGCCGTTGCCGCCGCGGCGCAGGAACTGGATGGCTTCACGTACTGGCGTCGTATCGACCTGGGCCTTAGGAGGTTGCAGCTACACCTGTGGGAATCCGATGCGAACGTCAAGGGCATCGTCTGGCACGCGGACCGCGGCACACGCGACGTGTTGTTCCGCAGTCCGGCCGCGGTCTCCGCGGTCGATATCTGGGGCAATCCCGCTGACCTGGCGCGCACCGCCGATGGCGTGCTCGTCACCGCCGGCCGCGACCCGATCCTCATCACGGGGCCGGCGGAGTTTTTCGACACCGCGCGCCTGCAGGCCCGCGAACTCGTGTTCCCGGTCGACGATGCGTACGTCGTCCGACAGGTGGATCCCGAGCGGCCGGTCAAGAACCACACCTCGCCCGCGTATCACGGCGACCGGCGCGTGTTCGGCCTGCCCAGTGTCGGTGACACGCTCGGGTGGAAGCTGACCGGGATCATGCCCGGTGCCTACCAGGTTGAGGTCGAACTGCGCACCGGCGACGCGGGTAACCTCTACGGCAACCTGGGCTGGTACGAGGTCACGGCTGTCAGTGGCGATGTCCGCACGCCGGTGCGTCTGGTTCCTGTCGACGACCCGGCGCGGCAGGCCAAAGCGATCACCACCCAGGAGGGCGGTGATCGCGCCTACGGCTGGGCTCGGAGCGAGACTCCGGTTCAGCTCGACCCGGTCAGCGAGGTCCATGTGGCGTTGAAGGGCGGATTCGGGTTCGTCGGGTCCCTGGCCTTGCGCGAACAGGCGGCGGAGGGGAAACCCGTCGCGTTGCCGAAGCTTGCGAGTCCGCCAGCGTTGGACGGGGACCTCGCCAAGGTCCGGGACTTGCCGCGGTTCGATGTCCGCAGCCGTCGCCAGGTCGCGATCGGCGTTGCCGACCCGTTCGCCAGCACATCCGAGCGCGACGCGTGGCAGGGCGAGAAGGACCTCTCCGCCGCGGCCTGGGCCGCGACGTGCGGCGACGTGCTCTACGTGGCGGTCGACGTCACCGACGGCGGCGGCCTGTTCCCGGCCGCGACGGGCCCGTACAACGGCGACTGCATCGAGTTGTTCCTGGACCTGCGCAGTCCGCCCGCACTCGGCACGCCCGCGGTCGGCGACGGCGTCTACCAGTTGCTGCTGCGCGCGCCGCGCGGGGACGCGACAGAGACGCGCCTCGATGGCCGCGTGCCGCCGGGCGCCACGGCGGTGGCGAGGAAGACGGCTGCCGGTTGGGGCGCGGAGTTCCTCATCCCGGTGTCGGGCCTGACCTCCGGCCGCCAGCTCGGTTTCGACCTGGCCATCGACGACGACGACACCGGCCAGGGCCGCAAGACCCAGATCGTCTGGCACGGCACGCGCGAGAACTACCAGGACCCCAGCGCCTACGGCGGCTGCGTGGTGGCGCCGTGATAGAACCCTGAGGTTCCAGGCTCGTAGTCCCGCGTTCACGCGGTCCGGGGCGCGTGTGCACATGGCAACTCAGGGGTGCGATCGAGTGCGCGGTGGCTCGGCGCGTCTCGCGCCGAAGCGGGATGCTCGGGCCGGCTCTGTCCGGCGAAGCTGCCTGGGTGTAGACGGATCCCCGGCCGAGGGCCTCGGTCCGGGACGGACCCGAGGCACCCTGCTGCGGTCCCGGAGGTCCCGTTCGGGTTCCTGATCGTCCGTTTCGCCCGGTGCGACCCGAATCGGTATTGAATCGGCCCCGGGCTGGCCACCGTTTGCCACCGGTCGACACCAGAACCCAGGGTGACGCTGTCGCTCTGCCCTGGGCTATTATACGTTGCCCCTTCAGGGCAAGCCGATGGTCGCCTCGCGGCGGGCCTGATTCTCCCGGTTTCGCTGGCGCTGTTCTCGGCACCGACCTCCGGTTATGTGACGCGTCACATAACCGGAGGTCGCCGCGCCACTGCCGCCCGCTGCGGACAACCACCGCTATGGGTGCCGTTTCCAGTTGGCGATGTCGTCGGAGCTGTCGGCGGCGGTGCACGGCGCGTCGGCCGCGTCGTCCGTGGGGCTGGTGGTGTTGTCATTGACACCCTTCTTGCCGTGCGCACCGTCTCGGCCCATGGACCAGAGATCGAACTTCTCCGGGTTCATCGTGCCCGGACACTGGTACCAGAACCGGTTGCCCCAGCCGTCCTTGAACCTGGCCGGATCGTAGCCTTCGAGGTAAGGTTTGCCAGTGGTCGACATGAAGGCGCTCACGGGCCAGTCGATCTCCCTGGCACTGGCGGCCTGCGGGTAGGCCCCGCGCTCCTCGCGATACTGGTCGAGTGCGATGGCCATCATCTCCAGTCGCGTCGCCGTGACGGCCGACAGTCTTCCGGTGGGGACGTCGATCACGGCATACACGACCAACCCGGCTAGCACGGCGATGATTGCCAGTGCCACCAGCAGTTCGATCAGCGTGAATTTCCGGTCCTTCATGGCCACGCCCTCCGGGATTCCGCCACCAGGAGTCTCGATTGCGTCGTGTCGTCAAGGTCACACACGCGGAACAATCCTCTCTGAAGTTGTAGCAGGGTTGGGCATGGAAACGCAATGGACCGGTGGCGCCTGACCGGGGGGACGCCGGACCGTGTGAACGCGGAACTACGAGCCTGGGCCGTGCTTCTTGCTGAACCAGGTTGGGGTGTCAGCGCTGCCCCTATGCATCGCGGAGGAGTCGTTGCCTCACCGGGAGCCCCCCCCACGGCGGATTGCGGACCTGGCGATGGGCGAGTCGCATCTGTTGCTTGCCAGAGCCGCGTCTTGCCCATCGCCAGGTCCGCGATCCGCCATCGGGAGGTATGGAGGGGCAATGCCCCTCCATCAGGGGGTTTGGGGGGCGGCGCCCCCCAACGACATCAGCGCAGTTTCACTTCGGCCTTCTTTTCGGCGGAGGTGTACATGGCTTCGAGCATGCGGATGACCTGCAGGGTCTGCTCGGGCGGCACGGCGACCGGCTTGTTGTTGATCACGGAGTCCACGAAGCTTTTGATCTCCTCGACATGCCCGGACATCTGCGGCACGTAGCTGACCTTCTGGTCGTAGAGGACTCGGTTCGTCTCGCCGTGGACTTCGAGTTCGGGATAGTTCGCGCCGGCCTCGGTCCCGAACAGGGACGTGGCGAACCGCTCGTGCTCTTTCATGTTCAGGAGGAAACTGCACTCGAGCGTCAGCGCCGCGCCGTTGTCGAAGCGGATCATGCCGACGGCGAAGTCCTCCACGTCGTACATCTTGCGGTCCCATTCGCCCCACATGCCAATGATGTCGTGGCGTTTGGCCAGGAACGTGCCCATCATGGCCGAGACCGTCACCGGCTTGGGCGCGCCCATGAGCCAGTACGAGAGGTCGAGAATGTGCACGCCGATGTCGTAAATCGGGCCGCCGCCGGACAGCGCTTTCTTGATGAAGCCCGGCGCCGTCGGCACGAAGCGCCGCCGGATCGCCTGGGCGCGGCAGTAGTAGATATTGCCGAGCGTGCCGGCGTCGACGATGTTCTTCATCGTTTGTGCCTGACCGTTGAAACGCGTGCTCTGGGCGCACATAAGGAGCCGCTTGGATTTCTCCGCGGCTCTTATCATCCCTTCGACTTCCTTGGTGCTGGTCGCCAGGGGTTTCTCGCAGATGACATGTGCACCGGCCCGGCTCGCGGCCACCGAGATCGGCGAGTGAAACTTGTTGGGCGTGCAGATGTCCACGATGTCGAGCTTCTCTCCAGCCAGCATGCGCCGGAAATCGGTGTACACACCCGGGATCTTGAAGTCCGTGGCAAACGCCTTGACGCGTTTCTCGTCCACGTCGCAGCAGGCCACCACGTCGCACGTGTCCGCCACCGCCTGCCAGCCCCGCATGTGCGCCCCACGCGCAATCCCGCCCGAACCCGCAATCGCGACCCGCAGCTTACCCATGGTCAGACCCCTCCGGTGCAGTGTTCCTGTGTCGTGTTTCCCAAGAGACGCCACGGCCCGCCACGGACCGCGGTCTTGGAGGTACTATTGTACCGCCACCCTGCGGGCCGCGCAACATCAAGCGCCAACGGTGCCGCATTACACGGTGACGGCCCGAGGGCTGCGGCGAGCAACTGGGCGGTTTCAGGACTGATGGCACGTTTGCCGCGGACGATTTCGTTGACGCGACGCACGGGAACGCCAATGTGCCGCGCCAAGGCCGTCTGCGTGATGCCCAGCGGTGCGAGAAACTCCTCCGCGAGAATTTCGCCAGGTGACGTTGGCATGCGGTGTTTGGGAATCATTGTCGCGCTCTCCTATCCAGCGTGGCAGTCAACGACGGCCACATCGTGGGGAGCGTCAGTGCGAAGAACCCGATCACTGAACCTCCGTCAGGCGGATGCTCTCACTGATCCGAGGCCAAGGGCGCAACGCAGTTCGGTTCGGAGTCTCTTCATGATGCATATGGCCGTCTTGGCGTCCGCGCAGCCGGCGGACTCGCCCGGGTAGCGGAAGAGCACGGCGTATTGCGACAGAGTCTCTACGTCGTCGCGCCATAGACGCCAAACCGGATGGAACGGGACGCACGCGGCGAGAAGCGGCAGCAGGTCATGCGTCTTCGGAAAGGGGATCCGATGACGCACGAGCGTGGCTTTGAGATACTTCTCGATGCACTGCTGGGCATGGAAACAGGCCGAATCGTGGTTGACGTGTTTCCGCGCCCGATACTCCCGGAGAGCCGAGAAGTAGTCTCCTTCAGCTTTGTCGATCCACTCTCGCAGTTCCTCGGTCATAGAGAGTCTTCCCCGTGTGCCAGATGGTGCTTAGGAAAGTATCCTCCTGGCGGAGCCGGCGCCGGACCTCGGCGGGAGTGCGGACCACCAAGTCGAGCGGGAATTCCCGGTCTATGGCCCGCCGGATCGTGATCGCCTGGTCCACATCTCGGCCATCATGTTCCATGACGACCAACAGGTCCACATCACTGTTGTCGGTGGCATGGCCGTTGGCATAGGACCCGAAGAGGATCACGCGGTCGGGACGAAAAGTCCGGGCCACGTCCCTGGCGTAGCGACGAATCTGGCGCATGGTCACCATCGCAGATCTCTCCGGATGTCCGCCGTTCTGAACCCGAGAATGGAATCTGCCACGCACCGGGGGACTTGTCAAGAACGGGAGGTCGCTTTCGTGTGCAGGCCGGTCCACGCGCGGGCTGGAACCGAACGGGCGCAGGCAGGATACCCGTCACCTTGCGAGGTTCGCTGCCGCGCCGGCAAGGGCCGGGCGCCAGCGGGATGGCCGTCCCCGGGGTGTCTACAGCGCCCGCGGCAGCGCGGTTCCTTCCGCGCCCAAGTCAGCCGCGAAGCGGCGCAGGTCGCGCTCGTCCTCGATGCCGTGTTCTTTGAAGGCGCGGTGTGCCAGGCGCAGGGCGCGGACGCCGGCGGCGGGGCCGTCCGGGTGCGCGTAGACCGAGGTGCCGGCCAGGAACATCCGGCCAGTCTCGCCGAGCTCGCGCATATTCCGGCCGATGTTCTTCGGCCCCAGGCCGCCGGCAATGGCCAGCGTCATGCCGTCGTTACCTTCCAGGCCCTCGGCGCGCAGGCGGTTCAGGATCTCGGTCTTCTCGATGTCGTCCGGCTTCAGGTATCCGCCCATGGTCGTGATCTGCATGAATGCGGCGCCGAACAGGCCGGAGAGCAGGTACATGACGCGCGAGTCGAAGCCCCAGGTCGGTGAACCCGTCAGCATGTTCATCCCGGCCGTGTGCGCATACACCGGTACGTCGTGTGCCGCCACGATCTCCGACATTTTCTGGAAGCCGCCACCGTAGTACGGCGAGAACATGAGCGCATTGGCGCCGGCGTCCAGCGCGGCCGCGGCGTAGTCGGCGATGCGGTCCGCGTCCGTGGTGATGTGCGGTGCGAACAGGAACCGGGTGCGCCGTGTTCGCCCGCGCCGGCCCAGGTCGAAGCCCGCCGCCTCGAGGTCCTTCACGACCCGGCTCACGTAGCGCGGCAGGTCGCGGAGCGACAGGTGCATGTTTTCGTCCGCCTTGGTAAAGCGCGCCCCCGCTCTTGCGGCCTCGACGATGCATTTCGAGAAGAGCTCGGGCGTGAGGCCGGTCTTGGGCTTCACAATGGTGCCGATCAGCGGTTCGTCGTCGCGGAGCCGGAGGTACTCGCGGACGCGTCGGTGCGGCCAGGTCTGGCCGGGAAAGCGCGTCAAGAGGGCAGGGGGAAACCGCATGTCAACGACTTTCGCGCCTTCGTAGAACGAGAAGGCGGACGCCGGCTCGCTGGCTATCGCCATGAGGAGCTGCGCGAGCGGGACGCGACCGTCGGCGCGTTTGTCGAAGAAGTGCAGCGGATAGGCGATCTCGACGAGCCCACTCTCGAGGTGATCTCTCCGGCGATACTCGAGGAGTTGGATGTCTTCGGCCCAGCTCATGAACCGGTCGTAGTCTGCCGGCTTGCGGACGGACGAGTTGCCTTCCTGGTGCCACGGTTTCAGCGTACCATGCTCCAGCACCATTTTCGCGGCCTCGATCAGGCCGTGCATGGGCGGACCGTTGTGGCGCGTTGCGAAGAAGTACTTGACGCACACGGCGTCGCCCCGGCAGCGGCCGCGGCCCTCGTTCAGGGTCGCGAGCGCGGCGGCGGTCTGCGCGGGCGTGGAGATCGGCTGGCGGCCAATGTAGGGATGTGTTGTCATGTGGGGAAGGTTGTTTAGGCTGAAGGGGTTTAGGATGAAGGTTCGCTGGTTGGTGTGTCTGGGAACGATGCACTGCGGCGGGTAAGCGAGCCGGTTGCCGGCCGCTCGCTGAAGCGTCGCTGCAGCTTCCGCTTGACGGGCCTGTCGATTTAATGGCGCCCAGAGCCCGCGAGGACGCGGGCGCTCCAGTTCGGATGCCGCACGAAACTTGGAGCGCCCGCGTCCTCGCGGGCTCTTCTTTTTGGCTAAATCGACAAGCCCTGAAGGCGGCACTCAGGCAAGACGCCAGGACCCCGTCCCGAGGCGGTCGAGAGGTACTTCACCCCGTGCCCGCTGAAACCCGAAACCCGAAACCTGTCAGCCTTGCGTCCAGGTTGGTAACATAGCGCGCCGGGGGAACGCGGCGCTACGCCTTCCCCGCTGCGCCGGTGTAGCGGCACCACTTCTCGACCACGGGCGCCAGGGCCTTCATCGCCTCGGCGAGTGTGAGGGTGATCCACAGCGTCTGGTGGCCGTGCCAGCGCTCGAGCAGTGTGTCGCGCACGGCGCGGACCAGTTCGCTGGCGACGTTGACCTTGGCAATGCCCAGCGAAATGGCCTGCTTCAGGTCTTCCTCGGGCGTGCCCGAACCGCCGTGCAACACCAACGGGATGCCGGCCGCAGTGCGCAGGCGGGCGAGCAGTTCCATGTCGAGCTTCGGCCGGGTCGGGTAGTTGCCGTGCGCGTTGCCGAACGAGATAGCGACCATGTCCAGGCCCGTCTGCTCGACGTAGTTGCGCAGTTCCGTCGGATCGGTGAGCGACGACTCCTTGCAGCCTTCGCCGGTGATGTCGTCGACGCGTCCAACCGCGCCGATCTCGCCCTCGGTGGTGAGCCCGCGTGGCCGTGCCAGTCTGACGAGTTGCTGCAGTCCGGCGACGTTCTCGGCAAACGGCTTGCACGAGTAGTCGAGCATCAGCGACGTGTAGCCGGCGGCCAGGCACTGCTCCGCGCCGGCGAGCGAGTCGCCGTGGTCGAGGTGCAGTGCGGCGGGGACGTTGTAGTGCTTCGCCATGGCGCGGGCCGTGTCCGCCATGCGGTCGGGCTGCAGCAGTGCGAACTCCGCAGGACCGTTCATGAGCATGACCGGCGCGCGGCAGTCGCTGGCCACACGCAGGACAGTGTCCATGCTCTCACTGTTCCAGACGCAGAATGACGGCACCGCGTACCCGCGCTTGGCCGCGTCGCGGATCAACTCGAGAGACGGGATGAAATTCACGTACCTGCCTCCGTTCCAGATGCCTCCGGCGGCCGGGGGACGTCATTGACTTCCCCCGGACCCCCTTCGTTGTTTGGCGTTCGTGACCATGGCGTAGCGCGGAATGCCGACGGCGCCGCCGACGTGACGCAGGCAGGCGGCGGCGGTGCTGCTGGCGACGCGCGCCGCCTGCACCGGCGCCAGGCCGTGCGTCAGGCCGGCGATGAAGCCGGCGTCGAAACAATCACCGGCGCCGGTCGTGTCCACGACCGCGGTGGCGCATGACGGAACCTGTGTCTGCGTGCCGCCAGCCGAGACCAGGCAGCCTTTGGCACCCATCTTCAGCACCACGGTGCCGGCGCCGAGCCCGTGGAGGCGCCGCACGATCTGCTTGGCGTTCAGGCCGGGATAGATGGCGCGCATGTCGTCGAAACTCGGCAGTACCACGTCGGCGTGCGGGACCATCATCTCCCAGGTCTCGCGGTTCGGGCCGAGTCCCCAGCACTCGTCGAGCAGCGTGACGACCCCGCGCTTCCGTGCGTCGGCCAGGAGTGCGGCGCCCGGTTCACCGTCGATACCGGGCAGCACCCACAGATCCTGGTAAAGCAGGAAGTCCGCCTGCAACAGTGCGTTGCGATCCAGATTCCTGAGCGTGAAGGTGCGGTTGGCCCCGGGCGTGTGGATGAACGTGCGCTCGCCGTTCGGATGAATCCCGACGTACGTGAACGGGGTCCGGTCCTTCTTTGAGACGCAGATCCCGGACACATCTACACCGATACTGCGCAACCGCTGGCGAACGAACGCGCCGGTCAGGTCGTCGCCGACTTTCGAAAACACACGGACCGGCACGCCCAACTGCGCCAGCGCCGTACTGGTGTTGGCCGCGCCGCCGCCGGGCATGAACTCCAGCGAGTCGGTGATGACCTGCGTCACTTTGCCCAGGACCGGGTAGTGGGGCAGGGGCCGACTGAGCGCGTCGACCACCAAAACCCCGAAGCAGTTGACGGTCTTGCGTTTCATGTGCAGAACGACGGAACCCCTGTGGAACCCCGGTTCTCCGCAATGTCCAAACCTCACCGCAAGGCTGGAGCCTTGCTCTACGTCACCGAAAGCGTGCGCTCCCGCCCATCAGTCCCGCCTTCTCTCGGCCTCAATACCCCAGGCTCTTGAGGAAGGCGCGGTTGTCGCGGACCACGGCGGCGATGTCGCGCTTCGGGTGATCCTCTTCGACCGCCACCCAACCGTCAAACTTGATCGCCACCAGACCGTCGAGGACGGCTTTCACGTCCAACCCGGTATTGCCCTCGGCCAGGTCGCAGAAGCGGCTCGTCTTCCAGAAGTCGGGCTTGCGTCGGTTCCAGCCTGCCGCCGGGTCTTGCGTCCAGAAGTTCTTCAGGTGCACGTGCGCGATCTGGCCTGGCCAGCGCTTCAGCACATCCAGGGGCTTGCAGTTCGCCGCGAGCAGGTGGCCGGTGTCGTACAGCAGCCACAGGCCGGGGATCTTCTTCAGCGCCCGCGCGCAGTCGTCAACCGTCTCCAGAAGCGTGTTCACGTGAATGTGGTGGAAAGGCTTGACCCCGTACTTGTTGAACGTCTGGATGTGCGCGCCCATCGTCACGGCGATCTGGTCCAGTTCCGCGTCCGACGGGTCCTTGCCGTCCTTCTTCCACACCGCCGGCACCTCGGCTGCGCCGTTGCCCAGCGTCGCGTTGACCTTGGCCTTCAGCAGCGGATCGGGGGCGCTGACGTTCACCAGGTGCAGCCCGTACTCGCCCGCCAGCGCACCCAGTTCGAGCAGTTCTTCGGCGCTCTTTACGCCAAAGCCCTCGACGCCTTCATACCCGGCGTCGCGGACGATCTCCATGACCTTGCGCGGGTCTGCAACCACGTCCTTCGGCCAACCACACAGATGCGCGGAAATGCGGAGCTTCACGATTCGGTCCCTCCTCGTTGGATTGCGGATTCCCCGGGCGATCGTTATGACGTACGGGGCTTGACAATCATTTAATGAGCGATATTGTGTATGACTAGAACATACTACGCTCTTGTGAGATGTCAAGTTAGTCAAAACGATCATAAAATGATTGCTAAGGCCAATCGAACCCGTTTCGCGACGCACGCCGTTCAGACGCGGACGCGGCGTCCGATCATTCCGGAGCGTTGGGAACAGATCGTCGAACTGGTGGATGCCCAAGGCGATGCGAAGGTTGCGGACATCGCGTGCCGGTTCGGCATCTCGCTGGCGACGGCGCGGCGCGATCTGGCGCAGATGCAGAAGCGTGGATTGCTGACGCGGACGCGTGGTGGTGCGGTGCCGGCGTTGCAGGTCGCGGTGGCTTCCACGTTGGTCGAGAGTCGCGGCGTTCACGCTGCGGAGAAGGAGCGGATTGGGCGTGCCGCGGCAGCGTTGGTGCAGTCCGGCGACACGCTGATGATGGATGGCGGCGTCACCACGTACCACGTGGCGCGGCATCTCCAGGCGCAGGATGTCACGGTGGTCAGCAATTCGCTGGATGTCGTGCAGGTGCTGGCCGGTCGCGGCGATGTGACGCTGCTGGTGCTTGGCGGTCAGTGGCATGCCGCCAGCGGCACCGCGACGGGGGCTGTCACAGCACAACAGATCCTGCAACTTCGCGCGGACAAGGCGATCCTGGGCGCGGACGCCGTGTCGCCGGGGGAAGGGCTGAGTTGCCCGACGCCGGAGATTGCGCAGGCGAAGAAAGCGATGATCCAGGCCGCGCGCGAAGTCATCGTGGTGGCCGATCACTCGAAGTTGGACCGGGTCGCGCTGTACCACGTGGCTGCGGCACAGCGCATTTCGACCCTGATCACGGACGCCGACGCGGCTCCGGACGTGCTGGACGCATTCCGCGCCGCGGGCGTACAGGTGGTGGTGGCGACGTGAGGGGCGGAGTGGGGGGACGAAGATCGTGAGTGGGTGAGTGAGTGAGTGAGTGGGGGGGGAGTGTTGCGTGATACGTGATGCGTTTTGAACCTCTGAACCTTATCCCAACGGAGGCAACCATGTCAGATCCAGTTCGTGTCGGTATTGTCGGGTGCGGCAACATCAGCGGTTTGTACATCCAGGGCTGTCAGAAGTTCGACATTCTGAAGCTGGTCGCGTGTGCGGACCTGGACATGGCGCGTGCCGAGGCCAAGGCCAAGGAGTTGAACGTGCCGCGGGCCTGCGCGGTCGAAGAACTGATTGCGGACCCGGAGATCGAGATCGTGGTCAACCTCACGATTCCCGCGGCGCACTTTCCGGTGGCGGAGAAGGCGTTGCTGGCCGGCAAGAATGCCTACAACGAGAAGCCGCTGTCGGTCACGCGCGAGCAGGGCGCGAAGCTGCTCAAGCTCGCCAAGGCGCGCAAGCTCCGGGTCGGGTGCGCGCCGGACACCTTCCTCGGCGCCGGCCTGCAGACCTGCCGTAAGCTCGTGGACGACGGCTGGATCGGCACGCCGGTCGGGGCCACGGCGTTCATGCTGAGTCGCGGTCCGGAGCGCGGGCACCCGGATCCGGAGTTTTTCTACAAGCCGGGCGGCGGGCCGCTGTTCGACATGGGACCGTACTATCTGACCGCGATGGTGAACCTGCTCGGGCCGGTCCGCGCGGTGACGGGCATGACGCGCGCGTCATTTTCGGAGCGCATCGTCACCAGCAAGCCGAAGTACGGGCAGCGCATCAAGGTTGAGACCCCGACGCACATTGTCGCTGTCTTGGAGTTCGCGAGCGGCGCCATCGGCAACATGGTCATGAGCTTCGACTGCTGGCGCACGAACCTGCCGCGCATCGAGGTCTACGGCAGTGACGGCACGCTCGGGGTGCCGGACCCGAACACGTTCGGCGGTCCGGTGTTATTCGCGCGGGCGCAGGAGGCGTTTGCCGAAGTGCCGCTGTCGCACGCCTACCGTGAGCAGTTCCGGAGCCTGGGCATTGCGGACCTCGCGTACGGACTGCGCTCCGGCCGCGCGCACCGCGCCAGCGGCGAACTCGCCTGCCACGTGCTCGACGTCATGCACGCGATCCTGGATGCCGGACGCGAGGGGAAGAGGGTCAAGGTGAAGAGCACCTGCGCACAGCCGGCGCCGCTGCCGGTCGGGTTGCGCGAGGGCATCCTCGACGAGTGAGCCGGCCGCTCGGCAGACAACACGCGGGGCGGCAGTGGCGCGGGACCTCCGGGACCGTGGTAGGGTGCTCGGGGCCGTCCCGGCCCGAGATCCTCGGCCGGAGACCGGCCCGAGGCACCCCGCTTCGGCGCGGGACGCGCCGAGCCACTGCGCGATCAGTAGCATCCCAGCGCCCTTGACGGATGGACTCGCTCGGCTATGCTGGTAGGGCATGGACGCCAATCGTGCCAACCTGCGGGTTCAGAACGTGGCGCGTGCGCCCGGCGCGCGCGGGCTGGGTCTGTTGTATCCGGTCTTTACCGGCCTGGGCATTGTCGACACCCGCGGCAAGTACGTCTTCTATCCGCATCGGCACAGCGGCTACGAGGTCATCCTGGTCGATCGCGGCACCTACGTGTGCAAGCTCAACGACGTCGAACTGGTCCTGGGCGCGGATGAGATCGTCGTGGTCAAGCCGGGCGATTGGCACGAAGACTACTGCGAGCCGCCGCTGCGGTATTTCGGAGTCACCTTCCGTTTCGACGACGAGGGGCAGGGGCCGGTGGTCATGCCCTCCCTGTTTGCGGACGGCGTGCGGCCGGAGATGCAGCGGCTGCGGGTGGACCGGCGCGTCTTCTGGCCGCTGGTGCGGCGTATCCAGCGCGAAGCGAACCCGCCGGACGAGTTCTCGGCGCACGTTCAGGACGCACTGCTGCTGGAATTCTTCTGGCACCTGGTGCGCGGGCTGCCACGGGCGGTTCTGTGCACGCAGTTCCGGGACTTGTCGTTTCAGCAGGCGTTCCCCCAGCAGTTGCGGCGACTGTTCCGTGCCCACGCGGGGCGACAGATGAGTGTCGCGGAAATGGCCGTGCGGCTGGGCATGAGCGAGAGCTCCCTGGCGCACCGGTGCACGAGCATGCTCGGAGAGTCTCCCGCCCGCGCCTTCCTCAAGTACAAGATGGAACGGGCCGAGACGCTGCTGCGCGACACGGTCCTGTCCGTCAAGGAAGTGGGGACCGTGCTGGGCTTCGAGGACCCGACGCATTTCTCGCGCACCTTCCGGCGCCTGCAGGGCAGCGCCCCATCGGTGTTCCGTCAGCAGCACCGCCGCGCAAACGGGTGACGCGCGGGCAGTGGCGCGGGACCTTCGGGACCGTGGCAGGGTGCTCGGGGCCGTCCCGGCCCGAGATCCTCGGCCGGAGACCGGCCCGAGGCACCCCGCTTCGGCGCGGGACGCGCCGAGCCACTGTCCGGTCAACCCCGCTTCGGCGCGGGACGCGCCGAGCCGCTGTCCGGTCGACCATTGCAGGATTTGTCAAGGCATTTGCATCTTTCGCCATGGGACGCGATGCGGCGATGCAGGTATATTCAAGGGGTATAGGCGACTTGGCGTGTACGTCGGGCGCCGCATCGAAGAAAATGGAGGAGCGACCATGGATTTCGGTAAGGAACTGGCAGTGCAGAGTTATTGCTTCCGGGGTTTCAAGGCCAACCCCGAGGTGATCGAGAAGGTCAAGGCCATCGGGTTGTCGCGCATCGAGTTGTGCGGGGTGCACGTCGATTTCGCGAACGATGCGAAGTTCGACGAGGTCATTGACCTGTACCGCAAGGCGGGCGTGAAGATCTGCAGCATCGGGGTGCAAGGCTTCAGCGGCAAGGCGGACGTGGAGCGCAAGTGGTTCGAGTTCGCGAAGCGCGCCGGGGCGACCACGATCAGTGCGACGTTCGCACTCGACACGGTGCCGAACTGCTACCGTGTCGCCGAGAAACTCGCCGACGAGTACAACATCAACCTGGCCATCCACAACCACGGCGGGCGGCACTGGCTCGGTGCAGCGGAAATGCTGAACTATGTGTTCAAGCAGACCAGCCCGCGCGTCGGGCTGATGCTCGACACCGCCTGGGCCCTGCATTCGCACGAGGACCCGGTCGCCATGGTCGAGAAGTTCGGCAGCCGCCTGTACGGCGTGCATGTGAAGGATTTCATCTTTGACCGTGCCGGCAAGCACCAGGACGTGGTGGTGGGAACCGGGAACCTCGACCTGCCGAAACTCTTCGCGGCCATGAAGAAGATCAACTTCAGCGGCAACCTGATTCTCGAGTACGAAGGCGAGGTGAGCAACCCGGTCCCGGCGCTCACGGACTGCGTGGTCGCGGTGCGCGGGGTCAAGTGCTGAGAAAGTGCGACTTGTGTAACAGGAGTCGATTTGCCGCTGGCGGCCCAAATGCGTGCCGGCAGTACACCGCCCGGCCCTCCGGGCGGACCTAGCGGGCGGGGGGCCGCCCGCGTTACGTCATGGTAAGGAGATTCGGAAATGAGTACGGACAAGATCAGTCTGGCATTGGTCGGTTGCGGCGGCATTTCGGGTGCGCACCTGAACGGGTACAAAGACCTGGTCAACCGCGGTTGCCGAGAGTTTTCGTATGTCGCCTGTTGTGACACGAACGAGGCGAACGCGCGCAAGCGCGCCGGGGAGTTGAAGGACATCCAGGGCGGCAAGGAGCCGCAGGTGTTCACGTCGGTCGCGGCGCTGGTCAAGGCGGGGATTGCGGACGCTGCCGACGTGTGCTTGCCGCACTGCTTCCACCACTCTGCTTCGATCGAGTTGCTCGAAGGCGGCCTGCACGTGATGTGCGAGAAGCCGGTCGGCATCTCGGTGGCGGCGTCGCGGAAGATTATCGAGGCGGCGAAGAAGAAGAAGCGCGTTCTGGCCGCGGCGGAAAACGTCCGGCGCTACTTGGGTGCGCGCGCCTGCAAGTGGGCGCTGATGGAAAAGAAGATGATCGGCGACCTGCGCGCGGTGCACGTGCAGTTCACGAACAACCAGCCGTTCGACATCACCAACTACGCGTTCAAGTGGCGTGTCATCAAGAACCTGGTTGGCGGCGGCATGATCATGGACAGCGGGGCGCATTTCACCGACATGATGCTGCACTTGTTCGGCGAGGTCGACACCGTCAGTTGCATCCTGCGGGCGCACGACAACCGCATGGTCGAGGACGTCCCGATCATCGGCAAGGCGCAGGCGGATGTCGAGGACGCCTGGCACGCCGTGATCCAGTTCAAGAGCGGACTGTACGCGACGTGGACCTACTCGCGTTGCTTCCCCGGCGAGTCGGTCTCCGCGGGCAACTATTTCGGCAGTGACGGCATGATGAAGGACCACAGCTTCCCGTTCCATTGCTTCCAGGCCGGCGGCAGTGTGATCCGGCCGGACGGCAAGCAGGTGTCGCGCGAGCAGATCCAGCAGGATTACCTGATGCAACTGCCGCAGTCGGAACGGGAACGGCTGTTCCCCTACGGCTGCACTGACGGGTTCGGGGTCGAGATCTGGGACTTCTGTGACGCGATCCGCGGCAAGCGCAAGCCGGAGATGGACGGCGAGGACGGGTTGCGCGCCAAGGCCCTGTGCGAGGCGTGCTACGAGTCGGCCACCGCGGGCAAGCCGGTGAAGTTTTCCGACGTGCTCAGCGGCAAAGTCAACGCCTACCAGAAGCCGATCGACAAGTTCTGGAAGATCTGAACGCAGGTCCGCGACTGACGGATCCCGGGCATCGCGCCGAACGCGCGATGCCCGTTTCCGTTTCCGGAGTTCGGCTTTCCACGTGATGCGTCAGCGCTTCTCGGGCGGCGATCGCTCGGTCATACCAAGGTGAAACTGGCAACGACGGTTCCAGAGCCCGCGAGGACGCGGGCGCTCCAAAGTCAGCCCCCGTGCCAGTCCCTGGAGCGCCCGCGTCCTCGCGGGCTCCCGGGCCCCAAAGTCAGCCCCCGTGCCAGTCCCTGGAGCGCCCGCGTCCTCGCGGGCTCTGGGCACCTTCAGTTTCATGGTACCCCACGGCCGCAAGGACCGTGGCGGCGCGGACGGACGCGAGTTACATCCACACATGACCGGGCCGTCTGCGGCCCGGGGGACGCTGACGCGTCAAGGTTTCCACACATTCCCATGCTTGACCTGAGGCCAGGTGGGTGTATTGTTGGGGCAGACGGAGATTTTGGGTTCAGAGCACCAGAGGGCGATGCGCTCGTGGTGCAGACGTTTTTTTTCCCGTCTGTCCAATGGTAGGCTGCAAAGAGAAGGAGCTGCGACATGAGGAAGGTCTTTCTGACGGGGTTGATGGCGGCGGGCATGCTGGCATTCTGCGGACGGGCCTGGGCCTGCGAGGATGACTTGGTGCGCGGCATGGACGGCAATTTCACCCACGGCCTGGTCAATATCGTCACCGGTTGGTATGAAGTCCCGCACCAGATCCATAAGGGCTATAACAAAGGCATCGGCGACGTCAACGAGTCGCCGGCCCTGAGTCGCTCCGCGGGTGCGGTGATGGGAACGTTCCGGGGTGCGTCGCAGGCGGTCGGGCGCACCGGCTGGGGCGTGATCCAGTTGGGCGGATTCTGGAGCCGCAACCCGAATACGAACCGTGAGTTCCGGCCGTTGCTCGACGGTGAGTACTCCTGGGAAAAAGGGACGAAGAAGGAGTTCCTTTGCCCGACTTTCAAGGATGGGTGGAACCGGATGGCGCCGCGGATGCAGCGCGGATTCCGCAACATCGTGGGTGCTGTGCCGGAGATCCCTGGCCAGGTCGTCAAAGGTGACAGGCAGGAAAAGAACAGCCTGAAAGGTTTCGGCAAGGGCGTGTGGTTCTGCGCCAGCCGCGCGGTGCAGGGCACGGGTGAGTTCGTCATGTTCCCGGTTGCGAGCCCAGAGGAGAATTTCAACGTCCCGTTCGAGGAGATCGAGGGCTGGGACGCCGTGCACGGCCGCTACAACAACAACGTTCCCCCGAAGTAGGTTTCCGTAGGTCTGCGTTCCTCCAGGCCCGGACGGCATCGCCGCCCGGGCCTGTTTGTTTTCTGGGATGGCAGTGGCGCGGGACCTCCGGGACCGCAGTGGAGTGCTCAGGTCCGTCCCGGACCGAGCCCCTCGATCGGGGATCCGTCGTCGCGCGAGCAGTTTCCGCCGTCGCTCTGGCTATGGCGGACATGTCGCCGGACAGAGCCGGTCGAGCGCACCCTGCTTCGGCGCGGGACGCACCGAGCCACGGCGCTCAGGCCACGTTGCCCCCCTCACACCCGCCCGGTCACGTGTGGCAGTTCGCTGAAGACCCACTCGCCGGCCACCATCGTGGCCACTGCCTTGCCCCGGCAGTTCCAGCCGTGGAACGGGCAGTTCCGGGCCAGGGACCGGAATTGGCTGGCGTCGAGCACGAATTCGCGGTTCATGTCGAGGATCGTGATGTCGGCCGGCGCGCCGCACTCCAGAGAGCCTTGCGACAGGCCCAGCACCTGCTTCGGGCCGAGGGTCAGCTTACTCACGAGTTGGGACAACCCCAGAATGCCGCTGTGATAGAGGAGAGTCAGGCACACCGGCACGGCGCTCTCCAGGCCGATGACCCCGAAGGGCGCGGTGGCGAAATCCCTGGCCTTCTCCGCCTGGGTGTGCGGGGCGTGATCCGTGGCAATCACGCCGATCGTGCCGTCCTGCAACCCGGCAATGAGCGCCTGGCGGTCCGCTTCCGTGCGCAGCGGCGGGTTCATTTTGGCGTTCGTGCCGCAGGTCCGGCACGCCTCCTCGGTCAGGGCGAGGTTGTGAGGGGTGACCTCGGCGCTGACAGGTGCGCCGCGGGACAGGGCTTGCCGCACCTCGTTCACCGACCCGGCGCTGCTGAGGTGCTGCATGTGAACCGGCCAGCCGGTCTCCAGCGCCAGCCGGCCGTTGCGGGCCACCACGACCTCCTCCGACGCCGCGCTCTTGCCGGCCAACCCCAGCTCTCGGGCCACAACGCCGGGGTGCATGACCCCACTTGCCGCCAGCGTCTCGTCTTCACAGTGATCGATGACCGGGAGACCTGCTGCCCGCGCCTGCTCCAGGGCGCGGCGCATCAGTGACTCGTCCTGGATACAGGACCCGTCGTCGGTCAGGGCGCCGGCGCCGGCGCCGGCCAGGGCCCGTGCATCGGTCAGTTCGCGGCCTTTCCGGTCGCGCGACAGCGCCGCGGTCTGAAGCACCCGGACCACGGCGTTCCGGCGGACGCGCTCCAGCACCTCGGCCAGACGTTCGCAGGTGTCAATGGGCGGTTGTGTATTGGGCATGGCCACGACGGTGGTGTAGCCGCCGGCCGCGGCGGCTCGGGTGCCGGAAGCGATCGTTTCCTTGTCGGATTGTCCAGGCTCGCGCAGGTGCGTGTGCAGGTCGATGAGCCCGGGTGTCAGAACCAGGCCCGGCAGTTCGACGACCGCCGCACCGTGCGCTGCCGACACGGGCACGATCCGGCCGTGGCACACGGCAATGTCACGCACCTCATGGACCCCGTTGGACGGGTCAATAACCAGAGCGCCCCGGAGGATATATGACGGATTTGCCACAGTTCTTGGCGCTCCCCTGAATGCTGTTTGTCGCTCCCGAACCCCCATCCGCGCCACATCGGGTCGGCACCCGTGCTCCGCGCAACTGGGGACTGTGGACAATGGACCATGGACAATGGACTTTTCAAGTCAGGGAAGTCGTGATGCGTGATGCGTCAGCGCCCCCCGGCCCGCAGGCCGCCCGGTCATACCAAGGTGAAACAGGCAGCGACGCTTCCAGAGCCCGCGAGGACGCGGGCGCTCCAAAGTCAGCCTCCGTGCTAATTCCTGGAGCGCCCGCGTCATCGCGGGCTCCCGGGCCCCTTCCGTTTCATGGCACCCCACGACTGCAAACTCGCGTTTTCTGGCAGACCTTGTGACGGCCCCGACTCCCGTGTCTCCGCCCTGCTCTCCAGTACCGCGGGCGGCCCCCCGCCCGCTCATCCCCCGACCGGTTACCAGACCTCACCGATCTACGCTCGCAGCCCTGACAACTTGAACTCCCGCGCCCGGCATCCGTGCTACGGCCATGTGGAGTGCGGCGGCAGAGTCCAGCCCAGGGGGGCGGGACGGCGACGCCGCTTTGGCTGTGGTGCGTCGCGTGGGCAACACGTCTCAGCCAAAGCGGTGTCGCGCCGCCCGTGGCGGACTTGCCGCCGCACTCCATAAGGTCGCGCCCCTTCCCCTCGTCTCTTGCGCGGGGCAGACGGCTGCAGGCGTGGGCGTTCTGGTCGTTCGATACGGGGAGGTCTGGATTACTGACCCGGCAGTACCTGGTCCGACGCGATGGTCATGCACCCATTCCTGCGCCCGTGCGGCAGGTGGTGCCGTGACCGTGTATAGTAAATGGCCATAGGGTCGCGTATGGGCTCCGGGCCGTGTCCGAGCGGCCCCAGGAGCGGTATTGAGGGCGGGGGCACGCGCCAAGTGGCGTTCGGTGCCGAGAACAGCGCCAGCGAAACCGGGAGAATCAGGCCCGCCGCGAGGCGACCATCGGCTTGCCCTGAAGGGGCAACGTATAGTAGCCCAGGGCAGAGCGACAGCGTCACCCTGGGTTCTGGTGTCGACCGGTAACAAACGGTCGCCAGCCCGGGGCCGATTCAATACCGACTCGGGTCGCACCGGGCGAAACGGACGATCGGGAACCCGAACGAGGCGCTGTTGCCGACGTGCGAGTACACACGCGGCAAAGCGCAGGCGTTGCGCGCGGGGCAGCCAACGGATTGGACTCATGACCACTGCGGTTACCGTCTTCTTGCTTGCTTTTGTGTTCAGCGTGCCGCTGAACCTGTTGTCGCGCGCCGTCTGCCGCCGGTTTGGCCTGGTCGATCACCCGGACGAGTATCGGAAACTGCACCGCGGCGCCATCCCCCTCAGCGGCGGGTACGCGATCCTCGCCGGTTCCGTGTGTGCACTCGTGGGCATGTACTTGATGCACCCCGACGTCGCCGTCTGTGCACTGACCGGTGAAGCCGGGCGCGTGACCATGCTGGCCCTCTGCGTCGTGATTGTCCTGGCCATGGGCATTGCCGACGACGTCATGGACCTGCGGCCGCGCCACAAGCTGCTGTTCCAACTCATTGCCGCGACAATCGCCTACGCCAGCGGAGTCCGCATCGGTACGGTCACGAACCCTTTCGGTGTTGGTCAGCTCGACCTGGGATTGCTGAGTTACCCGGCAACGGTGTTCTGGTTCCTGGCCTGCATGAACGCGATCAATCTGATCGACGGCCTGGACGGCCTGGCCGGCGGCGTCAGCCTCTTCGCGTGCGTGACCATGGCCTTGGTCAGCCACCTGACCGGGAACCAGGTCAGCATGTACCTGTGCGCCTGCCTTGGCGGCGCCATCCTCGGGTTCCTCCTGTTTAATTTCCACCCGGCCAGCGTGTTTCTCGGCGACGCCGGCAGCATGACGCTCGGGTTCCTGATCGGGGCACTGTCGTTGATGGGTTCGGTCAAGACCGGTGCGGCAATCGCCATGGTGGTGCCGATCGTGGCCTTGGGCCTGCCGGCGTTCGACACGGCCCTGGCCATTGCGCGGCGCTGGGCGCATCGCCTGCCGGTGGGCGCCGGCGACCACCGGCACATTCACCACGTGCTGCTGGCGCGGGGGCTCAGTCCGCGTGGCGTCGTTCTGGTCCTCTACACCGTGTGCCTGGCGCTGGGCGGCGCCGCGTTGCTGCTGACGCTTGGCCGGAACACCGTCGCGTTCCTCGTCCTGGCGGTCATGGGCGTCCTGGCCTTTGTGTTCATCCGGGTCTTTTCGGTCCTCGACCTGCGTGAACTGCGCGAGCGTATCCTGCAGGACGTGGCCGGCAAGGCGAATGAAGACGTCGCCGCCGTGGAGGTCGAGAAGACGTTGGTGCGCATCGACAAGGCTGAGAAGCTGGATGATGTGTGGGCCGCCATGATCCCGGCCTTTGAAGCGCTCAATCTGCAGACGGCCGAATGCCAACTCTTGAGCGGCACGCACAATCGCACCTTCGCCTGGACGACGTCCATCCAGGATGATGCAGAGATGGGGCAGGATGCCTGCATCCTGGAAGTCCCGGTTCGCAGTTGCCACGGAGTGCGTGGTCTGCTGCGGTTGCGCCGCATCCCGCCGTCGAGAGGGCATGCCTGCGCTCTGGTCTATGCCCGGCGCCTCCGGGCAAAGGTCCAGGCCTGGCTCGACGCCCACCCCCTGGGTGAGTAGCATCGCGCCGGGCGGAATGCGTCGGTGCGCCCCGAACGGCGGACCATATCGGACTGTTCTGGGACGAGGTTGATCCGCCCCATCCGAGCCGACAATCGGACTTGACCGGCGACATCCGCAACGGTAATCGTCATCCCGCTCGTCATCCCGCTCGATGGTTCGGCGACATCCGCAACGGTAATCGTCATCCCGCTCGATGGTTCGGTGCCGAGTCGATGGGCCACGGAACCGGGAACGATTACGAGCGGGATTACGAGCGGGATGACGACCAGAGACAGAAGGGGAACCAGAACGAGGTGGCTCCCGCCGACTCGCGAGTACGCTCGCGGCAGAGACCGGCATTCTCGATCGATGATGGTGCCACCGAGGAAAACGGTCTCCCCCGGACAACGGTGATCGCACTCGCAATCGTCTTCGCAATCGCTTCTCGATCCGGACCGGCACCGACGCGGATGGAATACCGATGAACGATTGCGACGACGATTGCGTGAAGCGATTACCGTTTCGACGATGAGCGGGCATCCTGCCTGCTCGAAGCAAGTGTCCAACCCCCGGAGCAAGGCTGGAGCCTTGCTCTACTTCTTCCGCGCCCAGTCGAAGGCGAAGGCACGCTTTGGTCTTTACCGCACAGGCTGCTCATCATTTCCCCTGCGATATTCTTGTCCCATTTCGGTCCCTTTCATGTCCCCAATACGCGGCGCGGGAGGCCGGCGGGTATCCGTGCCGTTTGCCTATTCCGTCTCTGATGACCCGGTGTTTTGAGCCTCGAATGTCCGACTTGGCACGCGGCGTGCAATGGAGCTTTACCAAAGAGGACAACAAGGCAACGGGCGCAACACAGAGAGGAACAGGCGACGATGCACACACAAGCCCCCGGAATCATAAAGAGCGGCGAGGCCGGCCAGACGCAGGACGGCGGCATGCGCGCGTTGCTGGTCAGGAGTCGGGCGGACTGCGACGGCGGCCAGTTCATACATGCTTTGAACCAGGCCCTGGGGCCGTCGTGGACCATTGTTTCGGTCCAGGATCTGCCCACGGCGGTCAGCGCTGTGCAGATGGCGGGGCTGAACGCGGTCATTCTCGACGTGGGCGGCTGGACCCGGCATGTCACCGGGTTGCTGCGCCAGCGCCGAGGCATGGCGGACCCGCTCCCCATCGTGGCCGTGGTGGGGCAGGAACGGTACCAGCGCGAGATGGGAATGGAAGCCATCCGTGCCGGAGCGTGCTCATGTGTTCCCGGCGGTGACCACGACCCCGTACGGACCGCACGGGCTGTAGAGTCGGCACTCGCGGGTTAGCCCGAAGACGGCACCGGCCGGTAGCCTGGCGCGCGTCAGGGTGCGGGAGCAGGGTTCCCGGTCCGCCGCGTTGCAGGTCATTGAGACGCGATGGCGAAGAGCGATTGGGGGAGTGCGGAAAATGGCAATGAACGACAGAACTGAAACAACGGCGGCTGCCAAGCGTGGCGCCCTGACCGGGTGGCGAGCCGGGACGCGCACAGCGCGGGATGTTTCAGCCACGCACGAAACCACCACCGGCGTGTGTGCCAACCTGCAGTGCGCATTGCTGATCCGCGGCGGGGACGCGGACACGGACCACTGGGTCGGCGCCTTGAACCGCGCACTGGGAATCGCCTGGCACGTCGTGACGGTGCGCGACGTGGACGCAGGCCTGCACTTGATGCCGGTCCTGACACCGCACGTGGTCCTGCTGGACATTGCCCCCGGGCAGAAGACGGTGTCACCGGCGTTGCGCAGCATTACCGAGCAAGCTCCGGATATTCCGGTGCTCGTGCTGCTTCACGAAGGTCAGAGCACGCTGGGGCCGGAGGCGCTCCGTGACGGGGCTTGTGATTGCGTCCAAGTGGCCGCGGACGCCGCGGCGGTAACCGTCCGGAGCCTCCAATGCGCCATTGCCCTCCAGCTTCTGCGCCAGACGCTGGAACATGCCGAGATGGCCAAGCCCTCGGCCGCGTGACGTTGAGTTCGGTGCCGAGAACAGCGCCAGCGAAACCGGGAGAATCAGGCCCGCCGCGAGGCGACCATCGGCTTGCCCTGAAGGGGCAACGTATAATAGCCCAGGGCAGCCGCGTCACGCCGTAGTTCGCCGTGGCGAACGAAGGCGGAAGCGACAGCGTCACCCTGGGTTTTGGTGTCGGCCGGTGGCAAACGGTCGCCAGCCCGGGGCCGATTCAATACCGACTCGGGTCGCACCGGGTGAAACGGATGATCGGGAACCCGAACGAGGCGCTGTTGCCGACTCGTGAGTACGCACGCGGCAAAGCGTGGGCGCTCTGCGGCGGTACTCCGCCTGCAGCATGCCGGGCGGGACATGGATGTCCCCGCCCCGGGGCGAGCACGTCGCAATCCATCCTCGACCGGTGGCGACGTTGATGGTGTCTCCTCTTCGTTCTGAACTTGAAAATGGTTCTTTTCGACTTGTGCAACAGGGGTTGGTGCGTGTCTTTGTCTTCGACTGGGCTCAGCGGAAGTAGAGCAAGGCGCCCGTCTTGCGCTCCCATGCAGGGCGGCGGCCCTGCGAGGAATCGGCAAGGCTGGAGCCATGTCCTGCTTCCGCCTGCGGACCGCCAGGGTTATTGCACAGGTCGTTTCTTTTTGGCGTCGCGCGCAAGGTTGGCACGCCGCCTGCACCAGACGTTCTCGACAACAGCAGAGACGCCAGGAGACGCGAGACCGAGATACCGGAGTGAGGTGGACCATGGCACGCAGCGAAGAAAACCACGCAATCACGACGAACTCAGCCCCTGCCCGGGGTGCGTCCCAGGGCCTCACGGCTGAGACGATCTCGGACATCGTCGGAGAACGCTGGACCGGCCAGCGGGTGGCCACCGCATCGGGCGCGCTGGTGACCGTGCGCCGCCTCTCCCTCACCGCAACGCGCGGCGGCGTGGCCCGCAAGTAAACGCGACCGGTGCCATAAGCGGATCAGGGCCCGTCCCCTTCCGCCCGCACTTTCAGAGACAAAGATCAGAGACAAAGATTTGAGACAAAGATCAGAGACGAAGATTTGATTTCGGTCTCCCATCTTCGTCTCCCCATCTTAATCTCCCCATCTTTGTCTCTAGCAATTGCGCGCAATGGTGGCAGAGCAGCGCAACCTGACGCAACGTGAGGCGCTGGAGCATGGACCATGGTCCATTGTCCATAGTCCAGAATTGCGGGGAAACTTGTGGCGGTCGAGCACTGGGTTCTCCGGTGTCGCGCCGCCCGTGGCGGACTTGCCACCGCGCTCCATAGGGTGACGTCGACGAGAAGTAGTAGCATTGGGGGCGGAGCCGCCCTGCAAGGCGCGACACCACAACCGATCCCAATCCGTGCCGCCATGGCTGTCGCAGGGCAAGCAACCGCTGCCGGCGGTTGTCACTGCCGTTGATCGACTTTCTGAGGAAGTAGTGCTTGGCTCCAGCCTTGCACTCTCCCGCCCCCGGATGCTCGACGGAGTCTCGCGCTCCAGCTCGGGGGCGAGGCGAGGTGTTTCATTTCGAGATAGGGCTATTTACTTGACTCAACCTGCCACAACCTGTAGGGCAACGACGGTTTTGTGGTGCACGAATGGGATGCGCCCGTTCGTAGTGTGCTCGCAGCGCGCAGAACGAGAGTGACGCGCCAAGAGCATACGTGGCGTGGCGCGGGGATGGTGTCTTGCCCGGCGGACGGCCGCCGGGCTTGCGACACCACTACGAGCGGAGTCGCGTGACTTTGACCAGGCTTTGTCACCGGCACAGGAAGGAACAACGACACAACCGGCAGGGGGTGGTTGAGTCAAGTAAATAGCCCTATCTCGAGATAACCGGGCGGCCTGACGCCCGGGAGTCGCTGACGCAATCCCCGCTTCTGGCCAGCGCCCCGCCCCGGCCCGGGTTCCGGCTGTATATTGTGGCAGGCGGGTGAGCTTTCCACTCCGTGCACCCGCCCCCCGGGCGGTTGTGCCCACGCATAACCGACCGGGCGGAGCGCATTCAAAAACCGGACACGTGGCGCCACCGCCGATGCGGGCGCACCGACCTGGTGCCCGACCTCCGACGTCCGCGTTGGTGATACGTCAGCGCCTCCCGGGCGGCGTACCACCCGGTCATCCCAAGGTGAAACTGGCGACGACGCTTACGGAGCTCCAAAGTCAGCCCCCGTGCCAGTCCCTGGAGCGCCCGCGTCCTCGCGGGCTCCCGGGCCCCTTCAGTTTCATGGTACCCCACGACTCCAAACTCGCGTTTTCTGATCGACTTTGTGACGGTAGCAGCCACGCCGGGCCTGGTGTCCCGGCTTCGCTCAGAAGCTACGCCGTGGCAAGCGGGTGTCGGGTGTCGGGTGTCGAGTGTCGGGTGTCGAGTGTCGGGTGTCGGGTGTCGAGTGTCGGGTGTCGAGTGTCGAGTGTCGAGGGGGGCAAGTGGTTCCTGTCTTCGACGTTCGGCGTTCGTCTTGGTTCCGGTTCCGCCGGGTTAGCGCCTTAATTCCCGGGAACTGTGATGAAAAACAACATTTGTCACCCAACCAGCTCCTGACTCCTGACTCCTGACTCCTGACTCCTGACTCCTGACTCCTGACTCCTGACTCCTGACTCCTGACTCCTGACTTCTGACTTCTGACTTCTGACTTCTGACTCCTGACTCCTGACTTCTGACTTCTGACTTCTGACTCCTGACTCCTGACTCCTGACTCCTGACTCCTGACTCCTGACTTCTGACTCCTGACTCCTGACTCCTGACTCCTGACTTCTGACTTCCGACTCCTGACTTCTGACTTCTGACTCCTGACTCCTGACTCCTGACTCCTGACTTCTGACTTCTGACTCCTGACTCCTGACTCCTGACTCCTGACTTCTGACTTCTGACTTCTGACTTCTGACTCCTGACTTCTGACTTCTGACTTCTGACTTCTTGGGTTGCGGGCAAAGCCCGCGTTAGGAGCGAAAGGTGCTCGTTTCGCAAACGTCGACGCCATGAGAAAGGCAGACATCGAAGCCCTGCTTGAGCTACCTGTCGAGATGCGCGCGGCCGTGGCCCATCAACTCCTGGAAAGCCTCAATCCCACCTCGCCGGACGTGGATCGGGTGTGGGCGACAGAAGCTGAGCGTCGCGTCAAAGAACGGCGTGCCGGTAAGGCCACGGCTCCGTGTGGACCTCGGAACGGTCGATGACAAGACCATTCTGGCTGCCCTCGCGCGTCCCATGGTTTTGCCATCCATGGTTTTGCCTATCCATGTCCGTTCGCAGATGATCTTCTTGTCCGGGGTAACATCTCTTTTCGTTGACCTCCTCCCTCAGCTTTCATCCCTCAGCCCTGCTTGGCACGGGTATTCCCATGATGCGACGCATTTCTGTCATCTTCGGCACTCGACCTGAGGCGATCAAGCTTTGTCCGGTGATCCTTGCCATGCGCGAGGATCCGGGACTTGAGCCGCACGTCTGCGTCACCGGTCAGCACCGTCAGCGAATAGCGGGGCAAGGCATATTCCGGAATGTAGCACTGCGAGGATAGGTCAGGCAAGGTGGCAGACAAGAGCATCGCATCCGATCCGTCGGAATCAGGGGGGGGCGCTGGGGGGCAGGGGCCCCAATCTGCAGCGGGACCATGCGTCCCCGTTCCAGCCTCGAATGATCCTGCCCATGGAAATTGTGTTGGTGCGCCTGTGGCGGCAGAGGGCCGGCGCCGCCCGCCTCTGGTGGCTAGCGCCTTGTGGAACGTCGTCGCCATGTTGTGGCCGGCGGTGCTCACTTTCCTGCTGACACCTTTGCTGATCGGTCGCTTGCATGAGGACCGTTACGGGCTTTATCTCCTCCTGTTCTCGGTCAGTGCCCTGTTCGGCTTGGCCAGTCTGGGCGTGGGCGACGCGACGGTGCGGTATGTCTCGCGCTATCAAGCGAGTCAGGACCTGCGGGGTGTGAACCGGATCATGGGCACGGCTTTGTTGATCTGCGTGACCACCTCGTCGCTGATGGCTGTCGTCATGATTACGTTTGCACCCCAAGTCGCTGGATCGTTCAAGATGGATGCGGGGTTATTGCCGTTGGCCACCGACGTACTGCGTATCCTGAGTGTGGGGTTCTGGTTGTCCGCGTTCAGCGACGCCGTGCTCTGCGTGGCTACTGCCGTGGAGCGCTATGACATTGCCGGGAAGGTGAACCTGGTCATCGCCACAGTCAACGCGGCCCTGACCGTCTTGTTGCTTGAGTCTGGATACGGGGTCAGGGCTTTGGCTGGCCTGACGGCGATAAGAGCGCTACTGGTGCTATGCATAGCAGGCTATGTCGTTCGTCGCCTCATACCGGGCATTCGCCTGGTGCCGGTTTGGGACACGCGGGGAGTCAAGGAGGTTTTCGGTTTCGGCTTCTTCTCCTTTGTGAACCAGATCATCTGCATGCTGGCCATGCACATTGACCGGCTTTTACTGGGTTGGGCATTCGGCGTGCGTGAGGTTGCTTATCTGACTGTGCCGCGGCAACTTCTGGAGCGGGGCGAGAGCGCCGTTGGCTCCGCCGGAAGCGTGCTGTTTCCCAGGTTCAGCGCGTTGGGGGACGACGCGGAAGCTCTGCGGCGGCTCTATAGGGACAGTGCCTGGGCGTTGCTTTGTTTGTCGTTGGTTATCTTCGTGCCTACCACCGTCCTCATGCCGGACCTGCTCACCCTGTGGGTCGGTGCAGAGTTCGCAAAGGAGGCGGCGTTCACGGCCCAACTCATTGCCGCATGCCTCGCAACCCGCGGTTGCTTTGGGGCATACTTCGAACTGTTGAAAGGCACTGGCCGTATCCGATCCCTGACCGCCCTTTTCGCGGGCACCACGTTGATCGGTGTGTTCATCGCCATTCCACTGCTACTCCATTTCGGCCTAAACGGCGCCGGTTACCGGGTATGGGTTCTGGCTTGGACCGGTTATGTCATTCTGGCGGTCGTGTGGCGGAAGCTTCTTGCCGGCACATTCAGCGACATCTTTGTGGCCGTTGGCGAGCCCCTGGCTGTGGCCCTAGTCCTCGCGGTTGCCATGGTCTGGCTGCGAGGCGTGATCCACACGATCAGTTGGCCGGTCACGATCGGGCTCTGGGGCGTGTTCTGTGGTGTACTGGCTGCGGGCTTGGGGCTGATGAATGCCTGGCGGTATGGCTCAACCGGACCGGCCCTGCGTTTGGCTGGCACACTCAAAGTCCGCTTTCTAGGCCGCAAGGCAGGCCACCGTGGCTGAACTGGCGCGTTCAGCTTCTAGGGGACTGGACGGAACGAACATGGGCGAGGCCTTCCGAATCGGCATCGTCGGCACAGGCATGATCTGCCAGGACGCGCACCTGCCTGCCTGTCTCGCGACTCCGGGCGTCAGGGTTACTGTCTTGGTCGACCCCGAAGCCGACCGTGCGGCCGCCTGTGCGCAGCGCTTCGGCATCAACCCGCTGATCGCCCGAGACGTGGCGGAGCTTCCCGGACACGTCGACGGTGCGATCATTGCGACCCCCAACCACACGCACGCGGATCTGGCGATTGCGTGCCTCGATGCGGGCATTCCCGTCCTGATCGAGAAGCCTCTCGCGACGACACTCGCCGACGGCGCGCGCATCAAGGACTGGGCCGCGAAGAGCAAAATTCCGGTCGCCGTGGGATACTGCACCCGGTTCTGGCCCAGCGTTGTTGTTGTCCGGGAACTGCTTCAGTCCGGCAAGTTTGGCACTCCCAAGCGATTCGCTTTCCAGTACGGGGCGGCAGGTGGTTGGACGCCCTATTCTGCCTATCACCTGCGGCAAGAGAGCAGCGGAGGCGGGGCCATGGTCGTCAACGGTACCCATTATTTGGACCGGGCCCTGTACTGGTTCGGATACCCACAGTCCGTGGTGTACCAGGACGATTCGCACGGTGGTCCAGAAGCGAACGCGGCGGCCACTATCTCATACCCGGAACTGACGGGCACCATCCGCGTCTCAAAGACGGAAGAACTGACGGCCGGGTGTGTGGTCGAGACTGACGCTGGTATCCTGATTCACCGTGACTGGCGGGATCCGGTTCTTGAGTTCCGACTCTCGGGAATGTCGCGATCCCGCTTTGTCACAGGCGATCCCGGCATGTCTATGGCGGGCCGCCCCAACATGTACCGGCTGCAGATCGATGACTTCGTCAAGTGCTGCAGAAGCGGCCGCCAGCCACAGGTGGGGGTGGATGAGGGCCTAGCGGTCATTCGTCTGCTGGAGGAACTCTACGGGTGTCGGCAAACCATGCCCGATGACTGGTACCGGGCGTCGGGGGTGGAGGGCCGCACAACATGAGAGTCGCGGTTTTTGGCGCTTCGGGGTTGATCGGCCGTGCTGTCGTGCAACGGCTGGTTTCCCACGCCGGTCTCGAAGTCCAGGCCTTCGTCCACAACACTGGAAACGCCTGGCCGCTGCTTCGGTTCGGCCTGTCATTGCGCACGGCGGACCTCTGTTCACGGCGGGATGCCGACGAGGCGGTACGCGGTTGCACGCACGTGGTCAACTGCGCGCTGGGGGTGGACGATGAGCTTGTTGAGGGAATGCGAAATCTGCTGGAGGCATGCAGGCGGCACCATGTCGAACGTCTGGTGCATCTTAGCAGTGTCACGGTCTACGGTGAACCGCCGGCTTCAGAGAGCACCGATGAACGTGCGCCGGCACGTGCCCGCAGGGGCACCTATGGGTGGTACAAGATGGAGCAGGATCGGATGGTGTTGCGTGCACAGCAGCAGGGCCTGAGCAGTGCAGTCCTGTGTCTGCCTCACGTGGTCGGGCCGGGGTCGCGTCTGCTGCTTGCCGTTCTGCGGGCTCTGCGCGAGCAGCGGTTCACCCTCGTTGACGACGGCATCTACCCGGTCAACGTCGTGGACTTGGCAAATGTCTGCCATGCCGTTGAGTTGGCGCTTCGGTGTTCCAGGGTCGACGGACGGCGCGTGTTTATCACCAACGATGACAGCCTCACATGGCGTGATCTCATTTCGGCCTTGGCACCCCTCGCAGAGGTAGTGCCGGATGGCGTTCCGGTGATTGCGTCCGACGCGGCGCGTGCTTTGACCGGAGATCAGCTCACGTTGGCGCAAGCGGCCCTAACCATCCTTACCTTCGAGCAGGTCAAGGCCGTGTTGCGCCGGACTGTTCTCCAGAGGAATCTCGCACTGGCCGCGGCGATTCGAACGTGTCGGCGCCTGGTTCGAGGAGCATGTGTCGGACGTGCCGACTTCACTCCCAGAATGGCGAGCGGTTCGAGGGCGGAAGGCGCCCGACTCGATCCCGCGCTCTGCCTCTATCAACTGCGGCGTGTGCGTCACTCCTGCGACAGGGCTAAACGGGAATTGGGGTATCTGCCGGTGTGCTCGTTTGCCCAGAGCCTGTCGGCGTTCCGCCGTTGGTACGAGACGGCGCACGGTGTCGGGACCGAGTGGTGGCCGCTGCTGCGCGAACTCAGCACGTAATGGCGTCGTTTCGTTGCACCGGTGTCCTTGCGCGCTTGGTGCTGGAGGTTATCCTCCGTCGTGGGGGGCTTCTTGTTGCGGAGCCTTGTGTTGCCAACGACCTGACAGGGGCGTTAAGAGTACCAGAAACGTATGCGCATCACATTGGGCAGGATCGAGGCTCTCGATGGGTTGCGCGGTTGGGCCGCGATGGCCGTCGTTGTGCATCATCTTTTCATCTCCGGCGGGGGGGAAGTCATAGCGCTCGGACATCCGATAGGCATTCTGATCATGAAGTTGGCTCTTTTCGGAAGGCATGGGGTCGATTTCTTCTTCGTCCTTTCTGGGTTTCTCATCACCAGTATCCTTCTGGAGTCCCGCACCGACAAGAGTTACTTCAGGACTTTTCACGTCCGTCGAATGCTGCGCATCCTGCCGCTGTGCTATGGGTGTCTGCTCGTCGTGTTCGTACTTATCCCTTGGTTGACCCACGGAGCGTCGCAGTGGGTGACTCCGCTGAAGACTCAGGTTTTCTTCTGGACCTTCACCAACAACGTCCTCTGCTTCATCGACGGCGTTGCATTCCCAATTGCACCCGCGTACAATCTCGTGCATTTCTGGGCTCTGGCCGTAGAAGAGCAGTTCTATCTTGTTTGGCCGTTTCTCGTGTTTCTTCTGAGCCCCCGTGGCATAGTCCGGACCTCGTTGCTACTTATAGTTGTTGCGGTTCTGACTCGTGCAGGGATGGAAGTCGTCGGTTTTCACACGCAGATCTGGTACTTCACCTTTGCCCGCGTTGACGCGCTGGCCGTTGGTACATGTCTGGCTGCGGTGCGGTTTGAGAATGGCTGGAGTTGGGAAGCTGTGAAGCGTGTTGCTCCCCAATCTCTCCTGTTGTTGGCTGTCTTGACTGGTGGCCTCGCTTTGGTCCCTCGGAGTATGTGTGTTGGTACAATTGAAGTGCTGCGGTACCTGGTGTTTGCGTTGTTCTTCGGGAGCTTGGTCGTAGTGTGCGTTGCCGATCAGGGCTCCGGTGCTCTCCTGAAGGTCATCAGCAACCCTGCTTCCCGGCGGTTGGGCGAGTACAGTTACGGCATCTATGTCTACCATGGCCTGTTGATTCCCTGTTTCGGCATCTGGTTCAGACCTGAGAGTATCGCCTGTCGGGCTCAGAGCCAGGTCGCTGGACTTGTCTGGTATATGCTCTGGGCAACCGCCGTGTCGGTGGCCTTGGCTGCGGTCAGTTACCACTTGTATGAGAAGCCGATCGTGAACCTGAAACGCCATTTCCCTTACGGACGGTGATGAGGTCCTTGTTTGGCGACAGTCCGCTCCATTCTGGGACGCGCGGCCCGGCGTTGGTTGTGCCGTCCGCCGTACGTGCACCACTGTGCGCAAACGTTGTACAAGGCCTTGCAGGGCTGCGTTCGGATGTGGCGTGTAACCTGTGAGAACGTGTGGAGGGCACGGGCACAGTCTGTTCTTTGGCGGTTGGTCCGTGTGCAGCACCAAGATGGTGGATTCGACATCGGCTACGATTTCTCTTTTGGGCAACCGCACCGGGCCGGAGAGTCGCAGAGTTCGGAGACTACGGCGCTGTTGGCCATGGCGGAATCTGGGCGCGAGTTCGGGTTGGACGAAGTCCGGAAGCCCTGCCAACGTGCTGCGGAATGGATCCGCCGCAACGCGGTGCGCACGCGTTCCGGAGGTTGGGCGCTCCCCTATGCCCCGGCCACGACGCTGGAGGTCGCCATTCCCAACGGCACGTCATTCGGGGCTGCCGCGCTGGGAGTGTATATCGGAACGTTTGGCGGCGATGACGCGCTCCGCGACCTCTACGCCGGCATGGTGGATTACCTCTGGGCGGCGATGGCTGTGGCCGAAGGCACGCCCGGCAGGTTCTGGCCGTATCACGACCCAACCTGGCCTGCCCTGCCAGCCGACCGCCCGGAGAAGATCGATTACTATCATCAAGTTCAGCAGGTCGAGGTGCATGCACTGGCTCAGCAATTGGCGCCGTTGCCGCGCCAGCTGGATGTCATCCGTGAAGCGGCCGACCACATCGTTGCCGTCCAGCGGAGCCAGGGTGTGTTGCCCTACTGCAATGACGACCGTTTCTTCGACGGGCTCATCCATACGTGGGGCCTGTGCTCGGTTGTCTCCGGGATGATCGAGGCGGCAATCGTCCTGCCGGATCGTAGGGACCTCTACCTCGAGACAGGCAAGTTTCAACTCGACTGGTTCGTTCGACATGCCTGGAACGGCGAGTTCTTCTACGACGTACTCACTCCCGAAGGCAAACCGTACTCGACGGACTACATGGTCCGTTCCGATGCCTGGGTGTTCCAGGCCGTGGCGAGGGCGTTCCTCTGCTGGCGCGACCCCGTTTGTGCCGAGATTGCGGAGAAGTGCTACCGCAAGATGGAGTCGGTCGACTTCTCCGGTCCTGAGAAGCACGGAAAACGGTGGACCCAACAGTTCCTGGAACGCTTTCAGCGCCGGGCGTGACGGCAGGGGATGATAATGGCGGTTGCGCAAACAGGCTCGGAAACCCGCCTCGACGGCCATGGCCACATCCCGGCCTTGGATGGTTTGCGTGGCATCGCGATCATCCTTGTGTTGATTGTTCACTTCTTTCACGAAGAGTTCTTCGTGCAGACGGGATCCCATCTGATCATCGGTCCGGTTCTCACGAAGCTTGCGCTCATTGGTACAGATGGGGTGGAGTTGTTTTTCGTTCTGTCGGGTTTCCTGATAACGGGTATTCTGCTCGATTCCCGTGATGATGCCCACTACTTCCGCAATTTCTACATGCGCCGGGTTCTGCGCATCTTTCCACTCTACTACGCCACGTTGGTGGCGATTTTCGTAGTGGCGCCCCTTTTTCTCCAGTTTGATCCGGCCGCGGAGCGTATCGTCCGATTGCAGGTTTGGCTGTGGGCATACCTCTCGAATCTTCCTTTCCTGGGGCGACCGTGGGACGACTCCAGTGTGTTCATGCTTGGGCATTTCTGGTCCCTTTGCGTCGAGGAGCACTACTATTTGGTTTGGCCGGCTATCGTCCATATCGTGCGGCCCAAGAGATTGCCGTGGGTGTGTTTGGGCGCGATGGTACTCGGAGTGTCGTGCCGGGCTGGCTATGTGTTCTTGGGGAATGATGCGCCCTGGCTGTTCCGCTGGCAGAGCCTGACGCACCTCGATGGGTTGGCGCTTGGCAGCCTGATTGCCGTGCTGGTGCGGGATCAGACTCGCCTGGACCGGCACGGCGAATGGTTTCGCGTCGCGCTGCGCGGGTGCCTGGTTCTGGGGGCCGCGTACTTGGCCCTTTCCGCCGTGCCGCGCGCCTGGCAGGCGACCCTGTGGCCGTACCGCATCTTCAAAGAGACCGTGACGGCTGGCCTCTGCGGTTGCGTGCTCGCGGTGGCTTTGCGGAATCGACCATGCGGCCTCTTAAGCGCCGTCCTGGAAAACCCGGTTCTTCGGAGCTTCGGCAAGTACAGCTACGGTCTCTACGTAATCCATGGCGTACTCAGACCGCAACTTTGGCGGTTGTTCTCGATAGAACGACTGATCCGCCTGTGCGGGTCTGAGATCCTGGCACAGGTTCTGCACCTCTGTCTCTGCACTGCGGTTTGTTTTGCGTTGGCCGTCGGCAGTTTCCACCTTTACGAAGCGCCTTTCCTGCGTCTCAAGAGGTACTTCTCTCCGGGTCGACCGTGAACCGAAACGGAACGTGAACGGTTCGGCGTCTCGCGAGTTCCCCATTGGACAAGAGCAGGCACGCCCCTCTCGACGGGCCGGTTTCCGTTCTCGGCCGTGCCACCTCAGGTCGGATGAACAGGATGAGAATACTGCTCGCCAACACGTTCTTCTTCCCGGCGATCGGCGGGATAGAGAACTACCTTCTCAACGTGGGGAGATGCCTTGTCCGGATGGGGTACGAGGTCACGGCCCTGGTCAGCCGGCATGCACCGGGTCTGCCCGCGCAGGAAAGGATCGAGGGGATCGAGGTCCTGCGGTATCAGCGTCCCGATTCTCGGCCGCCCATGAACTTGCTTGATCCGGTCCGACAGGTTTGGGCGTCCCAGCGCGCTGCGGCGAATTTGCTGGCCGCTCGAACGTTTGATGTCGCGTGGGTGCGCGACGTCTTCTCGTTGGCGGGGGTCATGTCCTGCGCCTGCAGGCCGCGCGTCACCTACATCCAGGCAACAGCCTGCCCCGTCTATCTGCGGGCCGCCGTGCACCACCGGGCGCGCACGGCCTCGGGGCGGGCCTTCAGGCGACTGAGTGGTTGGTGCGAGCAGAACTACCTGGGATGGTTGGAGCGCCGTCTGCTCCACCGTTGCGAACTCCGCGTCGTGCTGAGTGAGGCGAAGCGGCAGGAGATTACCCGTTTCTACGGGTTCGATGCGAACCTCTACCAGGTGATCCCGGCAGGTGTGGACACGGAACGCTTTCGGCCCGCCGATTCCGACGAGAAACGAACCTTGCGGGAACGGCTGCAGATACCGCAGGATGCTTTTGTCTTCCTCTATGTTGGCAGATCGTCACGGGAAAAGAACCCGCAGGGAGTTGTCGAGGCCTTCCGTTTGCTGTCTGGTGCCGCCCCCAAGGCGTTGGTCATGCTTGGGCCGTTCGACACCGGTTTCGTGGTTGGGACTCGCGCCGGGGTGTTCCCGGGCGTTGTATTGTTCCCCGGCGAAATCCCGGAACCCGCGGAGTACTACCAGGCTTCAGATGTGTTCGTACTGCCGTCGCTCAGCGAGGGGTTTGGTCAGGTCTTGCTCGAAGCCATGGCGTCGGGACTGCCTTGCGTGGCATACCAGTGCCCGGAAGGAAGTCACGTGCTGGCTACGAACGAAGTCATCACGGAGGGGGTAACGGGTCTGCTCTGTGAGTATGATCAGCCAGCCGCGCTCGCGGATACGATGGAGCGGTTTGCCGTCACACCCGGACTGGCAGGGAAGATGGGTTCTGCGGCACGGCGGTTCTGTTTGACGGACAGGGATTGGCTGAATGTGACCGAACGTTTGCTGGCGGTGAGATCAGGATGAACGTGGTCAACTTGAGAGACGCCACGACAGTAATTCCTCGGCGCATGGTGATCGCGGCCCCGGCCTTTACCCGTGAGGGCGGGGCGGAGGTCTTTGCCGCCAACATGGCCGAGGCATGGCAGCGGCGGGGGTGGGATGTGCAGCTTCTGGCCACCCAGGGGCCAGGGGACCGGTGGAAGGAGCTTTCCGGACAGTTTCGCTGCCATGACCTGTCTCCCTTGCCGTTGTCGCTGGGGAAGGTCCGGGAGTGTGCGAAGATTCTGGGCGAGACGGCTCCTGAAGTCCTTCTGCTGAACCATGCGCCACTAGTCCACTATGCTCTGCCGCTTCTGGACCGCACCGTGAAACCGGTGGCGATTCTCCACGCGAACGAACGTGCCCACTACCAGGTCGCGAGCATCATGCGGCGGCGGGTCTGGCGCTGGGTCGCTCCGAGTCCCGCAGTGGCTGACGAAGCCAGGCGGGTCTTGGGGCCTCGACTACAGAGCCGCGTGCGGTTTGTCCCGCATGGTGTCCCGGAGGACGTTTTTGTGGGCAGGTCGGAACGGAATGGACTTGCTGAGCGGACGCTCGTGTTCGCGGGCGCTGTTATGGCCCACAAAGGCGCCGACCTGTTGCCCGGAATACTTCGCGGGGTCCGTGCGGCAGTCCCCGATGTGCGCTTGTCCATCGCGGGATGCGGCGACTTGGAACGGTCCATCGCCGAGGAACTGGCGCGGTACGGGTTGACGGACGCCGTATCCTGGTTGGGGCAGTTGCCGCCAAACCGGATGCCCGAAGCATTTCGTGGAGCGGCCCTGCTCCTACTGCCGACGGTGGGGGAGTCCTTTGGTCAGGTAATTGCCGAAGCCATGTTGTGCGGCACGGTGCCTGTCGTGACGCGGTTGCAGGGAGTCACCGATAGCATCGTGGATGATGGCATCAACGGCCGACTGGTTGAGCCCCGCAGCATCGCAGCATTTACCTCGGCTGTGGTGGAATTGCTCAGTTCCCCTGCGGCACGGCAGCGGATGGGCGAAGAAGCGATCATTCGTGCAAGGCAGCGTTTCACCCGGGACCGGATGATCTCGGACTACGAACGGCTTTTTGGCGAAGAGGACGACCGACTTGGCAGGACCGCTTCCACCGCAGGCTGGCTTGCGGAGATCACGGGGGACATTCTCGGCAACCCGGGCTTTCGTGGGGCTCGCATGCGGCGTTGGTTGCAGATGTTGCGCTGCCTCACGGGCATGCGCGATAGGCGAGACGCGGGGGCTGAACCCGGACGGGGGTGAATCTCCCTACCCTACCGCACGCGTTCGAAGATCCAAACGCCGCCCCTATGGTATACGACTCGATACGTCGGGTCACTCAGAAATCGACGGGGCTCTAGTTGGCATTCGTAGACGCGCGCGGGACCGATGTACGCATACTTCGGGGCAGGGAGCCGAGTCCGCTTGTCAAGATAGGCCACATTTGTGTGTGGTGAGGTTACTGGCCGAAAGACGATAGCTGGGATCCAGATTCCGGCGTCGCCGTAGTTGTTCTCGATGACGGCATCTGCGGGGGCTTGTTGGTCCAGCCATTCGAACGCGGTCAGGTCCGCGGACGTGACCGAGGTCTCGTTCCGGAGCACGGCGGCAAACGAAGCTTCGTTGAACCACCACAGGCTCCAAACCAGCACCACTAGGAAACACGTCCGGATGGTGCTTGGCAGCTTCGGCCACGGCGTCCTCCTCGACAGCAGCGAGAACAGACTCTGAATGCCTGTGCCCAGAAGAAGGCCGAACGGCAGAATGGCCATTGTCGCGGTGCGTTCCGGATACACGGCGAAGGCGAATGGCAGAACCCAGTATCGCGTGGACACGATCAGCAGGATGAGAACGATCAGCACCAGTGTGTATTGGACCCAAACCCTACGCCGTGTTCGGGCCAGAACGACGAATCCGACGGCCAGAGGCAGAAGCAGTCCCTTTATCTGGCCGAAACCGTTCAGAATGTATAGAGGTACGGTCCACGCGAAATCCCTGAACGAACCGTGCCAGGCATGGGGTGTATCGCGGACCCAGTGTCGGATCCATTCGCGGGTTGCGGGACTGTCAGTCCCCAAGTCAACCGCCATCAGGTAGGGCAGGGAGACGAAGACGACCCCGGACAGAATCACAAGACCGCGGCGCCATTGTGCGCCTCTCACTTGCTGGTCCCACAGAAACACGACTAGAAACGGGATGCCAAAGGCGTAGGCTGCCGGCAAGAAGACCAGTGTGTGGGTCAAGAGGACCGCGGCCAGGAATAGTCCGCCTATGATTAGTGTTTCGGGTCGGCGCTGACCGCTCTGTTCGAAGATGGTCAGAAAGAGAGCCAAGAATACCAGGGCCAGAATGGTTGGGTTTCCACCCCACTCGACGTAACCTTGGGGTGCGCAGGTAACAAAGGTGAAACAAAGCGAGGCAATCCACGCGTACTCCCGTTCCAGATAGACGTTGAGAAAGACGAACAGGGTGGCTGTCAGGAGCGCATACGTTGCACAGGTCACGACAAAGGTTCCGCGGTAGGCAGGCAGGTTCCCGGTCATGGACACCAGCGCACTCAACGTGTGGAAACCTACTGGAAAGGTGTCAAACCGGTCAATGCCGAGGATCGGGCGGTAGCTGTCCGGAACGCCGTCCTTTCGTAACATGAGTTCCGTGATGTAAGCGTGCATGCTCATGTCAGCCCCGGCGGGCGCGAGGCACTGGGTCAAGGGGAGGAATCGAAGCGCGACAACCCAGGCAATGATCGCCATGCCGAGTACACTGCAGAGATCACAGGACACCAGGCATATCGGACGGCGCCGGGCAACCCGGTACAGAGCTAGGACGGCAGCGCCGCCGACCACACCCCAGAATGCGACATGCAGCGGGACAGGAATGTATTTCAGGAACCAGAACAGGCACACCCAGAATGCAGCCGAGACACCCGCTACGTGGGCTATCGCGACGGGCAGACTGATCGGTCCGACGAACGGGAAGAAGAGCACCAGGAATCCCGGGACGAGGAACACCAGAAGAGGTCGGCATGCGAGTCCGGAGAGCAGCATCACGACCGCAACAGTACCTCCTAGCCGCCGATGACTCATTCCGGATTTCCACATGCGCACCGATTCCCGTCTCGTCCATTCGCTTGCGATCATGGCGGCCATATCCTCCTTGCGAGAACTCTCGGCAAACTGGCCGCCTCTCAATATAGTTGGGCACACGTGTTCGTGCCGAAAGTCAGCAGGCTTGGCGGCGTTGCGGGCATCAGGTACCCGCGTGATCGCATTGGCGTATTCGCGTGACGAGTGTCGTTCTTCTGCCGAGTACGCCGGGGTGGTCGGAATTCAGGCTGCGACTCGTTGCGGATGGGCGTGTCGCCAATCTCTACCGCATTCCTGAATCGCGGACTGCCGAGTTGACAGTATCCGGCAATACGGTTAGGTCTCGGGGCCCTCGATCCGACCGTAGGATCACGAATGGTCCCAGTGCTTCACTGCAACAACGGCAACCCACTGTACGGCTGAGAGGAGATGTTGTCTCTACCTTGGAGATGTGTTGATCGTCTTGTCGGAGATGATCAACGGTTGTGGTATGGTCCCGGACGGCGGTCAGCGACGGGAATGGCAAGGACCGTGCCGAGGTTGTAAGGAATTCCCGCAGGTTAGGCATCTCCTTTGTCCGGACGGTTTTTTCCAAGCGTCCGGAACGCACGCGGAATGGCCCAGGCTAATCCAACCCAGAACTCCTAAACCAAAGCACGCAGATCGATCGGTTACAGACTGAACTCAAGGGCGGGAAGACTCATCGGCTGACAGCAATCCGAGGGTGCACCCACTGTTGACCGAACCGGGGAGGAGTGCTTTGGCGATGATGGCCAGGCTGGTCTTCCATGAAACCCAAGAACCAACGTAACCGTTGTGTCGCGATTGATGCCAGTGCTCTGCAGCATGACGGATTGCCGCAGGGCGGGATTCGGCGTGCAACGACAGAGATGATCCAGTCGCTGGTCAGGGTTGCGTTGCCTTTCGAACTGGTGCTGTTCAGTCAAAGGCTTCGCGGCGATGCGCTGTCGAACCTTGGCTTGCCGTACAGGAATGCGCACCTACGCCTGCCGAGGAATCGTTTGGCCGGATGGCTCACAAGTCGACTGCCAATTGTCGAGTGGCTTTGTCAGTGCGATCTGTTTCACTCGCCGGTTCATTACTTTCCCATCGTCGGCCGCTGCAAGATCGTGGCGACGGTTCACGATGTCATGTTCTTCGCCTATCCAGAGGAGCATCTGGCGCACGCCATCGAGCGGGAGCGCGTCCCCCAGTTTGTGCGAAAGTGCAGTGCTCTGATAACCCCCTCAGAAGCAAGCAAGGTTGATGCCGTTCAGTTCCTTCGCTTCCCTGAGGACCGTATTACGGTTATCCCCTGGGGTGTCCGGGCCGATGTGTTCTATCCAGCGTCCGACCGACAAGAAGCGATCGCCCGGGTCGAGCGGGAATTCGGTATCGGTCGCCCATACTTTCTGAGTGTCTCGTGCGACGTGGGGCGGAAGAACAGTCCGCTTCTTGTCCAGCAGTATGCCGTGCTGGCGAAGCAGGGGTGCGAGCACGACTTGGTCATGGTGTGGCGCACTCCGCCGGAATCCGTGCAGCAGAATGCCGGAAGCGCGGCATGTCGCGGTCGGGTGCACTTCGTTTCGTCTGTCTCGGATGCAGCATTGCGGGCGCTCTATCAGGGCGCCACTGCCATGATCTTCCCATCTGTCTACGAGGGATTCGGGTTGCCCGTGGCCGAGGCATTGGCGTGCGGCACGCCGGTGGTCACGACCCGATGCTCCTCGCTCCCGGAAGTGGGTGGGGATGCGGCTGTGTATGTTGAGCCGAATGACGGGCCCAGCCTCCTGGCAGCGTTGGAGGGGTTCGAGGGGAAGCGCTACGATATCCCGGAACTTCGCCGTCGTGCCGTGCGGCAGGCGGCGAAGTTCTCTTGGCCCGCCTATGTTGACCGCCTGATCGGCGTTTACCGTGAGTGCCTGGGGGAGTAGCATCCTGCGCCAATGAAAACGGATGGGATGTCGCCCGCGATGCTCCTCAGTGTGAATCGGTGTGCACCTGTGGTGGAAGAAAACCGTCCCACACTGCCGAACTGATTGGGGAATGATGCCCAGGGATGATGCGGTTGCTCCGGCCAAGGATGCCTACCGCCGCTTTCGGCGGGCGGTATTTCGGAGCCTTGCCTGCTTGCGAGGGCATTCGCTTCAGATGCCTGCCGGGCCGTTGGTCGTCATCGCCCCGCACCCGGACGATGAAGTGTTTGGGGCTGGTGGGTTGGTCGCGATGGCGGCGGCGAAGGGATTGCCGGTTCACGTCCTGATGCTGACGGACGGTGGCGGTTCGCATCGCGGGTGCTGCAGGGCGGATGAGCAGGAAGTTGGCCGCCGCCGCCGTGAGTTGATCGCCCAGGCGGCGAAGGCTCTCGGATATCCCGCAGACGACCTCCACTACTTCGGCCAGCGGGACGGGGCACTGCCGCATCCGGGCGAACCGGGGTTCGATGAGTTGGCGACGGAGATGGCCGATCGAATCAGGGATATCGCCCCTGCCACAATCCTGGCGCCGCACCCGCTCGAAGGCTGGCAAGACCATGTGACCGCGGAGTTGCTCGCGCGTGCGGCCATCGCCAAGCTTGAGCGCCCGGTGCAACTGATTCACTACTGCGTCTGGTTCTGGTTTTCCCTGCCGCTTTGGCGGGGATTGCAGCTGCCGTGGCGGGCGGCGCTGACGCTGGACATTGAGGGCGTTCGCACTCGAAAGCAGGCGGCCATGAACATCTACTTGAACGCCTCGGCCCCGTGCGGCAACCCGTGGGTCGGACGCCTGCCGCAGGAGTTCCTCCGCGCGTTCGCGTGGCAGAAGGAGCTGTACTTCGCCGCAGACGCTGCGAGGATGATGTGAGTTGGGCTCTGCCCAAACCCGCTGGAGGATCGTTGACCCTCCCCGCGCTATCGCGCTCGCAGTCCCCGCCTTTCGGACGGGGTCGCTCGGGGTCTCGCTCTGCATCCCTCCCAATGGCGATTTGCATTCAGGGCGGCAGATGCCCGCCGCCCTGAATGCAAATCGCGATGTGGGGTCCGGGGAGTCAGCGATTCCCCGGCGGGGGTTTGGGGGCAGAGTCCCCAATTCGTGTCATCCTGACCATTCCGGCAATGAGCCAAACCACTCCATCCTGGAAGTTCGAGTGCATCACCTCGTGGGATGAGGTGTGGCGTCCGTCGTTTGTCGAGCAGTGGTTGCGGTGGTTGGATGAGAGTCCGACCGGTCATGTGTTCTTCCATCCGGCGCTTGTACGAGCCTGGGTTGAGACCTATCAGCCGCTGCGCGACGTCAGGCCGCTGTTTCTCATTGGGGAGTGCGATGGGACGACCGCGTTCCTGCCGCTGGTTCTGTGGCGGCGGAACTGGAAGAATGCCTGGCAGCGTCTGCTCGTGCCGGTCGGATACTCGGATTTCGATTATCACGATCCGATCTTTGCCGGCGGTGGAGGTTCTGGTAACGTTGCAGTCGACTTCTGGAATGCGGTTCCCGAGTACCTTCAGAGTACTGTGCGGCAGGGCTTCGACCAACTTGTGATCGATGGCGTCCGGTCGCCGGCGGCCGGACAGGGGCTGGGCTGGACCGAGGACGGGGCTTGTCCCTGGAGCGATCTGACACCGTTCAAGCTTCCGGAGGATTTCCTGCCGTCCTTGAAGAAGAGCCTGCGTGGCGACCTGCGGCGTCAGCAACGTCGAATCGAGGAAGCCGGAGGACTCGCCACCATTACTTACGGGACCCATCAGACCGCAGAGGTGTTGCTCGAGTTGCCGGCATTCCTGGACGCCCATTCACGCCGATGGCCGAACGCGTACAAGGCACCGCACTTCCATGAGAACCTGGTGCGGCACGGTCTGCCTGTCGGGGTTCTTTCGTTCTGCATGATCCGGATCGGGGGCGAGGTCGCGGCGTGGCATCTCGGGTTCTCTTTCTGCAAACGTGTCTACTTGTACATGCCGGCGATGGTCGAACAGTTCGCGAACCTATCACCAGGTAAGATTCTGATGCTTCGCCTCTACGAGCACGCCATCGCCGAAGGAAAAGAGGTCTTTGATCATCTTCGTGGCGCCGAGGAGTACAAGGAAGATTGGTCAACAGCATCGCAAGCGCTGTGGCGATTCGAGATGCGGGCATTGGGGGCTGCGTCTTCGATCCGGAATTCACTGGTAAGTCGCGTTAAGCCAATGCTTGTCCGGCGATGATGATGTTCCCGGGGCAGGACTCTGCGTGGCCAACATAGTCATCACCATTCCGTGTTTTGTCGCCGCGGGGACGGAAGTGGCAACGCTTTCGCTGGTGTCGACATTGCGCGCCGTGGGGCATGGTGTGACGGTGTGCTGCTACGGGCACTATGACCCCGCGATGAAGGAACGGGTCGGGACTTGCGGCGGGCAGTGGCACTCCATCGACGCGGAACACGAGGGTCGCATTTCGCGTTGGCAGGCCATTCGTGGTATGTGGCGGCTGTTCAGGGAGGTCCGTCCTGACTGCGTGCACGTGCAGTTTGTGAGCCCTGCGACGATAGCATTGGGCGCGCGGTTGATGGCGGGGGTGCCCATGGGCGTACTGAACGTTCACACGGCCGGCGCGGCGGGGTATGGACTGAAGAATCGTTTGTTGTTCCGCCTCACCGCAGGCCTCGCGACTCAGGTGGTGTTTGTTTCCGAGAACGCGCGGCGGTTTTGGATGGGGGCCCAGTCACGGCCGAACGCGCATGTGATCCACAACTCCGTCGATACGGAACGTTTTTGCGACGGTGCCAACCGACTCGACCGCTTGGCTGAGAGAGCCAGGCACGGGATCCCGGCAGACGCGGCGGTGGTCGGCATTGTGGGCCGGCTTGTCGAGATGAAGGGGCATCGTGACCTGTTCGCGGCGGTGAAGAGCCTGCAGGGATCGCATCCGAATGTCCGGGTGATGGTGGTCGGGGAAGGGCCCGACCGGGCGCGGTTCGAGGCCTTTGCGACGGAACTGGACCTGGCAGGGCGCGTCATCTGGACCGGGCTTGTGGCGCCCGAAGACCTGACGCGCGTCTATCCTCTGTTCGATGTCCTGGCCATGCCGTCGCGATGGGAGGGTTTCGGCCTGGCGGCCGCGGAGGCAATGGCGGCGGGTGTGCCGGTGGTGGGGTGTCGGGTGTCCGGCCTGGAAGAGGTTGTCGAGGACGGTGTTAGCGGATTGCTGGCGCCCGTTGGCGACGTCGCGTCTCTGGCCAGCGCGCTCGGGCGGCTGCTGGATGACCGGGCGCTTGCCAGGCAGATGGGGGCCGCAGGTCAGGCGCGCGTCGAGCGGCTCTATGGCCGACCTGTCATTGAGGCCAAGTGGCAGGCGTTCTATGCGGGACTGGGGCTTGGGTAGCCGAATCCCGTTTGAAAGAGGCATTGTTGTCCAGCGAACGTCGTTGGCTTGCACGTGTACCGCAAAGTAGCAGCACGGCTCCTGCCTTGCTGTACCGTTCCTGATCCGCGCAAGGATTCCCGCCCTGCACAGGGACTGCAAGGCTGGAGCATGCTCTACTTCCTCAGAGCGGTGATGTAGTGTTGGTTCCATAGCTGTTCTGCCTTCTCCTTTCCTATGGCGCGCATGCCCCCAAACCCAAACGCTACTAGGCCTTTGATCCACACCCGGCAGTTGACTCACACGCGGCAGTTGACTCAGACCAGGGTGATGACGCAGGGGCTGGACCGTTTGCCGGAACACTTGCTCGGCCAGAACCTGCTCCGGCTTCCGCACTTTGTATGGCTCATCCTCGCCTGCACTTTCGTCCCTTGGGTGATTGGCGGATGGCAGGTTCTGGGCTGGAACGTGAGCGGTTGGACATGGGTCATTCCCTTGGTCGCCTCAATCGGGGTTGCGGCGACCCACACCGGTCGCGTTCGGTTCCCTTGGCTGTTGTGGATGCCGTGGATCGCGGTTCTCGTTGCCAATACGTTTTTCCGCCTGGGGGCGCCGAATGCGGTCCAGACTTGCGTGCAAACAATGTCGCCGCTGTTCATAGGGGTGGCTGTGTCGGCGATCCGGTGGACGCCCGATCAGGTGGACCGTTTGGTCCGCGCTCTGGACGCCGCTTTCTGGCTAATCCTGGTGCTGGCCGTGTTGCTGATCCCCGGACTGCTTTCTGGGCGACTCCTGGAACACAGCTACATGGCGCCCCAGGTGATCGGATCGCTGCTGTTCGTAGCGATCTATGCGGCCCGCTACGCCTGTGGCAGCCGGCGGCACCTGTTTCGCACCGGCGCGATGTTCCTCCTGCCGATCCTGTGCCTGACCCGTGGGCCCCTCGCTGCCGCCGTCGGTGCCATCGTCCTCACGCCCGCGCCGCTTGGGCTTCGCAAGCGACTGCTGGTCGGCACCGCGGCCGTTCTCGCCGCCACTGCCGTCCTTGCGACCCCCCGCATGCAGAGGATGATGTTCACCAGCGGGGAAGGTACGCTCTCTGACCTGCGGGTCGACAACGAGAACATTCATACCAGTGGTCGCTCGGCAATGTGGGAGGTCCTTTGGACCGGTTTTCAAGACAGACCTTGGACAGGCCATGGTGTGAACGCCAGTCGCACCGCTCTGATAGAGAAATTCAAGGTTATTTTTCTTCCACACAACGATTGGCTGAAACTGCTGTACGACGTCGGAATTGTGGGCACTGCCTGCTTTGCTGCCTGCATACTCATCCAGTTGGTGATCCTGGTGCGAATGGGGGCCAGGTCGAGAGGGGGGCTGCGACTGCTCTGCTACGCCGCGGCGGGCGGTTTTGTGCCGTTTGCCTTGATTATGATTACGGACAACGTGCTCCTCTACACGCAGTTCTACGGTAACCTGCATTTTCTCATGATCGGGGCGGTGTACAGCGCTTGGAACATGCAGCGCAGTGGCCAAAGTATGCAGCATGCCGATCCTTTGCAGTTCCGCACAGGGCCTATCGTGCTCGGCGCGAGAAGGCCGGAGACGCCGGGAATGCGTTCCCGCACCCCGTCCCCCGGGGCCGCAGAGGAGAAGTAGTCAGGTCATCAGGTTGTGTCTGGGCGGGGCGGGCATAGCCATCTCCGCAAAGTAGCAGCATGGCTCCAGCCTTGCTGTACCGTTCCCGATCCGCGCCAGGGCTTTCACCCTGGGCGAGAGAGTGCAAGGCTGGAGCCATGCACTACTTCCTCAGAGGGTCGATCCACGGCAGCGACAACCGCCGGCATCGTTAGCTTGATCGGGTATGGGGCGGGGGCAGTGTTTTCCCATACAGCATGAGGCTCCAGCAACCCTGGCCGCGTCCGATTTCAGTGTTCCGCAAGGTTCGTCTCCATGCCTCTCTTTTCCGTTGTTATTCCACTCTACAACAAGCGCGACACCGTGGCGCGGGCGTTGAACTCCGTCCTCGCCCAGGGCGTGCAGGACTTGGAGGTCATCATTGTCAATGACGGCTCGACGGACGGGAGCGAGATGGTCGTTGCTGGCTTTGCCGACCCGCGCATTCGCATCATTCAGCAAGTGAACCAAGGCGTGTCGGCGGCACGCAACCGCGGGATCGCAGAGGCCAGGGCGGATCTGATCGCGTTTCTGGATGCGGACGATGAGTGGCTGCCCGAGTTCTTGGCTACGATTGGGCGTATGGCTGCAAGGTACCCGCAGTGCAATCTGTATGGAACGCGCTACTTCCTGCAGAACACCCGTGGGGAACGTCGCCCTGCTGTAGTTCGGGGATTGGCGAGTAATTTCGAGGGAATTCTTGCGGATTACTTCCGGGTCGCAGCAAGGTCCAGTCCGCCGGTTTGCTCCAGCGCTGTATGTGCGCGCCGGCTTGCGTTGAAGGGCATTCAGGGGTTCCCTGTTGGCGTGAGATCAGGTGAAGACCTGCTGACATGGGCTCGTCTGGCGGCACGAGGCCCTGTTGCGTATAGCATGGAATGTCTGGCTGTCTTCGTGCAGTCTGCGGCGGAAACCTGCGAGGAACCGCCTTCGCGCGAGCCTGAATCAAGTGACGCGGTCGGAGCGGGCCTTGCCTCGCTGCACAAGGAGATACCCAAGCATCTCGAGGGGAGCGTTCGGCAGTACCGGGCTTTCTGGCACAAGATGAGGGCATCTTGCTTCCTGCGTCTTGGGCGATCAGCGGTGGCACGACGAGAGATCCTGATGGGCTTGAGGCAAACGGTCACAGCCAAGTTGCTCGTTTATTGGGTGTTGAGTTTGTGCCCTTCTGGTTGGGTGCGCGGGGCGTTCCGAATGGGAACACTGAACCGGTGAGGGTAGCCGTCGTACATACGGATTTCCGGCTTTATTGGCCGGCGCGACTCCAGTGTCTCAACCGTGTTCTCGCGCACGCGGGGCACCAGTTAAGGGTCTGCGAGATTGCCGGTCGCGGGTCCCCCTATTCCTTCGCGGCGCAGAATGATGAGGACGAATCATTGGGCGGCTGGGATATCCTCTTCCCGGAGTGCGAGATGGAGGGTATAGGCGCCGGCGAGGCGAATGCTGCAGTGCTGCGGTGGCTCGACGAATGGAATCCAGAGGTGGTCCTCTGCGGCGCGATCGCCTTCCCATCCGGAGCGGCGTGCGTGAGATGGGCGCGCCGCCATAGGCGCCCAGTCGTTGTTTTCGACGATGCGCGTCGCGGGGATGTACCGCGGCCTTGGTTGGTGAACGCGATTAAGCGGTGCATCTACCGGAATGTGGATGCCATGCTGCTGCCGGCCCCGTCGCATGCGGATGACTACGCCTCTTGGGGTGTTCGCCGGGAACGGATGTTCTTTGGGGTGAACGTGGTTGATAACGAGTTCTGGTCCGCGGCGGCAGGTCGGGCACGGGCGCAGGCGGACGCATTGCGTTCGGCATCAGGTCTTCCGTCGCGTTACATCCTGGCGGTCGGTCGACAGGTCCCGAAAAAGAATTTGCGATGTCTTATTGACGCCTATGCGCGGTTTCGCCAGAAGGCAGAGGGGGCGGTTCCCGATCTCGTGCTGGTTGGGGAAGGGCCGGAGCGCCAGGCGCTTGAAGAACAGGTTGCCGGGCAAGCGGTGATCGGAGTCAGGTTGTTGCCGTTTGCCGACCCCGCGAAACTCGCACTGTACTATGCGCTTGCAGACGCTCTGGTCCTGCCGAGCCTGGCAGGCGAGACGTGGGGGCTAGTGGTGAATGAGGCCATGGCATGCGGAGTGCCCGTGCTTGTCAGCCGATCCTGCGGGTGTGCGAAGACTCTCGTCGAAGAGGGCCGCAATGGTTGGACCTTCGATCCGACGGATGTGAGTGGCTTGTCCGGTCTGCTGGCGCGGATGAACGCGATGTCCGCGGAGCAGTGCCTCGCCATGGGGAATGCGTCGCGCATGATAATTGCCAACTGGGGTTTGGTTCGCTTCGCCCAAGGGGTTCTGGCGGCGATCGACGCGGTGAAGGGCGAGCATCGCGGTTTCCGGTCGCCCATTGATCGGGTGATCCTGTCCTTGTGGAAGGGGCGGTATCGGCCCACGTGATGTCCCTAGTCGTGGCGCAGTGAAACACCAGAGAGCGCAGAGAGGTCATGACATGTGGATCGCGGTGAAGGAAGCGGTGTGGTGGCTGCTCCGCAAGTGCGGGACGGGGCCTCTGCTGCTCCGAGTGCATCCCAAAAGTTTCCTTCGACAGGTGGGTTGGTTTCGTTCATTCCGCGCCAGACGGTCCTGCGATACTGACGGTAACCCGTTGCCGTGGTGGACATACGCGGCGGTGGCTTTTGTGGATGAGCGTGTTACTCGTGAGATGCGAGTGCTGGAGTATGGCGGCGGGGCATCGACGATCTGGTTCGCCGCGCGGGTTGCGGAAGTGGTGACACTGGAGAACAACCCTGTGTGGGCACGGATGCTTGAGAAGCAGGTTCCGGCCAACGCGTCGGTTCGGTATGTGAAGGATATGGAGGTCTTTGACGCCACCATGGATGGCGATTTGGGGAAGTTTCACATTGTCATAATCGACTGCCTTGCAAACAGGATCGCATGTGCCAAGAAGGGCTTGGAATTCCTTCGAGAAGACGGATGTATCATATGGGACGACACGAACGGGCCCGATTGGCCTGCTATCCAGCAACTGATGGAGGAGTATGGCTTCCGGTCAATCTCCTTCTCGGGGATGACGCCACAGGAAGTGGCGGGTGGTAGGACAACTGTGTTTTACAGGCAGGACAACAGCTTTGGTGTATGAGAGCGGACTTGATGGACGCGGATAGGCCCCGGAACGCGAGGGCTGGGGCTTTCTGGTTGGATCCGATCAGGACCGCCACTAGTGGTGTCACCGCCGCTGACCAAGTTCTCGACGTCGGCGGGGTCAACTGGGGGGGATATCTGCTGGTTGCGGTTGAATGGCGACGGGCGACTCGACGATGGTTTCAGTCAGACCTCGAACTACGTTGCTATGCCCGAGGACCGGATGCCCTAGGCCATCCCCCCGTTGATCTGTCGACAGGGTTACGATCGAGCACGGACGATCCTGCTGTGCCCGTTCGTTGTCTGGGTTGCCGGTCCGCAACGCCTGCTGCGCGTGTGCGTTGGGGTTGTTGCGTTCAGTCTCGCCGTGCGCTTGGTTGTGGCGGCGGGAGATGTCGGCTGGATCCCGGTGATCCGGATCCTGCACTGGTCGAGTCTCACCCGGCTCGACGGACTGGCGCTCGGGAGTGCGGTCGCGGCGGCCGTCCGGTGCGGAGTAAGTCCGCTGCGTCTGCGAGAACTGGCACGCTGGGTGATCTGGCCGACGTTGATACTCTTCGGGTTGCTCATCATGATCCCGCGACGCTGGGACCTGCCGTTCGTGCCGGTCGTTGGCGAGACGATCATCGCGACTCTGTTCACCGCGGTCCTCGTTTTTGCCTTGTGCGCCGACCGCGATGCTGTCGTGCGAAAGGCATTCCGCTGGCAGTGGCTTGGGTTGCTGGGCACGTACAGCTACGGCTTGTACGTCTTTCACGGTGTTCTGTGGCCGGTCCTGACGCGATCCATCACCCCTGAGCAGATCGCTGCATGGGTGCGAGTCCCGGTCCTGGCGCTGGTTGCGTACCTGGTGTGCTGCTGCGGCATTTCGTTACTCGTCGCGGTGGCGAGTTACCACCTGTACGAGAAGCCATTCCTGCGGCTGAAGCGATACTTCGCGTCGCGCCACGGCGCAGTGACGTGAAGGGGGCGGAGGGCCGTGAGGATGAGTTGCTGAGTTGTTGGGTTGTTGGGGACGACGGGGACCGGAAATCGGAAGTCGGAGGCACCGCAGATCACGCAGATGGGCGCAGATAGGATCAGCCCGAACGAACGACAGGTACATTAAGCACGGGGTGTCGTTTGAGGAAGGTTCCACTGTCTTCGCGGACGAAAACGCCAGGTTGAAGCATGACCCTGACCACTCGTAGCGGGAGGACAGGTTCATCCTTCTTGGGTTCAGCGCCAGGTTGCGGCTTCTGATCGTGTGCCATGCGTATTGCGAGAATGACGAGGTGATCCGGCTCATCTCGGCACGCAAAGCCACTCCCAACGAACGCCAACAGTACGGGAGCAACCTATGAGAAAAGAATACGATTTCACCGATTCGGTCCGCAACCCTTACGCCAAGCATTTCCGCAAGCAGGTCACGTTGCGCCTTGGAACGGACGTGATTGCGTACTTCAAGGCATTGGCTCTGGAAACAGGGGTGCCCTACCAGAACCTGATCAATCTGTATCTGCGCGACTGTGTACACTCGGGGAAGAAGCTCGCCTTGAAGTGGGCATCATAGGTCGGAGGACCTCGGTCTGGTGCTGACCGCTAAGCGCGTCAGCACCGACCGGGCGTTCCGGGACGCCACCCCAGGAGAGGTCGCCTGGGTGCCATCTCGCCTATCCCTGATTATCTGCGCGCATCTGCGGTGGCCTGCCTGGTCTTCATCCCCCCGTAATGCGTCAGAACCCGTGAAAAAATCGGGGAGACCGCTTGCTGACGCGCGCGGTTCGGCCGGATGCCCGTTGCGGTGCGTTTTCCACCCGCCACTCCCATGAAACTGAAGGTGCCCAGAGCCCGCGAGGACACGGGCGCTCCAGGGACTGGCACGGGGGCTGACTTTGGAGCGCCCGCGTCCTCGCGGGCTCTGGAAGCGTCGTTGCCAGTTTCACCTTGGTATGAGCGGGCCGTCTGCGGCCCGGGGGGTGCTGACGCATTACCATCCCCCCGTTCCGGCTCTTGACGTATGACATGGGTGGCCATACATTCAGAGTATGAACGCGACACTTGAGATCGCCTGTCCATCGGAACTCCTTCTCGGGTTGCGGGAGGAGCCTGATCATTTTGCCAGAATCGTTCAGGAACTGGCCGCAATTGCCCTGTTCCGGGACGGAAAGCTGTCGTCCGGGATGGCGGCGGCGTGGCTGGGGATTCCGCGGGTGGAGTTCCTCCTGCTCGCCATGCGTGAAGGCTGCGAACTGCTCTCAGACACTCCAGCCGAGTTCGCTCGTGAAACGGCGCCATTGTGACAGTCTGCTCGAACACAACGCCCTTCATCGCTCTCTGCAGTATCGGCCGCCTCGATCTTCTGCCGGCGATCTTCGGCACGATCCATGTGCCGGCAAGCGTCGTGCAGGAGTGCGCGGCGGGTGGACTGATCGTGGTGCCGCCCCTCGGTTCGCTGAGTTGGGTTGTCGTGCATCCTGCTCCGTCAGGCCAACTTGTGGGGGCGTGGGATCTTGATGCCGGCGAAAAGGACTCGATACTTCTCGCCCTCGCGCTGAATGCCGAGCTGATTCTCCTGGACGAGAAGCTCGGACGGAACACGGCCGAACACCACGGTCTGCGTGTCAGCGGAACCTTGGGCGTTCTGGTCAAGGCAAAGACGATGGGGCTAATCCCGTCGTTCTGTGATGCTGCCGAAGCCATGCGCACGCAAGGCGTTCGATACAACCGTGCGTTGATCCGAAAGTTGGCGATGCATCTGGGCGAGGGATAGCGGGAGAAGCGGCGTTCGGAACCGGTGTGCACCGCAGATCACGCAGATGGGCGCGGATGGGATCAGATTCCGCAGGGCCTTTCCCGCCGTGTCTGCCATCTGGCTTATCCCTGATTATCTGCGCAATCTGCGGTGGCCTGTCTGGTCTTCATCCCCCCGCAGGGCTGTTTCAAGATCTGGCACCACGTTTCGGAAGGCCACGCCTCCGCGCACACCTGGTAGGGGCGGCCTGTCCTCAGGCCGCCCCCCCCCGGCGTGGGGACACGCCGGGGGTACTCGCTGCACGCGACGGTCACGAATCTTGAAACAGCCCTGATCCCCCCGTTCCGGCTCTTGACGTATGACATGGGTGGCCATACATTCAGAGCTTGGACGTTGTCTGCCTGGTTGCAAATGATCGTCAGGGACCTTGAAATGAACCAGATCGAAGTCAATCCGCGCGTCTGCAACGGCAAGCCGGTCATTGCGGGCACCCGAATCCCGGTAACCGTTATCCTCGACCAGTTCGCCAGCGGGTGCAGCCTGGCCGATGTCCAACGTAAGTATCCGGAACTCACCCGCGACCAGATTGCCTCTGCACTCCGCTACTGCCATGCGATGATCGACCACAGCGACCTCCAGGCCGTAACCGCATGAACGGCCATCGCCTTCTTCTCGACCAGATGCTGGATGCCGATGTCGCAAGCACTCTACTTGCTGCTGGCTATGGAGTTGTGCGCGTCTCCGAACTTGGCATGGCCCGATCCGACGACGACAGCATACTCATGATCGTATCCAAGGGCCGGGTACGCTGGATCAAGACTGGGGAGTTGTGAACCCGTGTGCGTCGGGGGGGGGCAATGCTGCCAAGGTTCTCGGTCGGCGACGTCACCCTATGGAGCGCGGTGGCAAGTCCGCCACGGGCGGCGCGACACCGCTTTGGCTGAGGTGCATTGCCCGCACAACGTACTCCAGCCAAAGCGGCGTCGCCGTCCCGCCCGACGGGCTGGACTCTGCCGCCGCACTCCACATGCCGCTGTCGATGGCCGCGATTCGCCGCGATCCCGACGCGTTTGCCAAGTGCGACGGACACGCAGCACCGGAGAACCTCAGTACTCACATTTTGCATTTCAGATTTTTGATTGC